>Ga0194132_10001269_pt1 | contig 51178 bp, 65 predicted proteins | sample TA2KigOf80mmetaG_FD_148612 | JGI IMG/M metagenome (GOLD analysis project Ga0194132, IMG submission 148612) | Freshwater microbial communities from Lake Tanganyika, Tanzania - TA2015054 Kigoma Offshore 80m | ecosystem: Environmental > Aquatic > Freshwater > Lake | place: Tanzania: Lake...
GTTGGTGTGGGAGGCCCAGCGAGTTTCGCGCGTTGGGGTTTGAGGGCGTGCTCAATGAGGTGTTGGCGACCGACATAGGTCCCCGAGATCGGGCAGGTGCCCAGTACAGTCCACGTGGCGGTATCAGCCAGCAAATTGAAGAAGGTCATGCCATCACCGTTTGCCGCGGAGCCGCACATAGAGGGTCGCGCCGTAGTACGCAAAACCGAGACTCTGCGCGAGCGCGAGCGAGTGTGTATTCCACGCGACCGCGCGCCATTGGAGAATTAAGCCACGAGCGAAGGCTGCGGTCGCGAGCGCCTGGATGGCGGCCTGCGCAAATCCGCGGCGCCGGTGGTCTGGATGGGTAGCGACGCTAATATGCGCAATAGAAGGTAGCCAAAGTTCGTAGCTTGCTACGGCACAGAGGCTATCACCGGAGAACACACCAAATGCAGGTACAGCATCCGCAGTGACTCCACTCTCTTCGATTTCGTGTGGAGGGAGTGCCGCGACGAGCGCACGATAAGCAGCCGCATCTGCCGTAGAAAGTGCGCGACCACGGTGAGGCTGTGCTGCCCGAAACGTCGTGTCATCGGCATAGAGGCAGTACTCTTTTTGTCGAGCGCCACCGTTCTGCTCTCCGTTACTCGGGTTACAAATTCGGCATCCTTCTGAGTCTTGTTACTCGGTGTGTTTCCATACAGGTTCGTCCACACTTTCTGGACCAGCGTGATACTCTGCGGGAGTTGTTGCTTCCCTAAGGGGCCATCTGTACAGCGGCTAATGATGAGGACGGGGTGCTTTCGTTCTTCCACTTCATCAGGATCGGCAATGCGAAACGCTCGCATCTCATCACAAAAGCTCGGGTGCGCTTGTCCTGCGTCAGAGACGGTAACGACGGCAGGAGTGCCGAACACTTTCAGACAGTGATCTTTTTGTGGAGCAGGACAGCGGTTACACACCTCCTGAGGATCATACACCCGGTACGGTGGTGACAGCGTTAATATGTTTGCCATATCGTTAGAGGTAATCTTCGAGAGAAGCGACTGACCAGCAAGAGCGGATACGCATATTCCGTGCTGAAGAAAGACGGCCAGGAGAACGATGTGTAGTCTCGTATATGTTTGTCGTACGGGTTTCATAGTCCTGGTCCATATCGGGGATTCCGTGAAACGCTTTATCGGTTGTCCAGCGAGGAAGGGAGGAGCGTTGTTTGTCAGCGTTGCTCTTCTCGTGCCGCTTCTCCTATTCATGCTGGAGCGTTGCAAGTGCCGACCCTCAAGAAAGATGGACACCCGTGCCTGGACTCGCAGGAGGACAAGTACTTGCACGGAGAACCATGGTATCAGCGGCCGATGCCACCAAAACGATGGTGACTACCTCAAAGCTAGCGAAAAATGACGATCCGTATCACATCATCCAACGGATATTGGCTGAGGCGATTGAAGTAAAGAGCGAGTCAACGGATGACACTGCACGCGCCACGTTATGCGAAGAATTACAAAAGGCCGAAGAGACGGCCAATAGCCAGAAAGAAGAAAGACGTGACTTCTGGTCTAGAGCGAACGTCGCTGATTGTGTGCTCGTACGCGCGCTACTTGATCACAACCTCGAAGCGCAAGTCGATACTATCGTCAAACTGTATCGCGAAGCCCAGTCGCGCGGTGCATCGTTACGCGAATGGCGTTCCATCGTCGAGAATTTAGATTTTATTCGCCGATTTGTACGTGCGCAGTGGAAAGCAGAAGATCAAACGCGAGTCTTACCTGCGTTGAGGAGTATCTATGAGAAGTTGGAGTTCTTCTTAGATGAGCGCAATGGCTCAAGTGCACCTCAAGGAAGGCGGACTCGACCTCGACGGCGATGAGCTCCAGTGCTACACCTCCTGGCGTTACAATCCAGTGAAAGAGGGACGCTATGGAAAATGGAACAACGCATCCGCGTATGCTCGCGGGCTGTAAGGTACTCGACTTCACGCAGTATCTCGCTGGACCGACCGTGACACGCCTGATGGCGGAGCTGGGAGCCGACATTGTTAAAATCGAACCTGGGCCAGGTGGCGATCCGTCGCGACTGTTGCCCTTTATCAAAGAAGGACGCAGCGGTTACTTCGTGCAACAAAATCGTGGCAAGAAAAGTCTGTGTATCGATTTCAATAAACCTGAAGGAATTGATGTTCTTAAGGCACTGGTCAAAACGGTTGACGTTGTGGTTGAGAACTTTGGTCCTGGTGTGATGGAGAAACGCGGGCTCGACTATGCTTCACTGAAGAAAATCAATCCCAAGATCATTATGGCCTCGATCTCCGCCTTTGGCCGCAAGAGTCCACTCTCACATCGAGTGGGATACGACCTCATTGCCCAAGCGTTTTCTGGCATTATGCACATGACTGGCGAAGCCGACGGGCCACCGCAGTTTGTCGGCTTAGGCATGGCTGATGTGAGTAGCGGCGTGCATGCGTTTGCGGCACTCGGCTTTGCGCTCTATTACCGCGAGAAAACTGGCGTGGGACAGCATATCGACCTGGCGATGATTGATGCGCTGTACCATATGCACGAAGTGAACCTGCAGGTGCATGCCTTGAGTGGTGGAGCGTATGTTCCTCAGCGTTCAGGATCTCACCATCCGTTAGTGTGTCCAGTCGGGACCTTCAAAGGCCCAAAAGGTTGGATCGTTGTCTTAGCACTTGATCGGCAATGGGAAGGCGTGTGCAAAGCATTGGGCAGACCAGAGCTGGTGAAAGACCCGCGCTTTGCCACTGGCGCAGACCGGGGGAAAAACCAAAAGGAACTGGTCGCGATTATCGAAAGCTGGATGCAGACCTTTGCAACCGATGAAGAAGTGGTAGCAGCGCTGGATCAACATCGCGTACCGTGTGCGCCAGTGATGTCGATTGTGGACACGCTCACGCATCCCTATTTCAAAGCCCGCGATATGGTGCGGCAAGTGCCGGATCCGGTCTTTGGCGAGCTGACCATTCCTGGGTTTCCGTTCAAGTACTCCGAGTTTCCAGACCTGCCGAATATCCAAGCACCGTTGTTAGGCGAGCACAACGCCGAAGTGTTGCACTCGCAGTTAGGATATTCAGAAAAGCAAATCAGCGAATTGCAAGCGAAGGGTATTCTTTTTGTCGGGAACACCTAACCCCGCTACGCCTCAGCAAACTCGCTCTTTTGCCGAAGCGTTTCGCTATTGGTTCACACTTGGTTTTATCAACTTCGGCGGGCCAGCCGGACAGATTGCCCTCATGCATCGCGATTTAGTCGAGCGGCGTGGCTGGATTTCTGAAGAGCGTTTCTTGCACGCCTTGAACTATTGCATGCTGTTGCCTGGCCCGGAGGCGCAGCAGCTTGCCATTTATATTGGTTGGCTTCTTCATGGAGCGCGTGGCGGGGTCGTTGCTGGTGTCTTTTTCGTTCTGCCCTCGGTCTTCGTCCTGCTGTTACTGTCGTACATATACGTTGCGTATGGTCAGGTTCCAGCAGTCGCCGGAGTGCTCGCGGGTGTGAAATCGGTGGTGGTGGCGATTGTTGTTGAAGCCGTGCTCCGCATCGGTCGTCGTGCGCTCAAACGTTCAGAGCATGTCCTCATCGCTGGAGCCAGCTTTCTCCTGATCTATTTCCTGCACGTGCCGTTTCCACTCATCGTGCTAGGTGCGGGAATTGTTGGGCTGTTGGATTCCCATCCTGCGACCAGGCTCAGGACAGGCCGCGACGCGAGTCCAGGTTCTCAGGAACAACGCTTCTTCGTGGCGCGAGTGCTGATAATCTGTCTCATATTGTGGAGTGTGCCGTTCGTTTTGTTGATTACTGTGCTTGGCTGGGACAGCGTCTATGCCCAATTGTATCGCTTCTTTACGGTCGCCGCGTTTGTCACCTTTGGTGGTGCGTATGCCGTGTTAGCGTACGTGACACAAGCTGCCGAGTCGTACGGATGGTTGACGCATGCGCAAGCCGTTGATGGACTCGCGCTCGCTGAGACGACACCAGGCCCGCTGATTATGGTGCTACAGTTTGTCGGCTTTATGGCAGGGTGGAGTCGTGCAGAGAATGTTGCCCCGCTAACAAGTGCAGTGATGGCGGCTCTGGTCACGACATATACGACGTTTCTGCCGAGTTTTATGTTCGTGCTAGTTGGAGCGCCGTATATCGAACGCTTGCGTGATAATGCGCGGCTCACTGCGGTGCTTTCTGGCATTACTGCTGCTGTTGTCGGCGTGGTTCTCAATCTTGCCTTGGTGTTCGGTCTTGCGGTGATCTGGCCATATGGGGTTGCCGCAGGACCTGACTGGTTCGCTGTCGTGCTGTGTATCGTTGCGGCCTTCCTCCTTTTTTCTCACGCCCTTGAGGTTTGGTGGGTCATCCTTTTAGGAGGCCTCTTTGGTCTGGGGCGAGAGGTTGTCTAATGGCTGCCACTATCATAGAAGGGACGTGGTCCAAGAAAAGCAAAGGAGGAAGAGTCTATGGCAACGATTCCAAATGAGCAAATCCAAGTGTTTGGTAAAGGCACTTTGCAAGCAGAAGGTGTCGTCATCGATAAGGAAGGCAACGCTTGGGGTGGTGGCCGCAATGGCAAAGTGTACAAAGTGAGCCCGGATGGCAAAGTCCATGAAGTCTGTCAGCTTCCCGAAGGCTCGATTCCCAACGGTGTCGCACTCGATCGCGCTGGGAATTTTGTCTATTGCGATCTCGGAAAACAGGCAGTGATGAAGTGCGCGCCAGATGGCAAGGTGTCGATGATTGCTGACAGAGTAGGGGACGTGAAACTCACGCTGCCCAACTTCTGCAGCTATGACGCTGAAGGCAATCTATATATTTCCAATTCCAGTACTGAGGACATCAGCAAAGTGTTGGGCGAAATCACCGCACCGTCACCGAAAGGCGCACTGGTGCGGGTGCGTCCGAATGGGAAGGGCGATGTGATCGCGACCGGTATTTATCTCGCCAATGGTACGGCGATCGATCCGAAGGAAGACGCTGTCTATGTCCTGGAAAGCACGCGCAATGATGTCTTGCGTATCCAGCTCAATAAGGACGGCACGTTTGGCAAACCGGAAATTTATTCGAAGGATTTTCCTGCGTTGCCAGACGGGATGGCGTTCGATGTCGATCGCAACCTCTACATCACGCTCCCGGCCTTTGTTACCAAGGACGGCATGACGCCTGCGAACATCGTCATCAAAGTTGATACGAATGGCAAATGGACCGAACTGATTAATGATCCGTCAGGTCAGAAGACCATCTTCCCGACAAACTGTGCGTTTGGTGGCCCAGGCATGCAAGACCTCTTCCTTGCTAACCTGGAAGGTGACTTCTTCTCGAAAGTGCGCCTGTCGGCCAAAGGACATCCGTTGTATCATCAGAGATAGTTGTCAGTTATCGTCTTTTTCCCTCTCCCTCTTAGGGAGAGGGCTAGGGAGAGGGTGACTCAATTGGGTATTGTTGATGAAAGATGAGGAAGACCTCTCTTCTCGCCTTCTCAATCCGCAATCCGCAATCCGCAATCGCCATTCTGCAATTCCCCCATTATTTTACCGTCTCTGCCGCAACGCCCGATACTGCCCAACTGCCACTCCTAATATCCGAGGCGCTGGAGATGTTCCCGTCAACGGAATCGGTTCATACGCTGGATTCGCAGCTTCGAGCAACAACGCCGCACCTTTCTTGCGTAGCCGTTTCACGGTGACTTCTTCTCCGAGAAGCGCGACGACAATATCGCCGGGATTGGCCGTCGCTTGTTGGCGGACAATCACATAATCCCCTTCGGTAATTCCCACCTCGATCATACTGTCGCCCTGAACCCGTAGCGCGAAGTGACTCCCGTCTCCTAACAAGGAGTTATCTAAACTTAAACTACCTTCGTGATTTTCGACCGCCAGTAATGGTCGCCCGGCGGCAACGCGTCCAAGAATGGGGATGCTGCCAGCGATCGGCGTAATAGGTTGGATGACTTCAATCGCGCGGCGACGACCAGGCGTGCGGCGTAGATAGCCTTTTCGTTCCAAAGCCGTCAGATGATCCTTCACGCCTTGCAGGGACGTGATGTCCATTGCCTGCGCCATTTCCTCCAAAGTCGGTACGTAACCCCGCTTGCTCACAGAGGTTTCAATAATCCGTAACAGTCGTTCTTGTCGTTCGGTGAGAGGGATAGTTGACATAGGTGAACCATACTGTAGATAAATACAGTATGTCAAGAAACGCTCTTCACAACAGGAGGTGAAGTATGGCTGCTCAGATTAAAGGCGGGTGTGCATGCGGTACCGTGCGTTATGAATGTTCTGCAGAGCCGCTGATGATGGGCAATTGTCATTGCCGTGATTGTCAGAAGGCGAGTGGGGGACCTTTTGTCACGGTCGTCGCGGTGCCGAAGGAAGCGCTCAAAATTACTGGGGAAGTGAAATATCACGAAGTCACGGGAGATAGTGGCCAACCGATCAAGCGTGGATTTTGTGGCAAGTGTGGCTCTCGTCTGTTTGGCTTCCCATCGGTTGCTCCGTTTGTTGGGATCAGCGCCGGGAGCTTAGACGACCCGAGTTGGGTTCGACCGGTCTTTGATATTTACACCTCAAGTGCCCAGCCGTGGGATTATATGAACCCTGAACTTGCGAAATTTCCGAAGGCGCCTCCGATGTAATTGTTCCGTCCGTCCCTCGCTGCTCCTGGCCTGATGACCGATGCTCTGCAGAGCGGCCGTTGGGCTAGGGGCGCTGGCCAGCCGCTTGTCATTGCTCGATTGAATACAAGGAGTCTCTATTATGACCCACTCTGGACAGTGCTTATGTGGCGCGGTTCGCTATCAACTTTCGGGTGAACCCAATGTCGTGGCCTTATGCCATTGCCGCGACTGCCGACGGAGTGCAGGTGCGCCGATGGTGGCCTGGGCGATGTTTCCCGAGGCAGCCTTGACTCTGACGAAAGGCCAGCCGAAGACTATTAACTCGTCTGGTACAGCGATGCGCAGTTTCTGCGCGGACTGCGGGAGCGGGCTGTTTTACCGGAATGCAACAGTGCTCCCAGGGATTGTCGATGTACAGTCTTCAACCCTCGACAATCCCGATGCGCTCCCACCAACCATACAAATTCAAACGGCCGAACGGCTCGGCTGGATGACGCAGGTGCATGAACTTCCTGAATTCGAGCGATTCCCAACGTAGGGCACCCTCGTGACTACGAGTGCTGCAGACAAAGAGCCTCAGTGGAGCCGAACGAGATCGAGGCTCTTCACTACAAGTTTAAGGAGGAATGCGTATGGCAGTCAAAGCAATTCCCGACGGCTATCACACCGCGACACCTTACTTGATCGTACAGAACGCCACTGCCGCGATTGATTTCTACAAGCGTGCGCTCGGTGCCACTGAGCTGATGCGCTTGAACGGTCCTGACGGCAAAGTGGCACATGCAGAGATCAAAATCGGCAATTCACCGATTATGCTGGCTGATGAAATGCCGCAGATGGGGTTTCGCAGTCCTCAGGCGTTTGGTGGATCACCTGTGAGTTTGATGATCTATCGTGAAGATGTGGACGCCCAATTCCGCCGGGCCACTGATGCAGGGGCAAAGGTGCTCATGCCAGTGAAAGATCAATTTTATGGTGACCGTAGCGGAACATTGGAAGATCCTTTCGGTCATGTGTGGATCCTCGCTACGCATATCGAAGATGTGCCCCTTGAGGAGATCAATCGACGTGCCGAAGCGGCGATGGCGCATTAACGAGGGTGGTCATTGCTCTTTGTTCGGAGCAGTTTCGACGCGAAGGAGATAGCATGGTGACATGGAAAAAGTTGGCCGCTGTCGAGCCTGAGCTGGCAAAGATTGGCTGCTTCCTGTTGTTTCAACACGGCGTTGGTCTCGCCTTCTTAGCGACGATTCGCAAAGACGGCGGACCGCGCCTCCATCCTGTGTGCCCGGTGTTAGCGGATGACCACCTCTACCTCTTGATTACACCTACTTCTCCCAAACGCTACGATCTGCTCCGCGATGGTCGCTATGCTCTGCAATCATTCCCGCAAGACAAGGAAGGCAGTGAGGAATTTTATATGACCGGCAGAGCTGAGTGCATCACAGATGGTGTGCTACGGGCGGCAGTGTTTCGGGCAACCAAACATATTGCTAGTGAACATGAAGTGCTCTTCGAGCTGAAGATCGAGCAGGTTATGCACACAAGGTGGGAAAATATCGGAACACCACACATACGACCGATTCACAGAAAGTGGAGAACTTCTCGCGTCACCCAGTACGCTAATTCTAAATTGTAGGGTGGGTACTGCCCACCTTTTTCTTCTTTCGCTAAGGAGATGTTTATGATAGTTTCCCCATCATCACTATTTGATCTCCTATCGACCTATGTCCATCTCAAAGATGGAACTGGTGCTGTGCCAATCGCAGTAGGGGCAGATTTCTGGGAAACGATTGACAAACGAACTGAACTGCACAGCGGACGACTCGTAACGCTCTTCCACATCCAAAGCACTGATGAGTGGACCAACTGGGAAGTACATCCGGCTGGTGACGAACTTGTGTGCCTTCTTTCGGGAGCGATCGATCTGATTCTACAAGAAGAGGGTGGCGAGCGAATCGTCGAACTCCGATCCAGAGCTGCCAGCATTATCCCGCGCAGTGTGTGGCATCGTGCCATCGTTCATACACCTAGTGAGGTGATGTTTATCACTCCCGGTGCAGGAACACAGCTTCGACCTGTCAAAGAAATATAACAGATTTCAGTAGTGCTCTCTTTTCTTGGTTGAGCGAGTGAGTCAGGAGTCTCACATGGCGACCATAAATACAATCCTTCAGTCGGTTTTGTGGCGTAGGCTCGACGTACCAGGGCACGACGCCTGTGCTCTCTGGCATGTTGATGACGGCTGGCGTTTAGCGGGGACGGCGATGTTTCGCACGGAAGAGGGCCGACCCTGCCATCTGAGCTACGTAGTGCATTGTGATTCTTCCTGGCGTACTCGATCTGCCTCGGTTAGTGGGTGGCTTGGCCAGACTCTAGTGCAGATTGCCCTTGAAGTCCTGCCTGGGGAGCGTTGGACGTTGAATGGTGAAGTACAAGGAGAGGAAACTCTGGGTCTCATGGATATCGACCTTGGTTTTACTCCAGCTACCAATCTCGTTCAGTTCCAGCGTTTATCCCTATCTGTTGGTGATAAAATCGAAGCACCCGTCATGTATCTTCATTTCCCTGAATTGACGCTGGGTAGATTAGATCATTGCTATCATCGTATTGCTTTCGACAAATATGACTATCAAGCCCCACGCTTCGGTTACGCAGCTATCTTGCGGGTGTCTGACATGGGATTTGTGACCGACTATCCTGGATTGTGGACCGTTGAGGAGATCCACTCACAACACGAGGATTCACGTAAGCACGAGTAGAGGAGAACATGACGATGCGACGCGAATCATCGGCAAGTCAGAAACGCCAAGAGCGAGAGAAAAACGAGTCACTTGTCTTTCGACCATTGACGCCACGCCTCATGGATGTGCTAGGGACTGTGTTGCGTGGAAGCTGGGGCACAGGGTGCTGGTGCATGTATCCACGCCTTACTGATACTCAGATGCGTGCATTGCCTGGCTTTGGGTCTTTGAACCAACGTCGACGTGAGGCAATGACGCAACTCGCCAGACGCCGCCGTGCTCCGGGAATTGTGGCATTCGAGGGAGATGAACCTGTTGGTTGGGTAGCTATTGCTCCGCGCACTGAACTATTGCGTGTCGAGTCATCACGGGCGACGCCTCGTATCGATGATGAAGATGTATGGGTGATTCCGTGCGTCACTGTTGGTAAGACCGCTCGGGGCCGAGGGATTGCAGTTGCGTTGATCAAGGAGGCTGTAGCGTACGCGTTTAAGCATGGCGCGCCAGTCGTCGAGGCGTATCCACGCGCAGGCGATACGCGTACGAGTAACGACAACGCCTACTTTGGCACGGAGCCGCTTTTTCGTCGCGCTGGATTTCGCGTGGTTCGTACGCCTCCAGAGGATCTTCCACGTAATTGGGTGCCGCGCGTGACGATGCGGTACGTTGAGAGCTAGCAGGAGGGCTTCTAGATAAACACGGAGAAGAGGTTTAAGAAAGTAAAAAATGGTGGTTCCTGCGCAGCCAAAAATTTACCATATCGTGCATGTGGACCGGCTACCATCGATTATCGCAGCTGGCTGTCTGTGGTGCGATGCGGAGATCATTCAGCGTGCACCGTTGGGAACGACCATTGGTATGAGTGATATAAAGCAACGACGACTCAAGGAGTTGACTCTAACCAGTCACCAAGGGTTGCATGTCGGTGACTGTGTGCCGTTCTATTTTTGTCCGCGGTCGGTTATGCTTTATTTAATCCATCAGGCGAATCATCCGAAGTTGGATTATCGCGGTGGGCAAGGTCCAATCGTACATTTGGAGGCTGATCTTCGCGCTTCTGTTGCGTGGGCTCCACGAAATAACCAGCGTTGGGCTTTTACCCTGTCAAATGCCGGAGCGTATTATTTCGAGGACCGCTGTGACTTAGCTCACTTGTATGAAATCAACTGTGAGGCTGTACAGACCAATCGATGGAGTGGGAACGGGATTGCCTCGTCAACTAAGGAAGGGAAACAGGCCGAGTTTCTAATGGAGCATAATTTCCCTTTGGCGTTGGTCGAACGAATAGGAGTAGCTTCATTGGGAGTCCATCAGCAGGTGACCGGTGCATTGCGAGAGAATAATTATCGACCGCTGGTCGAGATCAAACCAGAATGGTACTACCCGTAAGAAGGCGGCGAAGATGATTGAATACAAGTGTGGCGATATTTTGCGAGAAGACGCGGAAGCCCTCGTTAATACGGTAAACTGTGTTGGGGTAATGGGTCGTGGTATCGCGCTTCAATTTAAGAATGCCTTTCCTGAGAACTTTCAGGCCTACGCCGCAGCCTGCAAAAATGAATCGGTACAACCAGGCCGAATGTTCGTATTCGAGACTGGACAACTGACTAACCCACGTTACATCATCAATTTTCCTACTAAGCGACATTGGCGCGGCAAGAGCCGCTTAAGCGATATAGAGGCAGGTCTAAAGTCGCTGGTTGAAACAATACGACGATACAACATCCGCTCCATTGCGATGCCGCCTTTGGGGTGCGGATTGGGTGGGCTCGACTGGTCAGGGGTCAGACCACGTATTGCGGCGGCTCTGCAATCGCTTACGGATGTGCACGTGATTGTTTATGAACCCAACGGAGCACCTGCGGCAGAGAAAATGGTACATACCCGAGAGGTGCCGACTATGACTGCAGGGCGAGCGGCGCTAGTGGAATTGATGAGTCGTTACCTTGGTGGCCTACTCGATCCCTTCGTCACTCTCTTGGAAGTGCACAAACTGATGTATTTCCTGCAGGAGGCTGGCGAGCCGTTGCGGCTGAAGTACAAGAAAGCCCCTTATGGTCCTTATGCTGAAAATCTTAGTCACGTCTTGCGTGATATTGAGGGGCACCTTGTTTCTGGCTATGCCGATGGTGGTGACACACCGAACAAACAGCTCAAGCTGGTACCAGGAGCAATTGAGGATACCACAACGTTCCTGCAGCAGCATCCTAATACTCGAACTCGCTTTGACAGGGTTGCAGATCTGGTAGAGGGGTTCGAGTCGCCCTTTGGCCTGGAGCTTTTGTCTACAGTCCACTGGGTAATGAAACGCGAGTCCGTTAGCTCTGTGGACGAGGTGGTTACTCACACGTACGCTTGGAACAGTCGAAAGCGACAATTTACCTCTCGACAGATTGCTCTGGCTGTGGATGTGCTGTCGAACAAGGGATGGGCCAAAAAACTGGAACCGAGAATGCGCCCATAAGACCAGGCTCTAACAGGGATGGGAATCGGTATCCTCTTGTGAGGTTATCTGGCCGATCTGCATGTGTATGCTTTGGAACCTCGGTATCTTGTTCGTTTGGCAATGCATGCATTCAAGTATCGTATGCGTACGGGTAGACACTGGCACCAATACGCGTCCGACTGCAGATTATGGCTGTACTGAAGATCGCTGCTGTCTACTTTTCCCTCGTGTTCGGTACTGGGTTTGTGCTGGGCATACTCCGTGTCTTAGTGCTTGTTCCTTTGGTTGGTACACGCGCGGCTGAGCTGATCGAAATGCCTTTTATGCTGCTGGCGATTATGGTTGCCGCACGCTGGTTGTATCGTCGATTTGCGACGGCAATTACCCTGCACGCCTGGCTCGCGGTCGGCCTTCTTGCGATGGGTCTCGTTCTTGTTGCCGACGTGTTTGTTGGTGTCGGTCTGCGAGGAATGGCACTGACCGAAGTTATGTTCAATCGCGATCCGGTGTCAGGGACAGTGTACTATGTACTGCTGGTCGTGTTTGCACTGATGCCGTACTGCGTCGCGCGCTTCTTTCCTAAATTTTCTCCATAAACAACTGACACGGCCCGTTTATGAGGATTCCTTGGGATGGTGTGGCCGTTGATAGGCGCTGACATAGGACGGGATAGCAATCGTAGGGGCAAGCCGAGAGTCAGCAACCGGCATTTGTGGTGTCAAGCGTAACGGCAATTCTCCAGCCCAACATGACAACTGGTAATCTTCCTCATCATCAAGTGGCGGACCGGTACGAATTTTTGCTGAGACCTCTTCGAGGGGGAGTCGCAACACACTGGTTGCTTTGAGCTCTTGTTCATTGGGCCAGCGCACCTCATCCCAGCGTTGTGGCGCGACATGATCAACCACAGCTTTGAGCGCGTCATACTTCTCTTGTGGATCGATCACTTCGTGAGCCATGCCAAGGACGAGGGCCGAGCGATAGTTCATCGAGTGATGAAATGCCGAACGTGCCAGCACGAGTCCATCAAGAATCGTTACCGTCACACACATCTGTACCCCTTGTTTCAGATTGCGCAACATACGGCTGGCGCTGGAGCCGTGGACATAGAGTCGATCGTCGAGCCGTGCGTGAATCGTCGGAATGACGTAGGGTTGGTCATCAACCGTGAACCCGACATGGCAGTATAAGCCTTCATCAAGAATGGCGTGGACAACTGCGCGATCATACGCTGCGCGTTTTGGCATGCGGTGCAACGTGGTGCGCTCGGTCGGGGTGAATTGTGACATTGCGTGATCCTTTCTTATTTGTTACAGTACAAAAATATGAAAGTAGTGTTACAATATCTAATCGCTGGAGATGATGCAAGAACCATTGTCGACAGCATCGAAGACGGGGTGCAGAAAGGAAGTATTCCCAATGGTGCGATGCTTCCTACGGTGCGGGCTTTAGCTACTGCACTGAGAGTGAGCCCCACGACTGTTGCTGCCGCGTATCGCACTTTGCGAACGCGAGGAGTATTGAGTGCGCAAGGACGGCGTGGGACGCGGATCAGCGCGCGACCTCCGGTTGCGAGTCGTCCGGCGGTATCAATTCCGCGCGGTTTACGGAATCTTATTCAAGGCAGTCCAGATCCGCAGTTACTGCCAGACCTCCGCGCACTCGCACCGAAGCTTGTGCTTCGTCCACGTTTGTATGGTGAAGTGACCAATCGACCACAACTTCTCGCTTTGGCTGCTGAGCAATTCGAAGCTGATCGTATTCCCACAACAGCATTGGCGATTATGGGTGGCGCACTTGATGCGGTTGAACGGGTACTGCAGGCTCACGCTCGTACGGGGGATCGTGTCGCCGTCGAAGATCCAGGCTACAGTGAGGTCTTCGATCTGTTCGGCGCGTTAGGTTTGATTGCTGAACCAGTGCCGATTGATGATCGCGGATTGCTTCCGGTTCCCCTTGAACAGGTACTGAAGAGTGGAGTAGTTGCTTGTATTCTCACTCCGCGCGCACAAAACCCCACTGGTGCGGCGCTTGATGAGCAGCGTGCTAGAGAGCTGAGAAAAGTCTTCGACAAATACGATGACGTTCTGGTCATTGAAGACGATCATGCCGGTCCAGTGGCTGGTGTTCCTGCCTTCACAGTCTGTCATCCGAAGAAACTACGCTGGGCGGTAGTTCGCTCAGTATCAAAGTCACTCGGACCTGACTTACGGCTGGCAGTCGTCGTAGGCGACACCACGACCATCGCCCGTGTCGAGGGTCGACAAAGCCTCGGGGCAGGGTGGGTGAGTCACATTCTGCAAGAGATTGTCGAAAATCTGTGGTCAGACGCCGCGACAACAAAGAAGCTGCAAGTTGCAGCAAAGACCTATACGGAACGAAGAAACGCGTTAATTCAGGCCCTCAAACTACACGGCATTGCCGCACATGGTCGCTCGGGGCTGAATGTATGGATTCCTGTACGTGAAGAAGGAAGCTTGATTACCAGCCTCTCCGCGGCTGGATGGGCTGTACGCGGTGGCGAGCGTTACCGTATCAAAAGCCCGCCGGCGATTCGCGTGACGATCTCTACTTTACAACCCACGGAAGCTATCCGCTTGGCCGAAGACATCGCGCAGAACCTACAGCCGGACCGACGAACGCATTCGGTGTAGCGCTTAGAAGAGCGGACTGGTCGCTTTCATCCCAAACCGTACTCGCCCACTATCTTCTATCCATTTGTGTGAGAGAATCATATGCTGTGCAATCACATGAACGTCGCGATGGGCGCGCTCAAGTGGACAATCGACATACAGCGATGACGTAGCGGCTGCTTCATACATGGCTGTCACGGTACTCTTCGCTGTGCGTGCGGCATGAATCGCCGCTTCCCATAGTCGTGCCCGCTGCTGTTCGGTTGCTGGGGTGCCTTGCTTGCTCACACTCCATAGGTTGCCAAGAACATGGTGCAAAAAGAGTCGCGCTGAGTCTACTGCCGCTATCGCCGAAGCAAGTTTCGCTTGCACTTCAGGTCGGTCGCGTATGCCTGGACCGAGGTCGGCTTGGACTTTTGAGGAAGCAAGGGCGAGCAAAGTGTCGATCGCAGTCTGTGCGAGTCCCAGACACATCGCGGCACACCAGGACGACATCATGGCCGCAAACGGCATGCGATACAGCGGTCGATCGAGTTGACTGACATCAGCGAACAAGTGTGTTCGTTCCATGGGAACAAACACATCGTCTACCACAACATCGTGACTACCCGTCCCACGCAGGCCGCCGACATGCCAGGTGTCTAAGATCCGATACGAACCCTTGGGTACATACGCCATCCGTAACTCAGGAGCCCCCGAGGCTCGCAGACGTGGAGTATGCCCTTCAGTGACGACATTCGCCAATACAATCCAGTCGGCCAACTCACAACCAGAGACGAGCGACCATTGTCCCGATACACGAAATCCACCGTTGGTGACAACCGCTTTCCCGGTCGGGCGCGTTGAGTTGGCGAAGAGGTAACGAGGATTGTGAAAAAGCTCTGCCCGCACGGAGTCAGAGAGAAAGTGACTGAGCAAAGCTGGAAGCGCGTTGTTCCAGGCAATCCAGGCGACCGATGCTTCAGCAGAGGCAAGTTCCTCGTACACTTGTAGAGCAACAACTGGGTCTACCTCATGGCCACCAAGACTGGCTGGTACCGCCAAGCGACACAGACCAGTATCAATGAGTCCGGCAACTACTGATGGAGCTAACCGACGGGTGTTTTCTGTTTCCTTCCGCACGGCTAGAATCGTGGGCCTCAGTGTTCGCGCTGCCTGCAACGGATCGTGCTGTATCATCGCGTCATTCCTCCGGTATTCGATTGTTGCGCTATCGTATTGCCGACACTCGTTCCTGTGAAATTCTTACTGCTCGTCTGTATCAAATCGTCGGAACAGGCTCTACGAGTTCTGGATCAACAAATCCCACTCCCCAGGTATTGATGCCAACCGTACCCCGCTGTCTTTTGATATTACGCCAATGCCCCCCAGTAAAAACGAGCTGAACACCTCGTCTCTGGTCCCCAATTGTAAAGCACGGAGGAACAGGTTCAGGGAGGTCCGCTGCAGACACGTAGTAATCTGGCTGGTCACGACGCACGGCATCACCGATAGGATTGAGCCACTCTGGGAGGCCACCCACAAGCGGGTAATACGGCTGAATGGTCGCGCCGCATGCGTCGCATGCATCTCGATCTGGGTTACTGCCGCGTAATGCGACGGTATAAACGAGATAAGCGGAGTGAATGAGTTCGAACATTTCTTTTGTGATCTTCGTTGGATTGCGCACCTTAACCTTACGCCAGCGGAACAGTCGATGTTCTTGCGTAGTCAAGAGAGAGAGAAAGTCTTTTGAGAATACGTGAAATGTTGGTCCACGAGACATATCAAGTTGTGCTAAAGCACCATCACAACGCCGGGAAACAGCACTAGAGTAAGTCACCTCCATGACCCGTTTTGTCCGCTGACCCCGAGGAGTCAAGCATTCCGAACAACACCCTTCGCTAAACAGAGATGGGAGGTTTTGCACGGTTACTCCACCAACTGGAGACAAGAGCGTGAATACAGAAAGGAGACGAGCCTTGCCTGGTGGTGGTTGATACGGTGGGCGGCCTGCGGCTGCCTTGGCGCTCAGGCGGCGTCCAATGTCCACCAGATCATCAAGCATCTTCACAATTGGTTCCGATGCAGGTAACGGTGGGTTCAGTTGCGGATCGTGCGTTTGCGGCTTCCTCGCATTGGCAGAGTTTTTCGCGGGGCGTTGTTTTTTCATTTTAGGCTACTTCTTGATTGAGGTACCGCGAAATTCCATGCGTGACGCTTTTCGCCCTGACCGTAGTCAAGGAGGTCTCACCCTTCAGTAAGGGCCCATACAATTATGCATTTGAAATGCATAATTGTATGGGTGGGTCATAGCGATGTTGCACTTGCTTGACGGAACCCGCCTACGTTAAATCTTCAGCCGTTTCTGCGCGACCAATGCTGCTTGCCGTGCGGCTTCGACAGCCGGGGCGCGGCGTTCGCGCACTTTGCTTGTCAGTTCTCCTCCCGCACCGTCCGGGCTTCCGGCCTGGAATGGCGGCTGGGGGTCATATTCGAGCATCAACTGCAACATCTTGGCATATTCTTCATTGCGTAGACGCGCCGCGACTTGTAAACCGAAGTCGATTCCGGCGGTAACCCCACCAGCAGTGATACGATTGCGATCGGTGACGACCCGTTGCGCGACTGGCTCAGCCCCGAATAACGGTAACAGGTCACGGACGGTCCAATGAGATGTAGCCCGATAGCCGCGCAGCAAGCCTGCAGCCCCTAGTAGCAGCGACCCGGTGCACACGCTGGTGACATATTTTGCGCGTTGCCCACGATCGGCGAGAAAGTCGATGACCTCAGCGTCATTCATAATCGCCGTGCCCCCTTCGAGTCCGCCTGGGACGAAGAGGATGTCGAGATCCTTGGGACATTCACTAAACGTTGTCGTTGGTTGGATGGGGATGCCAGTTGCCGCGACAATTGTCTCACGATTTTTCCACACCAGATGGACATTGACATTGCCCAGCAGCGCAAACACTGCCTGCGGTCCAAACAGATCAAGCGGAATAAACGCCGGATGAATGACCATTGCTACCTGTGTTACTGGCCCTGCAGGTGTAGCGCCGCGATTGGCATCTGCCTTATCAGCGGCATGGGCGTCCGTTCCGTCCAATGACTTCTTCGCCAGGAGCGAACCAGCCAGGGTCATACTGGCAGTCTTGTTGAATTGTCGTCGGTTCATAACGAACTCCTTCGCGCAAGTTGTGACCAGAGCCTTTACACACGTAAACTATATCACTCGATGTTCCTGAGCGACAAAGCTGCGCGCAATGGGTAGATCAAGAAACTTTTCGCCGTCTGGCCATGCGCCATCTTTAAACTCTTTGGAATCAAGCAGCCGTTGCATGGCTGTCGTGTCATCAACCCACAATTGCGCCACTCCATCCCATTTCGGTTCCGCATGGCTATACGCTGCGTCTACGAGGTGGCTTTGCACGTAACGACGAAGGCCAGGGAGTTTTTTTACAATCGGTCCATGTACCTCGATCCAGTATTTGCGCGCATCTGCAAGGGACCAGCCTGGTTTCCGCTTGAGTTGAAAGATCAACTTCACTGGTTGTGGTGCTGGCGTACCGTCGAGAATCACGTGGTCGTTGGTAATCATCCATTCAACCCGGTTCATATCAATGAAGTTTAGCTCGTCAGAGAGTGCGCCCTGCAGGTATTCCGAACTGGTTCGTAGCGCAGCGAGAGCGGCGCTATCTTCCAGCCACGCTTCGGCTACCCCGTCGTACGTCGAGTTCATACCGGTGAAGGGAATCCGATGGCTTTGGACATAGCCACGGAGTTGACGAATTTGCTTGGCGATCGGGCCATGTACCTCCCGCCAGTAGCGGTGAAACTCTGCGTCCGTCGTCGATGGTTTGCGTGTGATGAAATACAGCGAATGCAACATTCGTTATTCTCCTCTTTTGCTCCCAGGTACTCTACACATTTCTCAGCGGCTGGCTATACGGGGCTTTTCACATTTCTTTGCGTGTGGTGTCTTCTCTACAGACAGAGTCGAATAGACAGATCCTACGAGAATATAACGATGAAACTCTTTCTTGATAGATTTGATTCCCCGCTCGGACAGATTCTTCTGCTCTCTGATGGGGAGCATCTGTGTGCACTTGACTATGCTGACTACGAAGACCGTATGCGGACCTTGTTGAAGCGGCATTATGCAGATTGCCAATTGCGCGAGTTAATTGACCCACAAGGATTCAGCAGCCTTATCCGTGCGTACCTAGCAGGAGACATTGCGTGTATCAACAGTATCCCTGTCGATCCTGGAGGTACGCCGTTTCAGCAGCGGGTATGGACAGCCTTGCGGGCGATTCCTCCGGGAATGTCGCTCACATACGGTGAGCTGGCGTCGCAATTAGGAAAACCGACCGCCTACCGCGCAGTCGGTATGACCAATGCGTTGAATCCCATTGCGATTGTCATTCCCTGTCATCGACTCGTGGGCGCCACTGGTGCCTTGACCGGCTATGCTGGTGGCCTGGAGCGGAAACGTTGGCTTCTGCAGCACGAAGGGGTGCAGGTTGTGAACTTTACCGTTTTTGTTCCTCCTCCGCGAGTGACTTCGTAAATCGATACCCCAGACCTCAAGCGGTGGCGCTTTGAAGAAACGCTCTCAGCTCCGCTAGCGTCTCCTCAGGCGCCTCTTCGGCGAGGAAGTGACCACACGGAAGTGGCTTGCCACTGACATGGTTGGCCCGTTCCCGCCATACGGCGATAACATCGTGCGTGCGATGCATCACGCCTTTTTCACCCCACAAGGCCAGGACGGGACAGGTCACTCTTTTATCCATATCTGCCTCGTCGTGGACCAGATCGATCGACGCGGCAGCGCGATAATCTTCACAGGTAGCATGGATCGTGGCTGGATCGCGAAAGCAACGCAGATACTCCGCAAAAGCTTCTGGGGTAGTCGCATGTGGCTTGAGTCGACCAATGCCGAGCAAGGAGTTGAGGTAAAACTCTGCACTATTGCCAATCAACGTTTCCGGCATGGGAGCAGGCTGGATCAGAAAGAACCAGTGATAATAGGCGGTGGCAAAGGCTTTGTTGACGTTACTGTACAATTTGTGAGTCGGCGCGATGTCGAGAATCGCGAGTTTCGTGACCCGCTCGGGATGGTCGAGCGCCATACGATGTGCGACGCGACCACCGCGGTCGTGCCCGACAACGGCAAATTGCTTGAAGCCCAATTGCTCCATCACTTCAACTTGATCTTGCGCGGTCGCGCGTTTTGAGTAACCGAAATGATCTTGTCCGTCTGGCGGTTTGCTGCTGTCGCCATAGCCACGCAGGTCAGGAAGCACCAGAGAGAAATCTTTCGCTAATCGGGGTGCGATCTTGTGCCACATCACGTGGGTTTGTGGATAGCCGTGCAGCAGAAGGACCGGAGTGCCGTTGCCGCCTTTCAACACGTTGATGGTTGCACCACTGGCTGTGATCTGGATACGCTCGAATCCTTCGAACATAGTTGTTGCCCCTCGCTTTCGTCCCGGTTCATAGCGCGGTCTCGGCGACAAGACCACAGGGGATGGGACAGAGAGTGCCTTATGACAAAATATACGGCGGAGACAGCGGCGGTAGACCCAACAACATACGCCCGGCGGATTCGTACTGCGGCGCGGCAGTGACAAAGTGTTGGGTGACGGCATGCACGTCGCGTAGCGCACGCTGCAAACGGTTACTGCGATAGTTGGCGCCAGCGCCTGAGATGGTATAGATGATGTCAACCGCTTTCGCGGCGCTATGTGACGCGTTGGTAGAGGCTAACAACATGTTGGCGCGCTTCTCGAACTGATCTGTTTCCCCAGCCAAAATTGCCGTGCTGAGTTGCTGTAACGCCTCCCGTAACCACGCGCGCGCTGCCCGGATCAGTGCAACAGCTTCAGCCAGCCGCACCTGAAACAGGGACCGGTCGCGTAGCGGTACGGGGTTACCAATCGACGACTTGTTGTTGGCCAGTTCGATACAGAGGTCGACCGCACCCTGGGCGATTCCTAAGGCGATAAAGCCAATCTGTGTCTCAGGTCGTGAAAGACTTCGGCGCTCGAATTGGTGCCGCCGATGGGTTGATTATCTCAACCCCAGAGTATGCGCATGGCATGCCGGGCGTACTCAAGAATGCGCTCGATTGGCTGGTTGGCGGGTTTGACTTTATCAACAAACCCATTGCGCTGTTTAATAGTTCGCCGCGCTCGACCTATACCATTGCGTCCTTGACCGAAGTAGTCACCATCATGTCTGGACGCATTGTCCCCGAAGCATGTCTGACCATACCACTCCGTGAGTTACACCTTGATGAGGGCGGTATTGTGACCCGTGCGGACATCCGGTTGACGATACAACAGGCGCTGAGGGCTTTCGCTGAGGCGATCCGGCGAGAGCGAGAACAAGCGTCGGAGTGAGTCCCTTCATCTCCCCTTTCTTCAGTGGATTCCCGCGAGCATGTGAACCTTGCTACTCAAGCCTCGCTCCTGAGTCAACCGAAGCTCCGGAACGCCCACCGTGATGGATACGCTCCTTGCTGTTCTGTATAACCTGGCGAGTGTACCTTCAAACCGAGGAGGCATGATGGCAAAAAAACTCATCAATCCACAGCAACTCTATGATGGCTCGGCAGTCGGCCTGTCACAAGCAGTGGTGGACACTGATACGGGATTGGTTTTTGTCTCAGGTCAAGTTGATTGAAACCTGCAACACGAGGTCACCGAGACCACGATTGCGGGTCAGCTCAAGAACGCGCTGACGAATCTCAGCATCGCGCTCCAAGAGAGTGGTTCTTCTGTCGCCAACTTGCTCCACGTTCGCGTGTACATACGTGGGGAACTCGAGGATCACATGGAAGCAGTCGCGCCCATTATATCGGAGTTCTTGGGGACTTCTCGTCCTGCTGTCACGGGGATCGGTGTGGCCTCACTAGTTTCAAAGAAGCTTCTTGTCGAAGTGGAAGCGGTTGCGAGAGTGCATTGATAATGTCAAGTCAGGCAAAATTTCTCCTTTAGCAAAAGGTCACTAACTGTAAGTATCCAATTTCACTCGCGTCATGCGTTCGTGGTACGCGCTAAATGAGTTGTGGATGTGCGCCGTTCATACTTCGATCCTTCGACTAGGCTCAGGACTTCAGCACGAACGGGGACACTATCACGACGCAATCCCGCACCCCCTGAGCTTGCCGAAGGGTCGAAGGGTGGTCTGTGCTTCAGGTGGCTTAACCACGTGAGAATCGTAGGAATAGTACACAGTCATGGTTCGGTTGGGTGTCTTCCCTATCTTCGCTTTTAATGAAATTTCATCACCGGGTTGCAAAATTTCATGAAATTTTTACTATTAACGCATGTATTCGCGAATTTTGGACGTGCGAACGCTGCTGGCGCACAAGTCGCTCTTCCTCTTCGGGCCACGGCAAACAGGGAAGAGTACGCTGCTGCAACACTTTTTTCCCCAGGCAAAGTTCTACGATCTCCTTGAAGCAAACACCTTTCGTGAGTTAACCGCGCAGCCGGAACTCATTCGCCAACGCCTCCAGCCTCAGGACGCGGTCATCGTTATTGATGAAGTCCAGAAATTACCCTCCTTGCTCGATGAAGTGCACCTGTTGATTGAACGCCACAAAGCCCTACGGTTTGTCCTGACAGGCAGCAGCGTGCGGAAGCTCAAGCGTGGGGGAGCGAACTTGTTGGCCGGGCGGGCATGGACCTGCCATCTTTTTCCTCTTGCCTCACCTGAAGTGAATTTTCAGCAGTTGGAGAAGCGGCTCAACATCGGAAGCTTGCCCGCCATTCTCGATGCACCGTATCCGCTCGAAGACCTCAAAGCGTATGTTGGCACCTACCTCAAGGAAGAAATCCAGGCAGAAGGACTCACTCGTTCTATCGAACACTTCTCACGGTTTCTTCCGGTCGTGGGCCTCATGAATGGGGAGCAAGTCAATTTCACAGCTATCGCCAGTGACGCCGGAGTCCCGCCCCGAGTTGTGCGAGAATACTACGAGATTCTTGAGGACACGCGCCTCGGTTTTCTGCTCCCTCCCTTTCAACAGACGAAGAAACGCAAAGCGGTGGCCACTGCCAAGTTCTACCTCTTTGATATTGGGGTTGCGAATGTGCTGGCGCGGCGTGGAACTATCGAGCCTGGGTCTGACCTATTTGGCCGCGCCCTGGAGCATCTGCTCTTTCTTGAGTTGCAAGCGTTTCTTGGCTACCAGCGGCGAGACGAGGAACTGACCTTCTGGCGGAGTCTGTCACAGATGGAAGTGGATTTTGTCGTCGGCGACCGTGTCGCGATTGAGGTCAAGGGCAAAGGGAGAATCTCGCGCCGTGACTACAAGGGGTTGCTCGCTTTGGCGGAGGAAATCCCACTGACGCGGAAGATGGTCGTTTCACTGGAGAGCGAAAAGCGACTCACCGACGACGGCATCGAAGTGTATCCAGTCCAACAATTCTTGCGCGAACTGTGGGCGGGTGAGATCATCACAACCCGATAGCAACAGTGACGCTGCCGTTTGCCGTTTCATGCTCTCCCTCCAGCCTCTGGGTGAAGGCGGCATTGGTATCAGCATCGAAACCAAAAAACAGCCCACAACAATGACAAAGCCGTACGATTGCATGTCACGCAGGTTCGTTGCACCATCGCATACAGTTACTCATTTTCTTCTTTGACTAAATCAAACCATGAAAGATTCATATACTCGCGTCGTCACCCTGAGTGAACCGAAGCCTGTCCTGAGCCTGACGAAGGGGGCCTCTCAGAGAGATTCTTCGCGGAGTTTATCCTGAGCGAAGTCGAAGGGCTCAGAGTGACACGGCTCGAAGTCTGTAGTGTAAAATGTACGAATGTTCTCGGGTCTGATTTAAGTGGCTGACTGCACTGCCGACGGAGCAAATTGTACTGCGTTGATCGACGGCTCTGCCAAGCTCAACAGCGCAACGGTGTCAAAGTAGGCCTGGCCGAAGATTACGCGGCCAGCAAGGAATTCGAAGCGATCGACGAGATTGAGTTGTAATGGTTTGCCGACGAACGTGCCGCGTGCTTGCCACTACACGTAGAGAAGGTGCTGATCTCCAGCCCAGGCAAGTTGCTCTAAACGCAAATCAGGAATCGATGACAACAGGAAGGTGTAGTAGCCAGGGATTTCCGCTCGTCGCAGCGGACGATAGTTGTCTGGATTCAACATCCGTCCTTGTGAGTGATAGAACTCGGCAAACCGTCGTGGCTGTGGTGCTTGCCAGAGCTGCGCATACTGTGTGAGAAACTCTTCCGGCGTGAAGCGTGGCGCTCCTGTCTCCGTCGTGCTCTGACGTTCGAGTTCTTGATCCACGACCGGTTCGTACACTGGTAGTGATGGAAGAGAAGGGGAAACGCGCGCCAGCAACGGTGCACGGTCGTAGTAGCGACGTCCACGAATCACCCGATCGCCACGCAGCGTGACACAATATACGGCGTCCCAGAGGGTTTTGCGCCCGGCAATCGTCGCCGCATTTTGCGCATCGACGAAGACGGTCCCTTTGCGTTCACGCCAGCGATGTACGGTGATATGCAAGTCTGGCATCAGCTTCAGTATGCCGCCCATGTGCATTGCAACTTCCGTCGCCTTCAGCGGGCGTTCCATACCGGAGTCGAACACTGTTCCCTCTGGATCGAACAGTATCGCGTAGTTCTCGGGACTCGGCCGCGCTCCGAAAGCTTGAAATTTCTCAATCCATTGCGTGACATTGGACATGATTGTGTCTCCCCTCGATCAGTTAGTGTTGCGGCAACGGAGAGAAGTGAGCACTGACGATCTTCCATTGCCCGCCCTTTTTAACATACACGTAGGTTGTGCGATTGGCTTGCACCTGTGGCGTGCCACCTCCTTTGGGCATGAGGGTGAGGATGTCATAAGCATTCACAATGCCCGTGTTGTCATTAAACGCACGATATGAGGGTTGATGAAACACGATATTGGCGGTTTCCGCGCCTGCCATCAGCCCTTGCAGATAGGCAAGAAAACTCGCTTTGCTGTCAAAGCGATAGGGTGCATGATCGAAGACTTCTAGATCTTCATCTAATGCAGTAATGAATGGGACCGGATCTCCTTTGTTGAAGGCGGCCATCAACTGCTCAGTTAACTGTTGGATTTCCTCTCGTGCTGCCATAGTAGAATGTCTCCTCTCTAATTGTGATGCGACTGTTCGGCTTTTCTGGACGACACCGCGATGTGTCGTGTCATATGGAGCACGTTACGTGCCAGTACGACCGTTGTTGTTTCACGAGGGAAAACTGGCAAGATGGCGCGAGTGGATGTTGCATCAGTACAACGTGTGTAGCAGCGCTGCAACAAGTGCCGACTGAGGAAGAGAAGTGGTGCTTATCTCGAATCAGTATGCGCACTCGTTGCTACCAAAGGAGAATTCTAGTGGTAGATCAACAAAAGTCTGGTCCTATGCCAGAGCCCGGGCAGGCGTGGCATATTCCGGACATGGTCAAACGTAGGTGACTATCACGAAGTGAGCCTGAAGCTATCTCAAAACTCGCAAAACTTGCAGTTTTCGCAGTAAAATGGCGGGATGAAGCCTGCACGTACACGCCCTTACTCACGAAAAGCCTCCTCGCTTGATGTTCCTTCTCTCACACGAAAGCGGTATCGGTCTGATGTCACTGATGTCCAATGGGACTATCTGTCTGCCTTGTTGCCGAAAGGCGCGCGAACCGGACGGCCTCGCGCCAACGAACGGGAAATTCTCAATGGCATCTTGTACGTGCTCAAAACCGGCTGTCAGTGGGAAGACCTGCCCCACGACATTGCCGCTTCGCCGAAAACCTGCCACCGGCGGTTGCTCGAATACCAACGCCGCCGCGTGTGGCAAAAGATCGTTCACCTCTTGCTTCAAGAAGCCGACCGGCGAGGCTATTTGAATTTCACCAATGCTGATCATGATGCCCGTGTGATCAAGTCAAAAAAAGGGCTGCGGCTCAAGTCGGCTACTCCGGCAAACACCACATTCGCGGCCTCAAGCGCCACCTCCTCATCGAGGCGCATGGGCATCCGCTGAACTTCACCGTCACCAAAGCTAACTGGCATGATCAACGCTCTATCCTGACCACCCTCGATGGCGTTCGTATCGGCACGCGCAAACGGAAACCCAAGCGCCTCGGGTTGGACAAAGGCTATGATAGTGAACCGTTCCGCCGTGCGCTCCGCGCTCGGCGGATTATTCCCATTGCGCCGTATCGCAAAAATCACATCGCCATTCCGCTGGGGCGACCGCCAAAAGATCGTCATCACAAACGGTATTGTCGGCAACGGTGGAAAGTCGAACGCTCCTTTGCTTGGCTCAATAATGCACGTCGCCTGGATCGCTTTCTGGAACGGGATCAGAAAACCTACCGTGCGTTCATGCGAGTTTTCTTCATTCGGTACTACTTGAACCTGCTATTTTCCTGACTTAAATGAGTTTTGAGATAGCTTCCCTCTCTTATGGCACAGCCGTGATCGTTACCTCGATGCTGTGGACGGCGGTGCTGTCTCCCATGTCCGCTTTCCGACCAGGATTGAGCACGTTGACATTGCTCTGTGCCCCCTCACGCTGCGGCCAACGCCCCTTGTGCGTCAACGCCACTCCGCACGGAATCTCGGTGGATAACGTGGCTTGCATACACAACTGGCCAGTGTCATTGGCAAGCACGACGGCAGTACCGTCAGTGATTCCCCGTTCGGCAGCGTCTTGTGGATGAAGGGCCACCGTTGCCGGACCGATTCGCGCTGCGATCTTCTCGACGTTAACAAAACTATCATTCACGAGCCACGCAGATGCGGGCGACAAAAGGCGAAGCCGTCCGGTGCTGGGTCGTGGATCAGCGCTAGGTTGCGGCACGCGTGGATGGCCATCATCTGCCGCACGCGCAGAGGCGAGCTCAATGCGGCCACTGGGCGTCGGAAATGCCAAATCCGCGAACTGGAGTACCGGCTCTGACGAAATAAAGGCCGTGCCTTTCTCTGCCAGTGAGGTAAAGGTTTCGCCAATGTCCATGCGCTCAAGCAAGGTGGCGATGACCTGCGCATCGCTTTCAAATAATTTTGGCTCGGTGTAGCCCATGGCCCGCGACAGACGTCGACAGATCTCCATGTTGGGCAGTGCTTCTCCAGGTGGGTCACTGACTTTCACTTGCGCTGACACAGTGAGGTTGAAATACGCGGTCACGATGTCGTCAAACTCCAAAAAGCTGGCGGCAGGCAGGACAATATCGGCAAAGCGGGTCGTATCAGTGGCAAAGAGGTCCGCTACCACGGTGAAGAGATCCTCGCGGCGCAGCGCGGCATGCAAACGTGCTTGTTGCGGATTGGAAGCGGCTGGGTTTATGTTCCAGCAGAGCAAGGCTTGGGAACGGCTTGGATCAGCTAAGTACTCGACTACATCCATGTGACTCACTGGTGGTGCTATAGCGGTCGCCAATTGTGGCGCTACCAGATACTCCAGATCAACCTTCCGTTCGCCAGGACCATTGAGGTACAGGAACCCGGTACCAGGTTTGCCAATGTTGCCAGTGACAGCGGGTAACAGGCCGCACGCGCGCATGACATTGCCACCCTGCGGTTGGCGTTGCAGTGCTTGTCCAAGCCATAAGAGAGAAGGGCCGCTGCCATACAGACGCGCGGCTTCCTCAATCAGGTGCGCGGGAACGTTAGTGACCGCTTCTCCCCAGCTTGGCGTACAGTCACGCACCAGTGGTTCAACTTCGTTCCACCCCACTGTGTGTGACGCGATAAAATCGCGGTCAATCCGGTCCTCACGCCACAGGACATGCAACAAGGCAAAGGCGAGCGCGGCGTCACTGCCGGGGAAGGGTTGCAGATGGAGATCGGCTGCCTGCGCGGTCGGTGTGCGAACCGGATCTATGACAATTACCTTAGCTGGTGACTCGCGCAGCCAGTGCTCATGGGCATGTGGAGCCGAAGCAGAGGGATTGGCACCCCACACCACGATACACGCAGCATCGCGGGCGGTGCGCGGATCAAACCCAAGCGTGGGGGTGCCATACATATACGAGAGTGCGACTTGTCCAGCTTTATTGCAAATCGTATCAGGGTCTACTTCCGTTGCCCCGAGACGAAAGAAAAAGCGTAAGGGGAAGAGAAATGCGAGCAGCGAGATGGTGCCTGAGTAATGTGCATTGAGGATCGTGTGCGCTCCGTTGGTTGTGACAATGTGTGTGAGTCGCTCGGCAATCGTCGTCAGAGCTGTCTCCCACGACACGGGTGTAAACTTGCCTTCGCCTTTAGGTCCGATGCGCCGGAGCGGTCGTGTAAGCCGCACCTGCGGATCACGCCATTCACGGTTGTAAGCGATGGAACATTTAGCGCAGAGTTTACCGCGACTCACTGGATGTTCGCTGTCGCCGCGAACGTATGCAATCTGGTCGTTCTCCTTCACGACAACGATGCCACACGTGTCGTAGCAATCACGGGGACAGGTGGTACGAATATGTTCTCTCTTGGTTGTCATTGCCTGCTCCTCGGACACGTTACACTGCGGCCACACGTGACTCCTTTTCGTACGATTCCTCCACTCTGCGTTATGCAGCTATCTATTTGGCCGCACGAGGTCAAGCGAGGCACTGGCAAATCAAGGTGCTGGTTTATCGTCAGCGGTGTCTACCGCTCTTCAGTCTGCTCAACAAACCGCGTAAGAGACCGGACAAGAAACAGGAGAGGACATGAAGATCACTCGTCGCAAAGTGTTACAGAACATGGCGTCCGCATCGACCGGCCTGATGCTGGCCCAGCTGTTGGGAGGGGAGCAGCAGTATGCTGTAGTTCAGGCCTCACAACCAGAGCAGAAAAAGCGAAAATTCCGCGTTGGTGTCCAGATGTAGCCCCAACACACTGACTGGGCCACCTATGCCGCCGGTGTGCAACGGTTAGATGTCTCATATAAGCATTTCTCGAAACTGTAGTGATCAAAGGAGGATCGTATGCAAACCCCAGGGTTATTAGTTTCAGGCGGAGGTGTATCAAAAGCGACCGTCGAACACGCAGTTGGGTACGCGAAAGCGGCTGAACAGCGTGGATTTCATAGTTGTTTGGTGACTGAAGTCGCTTCGGATGCGTTGTCGCTTGCGCAACATGTGGCCACCGCAACCTCGCGCATTCAGGTTGGCACCGGCATTTTTAACATCTTCTTGCGCCCACCGTTGCTGGCGGCGTTGCAGGCGCTCACGATCAACGCCATCGCACCGGGCCGTTTGTTTCTCGGTCTCGGCACCAGCCACGGTCCGCTGAACCAAGCGTATGGATTACCGATGGACAAACCGCTTACTGCGCTGCGTATGTACGTGCATACGTTGAACAGCGTCTTTCGTGGCGAGCACGAAGGCTTAACGCAGTTGGCAGCGAGAGGCATGGCGATTGGCAAACCAGAAACGAAGATCCCTATTGCTCTTGCCGGTGTATCACCCAAGAGTCTGCAACTGACGGGTGAAGTGGCAGACGTCAGCATTCCGACGCCGTTTGGCGCGACCATGCTCAAAGAAGTCGTCGACGCCATCGCCGCTGGCGCCAAGAGAGCGGGACGCTCAACGAAGGATATTCCCATCAACCCGATTGTTCACACCTTGGTGTGCAATGATCGTGACGCGGCCATCCGCTCTGCCAAACAGCACCTGTCGTTCTATGCGAGTTTACCGTTCTACAATCGCGTATTTGCTCGACATGGAATGCAAAGTGAAGCAGAACAGGTTCTGGCCGCAGCGATGAAGGGTGACATGGCTGGCGCGGCAGCATCTGTCTCCGAGCGGCTGATTGATACCGCAGCAGTCGTGGGTACGGCACAAGAATGCGCCAAGAAGGTCGAGGCCATCGAGAAGGCCGGAGCCTCACGCGTCATTCTCTATCCGATGGCAATGGATGGCGATTACGATCGCGGGGTGAAGTCCGTATTGGATGCGTTCGGAAGATAGTCGTCTCAGCAGATGGAGCGTCAGCATGTTCGACACGAAGATTGCGATTGTTCTCTGTAACGATCTGGCGACATGGCAGAAACTGAATGTGACGGCGTTCCTCACCAGCGGGATCGTTGGTGCCAATCCCGGTATCCTTGGTGAACCGTATGAGGATGCGGGAGGCAACACCTATGCACCGCTGGTGATTCAACCGATCATTGTCCTCAGTACCGACAGAGATGGGATCAAGACCATTTATCGGCGGGCGATGGAGCGACAGGCACGACTGGCACTGTACATCGAAGACATGTTCAGTACGGGACACGACGCTGACAACCGTGCCAGCGTGAAGCAGTACCAGCCAGACGAATTGAACGTGGTCGGGCTCGCGCTGCGCGAAGCCAAGAACGTGGTGGACCGAATCACCAAAGGGGCAAAGATGCACGAGTGACAGAAGGGAACCTTCATGAAATTTGAACATGGTGTACGACACCTGCTCACGTGTCATCACTCATGATCGGAAAGGGAATGGAGAAAAGACGCGGCAATGATCCGCGCATGAGGGAGAACCCTATGCAAGCCCTCTAGCTTGGAGCGGGCCTGTCGTTTACATCGTCCAGTTTTCGATCTGGAGATCGGGGACGAGTTGAAAGTCTTGTACATTGCGCGTCACCAGCGTGGCATTGTGAGCCAGAGTGATTGCGGCAATACGCAGATCCATCGTGCCCATACGAAGCTTGAGGGAATGCAGCTGCTCATAGTGCGTAATGGCTGGTTGGGTAAATGACAGGATACGTACGCTGCTCAGGAACGCTACGGTGTCTGCCAAACGGTCGTAAACGTGGGCCATCTCTGTAACGTTTCTTGTACGACGTAAAAGCGTGTACCAACCGGAGAGCTGTTCCTCAATGGTAATGACGGTGGTCGCTAACGCGTCAGAAGGATGCGTGAGCGTGTGCCGGACAACCTCGGCATGTCCATGCCGGTACAGACTCAGGATATCCGTATCAAGGACATATAAACTCATGATGCGTTCGGATCATCATCAATGTTCGCACGATTCTGGGCCATAGCCTGAACCCATTCTTCGTACAGAGGGTCGTCTTTCAGGGTTCCAGCAAACCGTCTCCAGGGATGCTCAGGTGTTGCAACCTCAAGCGTCAAGATCTCAGCACCGGAGCGCAGCTTCTGTTCGATCTGTTCACGCACTTTGCTCAGCGCTTCCTCGCGGGACGCACCTTCGGCCTCTACCGCGAAGGGAAAGCCACACAGGGCACGGTATTTTTGCCCATCAGCGGGTTCGAGTAAAATTGTCAGATGCATCGGTTTGTCTCCCTGAACTCAGTGCTTCCTGCATTACAAGGAATTTTTCATCTCCAAGCAATAGACCCTCCGCTCATTGCGTCGGCCAGGTGATCATTGAACTCTCGCAGCCGTATGACCGGCAGTTTCTGCAACGTTTTGCGAGAGGTATTCTACCGGAGTTCCGCTGAGGAGATACGACATGACAACAGTTGAAACTGCACGCCTGCTGCTGCGACGCATTCAACCCGCTGACATGGATGATTACTACCAGCGTATTTACGCCGAGCCCGACGTGATGCGCATGCTGCCAGCGCAACGCCCGCTCTCGCGCGCAGACTTTGATGCACGCATTCCCACGTTCATGATCGATCACTGGACGGAGCACGGCTTTGGCCCGTGGGCGGTAATTCATAAGGCAGACAAGCAATTCATTGGTCACTGCGGGTTACGCTATTGGCCCGAATCGTCAGATGTTGAAGTATTCTATGCCCTTGCCAAACCGTACTGGGGCCTAGGCTTAGCGACCGAAGGCGCACGAGCCAGTCTGCGGTATGGATTCGAGCACCTTACATTGGCAGCAATTCTCATTTTGACCTATGACAACCGTCAATGTAGGCCGGAATAAGCGCAGCGTTTCCGGCAAGCGCGCGCCGGGAACGGCCTGCGGCCTTATCCCGGCCTACGTATCTTGTCCGTAGGCGACTCCATCGGCGCGTTTGGGTTCAGAATGAGAATTGCTAGGGGGAAAGTGCGCATACAGTGCTTGCTGGGTCACGATGCCCAGTGGCGTGTAAGCGCCTGAGAAGCTGTTGAAAAACCCTTCGACACGCTCAGGGTTAACGGAGAAAGACAAAGTGCTGAGAGAGATTTCCCGTACGTACTGAGCTTGTCGAAGTACGGTTTCGCTTTCTGGAACGGCCTCTGAGGAATATATCAACAGCTTCTGAGTCTATGAGGTCAGCGCCCGCTGGACACGCTGGCCAATCCCACGCAAGCGATGCACCGGCTCATTGGCAAAGACAAAGCGCACGTATTTGTCGCTGTTGGCACTGCCCCAATTGGTCATCGCGGTCGCCGCGATCTTCCCCAAGTCGAGCAAGCGTTGTGAAGCCGTGACGCCATCCAGCCCCAATGGAGAAACATCGAGCAATAGTGACCAGCCTCCGTGCGGTGGGATGACTACAAAGTCGCGTAATTCTTCCAGCAAGACATCGCGCCGCCGTTGCCATTCCTCGGCACAACTCTGAATGCCATCATTCGGATCGGCGATGGCGGTGGCAACGGCACCCATTGCGATGCCGGTTTGACAGACCACATTTGTGATGCTGACCCGCGCCACATCGGCGATGAGATCCGCAGGCCCAACGACCCAGCCCACACGCCAACCGATCATGCGATATTCCTTGGAGGCTGCACCGACAGTGATGACCTTGTCGCGCATGACTGGGAACGAGGCCGGATGAATCACACCACGGCCATCATAGAGAATGCGCTCCATCGCCGCGTCGTTCAGTACCCAGCACTGGGCACGGTGGCAAAAGGCCATTAACGCCTGCCATTCCTCGTGCGTGAAGACCGCACCGGTTGGCATGGAGGGACTCATCAACAAAGCCACTTTCACCGGGCGGGGATCAATCACTGCCAGTGTATTCGTATCCAATCGCCAACCTTGTGGTGAGGCGATCAACGGGACATAGCGCGGCACCCCTCCAGCCAGACGCACCCGATTAATCAAGCCTACGTAGATCGGGTCCGTCAGTAATACTTCGTCACCCGGTTCCAGTGTCGCCAGCAGCACATTCAAAATGCCCGATAACCCACCGGCACTGATGACACATTCGCTCTTCCAGTCGTAGTGGTGTCCGGCGTGGCGTCCAACCAAATCGGCTGCGGCCTGACGCAATACATCCAGACCGAAGAACGGCAAATAGCTGTTGGCCGCATCGTCATCAACAGCCTGTTTGGTAAACGCAACGGCACTCTGTGGTGGACGCAAATCAGTGTCGAGGTTTTCTAGGCGCAAAACGTCAGGGTCGTTGAGGCGGTCAACGAGTTCGCCCATCTGCTCCACCCCGATTTTACTGATGTGTGTCAGTCGTGATACGGACATCGGTGTACTCCTCGACAGAAACGTATCTGATGGTGCAAAGCCCCGCCGATACGTAGCGCTTGTGGTCACGACGAGTGAGGTGGCTCTCGTCGTGGCCAGTTGGTTCATTTTGCCTTCGTCGGCCACTGCACCCCATACGAGGCCAAGCCTCCGGCAAGCTTCGTCCCGCCAGCGTCACGGACGACCTCCCGGAAGGAAGGGCTGCCGACGACCTGCGATTTAAACGAGGTAATGAAGCGGTGGACTTCCGTCCGCAGATCCTCAGCGAGCTGAAAGTGGGCATACGCTTCGTCAAGGACTTCTAACAGTTCTTCCCAGTGCCGTTCCGTGATGCCCATGCCTTTGTGCGCCGCGATCATGGTACGGCCTCGGTAGACCGCTGGCCCGCCCCAATGAGAGGACGCAAAGTCACAGAAGTTCTGCAGTTCCACCTTGACACGTTCCTCAGACATGTGCTGCCAAATGCGTCCCACTTCCTCACGAGCCATCAGCTTGGCAATCGCGTATTCAATAAAGGCATAGATGGCGTCATGCCCGCCCAGTCGGTCATACAAAGTGCGACTGTCATTCATCGAGTGCCTCCTTGTGTTGCGATAGTGAGCGAACTTTAGATTCTTTCACCGTTTCGGCCTCGCAGTAGTACCACGAATCGGCATCCGCAGGATACCATATACGCCTTCTCTGCTATGTCCGAGCCACTAACATCAGAGGAGAGGTAGTGCCAAAACTGGCGGCAATCTGCTACGGTCGCGAGCTGTCAAGCGCTGAAGGGGCATAAAAGAGAATGCGGTGAAGACGGAAGCGGCAATCAGCGAATTCTCTCCCGCATCCTTTTGGTGGTTCTCGCTCGTCTATCGCGTGAGGATCGTATCCGCGTTGCAAGGAGAGGAGGAAAACTCCATGACGTTTGTTCAGGAACTCGCCTTTGCGTTTCGTTCGATCGCTAACATGAAAGGCTTGTCGATCGCCATCATTTTGACGTTGGCACTCGGGATCGGCGTGAACATCGCCATCTTCGGTCTGGTGCGGGCCGTGCTCCTGCGACCGTTAGTCAACCGAGGTGAAGACCGCATCGTCTACATTCGTCAAAGCGCACCCGGCATTGGCAGGGAAAACGCGACGTTCTCGGTGCCCGAGATCAAGGACCTGCGCGAACGGGTCCGTTCGCTGTCGGATATCGGCGAGTTCTCCACCATACCGTTCTCGGTGATCGGTCTTGGCGAGCCACGGCAAGTGCGGGCCGGTGTCGTTAGTGGGAACTACTTTGAGGTGATGGGATTGCGTCCGGTCCTAGGTCGGCTCCTCACGGCCAGTGATGACGGTGCGAGCGCCGCCGGAGCGGCTGTGCTGACCTATGCGTTCTGGTCGTCGGCCTTTCAGCGGGACACCGGAATTATTGGCAAGACGGTCCGCATCGATACGACGTTCGGCAGCCGGCCCGCAGTGATCGTTGGCGTGCTTGAACCTTCGGTCCCGTACCCCGCCGAGACCGAAATGCTCGCCAACATGGTCACCAGTCCTCATCATCTGTCAGCGACTATGGTGCAAGGCCGCGAGCATCGCATGACCGAAGTGTTTGCCCGGCTGGCGCCAGACTCCTCAGTCGATGCGGCCCGCAGCGAAATTACTGGAGCGTACGAGTCGATTCGACGCGACTACTCTGAGGCGTACCCGGCGCAAGCGGCATACACGATCCGCACGGTGCCGTTACGCGAACAATTGACGACCAACGCGCGCACGGTGCTGCTTGTGCTGTTTGCTGCCGCGCTCCTCATTTTTGTGATTGCGTGCTCGAATGTTGCCAATTTGATTCTGGCGCGCACGGTCCGCCGTGAATCAGAACTGGCGGTCATGGCCGCTCTCGGCGCTCATCCGATGGCGTTGCGCCGTCTGTTGTTGGCAGAAAGCACGGTGCTGTGCGGACTCGGTGCGCTTGCGGGTGCGGCGCTGGCATGGCCGCTCGCAGCCATGTTGTCGCGTTATGCGGCCCGTTTCTCGGTGCGCGCGCTCGAAGTCACGATCGATCCGGTGATGCTCTCGCTCGGCGTCGTACTCGCCTTACTGGCGGCGGTACTGCTCGCGTTCGTGCCCAGTCTGCCGTCCGACGCACGCAACGGCGGCTTGAAGCTCGCCAGCGGCAGCGCCAGGGTTGCCGCTGGTGCCAGCAAGTTGAATGTCTTCGCGGTGATCCAGATCGGCGCTTGCTTTATTCTCGTGGTCGGCGCCATTGCGCTGGTACGCACATTCCTCGCTCTGCAGGCGTCCTCCCCTGGGTTCGACACCACGAAGATACTCGCGCTCAACGTACCGGTGACTTCGTACGGCCGCACCCCTGAAGATGTCCGCAACTTTTACCGCCGCTTACAAGCGCGACTGGGTGAACTTCCCGAGGTGGAGCAAGTGGCGATCGGCAGCAGCATTCCGTGGCGCAGGGATGAGGTTCTTGATCGCGCAGGCTTTGGCTATCGGCTTGAGGGCGGTGTGAGTGGCGCGGCCAATGAGGATCCCCGTGCCCGCATGCGCTCGGTCTCGCCGGCGTACTTCGCGACCCTTGGTGTCCCAATCGACGCGGGCCGGGACTTTACGACTGACGATCGGGACGGCGCCGAGCGCGTGGTCATCGTCAGCGCCAGCGTGGCGGCAAAGTTGGGACCTGAGCGAGACGTGCTGAATCGGAAATTGTACTGGACCGATCCGATCATGAAATTCATCGGCGTTAGTCAGGAGCCACGCCGCATCGTCGGCATCGTGCCAGACATCGACGACGAGCATGTCATCCCTGGGGCTCTGCCCACGGTGTACCAACCGTTCGAGCAGCAAGTGTTCGGCGGACGCGTTTTCATCCACGTCCGCAACGGCCCTCATGCAATCATTCCGGCGGTGACGCAGACGATCCACGAGCTGGCGAACGATCAGCCGGTGGTGGGCGGAGCAACCCTGTCTGAGATCCGCGCAGAAGTGATCTCGCCCGATCGGCTCAATGCAGCGGTGTTCAGCTTGTTCGCTGTGGTTGCGTTGGCGATCGCCGTAGTGGGCGTCGCCGGGGTGCTCGCTTTCTCGGTCAGCGGACGTACGCGCGAGTTCGGCATCCGCATGGCGCTCGGCGCCACGCCGTCTAACATCCTGGCTGGTGTCATTGGCCATGGCGCGGTGATGGCCGGAGCCGGGATCGCGACTGGCCTGGTGGGTGGCTACTTCCTCCTGCAGCTGACGGCGCGTTTTATCGGACAGATGCAAATGCCGGGTGTAGCGGCACTGGCGGCCGCGGGAGCCGTGCTCGTCCTTGCTGGTGTAGGTGCCGCGTTCGTTCCAGCCGCGCGAGCAGCGGCGACCAATATCGTGGAATCGTTGAAGGCTGAATAGTGGTAGATATTCAGAAATCACAAACTGAGATTACGCAGCGGCGCTGGCGACGGAAAGTGATCCCGGTCGGCGTCGCCGTGGTGCTGTTGGTTGCGGCATATCTTGTCGCTCGCCTCGGACCCGCGACGCCTGAAGTTGACCGCAGTGGACTATGGATCGACACCGTGCAGCTCGGAGACGTGCCGCGGGAACTCCGTGGCGTGGGCGAGCTTGCGCCGCAAGACGACGCCTCACGCTGGGTGTCAGCGGAACTGGATGGTCGCGTCGATCGCAAGCTCCTCGAACGCGGGGCAGTAGTCACGTCCGACACGGTAATCCTGCAATTGAGTAATCGCGACGTCGAACAGGCCGCGCAGGAAGCGCGACTCGAACTGCAAGGAGCCGAAGCGGCATACACCAGTCTGGAGGCCTCGTTGCAAAGCGATCTGTTGGCGTTGCGCTCCGCCTCGGCGTCGATCGAGGCCCAGCAAGCGGATGCGACCTTACAAGCAGAGGTCGACTCCAAACTCGCGAGCGATGGTCTGCTCGCGGAATTGATTGCCCGTCAGTCGGAGGTACGGAAGGCTTCACTCGCCAATCGCGCAAAGTTAGAGAGCGATCGTGTCCGCACGACCGAGGCCTCGGTCTCGACTCGACTAGCAACACAGCGGGCTGAAGTCGAGCGTCGTCGTGCTTTGGCGCAGCTCAAACAGCGTGACTTGGAGTCAATGACAGTGCGCGCCGGTATGGGTGGCGTGTTGCAGGACATCGTCGTCGAAGTCGGGCAGCGCGTCGCGCGCAACGCCAACCTGGCACGGGTGGTGGATCCTGCGCGGCTGAAAGCGGTCATTCGGATTCCGGAAGCGCAGACGCACGATCTGCGGCTCAACCTGCCCGCTGCCATAGACACTCACAGTGGGATCATTCGCGGACGAGTTTCCCGTATTGCGCCCTCTGCCCAGAACGGGACGGTAACCATCGATGTGGAACTCACCAGCGAGCTGCCACCGGGGGCACGACCGGACATGACTGTGGATGGCACGGTGGAACTCGAACGGCTCAGTCAGATCCGGCATATCGGTCGGCCCTCGGCTGGGCAGACAGAAGGCGCGGTCACGCTATACAAACTGAGTCCAGAGGGAACCGAGGCGGTGCGCATTAACGTCACACTTGGCCGTGCTTCGGCGAACCGGGTGCAAATTCTGCAAGGTGATCTGCGGCCCGGCGATCGCGTTGTGTTGTCCGACACGTCAGCCTGGCTCGGTGCCACCGTCAGGTTCCGGTAGGCAATTGCAGAGAGGAGATGGGGACATGGGTGACAAGACCGTCATCAAACTGGAAAACGTCTTCAAGGTGTTTGAGACGGAGACCGTGACTACGCACGCGCTGGCTAACATCGATTTGCAGGTCGAGCGCGGCGAGTACATAGCGATTGCCGGGCCGTCGGGCTGTGGTAAGTCCACGCTACTGTCGATCCTGGGCTTGCTCGATACGGCGACGTCCGGCGCGTATTTTCTCGACGGCCAGCCAGTGACTGGTCTCAGCGCCAAACAACGGGCACAGGTACGGAATCGGCAAATCGGGTTCATCTTCCAGAGCTTTAACCTGCTGGGTGACAGAACCGTGGTGCAGAATGTGGAGCTGCCGTTGATCTATCGCGGCCTGAGCGCGAGTGAGCGCCGCACGCAAGCCATGCGCGCACTTGAGCGCGTGGGGATGACAGCGCGCGCGAGTCACTATCCGTCACAATTGTCCGGCGGCCAGCAGCAACGCGTGGCCGTTGCCAGAGCGGTGGTCGGCGATCCGTCTATTCTTCTTGCGGACGAGCCCACCGGCAATCTCGACTCGAAGAACGGCGCAGCCGTGATGGAGTTGCTCCGCGAGCTCCACGTCGGTGGCGCGACGGTGTGTCTCGTGACTCACGATCCCCGTTTTGCTGAGGACGCCAACCGTGTCATGCGCTTGCTTGATGGGGTGCTGGTGAAGGATGAGGCTGTTTCCCACAATGAAGCGGCAAACTCGGGCGTCTAATATAGGTTTCCTCAATCATTTGTGGATGCACAGCCCGTTCATGCTTCGACAAGCTCAGCACGGACGGGGAGATTATCTTGGCTTTCTTGTTTTTTCCGTGCGTCCTGAGCTTGTCGAAGGGCGGTTTGTGTCATCGGCGTCGTTATCTCAAGTAGGGCTTTTATACGTGTGTCGAAGAGTGGCAGTCATTACCGCCAGCCTCCTCTTGCTGTGGTACACATCTGCACAGGCGCAGCAACCCAACTCGCTTGTGCTCAGCCCGGAGCAAGCCGTCGCTTTTGCGCTTGAGCGCAGCCTGGTTCTCAAAGCGGCGCGGTTCGGTCCGGAGATCGCCGACCTCGACGTCCGCTCGGCCAACACTGCTTGGACGCCGCAATTTTCTGCACGGGCAGGCGTCAGCAATAGTCACTCACCTCCAGTGAGAACTTTCGATTCTCCGTCAGGGATTCTCAGCAGACAACGATCTGCAGCAGCCTCTATCGACCAATTGCTGCCGTGGGGGTCGTCCTATAGCGTCGAATGGGATGGCGTGCGGCGCTCAGGCACCGATGCGCTCGCCCGTTTCAATCCGCAGTTAAGTACAGGCATGCGCGTCACGTTTACGCAACATTTGCTCAGAGGACTGCGCATTGATGAGGCGCGTGCCAACTGGCTGATCAGCGTCAAAGGACAAACCGTTTCCGAGGCGGAGCTTACGAGTGCTGTGGCCGCCACGACCCGCTCCGTCCTGCAGGCGTACTGGTCCTGGGTTCACGCACGCGAATATCTCGCAGTGGAACAACAGTCTCTGGCGCAGGCGCAGAAGTTCCTGCGTGAGGATCGCGAGCGTGCGGCGTTGGGGAAGATTGCCGCGGTTGAGGTGGTCGAGGTGGAGTCGGAAGTGGCGCGCCGGTCGGATGTCATAGTGAGTGCTACGAAAGAGGTCGCCAATGCACAAGACCGCGTGCGTCTCCTGATTTTTGCGCCACTCGATCTCGAACAGAGTCTTGCGCTGGTTCCACCGCCCGACCTTGTGCGGGAGGACATTACGATAGGACAGACGGACGAACTCATTGCGCGCGCGCTTACGCTGCGGCAAGATTTGCGCATCTTGCGGGCGGTGCTCGACATCGATGACATTACCATAGCGCAGCTCAAAGACGAGGCGCTGCCCGATGTCTCGCTAATCCTAAGCTATACCGGACTCGGCATCGCCGGGAGGCAAGTACGGTCTTCACCACTGACCGGCGGCCCTGTCACTGGAAGTGTGGCGCCGAGTTTCGGGTCCGCCCTTGATGACGTGGTAGCCTTCCGCTATCCGGGGTGGTCCGTCGGGCTGTCGGTGCAGGTGCCACTTGGCGAGTCACTGGCCGCTGCTGAAGCAGCGAAAGCGTCAGTCAAACGACGCCAGGATGCGACGACGCTCATGAGTGCAGAACAACAAGCTGTGACCGAGATCAAAGCGGTTATTCGCGGTGTGGAGGCGAATCGCCAACGGTTGCCGCTGACCGCGAACGCAGTGGCCCTGGCCGAGCGTCGGCTGAATGCTGAGGAGCGGAAGTTTCTGGTCGGCCTGTCGACTACTTTCCTGGTCATTCAAGCCCAACGCGATCTGACCGCCGCCCGCGAGCGAGAGTTGTCCTCGCTGCTGGACTATCGTCTTTCGCTTGCGGATCTCCAGGCCGTACAGACCATTCCGGTGCGGTAATGGCTGCGCAGCAGCAGAACACAACCTGCCTACGGGCAGTGGCCCTGAGAGATCAATTCCGGAGCCAGAAACGTTTCTTTTTCGTGTTGGGTCATTGCCGTTGACATGGCATGCTCCTCTATCGTCTCTCGTGTTGTTTCTTTGAGGTTGTCCACGTTAGTGAGGCTCCTCTCATTGCTGCTCTCTCCGCCCATACCGCCACGCGTTCAGCGAAATGAATTGGCCTGCGATCAATACTCCCGCTGCGATGACGTTTCTAATCGCTTGAACGATATCTCCTACACTCATGTCTTTCGTTGGATCGTTGTCCTGATAGATGGCGAGAATTCCTGGATGCTGTGGATACTGCCCATGCAGTTCCTCAAAATCGCGTGGATTCTTGGTAACGAGCACCAGCCCCTGACTCATTGCATACTGCAAGTGCACTTCGTCTGAGTGTCCGGCAACGCCTGCATCGAAGGGAGTGACAACGTCCCAACCGGCCTGACGGAGTACGCGCACTAAGGCTTTATCATAGGCGCAGTCGTCAAGATAAATCTTGAGGCTCAAGAGGATAGCCTTTTTCCAGCAGGTAGCGCTTCTCTGCTTCCGCCTCCGCCTCAATCAGTTCACGGTGAGCCTGGTAATACGCGAGCGCTTCTTCGATCGCTGCAAGCGGCAGATCGTAGCGCTCCGCCGCATCCGCCGGGAGGAGATGGTCTGCACGGATACTTCGAACCAACTGTCCAACCGTGAGATTTCTCTCTTTGACGTAGAGCTGGCGTCTCCTCGGGTGGTCTCTCGCAACGAGGTACGTATACCCTTCCTGCGCATGTTCGTTGATCGCGGGGAGGAGGAGCAGCGTGAGCTGTGCCCCTTCTTCAAGTTCAAGGGTTTCTAGAGGCTTCAGCACGCCCCGTGTGTAGACGACTTCAATGGCTTTCTGCATGCGTAGGAACCTACCATAGAGCCAAGCGACCGAGCAAGCCGATAGCATGCCTGATGTCCTGCAAGCCACTCAACTTGTGACTTTGAGATGTGCCCTTGTCGTTCGTGGATTGCTCAGCGCAACTCGTCGAGTCCCAGCCAACAGCCGTAGTCGGCATAACTGCAGTCGGTAACAATCTTGCCATCACGACAGGTGAGCGCTGCCCAAAATGGCAGTTGTCAATCTGGCCCACAATCGGACTCGAGCAGCGTCACTTCCAGACCACGACGTTGCCGACTGCATGGCTCAAGTCAAGGCGCATCACGGGGTTCTCCCGTTGTTGCAGTTACGCCTTGGGCGGGACCGCGGCGGGACCGGCAATCTCCATCGCCTTTTTATAGGCTGGCCGTTCGCCGATGCGTTTTACATACGCCACAACGTTCGGCAGATCAGCGATAGCGCGTCCACCAAACAGTGGCAGTGCAGTCAGGTTGAAGGTCACCATCACATCGGCACAGGTAAACTCGGGACCGGCCAGATAGGGCGACTTACCCAGGCGTTGGTCCAGATAGCGGTAGTAGGCCTCCTCGCGCCGCTTGATCGCTTTGCCAATCATTTCCGCCTCGGGGCTACCGGCCTTGGCGCCTAGCGCGAGTTTCGCAAAGAATAGTCCCAGGACGTTATTGTTGAAATGCATCCAGTACAAATACTCCGCGTAGTTCGGTTGCGTCGGACCGACCGTCAGTTTGCCACCGGCGTAGCGATGACAGATGTACTCGACAATCACTGCCGATTCGGTGAGCGTGACGTCGCCATCTTGAATCACGGGCGCGGTGGCTGTCGGATGCAGGGCCAGGTATTCCGCCGGGGCCAATTGATCTGGGCCGCGGTTGTACCACTTCAGTTGGTAGGGCAGGTTTAACTCTTCCATCAACCAAACAATACGATCCGACTGCGACACGCCAAGATGGTGAATAGTGATCATCATAAGCTCCTTCTCTATTTATCGCGAGAAAGGCGCGACTGTAACAAACTCGCGGTGCCCGCACAATCCGACGGCGAAGCGGGTGCAGGTCAACGTTCTGGCAGTGACGACACCTGCGCCCGGTAAACCACGCACTCCGCGTGCTCTGATCCAGCCCCTCCGCCCGAAGCTTTAGCGCGCGAGATCTCAAGACCTGGCACATCGATCATTGGCCGGATATGTTGACACAGATGTGGACGCGCAGTGCACAGCCCTGGGTCATTTTATCCCAGCAGATGCTATTGTCTTTGCAGGGCAATCCACCGACTTTACGCCACCGTACGACGCCTGGGTACGGCAATGGCAATAGCGAAGGAGAACTTCGATGGCGCAGTTCAATTACTCAGCCTATTACCGTCGATTGCAAGAGATCAAGAAGCTGCAGATCCCAGCAGAGGCGGTGTGCTGGACTGAGCAGTATCATCCGCCCGATCGTGCCTACGATATTGTCTTGTATCTTGGCTGCAACATTTTGCGCACACCTGATGTGGCAGCGGATGTGGTTACCGTGTTTCGTGCATTAGGGCTTGATTTCATTGCGGTTGCAGGCGTGCAGTTCTGTTGCGGGATTACCTGGGATCGCTTCGGTGATGTCGCCAAAGGACAGACAGTGACAGATTTGACCATTGAGCGGCTGGCCTCGTACAAAGCGGGGACCGTCGTCCATTGGTGTCCGTCATGTGACGTGCATTTCTCTGATGTCGTCACCGGGAGAGATGCGAAAACGATTCCTTTCGATGTCACGAATGCTCCTGCGTTCTTAGCCGACCTCAGTCAGCGTGGGCACATCCCCTGGCATCACGATGTCACGGGTCGTGTGGCGTTACATTGTCATAGTGGACGTGACGGGCATGAGTCCGGCCAGCGGCGTGCGCAAGCGGACCAAGCGCATGTGAGTCAGTTGCTATCACAGATTTCCGGATTACAATTCCTCGGTGCGGTGACAGCCCCGCCAGAGTTTGATTACGACTGTGGCCCCAGCTCGATCCGCGTAGATCGTGCCCAGTGGCTGGCATTACGCGTGAATCAACTCAATGCGGTACGCCAAACTGGCGCTGATACATTGGTGACTGTCTCACACGCTTGTCAACGTGAGTGGTGCGATGCCAGCGATGCAAGTCTGACCGTCAGAAATTATATTTCGCTTGTGGCAGAAGCGATAGGCTGCACTCGGAGTTATGAAAGTGATTCGTTAGGACGCTTAAAGCACGCGGACAATATCGACGAGATCGTTGCCAGTACCCAAGCGAATTGGACCAGTCACGGATTGAGTAAAGAACAAGCCGAAGACATTGCCGAGAAGTATTCCTGGGAAACTCCAGCGCCACGTTCGTCAGCACCGTGAGGGCGAGGATAACGGCAGGACAGAGGAAGGAAGAACGTTTTGCACACACGAGGGAAGCAATGAAAATCTATTATGCACCGAATACCCGCGCCGTCCGCATTGTCTGGTTGTTCGAGGAGCTTGGGCTGCCCTATGAACTGGAGCGCTTCAAGTTAGGCGATGCCGCGATGCGCGCACCAGAGTATCTCACGCTGCACCCGATGGGCCGCGTGCCGACCTTGCAGGACGGTGAGGTCACGATCTTCGAATCTGGGGCGATTGTGCAGTATGTGTTGGCGAAGTATGGCACCGGCCGTCTCGTGCCGGATGTTGCTTCCCCCGAGTTCCCGCTGTACCTGCAATGGTTGCACTATGCCGAAGGCATGATTATGCCGCCGGTCAACACCATCATCGTCGAGACGATTCTGCTCAAGCCGGAACGGCGCAACCAAGCCAACGTCGATCGTGCCGTCAAGCTGCTGTCGCAGATGCTGAGCGCCGTCGATAGCGGATTACGAGGGCGCGAATTTCTCGCCGGCGATTTCAGCGGTGCCGACATCATGACTGGCCATGCCTGCATTGTGGCTACGCGACTGGGGGCAGATGTTTCCAATAAGCCTAATGTCGCTGCTTATGTGGAACGGCTGCAACAGCGACCAGCACTGCAACGCGCATGGGATGCCTGAGCGGACGAAAACCTCAGCCCGCTGTATACCAGACTACAGTAGACTCCCCTGTATACTGCGTGACAGCTGCTGAAATCCCTCCGACCCTGGCTGACTCACAGTGCTGCCTACGGCAGAATGCGACGACGAACAAAGGAGAATTGTCATGGCAGATCAGCAAAAGTCGGCTCCTATGCCTGAGCCCGGGCAAGTGTGGCATATCCCGGACATTGTCAAACATGGAGGATTGTTCGTTACCATGCTCGGTCAACCGCTCGCACCCACCGAGCCGCCGCCTCCAGCCATTCCGACCATGAGTTTGCATGTCTACCATCTCAAGAAAGGCCAACCGGATCAGCAGCTCTCTCACCAAGAAGATGAGGCCTACTATGTCATCACAGGGGCAGGAAAAGTGACGGTCGAGAACGTGACAAAGGAGCTGCGTGAAGGGGATCTCCTTTTTGTTCCACGGCAGGCTCGGCATCACTTTCATGATTACGACGATTTAGCGCTCCTGGTCTTTTTTGCGCCGCAGTTTTCGCTCAGATGACGACCACCCATCCGGAGCTGAGTAGAAGTATCCGTATAGTGACAAAGCACTCCAGCATTTGTGCGAAACCGTGTCGCTGATCCGCTTGATCATCGAGAAAGGCCAGAGTGGTACGCTCGGACAATTCAATGGCGCTTATCACAAAGTGAATCTTAGCGGTATCAATGCCCTGATGCCGCCGCCAGTGCGCCCGCGCATTCCCATTTTTGTAAAAGAAAACGGCTTGAAAAAAGTGTGGAACAGACGAATACTGCAAGTGATATTCTTGGGGGGCAAGACAGTGCAATATTTGGATATACTGCCTATCAGAAGTCGGTGGGTTTACCCCTACCTGTTACGTTCTTCCAGAATAGTGCTGCAATCCCTATATAAAGAGGAAGGGAAGGAGGGCAAACATGAACATTACCGGAATGATGCATGTCAATGTCAATTGCAGCGATTATGAACGGTCTCGCAAGTTTTACGAGTTTCTCGGATTCAAAGTCTTGTGGGAAGTGCCCACTCACAATACGCCGGAAGTAGCGGCGGCTGTCGGCATGCCACCCTACGAGGTCCGCGGCGCGCTGCTGCAATTGGCTGGGTCGCCGACAACCCCTCTCATCGATCTATTGGAGTGGAAAGAGCCCCGTGATAGTGAAGCGCCCTATCCACACCTCTATCACCTCGGGATTGCTCGGATTGCCTTGCTCACCGCGAATATAGAGGCAGATGTGCAAGCGTTGAAAGCTCTGGGGGTCGAGTTTCTCTCCGAGCCTGTGTTATTGAGTCCCCCAGATGCGCCGCCCGCCCGGTTTGTGTGTTTCAAGGATCCAGGCGGCACCATCTTGGAACTAGTGGAAACGAACCCGCCACGAGAAAGGCAAGGTTGAGAAGTGAAACGAGACGTAATAGCGGTTCACGGTGATACCAGTGCGCTCAGGGCCATCGGAATTCTCAATAAGACGGAGCGCGCACGAGTCGAGTTCTCTTTCGCCGTCGTGTAGGTCGAGTTCCTGTTGCAAGCCACGTGATGCTGGTAACAGGGCCGAAGCACATGCGCCACCGCAGCGCGGCCCCGTAGTGTGAAGGAATGAACGTGAAAGGCCGCGAGTGGGCCGCTCGCGGTGCGCTCGAGCGTTGTGTCACAATGATGAACTGAGCTTCTTCACGAGTCGGAAATGCTATGGAGGGGTCAACCCAATCACTGTGCGATGAGGGGCAACAAGGAAAAAATCACTGTTCTTCAAAGAGTGACAAAGGAGTGTTCTCTTATTTGTCGTAGGAGTCATTGCTCCTGGCGTCGCGTGCTTAGTCGCATTTGCCCGGCTGAGAGAATCTACTTCAGAAGAGGGGTGAACTGACCCGTGCTAGGAAAAGCCACAATTCCTTTACCGTTAACCGGCGGTTGCCAATGCGGTAGTCTTCGGTATCACATCAGCGCAGTGCCGCTGACGCTGTATGTTTGTCAAGGAAGCGCATGCGCGTCGCGACCTACAACCTGTTAAAGGGCGGAACCAAACGTGTGCATTGGCGCAAGCTGATCGAAGAGCACGACGTTGACCTGTTACTGGTGCAGGAGTCTGGGCCGCAGGATCAGCACCTCTCACCTCTCTCGCATCCCGACCTGCAAGGCCAGTCGGTGTGGGACATGGCGCCACCGAATCGCTGGGGCAGTGCAGTCTTTTCTACCTCCGGTGCTGTGAAACAAGTCCAGCTTTCGCGGTTCAACGGCTGGGTTGTTGGTGCACACATCTCCGGTCTCACGTGGCGACGAAAGCGCCGCCGTCCGCTGCTGGTCTTCAGCGTACACGTCCCCTACGGACCTGGAGGCTACGTCAAACAAACACTGGACCTGCTTGATGAGATTGCGCGCGTTGCGGCAGGTAGTGACCTCATCATCGGTGGTGACTTCAATCTGTCGATCAGTCCTGAGCGCAGAACCGATAAACCGTTGAGTAAGCGGCTGACAACACTTCACGCACGACTACGGAAAGAGTTCGGCTTAATGAACTGTTGGCAGGAAGCGAATCCAGGGCAGCCACCAGCACAAACGTTGCGGTGGACAGGCAATCGCACCATCCCGTATCACTGTGATGGCATTTTTGTGCCCCGGCGCTGGCGGAATCGACTGCAATCGTGCACCGTATTGTCAGGCGCAGATTGGGATCACCTCAGCGATCATAATCCAGTCATTGCCACCTTTGCCGACTGATGATGAAAGGAGTCAATATGGCACGTCACGATAGTCCACATCCCGGCCATGTGCATGATTTTGATGCTGCGCGGGCGCAGACTCTCTCATCAGTGGTGAGTGTTGCGTCAGAAGAGAGTTTACGCAACTTGCTGTCTTCAGCGGGCTACATCGATATGCAACGCTTCTTTGCGGCCTATTTCTATGGTGGTTGGATCGCGCGGTTTGTGTCGTAACCGGCGATCATAACCGAAAGTTATGGCACCGGAATGACAGGATCGGCACCTTTCTCTTTGACAAAGAACACCAGAAACTTCGCTGGCTTGGTTTTGCTGGCGTTCTTTGAGACTGCGTGGATGTCTTCCGGTGATTCATAAAATGTTTGACCAGGTCCCAGCGTCACCTCTTTCCCACCTTCGACCTGCATGACAATCGAGCCTTCTAAGACGTAGACAAACGTATGTGCGTTGTGGCGATGTTTGGCGGTTGTGCCGCCCGGTGGGTACTCGACCAGGAGCACCGCCCCTTCCTTGTTCGGGGACCCGGTCAAATCCTTCGCCATCAGCGGATTGATCTTGGCGTCTTGAGCCATTGCCGGAACGGCAATGGTACAGATCACTCCCACCAACACTGCTTGTGCTGCTCTCCAATATCGCATCTGACTCTCCTCCTCTTATCTTCCTAGTTTTCCAACGATTACTATATACAGAACTCCTCGAGTTTTGGTATTAGCGGCGAATTCTTGGCGGAATCTCCACATAGCTCCATACCAGCTTGTTTATTGTCGCAGCTTTCGCACCGGATGATCCGGCGGCAACATGCACAGACTGTCACTGTCGATTTTCAATGCGCAGTTAAAGCGCGCGCGGAAGTTCTCCAAGGCAAGGGCTGAAGTCAACTCAACAATTTGTTCGGTACTGAAGAACGCCTGAATGTCTGCGAACACCACATCAGACACATCCGCCGGAGTCTGTGTCATTCCTTCCGCGTAGCGCAACACCGCTTTCTCTTGGGGAGTGAAGTGTGGGCTTGACTCGAACGTGGCCAGTGTTTCTAACTGATCGTCAGTGACTCCTGCATTTCTGCCAACGGCAGAGTTAATGTCCACTCAAAAGGGACAGCCGATCATTTGTGCCGCACGTACGCAGGCCATGGTCTTCAAGCGTGGTTCGACGAGGGTCGAGAAGCCAATTGCTTTTCCTAAGGCTGCATGGCCTAGGAGGATCTCCGGTCTGTGCGCCATGACCAGATAGGGTGTGATCACGTGCCCGAAGAAGTCCCGGCTCCCTTGAAATATGGCTTCAACACTTTCAGGTGCATTTTGTGGGTCGATTCCGTTGATACGCATACGTTGCTCCTCCAGCGGTCAGGTAAGCGGTTGTGGTTAGTGTAGAGATGCTTAAAGGAAACCACCATCTATATACAGATAGCCCCTGAAGCATCTACTAACATATGGGACCATCTACTAATATAAAGAACCATATAGGAGTAGAGGGGTGAAAGATTATTCAATCGCTATACGTTAGACGTTGGCTTGGTTTATCCCGCAATGTCTGTAAAAGTATGGGTGGATGCACTTTGAGATTATTGGAGAGATTGCTGACATTGAGCCGATTGCAACTGGTCCCAGCATTCGCATCCTTCCGTTTCTTCGCAAGCGCTACGGGAGAGGGCGATGGCGGAAACTCAAAGGAAAAGCTCGAGTACGCCTTGCGGACGGAACGGTGAGGCGAGCTGAACTTCATTGGTTCGAGGCACATGGCATCGGCAAACGGAAGATGCGGATCAAACGGTTTCTGGACTAAAGACTATGCCGACACGAGTAAAATCTAAACGACAATTTGCGATTTGTATTCGAGCTGAGGAGCAAGATTTGCTGACGCCCCGTCGAATTTACGAAATTCTCCCGGACGAGAGCGCAGCCAAGTCCCGGTACATTCGGGTGATCGATGATGAGGGTGAAGATTACTTGTATCCGTCTTCACATTTTGTGGTGGTCGACTTTCCGCCGGCAGTCGAACAAGCTCTGCTGCAAGCGTCGTGACCTACTGAAGCTGTTGCGTCTAACTTTTCACGCCGCCGCATCGCGGCTCTGTGATGCATTGGCATGAAACCGACAGGCCGCGGCTGGGCCGCTCACGAGGCGCTGAGACGTTCAACAAAGACCTATGCCAACCGTCATTAGCAAAGCAACAATTGAGATCCAGGGGCACCCACCTGAAGTGGTCTTTGATGCAGTGACTGCGCTAGAGAATCTGCCTGCTTCTTTAACCAGCTACGGACCAATTCCGGCCATTCTTTCTGCCTCGATTGAAGGAGCTGACCAGACTACCGAGGGATGTACGCGAGTAACGACAAACTCGGACGGATCGACAATACGGGAACTCATCGTCAAACACCAACGTCCCTCGCTGCACAGTTATCAAATAACTTCCGGCCTCAAGCCTCCTTTGACGTGGCTCGTTTCCTCTGCAGGGGGAACCTGGAGTATCGTGAGCACGACAAATGGTACCCGCATTACGTGGGAGTTTACCTTTACCTGCCGAGGAGGTGTGACCGCTCAGCTTTTCAGACTCTTCGTTCTGCCGAAGTTCCAGAAGGCTCAAGAGATTTGTCTGAGTAACCACAAGAGGCGGATAGAAAACCACGAGTGCTGACAGTCCTTCACCTTTCGTGGAGATATTCAGCCAACCGCTGGCTGTACGAGGAACACCATCGCTGAATGACTAAAGCGCAGCACGCCATCTTCGCGGCGCACGTTGAGTCCCGTGCGGTCTACGTCCACTGAGGCTTCGAGCAAGGCAACGATTTCCCGTGCGGTGGCCTCATCTGGCCCGCCGTGGTCCATCCACTCCGCAACAGAATAACTAAGGGTGACGGTCGGCTGGAATAGCACTTGAAGACCGGCGACAGCAAACAGTTGATTGAACTCCGACTCTGGCAACGCCCGCACGTGCGTAGGGTCACATAAGCGCTCAACCCGGTTGTGATACGCTGCTTGCTCTGTATCTTCAGATGCGATCATATCGAGGATCAACAACTTTCCCGATTGATCGCGAATTTTTTACAGATGGTGTTGAGAGTCGCTCATGGTCGTACTATAGGCTGATGCTGGCTAAAGAACCAAGAGGGGCTACTGTGAGTCGGAAACAGTCATTTTCTATCGGTGCGAGTCTCTATGAGATAGGTTTTCCTGAGCATGGTGTAGAAGGGGGCATATATGAAAGTAGACGCGTGGATAGTGGGAGGAGTGTTCATTGTTGCGTTTCTCCTCTCTCTCCAGATGATGAGTACGAGCCGGGCGTCAGAAAAACGTACCTGGCGGTATGTGAATGAACTCTCTCAAGAAGAGTTGCAGAAACTGGATCTTCGTGCTGAGACTCCACGCGACACAACCTTCCCCTATCTCCCTGCCGAACCCTATCCGTATGCGGCGCCGTACTCCGCCGAAGAGATGGGTTTCATTGCGACTGACTTTGCTCATATGCCACGGCACAACTGTGCGTTGATCGAAGACTATGGCACGATCTCAGCCAACGGCTACCTTACTACCGCTCAGGCGATCGGTTTAGTCTCTTATCGTGAGCCCGCTGGATTGCTTGGACAGCTGCAGACGAAGCCGGGCGAGTGGTATACCCAATGGCTTTTCCAGACCATTGCTCCAGCTGAGAGGCATGGCCGCCAATCTCTCTATACGCTGTACCGTACAGATCAGACACATCAGATTAGACTCGATCTGTTTGTCTATTCACCTGAGCTGCGCCGCGTGCGGCGCCAGCCGCAGCCTCGTCGTCAGGACAAAGCATTGGGTACTGCTTTAGGGTATGAAAACTTCTTGAATCGCGATGCCTGGGAGTTTCGCTGGCGCATTCTCGGTACCGATGTCCTCTATGAAACAGTCCGTTTCCCGCGCACGCGCGCGTCTATTACGCTGACCGCCGCTGATGGGTCGCTATCTGAAGCTGCCCCCAACGCACTCAAGATTATGGGGCGCGACTATCCTGCCTACACTCCTGAAGGCGGTGTTGCCTGTTATGTGGTCGAAGCGCGTACACGCGAGGAGTGGATTCCAGGATATTATGCCCCCAAGATCCTGTACTGGCTGGACCAGCAGGCCTTCTTCCCGTTACGGATTGAAGAATACGATCCCGCGGGTGTTCTCACGTACATCGAAGATCGAACTGCACAATTCGTGAACCCTGAGTTGAAGAACAAGGGATACGAAGCGCACATCTTCCTCTCCTGGGACATTCCTCAAGACATTATGAGTTACGATGTGCATGATGCGTATCGACCGCAAGCATGGACCGCGGCAGACCAGGAGATCTTTTTCAGTCCAGATTTCTTGCGTCGTGTGTGGTTTGTCGCGCCATTGAAGAGTCAGGCGACGGTGCCGAGTCCTGAGACGTTTTTTCTCCGGCCTGCGTTGTATCGCGACAAGTTCCCCCAGGACCGCAAGATTGAGATCTCTTCTCAGCTTCAAGCCCGTATTCGTGCACAGGACGCGGCAGGCCGGTTAGTCTTTGAAGAAAACCACAGCACCCGCTGAGGTGCTGTGGTCTGCTTTTTCGCTCACGTCGGTGTCGACGATTGCTGTATCACACTAGAGGCGATTTTTTCATCTAAATCAGACCTGAGAACCTTCGTACACGTTACACTCCAGGCGCCAAATCGTGTCATTCTGAGTCCTCCACAGCGCGCGGCGCGGAGCGTGGAGGCAGAAACGAGACAGTGCTATGCTTGGCGGC
>Ga0194132_10001270_pt1 | contig 51176 bp, 51 predicted proteins | sample TA2KigOf80mmetaG_FD_148612 | JGI IMG/M metagenome (GOLD analysis project Ga0194132, IMG submission 148612) | Freshwater microbial communities from Lake Tanganyika, Tanzania - TA2015054 Kigoma Offshore 80m | ecosystem: Environmental > Aquatic > Freshwater > Lake | place: Tanzania: Lake...
GAGCCGTCCTCACACGGCTCTTGGGGATCGAACGCCGCGCGAATTTGCTTCATTGGCCGGGGTTAACCCCGGCCAATGAAGGCCGAAAGCTCACCCTGCGCCCAGTCGAGTTTTTGGGGAACCGTCATCTCGGCGACGGACTCTACTCAAAACTGGAGGAGTTTCAGGTGCTCAGGTCAGTGCCGAAGCAGCGGCCGAGCCGCACCGCCGTGTCAGCGCTGATGGCACGCTTGCCGGCAAGCATCTGCGCGGCACGACTGGGCGGGGCGTGCCAGATTTGACGCATTCAGCCCGAGCTCCTGCAACTCGTCCGCGATGAACGCGCCGGGACAGATCGGCTCGCGTTGGCGTTGCGCGGCGCGGATGGTCGCCGGCCATTTCGAGTTTATGCGGACCATCTCTCGCCACTCAAAGCAGACGCGCCACGATCCCGAAAATCTCCGTGATTTGACGGACTCCTGCAGCGATTTCCGCTGTCAATACTGCGCGCGAAAATTCGCGCTGCCTCTGGAGGCGCATTGTCTCACGCCCCATGTCGCTCGACATGGCGTGGCTCGCACGCACCAATCGCTTTCGTCCAGCGCGCGCAAGTCGCGCGCGCACCACAAGCCGTGGCACGAGGCAACGTAATTCCGACGTATTTGCGTTCGCTCCGACCGGGAGCCGAACACCACCGGTAGAGAGCACGCCCGTATTGTGCCCGGGCGAAACGGCGCGGGGCACAATCTCCGGGGGAAGCGGACGGTAGCTACTTGCCGGCGAGCTTCAGCCACTCGTCCTCGTCGATGGTCTTGATGCCGAGGCGTTCGGCGTCCTTGGCCTTCGATCCGGCGCCGGGGCCGAGCACGACGAGGTCGGTCTTCTTCGACACCGAGCCCGCCACCTTGGCGCCGAGCTGCTGGGCGCGGGCCTTGGCCTCCTCGCGCGTCATGCGTTCCAGGGTTCCGGTGAAGACGATGGTCTTGCCGGCGATCGCCGAGTCCATGGCCGGACGGGCGAAGTCCTCGACGGTGACGACCTCGCGCAGGTCGCGGACGACCTTCTGGTTGTGCGGCTCGTTGAAGAAGTCTATGAGCGCCTGGGCCAGCACAGGGCCGACTTGGTCGATGGAATCGAGGGCGGCGCGGGCGTCGCTGTCCTCGTCGCGCGCCGCCGCCATCGTCGCCAGAAGGTTGTCGAGCGAGCCGAAGTGCATGGCCAGGAGACGCGCCGTCGATTCGCCGACGTGGCGGATGCCGAGCGAATAGAGGAATCGGTCGAGCGAGACGGTGCGGCGGGCCTCGATGGCGCGGAACAGGTTGCGCATCTTGGTCTCGCCCCACCCCGGCCGCTCGGCAAGCGGCGGCTTCAGCCGCGAGGCGAGGCGCGGCAGGGTGAAGATGTCGGCCGGCTCCTTGATGTCGCCGTTCTCCCAGAACTGGGCGATCTGGATTTCGCCCAGGCCGTGGATGTCGAAGGCCAGGCGGCTGCAGAAGTGGAGGAGACGCTCCACCGCCTGGGCCGAGCAAATAAGGCCGCCGGTGCAGCGGCGCACCGCCTCGCCCTCCTCGCGCACCGCCGCCGAGCCGCAGATCGGGCACACCTCGGGCATCTTCCACTTGCGCGCGCCGCGCTTGCGCTTCTCCGGCACCACGCGCACGAGCTGCGGGATGACGTCGCCGGCGCGCTGGATGATGACGGTATCGCCCTCGCGCACGTCCTTCTCGGCGACGATGTCCTCGTTGTGCAGGCCGATGTTCGAGATCGTTACACCGCCCACATGCACCGGCTCGACCTGGGCCAGCGGCGTCAGCGCGCCGGTGCGGCCGACGTAGACGACGATCTTGCGCACCACCGTCTCGGCCTGCTCGGCGGCGAACTTGTGGGCGAGCGCCCAGCGCGGCGCACGCGACACCGAGCCGAGGCGGCGCTGCCAGTCGATGCGGTCTACCTTGTAGACGACGCCGTCGATGTCATAGGCCAAGCCCTTGCGCCCCTGGCCGATGTCGCGGTGCAGGGCGAGCGCCTCCTCCACCGTCTTGCAGTGCTTGGCGAGCGGGTTGGTGGGGAAGCCCCAGCGCTTGAGCTGCTCGAGGAACTCCCACTGGGTGGTCCAGGTCTCCTCGCTCACCTCGCCGTGGCCGTAGGCGAAGAAGCGCAGCTGGCGCTCCGCGGTGACCGCGGGGTCGATCTGGCGCAGCGAGCCGGCGGCGGCGTTGCGGCGGTTGGCGTAGAGCTGCTTGCCGGCCTTCTCCTGCGCGGCGTTCAGCTTCGTGAACTCGTCGCCGCCCATGTAGACCTCGCCGCGCACCTCCAGCACCGCCGGCGCGTTCTTGATGACCTTGGGCATTGCGGAGATGGTGGCGATGTTGGCGGTGACGTCCTCGCCGGTGATGCCGTCGCCGCGCGTCGCGCCCTGCACATAGCGGCCGTTCTCGTAGCGCAGCGCCGCCGACAGGCCGTCGATCTTCGGCTCCGCCACCACCGCCACCGGCTCGCCCTCGGGCAGGGCGAGGAAGCGGCGGACGCGGTCGATGAAGTCGCGCACCTCCTCCTCGCTGAAGGCGTTCTGCAAGCTGCCCATCGGGTGGCGGTGCACCACCTTCTGGAAGCCGGTGCCCGGCGGTGCGCCGACGCGCCGCGACGGCGAGTCGGCCCGCACCAGGGCGGAAAAGCGCGCCTCGATCGCCTCGTTGCGCTGGCGCAGGGCGTCGTACTGCTCGTCGGAGATGATCGGCGCGTCTTCCAGGTAGTAGCGCCGGTCGTGCTCGAGGATCTCGCGCGCGAGCGCACCCAGCTCGCGCTTGACCTGCGCCTCGGTCAGCGCCTCGACGGCAATCGTGCGCACATCGGCGCCGAGGGACGCCTTTGGCGTTTTGGCCATGGTCAGACGTTGGCGCCGAGCAGGCGGTCGGCGGCGGCGCGCGCCTCGTCGGTAACCGAGGCGCCGGCCAGCATGCGCGCCACCTCCTCGCGCCGTCCGGGCTCGTCCAGCGCCGTGACGCGCACAGTGGCGACGCCCGCCTTCTCGGACTTCTCGATGCGCCAGTGGCTGGCGGCGCGCGCGGCGACCTGCGGCGAGTGCGTAATGACCAGCACCTGGCCCTTGGCGCCGAGCCGAGCCAGCCGCTCGCCGACCGCGTCGGCGGTGGCGCCGCCGATGCCGCGGTCCACCTCGTCGAAGATCAGCACCGGCGCGTCCTTGCCCTTGGACAGCACGACGCGGATGGCCAGCAAGAACCGCCCGAGCTCGCCGCCCGAGGCGATCTTGTGCAGCGCGCCGAACGGGTGGCCGGGATTAGTGCACCCCTCGAACCAGACGCGGTCGAGCCCGCCGCGGCTGGGCTCGGGCGCGCGCTCGATCGCGGTCTGGAAGACGGCCTTGCCGAGTCGCAGGGGGCCAAGCTCGGCGTTCACCGCCTTGTCGAACTGCTTGGCGCCCTTGGTACGCGCCGCCGATAGGGCCGTGGCCGCTTTCGTATATGCGGCCGCCGCCGCATCGGCGGCAGTGCGGAGGGTGGCAAGATGCTCGCCACCGCCGTCGATGGCGGCAAGCCGGGCGGCGAAGTCGGCGCGCACCTTGGCGAGGTCGTCGGCGGGCACGCGGTGCTTGCGCGCCGCGGCGCGCAGCGCGAACAGGCGCTCCTCGACGCGCTCGAGACACGCCGGATCGGCGAGCAACGCCCGCGCCGCGTCGTTGACGGCGGACTCCGCCTCGGCCGCTTCGGTGGCGGCGCGCTCCAGCGCCAGGAGCGCGGCGTCGAGCTTACCGGCGGCGTCCCCGGCGACCCGGCGCAAGGTGCGCTCGGCCGCGGCAAGCCGCGCCGTCGGCGCATCGCTGCCGGACACCTGGTCAAGGGCACCCTGCAGCGCCGAGCCGAGCTTCTCGGCGGCGCGCAGCACTGTGCGCTCGTCGGACAGCGCCGCCTCCTCGCCGGGCTCGGGCGCCAGCGCTTCCAACTCGGCGAGGCCGTGGCGCAACAGCTCCTCGTCCGCCCGTACCGCTGCTGCGGCGGCCTCGGCGCTCGCAAGCTCGGCTCGTGCCACTTGCGCGATCTGCCACGTTTCGGCGACCGCAGCGGAGGCAGCGCCGAGGCCGGCGAAGCCATCGAGGAACTCGAGATGCGTGGCGGGGTCCAACAGCCCGCGATGATCGGCCTGGCCCTGGATCTCGACCAAGAGGTCGCCGAGCTCGCGCAGGAAGCCGGCGCTCACCGCCTGCTCGTTGACCAGCGCGCGGCTGCGGCCGTCGCGGCCGACGATGCGGCGCAGAACGACGCTGCCGTCGGCGTCGATGCCCTGCCCGCCCAGCAGCGCGCGCACCGGGTGGCGCTTGGGCACGTCGAACTCGGCGGTGATCTCCGCGCGCTCGGCGCCGGGCCGCACGAGCGTCGCTTCGGCGCGCTCGCCGAGACAGAGTCCGAGCGCATCGAGCAGGATCGACTTGCCGGCGCCGGTCTCGCCGGTCAGCGCGCACAAGCCGGTGCGCAGCTCGAGGTCCAGTCGATCGATGAGCAGCAGGTCGCGGACGCTGAGGGAGATCAGCATCGTCGGATGAAGCTAGCCGCGCGTCATCGCCGACACCATGCGGCGCCACCACGAACGCACTTCCTCGATCGGAGTCTCCTCCAGCGGCTTGGCGACGCCAGCCTGCGCGAGAAGGCGATAGGAGTCCATGTACCAGTCGCTACCCGGGAAGTTATAGCCGAGCACGGCCGCCACACGCTGCGCCTCGGGCACCACGCCAAGGGCGAGGTAAGACTCGGTCAGGCGGTGCAGGGCCTCGGGAACGTGCGAAGTGGTCTGGTAGTCGGCGATCACCTGGCGGAAGCGGTTGATGGCCGCCGCATAGTCGCCGCGCTGCAGGTAGAAACGGCCGATCGCCATTTCCTTGCCGGCCAGGTGCTCGCGGACGAGGTCGATCTTGAGCTCGGCGTCGCGCGCGTACTCGGTGTTGGGATAGCGGGCGGCGACCAGCTGCAAAGCCGCCATCGCCGCCTGGGTCGAGGCTTGGTCGCGGCGCACGTCGACAATTTGCTCGTAGTGGCTGATGGCGATCAGGTAGTTGGCGTACCCCGCGCCGTCGCTGCCGGGATGCAGCTGCAGGTAGCGCTGGGCGGCGAGGATCGCCAGGTCGAAGGATCCGGCGCGGTAGTGGGCATAGGCACCCTGCAGCTCGGCGCGCGTCGCCCACTGCGAGTAGGGATGCTGGCGCTCGACCTCGTCGAAGCCTGCCGCGGCGTCCGCCCAGCGGCCGGCTTGGAGGTGATCCATCGCCTCGTTGTAGAGCTCCTCGACCGGGCGTTCGACGTACTCAGGCTCGCGCGTCGCGCAGGCCGCCAGCGCACACAGGCCAAGCACCAAAAGGGCGCGCCGGAAAGCGGAACTCATGGGGTGGATCATAAGCAAAGAGCGGTGTCCGAGGGACACCGCTCTATAGCATGCCCGAAGGCCGAAGTACGCGCGCCGCTAGGCGCTGACGGCCACCACCGGGGCAAGGGGCGTGGTCTCGCGCAGGATGTCGGAGACCACCGCCTCGTAGCGCCAGGCCGACTTGTCGGCGAAGAGGGCGCGCAGCAGGCGGTGCGTCACGGCATGGCCGGAGCGCAGGCCGACGACGTGGGCGACCATCGGCGTGCCGGCGAGGTAGAGGTCGCCGATGCAGTCGAGGATCTTGTGCCGCACGAACTCGTCGTCGTAGCGCAGGCCGCCCTGGTTGAGGATCTTGTCGCCGTCAACGACGACGGCGTTGTCGAGCGAGCCGCCGCGGGCGAAGCCATTGGCGCGCATGGCATCCACTTCGTGGGCGAAGCCGAAGGTGCGGGCGCGGCTGATCTCTGCCCTGAAGGAGCGCTCGCCGCCGCGGAAGGAGCGGCGCTGGTGCACGCCGTGGGTGCTGGCCGGCAAGTGGTCGAAATCGATCTCGAAGTCAATGCGGAACTCGTGCGCGGGGCGCAGGGCCGCCATGCGGTCACCGTCCACGACCTCGACGGGATGCAGCACGCGCAGCACGCGCCGCGGCGATTCCTGCGCGACGGTGCCGGCGCACTCCATGAGCAGCACGAGCGGGTGCGCGCTGCCGTCCATCGCCGGGACTTCCGGGCCGTTCACCTCGACGAAGGCGTTGTCTATGCCGCAGCCGGCGAACGCCGCCATCAGGTGCTCGATGGTCATCACCGAGGTGCCGAACTCGTTGCCGATGGTGGTGCACAGCGTTGAGGCGCACACGCGATCCCAGCGCGCCTGCACGCGCGCGATGCCGTTGGCGACGTCAGATCGGAGGAACACGATGCCGGTGTCGGCGGGCGCGGGATGCAACGTCAGGCTGACCGAGACGCCGGTATGGAGGCCGACGCCGGTGCAACTGATGCGATTCTTGAGAGTCCGTTGCAACATTGTCCCCCGCCACTCTAACGCTGCCGCCTCAGCCGCAAACCAAGGCAAAAGTGAGGTAGCTCTTCAAGTGATCTCTTAGCTGGAGGCCCCAAGCCTCTCAATTCACGGTTTCCTACGAATTGTTATGACTGGCCTACGGCTTCGCCAAACGGAGGGGCGGCGGCCCCGTCCAAGGAACCGCCGCCCCCCCGTTTTGGTACATGTCAGCCGTTGGTCTGCCGGCGCAGGAAGGCCGGGATCTCCAGCAGGTCGTCCTCGCGCTGGGCGGACGCCGGACGGGCCGGCGGGTCCACCTTAAGCTGCAGCGCTGCCTCGATTTTTGGCGCCGCGGCGGAAGCGGGCTCTGCCACCACCGGTGCCGGAGCCTGGGCGGCGGGAGGCGGCGCAGCCGGTGTCGGCGCCGCAGCCGCCGGAGCGGTGACCGGAGCGTTGACCCGCGGCGGCAGCATCCGCGGTGCGGTTTGCACCGCGCGCGGGGCTTCCCGAGCCGGCTGCTCGGCCGGCGCGGGAGCGGTCCGGTTGCGGGCTAGGCCCGTCATGCGCTCGAGCAGGCTGCGCTGCTCGGTGCGGCGCGAGCCGGCGCCGTTGGTGACCGCCGCCTCGGCGAACGGATCCGGCGAGCGCCGGGCGGTCGCCGACGGCTTGGCCTCGACGGCGGCCGGCGGAATGTAGTGGTCCGACACCGGCTGCGCCGAAGTCACGCTGCGCAGCATCGGAGCGCTGGTCGCCTGCGCCGGGCGTGCCGCGGTTGGCGTTAGACGCGGAGCCTCCGGCTGACGCGCCTCGGCCCTTGGCGCGACCTGCTGGCGCAGCTCGGCCGGGTCGGGAATCCGCGTCGCTTCGAGCTCCGCCATGATGCGCGCGGCCATGGCGACGGACTCGGGCTGGCGGCGCACCTCCGGCTCCGGCTGACGGGCCAGGCTGGAGGCCGTGGCGGCGCCGGAGTCGTAAGCGCGGGGCTGCATGCGGTCGAGCGAGTCGAACGAGCGCACCGCCGCCGGCATGCGCGTCGGAGCGACAGTGGCCGGCTCCGGCGCGAGGTCGCGCGGCGTGAGGTCCGCGTACGGGCCGCGGCTGCCGCCGACGGCCGAGACGACCTGCAGCTGCGGCTTGCGCTCGCGCGCGTCGACCGCGACGTCGATGCCGGTGGCGACGATGGAGATGCGCATGCGGCCCTCCATGCGATCGTCGAAGGTTGAGCCGAAGATGATGTTGGCGTTCTCGGCCACCTCATCCTTGATGCGCTTCACCGCCTCGTCGACCTCGAACAGGGTCATGTCGGGGCCGCCGGTGATGTTGATGAGGACGCCGCGGGCGCCGCGCATGGAGGTGTCCTCCAAGAGCGGGTTGGAGATGGCGGCCTCGGCGGCGTCGAGGGCACGCTTGTCGCCCTCGGCCTCGCCGGTGCCCATCATCGCCTTGCCCATCTCCTCCATCACCGCCTTGACGTCGGCGAAATCGAGGTTGATGAGGCCGGGCATGACCATCAGGTCGGTGACGCCGCGCACGCCGGCGTGCAGCACGTCGTCGGCCATCTTGAAGGCGTCGGCAAACGTCGTGCGCTCGTTCGCCACCCGGAACAGGTTCTGGTTCGGGATGATGAGCAGCGTGTCGACGTAGTTCTGCAGCTCGGCGATGCCGGCCTCCGCGATGTTCATGCGGTGCTGGCCTTCGAACTCGAACGGCTTGGTGATGACGCCGACCGTCAGGATGCCGGCGTCACGCGCCAACTGGGCGATCACCGGCGCTGCGCCGGTGCCGGTGCCGCCGCCCATGCCGGCGGTGACGAACGCCATGTGGCTGCCGGCGAGGTGGTCGAGGATTTCGTCCTTGGCCTCGGCGGCGGCGGCGCGCCCGACTTCGGGCTTGGAGCCCGAGCCCAGGCCCTGCGTGAGATTCACGCCGAGCTGGACCTTGCGGGTGGCCTTGGAGAAACCGAGCGCCTGGGCGTCGGTGTTGCACGCGACAAACTCGACCCCTTCGAGGTTAGCGCTGATCATGTTGTTGACTGCATTGCCGCCGGCGCCGCCGACACCGATGACGGTGATGCGCGGCTTCAGTTCGGTCGGTTTGGGCGTACCGAGGTTGATCGTCATAGCCTCCACTCCTCTAACTCTCTCTTCGCCGGACAAAGTCCGGCGAATTCGGGTTGCGTGGTCTTGCCGCCACGTTGTTCATCCCCTCCCGAAGCCTCGCCGCCGGACGCCCAATCCAGCGGCCCGTGTCTACAAGTTGGATCGCAGCCACCGCCCGACGAGGGCGAGTGCACTGCCTCCCTTTTCAGCGGGGCCGAGCGACCCCACGTCCGAGTCCGCGAGGCCGCCCGCCGCGTAAAGCAGCATCCCGGCTGCGGTAGCGAAGGCAGGTCCCGCCGTCGATTCCGCCAGACCTTCCACGCCCAGTGGTCTGCCCGGCCGGATTTGCTTGTCCAAGATGCGCGCCGCGACTTCCGCGACGCCGTCGAGCTGGCTGGCGCCGCCGGTCAGCACGACGCGGCGGCCGGCGACTTCGTCGCAGCCGGACGCGGAGAGGCGCTCGCGCACGTGCTCGAAAAGCTCCTCGATGCGCGGGCGCACGATGCGCACCAGCTCGGTGCGTGGCACCGGATTGCCGCCGAGGCGCGGCGCCTCGCCAATGAGCGGCACGTCGATGAGCTCGCGCTCGTCGCCCGGATTCTCGACAGCGCTGCCGTAGAGAGTCTTCAAGCGCTCGGCGTGCTGCATGCTGGTGCCGAGGCCGCGCGCGATGTCGTTGGTGACGTGCTGTCCGCCGAGGCCGACCGAGTCGATGAGCACCGGTCCGCCCTCAGAGAACACGGCAATGGTGGTGAGTCCGCCGCCCATGTCGATGACCGTGGCGCCGAGGTCGCGCTCGTCGTCCACCAAGGTGGAAAGTCCCGCGGCGTAGGCGGACGAGACCGGTCCCTGCACTTCCAGGTGACCGCGACCGACACAGATCGCCAGATTGCGCGCCTGGCTGGCGTCGGCGGTGACGACATGCAGGTGGACGCCGAGGCGGGCGCCGAACATGCCGCGCGGCTCGCGGATGCCGGTGGCGCCGTCGATGGAGTACTGCAACGGAATGGCGTGGATGACTTCGCGGCCAGCGACGTCGGCGCGGATCATCGCCTGCTCGATGGCGCGATGGACGTCGGCATCGGTGACCTTGGTGCCCGTCACCGCCACCTCGACGCCGATGGTCTGGGAATGCTGATGCCCGGCGGAGAGATTGACGAACGCCGAGACTAGGCTGTCGCCCGCCATCTTCTCGGCAGCGTGCACGGCGGCGCGGATCGAATCTTCGGTCGCGTCCATGTCCACCACCGCGCCGGCCTTGATGCCGCGCGACAGGTGATGGCCGATGCCGGAGACCTTTACGCTGCCGCCAAGGGACGTCCCCGGGCCGACCTTGGCGATCAGGCAGCACACCTTGGTCGTGCCGACGTCGAGGGCGGCAACGGTGCCGTTGGGCGCGGTGGAGCGCGGGCGTTGGGCGCGCGTGAACATCAGCATGTCAGGCGGGCCTCGCTGGTGCTTTCGGCTTCACGCCGGGCGGCTTGGGCGGCGACGGGGCCTCGAGGCGCAGCACGAGGCGGTCGCCGAGTCGCAGGTCGACGATCTGCACGGCGCGGTCGAGGATGCGGTAGCTCGCGTCCAGCTCGGCGAGGCGCGACCACGCGGCGGCGGCGCCTTCCTCCGGCAGCTTGGCGACGACGCCGTTGTCGAAATGGATGTCCCAGCGCCGCGCGCCGACGCGCACGGCGGCGCGCACGCGCGCATGGAGCGCCGGCACCAGGGCCAGCATGTCGATTACCGCGCCGGCGTGTGGCGCGGCATCGGCCCCGACCACCATGGGCAGCGACGAAAATTGGCCGGGGCCGCGATCGGTGATCACGTCGCCTTCGCGGTCGATGAGCGCCAGGCGTCCACCGTTCTGCCACAAGGCGAAGGGAATGCGCTCAGTGACCTCGACGTGGATGCGATCGGGCAGGCGCCGCGACACCATGGCGGAACGGATCCAGCCGATCTGCTCGATGCGCGCGCGGGCGGCGTCGGCGTCGAACTCCAGCAGGAGATCGCCGCGGTTCACGGCGAGCGCCTTCAGGATCTCGGGTCCGGCTGTTTCGGTGCGGCCCTCGACGGTGACTTCGTTCACGACCAGACCCGACAGCACCTGCGCGCCGACCACGGCGGCGCGGCTCTTGGCGGCCAGGAAGGCCTGGGCGTCGGCGACCTTGCCGGCGTGCCACGCCCACACCCCGCCGCCGCCGATCGCAAGCGCCGCGGCGCTCGCGAGCACAAGGCGCTTGTGGCGGCCGACAGCACGCAGCCAACGCGGCGCAGTGAAGTGCGGCGTCCGCTTCGCCGCCTTGGCGAGTCGGCCGAGGGCCATGTCGCGGGTCTTCAGCGACGGCATCCGGCGTCCTCAACAATCCACTCGACGAGAGCGCCGAAGTTCATGCCCTTGTGCGCGGCGATCTCGGGCACCAGCGAAGTCGGCGTCATGCCCGGCTGCGTGTTGATCTCGAGCACGTACAGGCCCTCCACCTCGCCTTCCTGCTCGTCGTAGCGCAGATCGACGCGCGTGACGCCGCGGCACCGCAGGCGGCGATGCGCCTCCTCCGAGATGCGCAGGCAGGCGTCGCGAGCAGCTGGCGAGAGCTTCGCCGGCATCTCGTGCACCGAGCCGCCGGGGCGGTATTTCGCGTTGTAGTCGTAGAAACCGTGGCCGGTGACCTTGATCTCCGCCACGCCGAGAGCCTCGCCGTTCATCACGGCAACCGCCAGCTCGCGGCCGGGCACGTAGCGTTCTACCAGCACCTGGTTGTCGCGGTACTCCCAGTTGCCGTCGGCGAACGGATTGTCGTCGCCGTCCATCACGATGACCACGCCGACGCTCGATCCCTCGTTGGTCGGCTTCACCACATAGGGGGCGTCCATCACCGCTCCGGCGATGACCTCGTCGCGGTGGGCGATGCGGCCTTCCGGCGTGCGGATGCCGACATCGCGGAACAACGCGCTCGCCGACGGCTTGTCCATGGCGAGCGCCGAGGCGAGCACGCCGGAGTGGGTGTACGGCAGGCCCATCATCTCCAGCACGCCTTGGATGCAGCCGTCCTCGCCGAAGCGGCCGTGCAAAGCGTTGAAAACGACTTCGGGCTGCAGGTCGGCCAGGGCCACGCCGACGTGCGGGCCGACGTCCACGGGCGTCACCTGGTAGCCTCGCTCGCGCAGCGCCTTGGCGACGGCGTTGCCGGAAACGAGCGAGACTTCGCGCTCGGCCGACCAGCCACCCATCAGCACCGCCACGCGCTTGCCGTTGCCCGCCATCAGGAAGCGGCTCCCGCGCCAAGGGATGAACAGTCGGGACCACGGCCGGCCAAGGCGCCGATGCGCTGAATCTCCCACTCCAGGGTGATGCCGGTGGCGCCACGCACGTGCTCGACCAAATCGTTGCCGAGGCCCTCGATGTCGTCGGCGGTGGCCCCGCCCTCGTTGATGAGGAAGTTGCAGTGCTGCTCGGAGACGCGCGCGCCGCCGCGCGCGAGGCCACGGCCGCCGATGCCCTCGATGAGCTTCCAGGCGCTGTTGCCGGGCGGATTCTTGAACGTGCTGCCACCGGTGCGGGCGCGCACCGGCTGTGTCGCCTCGCGCTTCTCGCGGATCTCGCGGGTCCGCGCCGCAATGGCGGTCGGGTCGCCCTTCTCGGCGCGCAACACGCAGCCCGTGAAGATCCAGTCGGCCGGCGCGCCGCAGTGGCGATACGTCATGCGGAGGTCGGCGGCGGGCACCGAGTGCACCCTGCCCGCGCCGTCGACGGCCTCGGCGCGCAGCAGGACGTCCTTGAACTCGGTGCCGTAGGCGCCGGCATTCATGCGCAGGCCGCCGCCGATGGTGCCGGGAATGCCGCTCAGGAACTCAAGTCCACCCAGCCTCAGCTGCTGGGCGGTCAACGCGACGTTGCCGTCCAATGCGCCGGCGCCGACGTGCAGGCCGTCGTCCTTGAGCGTGACTTCGGAGATACCGCGGCCGAGGCGCACCACGACCCCGGCGATGCCGCCGTCGCGCACCAGGAGATTCGAACCGACGCCGATGGCGAGCGCCGGCACGTCCTTGGGCTTCCTGCGCAGGAAGTCGGCGAGGTCGTCGCGATCGGCGGGACGGAAAACGATCTCCGCTGGGCCGCCGACGCGGAACCACGCCAGCTCGGAGATCGCCACGCAGGCGCGGTAGCGCCCGCGCACCGGCGGCAAGCGCTCGAGCAGCGACGGCGCAGGCTGTCTCACTTCTGCGGCCATCATGCGCGCGCCTCGCGGTTGCCGCCGCCGCGCGCCTCGGCCAACTGCAGCGGTAGGAGCTGCGCCCAGTTGGTGATGCTTCCGGCGCCCAGGCAAACGACAAGGTCGCCGGGCCGTCCGACGTCGATGACGACGCCGGGGAGGTGATCGGGCGACTCCAGCGCCACGACGTGGCGGTGGCCGCGGCTGCGCAGGGCGCTGACCAACGCGTCGCGATGGATGCCGGCGATCGGTTGCTCGCCGGCCGAATAGACGTCGGCGACGACGACCGTGTCGGCGTCGTTGAAGCAGGAGCAGAACTCCTCGAACAGGTCGCGCAGCCGCGTGTAGCGGTGCGGCTGCACCACGGCGATGACGCGGCCGGCATAGGCCGTGCGCGCCGCCGCCAGCACGGCGGCGATCTCGACAGGGTGATGGCCATAGTCGTCGATGATGGTGATGCCGGCCCCCTCACCGACGCGGGTGAAGCGGCGGCGCACGCCCTTGAACTCGGCGAGGGCGCGGCGCAGCACCTTCTGGTCGATGCCCATCTCGCGCGCCACCGCGACGGCGGCGAGCGAGTTCTGCACGTTGTGCTGTCCAAGCATGAGCAGGCGCAGCTTCTCGATCGTCTCGGCCGCGCCGGTGATGCGGTCGCTGATCACTGCGTCGTACTCCGAGCCGGAGGGCGAGAGCTTGATGCTGACCGCGCGCACATCGGCCTGGGCGCTGAAGCCATACGTGACAATGCGCCGATCGGAAATGCGACCAACCAGCGCTTGGACCTCGGGATGGTCGATGCACAGGATGGCCGAGCCGTAGAACGGAATGTTCTCGACGAACGTCTGGAACGCGCGGCGCGCGTTGTCGAACGTGCCGTAGAAGTCGAGATGCTCGGGGTCGATGTTGGTGACGCAGGCGATGGTCGCCGGCAGGCGCACGAAGGTGCCGTCGCTCTCGTCGGCCTCCACCACCATCCAATCGCCGGTGCCGAGGCGCGCGTTGGTGCCCCAGGCGTTGAGGATGCCGCCGTTGATGACCGTCGGGTCGTACTGGCCCGCGTCCAGGAGCGCAGCGATCATCGACGTCGTCGTGGTCTTGCCATGGGTGCCGCCGACGGCGATGCACCACTTCAGGCGCATCAGCTCGGCGAGCATCTCGGCGCGGCGCACCACCGGAATGAAGCGCTCGCGCGCCGCGGTGACCTCGGGGTTGTCGGACTTGATCGCCGACGAGACGACGACCACCGCCGCGTCGGCGAGGTTCTGCGCCGCGTGGCCGGTGACGACCGGGATGCCGAGGTCGCGCAGGCGCTTGACGTTGGCGTTCTCGGTCTGGTCGGAGCCACGCACCTTGTAGCCGAGGTTGCGCATGACTTCGGCGATGCCGCTCATGCCGATGCCGCCGATGCCGACGAAGTGGATGGTGCCGATGTCGAGGGGCATCTGCCTCATGCGGCACCTCCCCCGTTGGCGCGGCGTCCGGACTCGGGCTGCACGAGCTGCACCGGTGCGGTGCGGGCGATGACCTCCTCGACGAGGGTCGCGAGCGCGCGCGCCGCGTCGGGGCGCCCAAGGGTGCGCGCCGCGGCGGCGGCGGCGGCCAGATCGGCGGGCGCCTCCATCAGACGAGCGATCTGAGCGCGCAGGATCTCCGGCGTCAGGGCGCGCTGGCGGAAGGTCCAGCCGGCGCCGCTGTCGGTCAGCGCGCGGGCATTGGCCGATTGGTGGTCGTCGGCGGCGAACGGGAACGGCACCAGGATGGCGGGCCGTCCGGCGACGGCGATCTCGCCGACGGTCGAGGCGCCGGCGCGGCACACCATCAGGTGCGCGGCGGCCATGCGCCTGGGAACATCGATGAAGAAGACGGCGAGCTCGGCGGCGATGCCGGCCGTCTTGTAACGATTCTCGGCCAGGCCGAGGTCCTCCGGGCGGCACTGCTGCACGACGCGGACGCGCGCGCGCTGCGCGGCGGGCAGGCCGGCGAGGGCCTCTGGAATCAATGTCGCAAACACAGAGGCGCCTTGGCTGCCGCCGAGCACCAGCAGGTTGAAAGGTGCGTCCGCAGCCGGCGGCACGTACTCCGAGGCGCGCAGGGCGCGGATATCGAGGCGCACCGGATTGCCTACGATCTCGACCTTGGCGTGGTCGCCGGTGTGCAGGCGCTGGGTGGCGGGAAAGGTCAGCACCAGCGACGTCACGCGCGACGCCAGCAAGCGGTTGGCGCGGCCAAGCACTGCGTTCTGCTCATGCAGAACGGTCGGGATGCGCTTGGTCGTCGCCGCCAGCACGGTCGGCAGCGAGGCATAGCCGCCGAAGCCGACCACGACCGCCGGCTGCAGCCATTCGAGCATGCGCCGGGCCTGCAGGGTGCCGTTGACAGTGGCGATGATGCCGCGAGCCCGCGCGACCACGCTGCCTTGGGACGGGGTGCCGGCGGAGACCTTGTAGGTCGGCAGGCGGCCGAGCGCGCCGCCGAAACTGGCGCCGCGCACGTCGGTCACCAGCACAAGGTTGCGGCCGCGGCCGAGCAGCTCGGAGGCAAGCGCCTCAGCGGGGAAGACGTGGCCGCCGGTGCCCCCGGTCGCCAGCACGACGGGACGGCGCTTCATGCCGGCGCCCTCCCCAACAGCCAGCGGGCCTCGAGGTCGGTGACGCGGCGGCGCGTAAGCGCCAGCACGAAGCCCATGCCGAGCGCCAGCGCCAGCAGCGATGAGCCGCCATAGGAAAGGAACGGCAGGGTCATGCCCTTGGCGGGCAGCAGGCGCAGGTTGACGCCCATGTTGACCGCCGCTTGCAGTCCGAACTGCACGAGCAAGCCGGACCCGGCGAGCAGCACGAAGTAGTCCGGCTCGCGCAGCAGGCGCAGCAGGCCGCGCAACACGACGAAGGCGAAGGCGGCGGCGATGAGGATGCAGGCCACCATGCCGAACTCCTCGCCGACGACGGCGAAGATGAAGTCGGTATGGGCGTCGGGCAGCACGTTCTTCACGACGCCCTCGCCCGGGCCGCGCCCGAACGGCCCGCCGGCGGCAAAGGCGTTGAGCGCCGTCTCGACCTGGAAGTTCTCGCCCGAGCCCGGATAGAGAAAGCGATCGATGCGCTCGGTGACGTGGGGCACAAACACGTAGGCGGCCGACACCGCGCCGGCGCCGGCAACAATGGCGATCGCCACCCACACCAGCGGCAGGCCGGCGAGGAATGCCTGGCCGAACCACACCGAGGCGACGACCGCCGCCATGCCGTAGTCCGGCTGGAACGCCAGCAGCACCAGCACGGCGATGAGCAGCAACGCCGCGAACGCGCCGTAGCGCCAGTCGGCCTGGCGCTGGTGCATGGCGAGAAGCCATGCCGTGACGACGGCGAACCCCGGCTTGGCGAGCTCGGAGGGCTGGAAGGTGATGCCTTCGATCTCGAGCCAGCGGTGGGCGCCGTTGACCAGCGGACCCCACAAGAGCGTCGCCACCATGAGCGCCAGGGCAAGGCCGAACGCGGCGAGGCCGGCGCGGCGCACGCCGATCGGCGACAGGAGCGACGCGGCGAGCAGCACGCCCGCGGCCGGCACCAGGAACAATGCCTGACGCTCGACGAAGTGGAACGAGTCGGTGCCGATGCGCACGGCCACTGCGGGGCTGGCGGCGACCACCAGGATCATGCCGACGGCCATGAGCAGGCCGACCGCACCCAGGGTGAGGCGATCCACCGTCCACCACCAGCGGCCGATGAGAGAGGTGTCCGTGCGCGCCGGTCCGATCACGAGCGCGCCTCCTGCTGCAGGTCGGAGACGAGGCGGCGGAAGACGTCGCCGCGCTCCTCGAAGTTCTTGAACTGGTCGAACGAGGCGCAGGCGGGCGATAGCAGCACGACCGGGTCATCGCGATCGTCGCGGCTGGCGGCGGCGTAGGCGTCCTGCACCGCCCGCTGCAGCGTGCCGGAGCGGGTCACGTCGAAGCGGTCGCCGATGGTGCGCGCGAAGGCATCCGCCGCCTCGCCGATCAGGAACGCCTGGCGGATGCGCGGGAAGAACTCGCGCAACGGCTCGATGCCGCCCTCCTTCGGACGTCCGCCGGCGATCCAGTAGACATTGTCGAAGCACGCCAGCGCGCGCGCCGCCGCGTCGGCGTTGGTTGCCTTGGAGTCGTTGATGAACCGCACGCCGTCCACGGAGCCGACATCCTGGATGCGGTGGGCAAGACCGGGGAAGCTGCGCAACGCCTCTAGGGCCGCCTCCGGATCGCAGCCGAGCGACACCGCGGCGGCGTATGCCATCGCCATGTTCTGCTGGTTGTGGGCGCCGATCAGGCGAGCGGTGCGCACGCCACCCATCCGCCGTGCGGCGCCCGAGCGCGCGTCGAACAGGATTCCGTCCTTCACGAACACCCCGCGCGCCAGCTCCTTGCCCACCGCGACCGGGATCGCCCTGTCGCCGCGCTTCTTGTGGACGCGCGCGTGCATCGCGGCCGACTCGGCATCGTCGATGCCGATCACGGCGATCTGGTCGGAGCGCTGCTGCTCGAACAGGCGCTCTTTTGCCGCGACGTACGCCGCCATGCTGCCGTGGCGGTCGATATGGTCGGGCGTGATGTTCAGCAGCACCGCGACATCGGCGGCAAAGCTGCGCGTCAGATCGATCTGGTAGCTCGACAGCTCGAGGACATAGGTACCGCCGGCGCCGAGCGTGGGCAGGTCAAGCACCGGGGTGCCGAGGTTGCCGCCTTCGACCGATTCGCGGCCAGAGGCGCGCAGCACATAGGCGAGCAGCGCCGTGGTCGTGGACTTGCCATTCGTGCCGGTCACCGCGGCGATGCGCGTGCCCGCCGCCGCCTCGCGCTGCTGGCGCGCGAACAGCTCCATGTCGCCGATGACCTCGCAGCCGGCGGCGCGCGCCAACAGTACCGTCTCGTGCGGCATCGGCGCATGCAACGGCACGCCGGGGCTCGGCACCAGCGCCGCGACGCCGTGCCAGTCCATGGAATAGAAGTCGACGAGGGCGGTTCCCTCGGCCTCGGCGGCGGCCCGGCGCGGCGGCGCGTCGTCCCAGGCGATGACGTTGGCGCCGCCGGCGGCGAGGGCACGCGCGGAGGCGCTACCGCTCTTGGCCAAGCCGAGAATGGCGACCGTGCGGCCCGCGAACGTGGTGACGGGGATCATTTCCATCACCGGAGCTTCAGCGTGGAGAGACCGACGAGCGCCAGAACGACGGCGATGATCCAGAAGCGGATGACGATGGTCGGTTCCTGCCAGCCCTTCTGCTCGTAGTGGTGATGCAGCGGCGCCATGCGGAAGACGCGGTTGCCGGTGAGCTTGAAGGAGACCACCTGCACGATCACGGATACCGTCTCGAGCACGAACAGGCCGCCGATGATGGCGAGCACCAGCTCGTGCTTGGTGATGACGCTGACGGCGCCGAGCGCGCCGCCCATCGACAGCGAGCCCGTGTCGCCCATGAACAGCATGGCGGGCGGCGCATTGAACCACAGGAAGCCGAGACCGGCGCCCACCAGCGCGCCGCAGAACACGGCGAGCTCGCCGGCACCCGGCACCAGGTTGATCTGCAGGTAGTTGGCGAACACGGCGTTGCCGGCGAGGTAGGCGATCAACGCGAAGCTCGCCGCGGCGATCATCACCGGCACGATGGCGAGGCCGTCGAGACCGTCGGTCAGGTTCACCGCATTGGACGCGCCGACCATGATCAGCGCGGCAATGGGAATGAAGAAGATGCCAAGCGGGATGAGCACGTTCTTGAAGAACGGCACGGCGAGGCCGTGGTCGAGGTTGTCGGGCGCCACGGTGACGATCCACCACGTCGCCAGCGCGGCGATGGCGATCTCGAGGAGAAGCTTGGTGCGGCCCGGCACGCCCTTGTGGTCGGCGCGCGTGACCTTGAGGTAGTCGTCGGCGAAGCCGACCGCGCCGAAGCCGAGCGTCACCAGCGCCGCCGCCCACACGTAGCCGTTGCGCAGATCGGCCCACAGCAGGGTGGCGATGCCGAACGCCAGCAGGATGAGGACGCCGCCCATGGTGGGCGTGCCGGCCTTGGACACAATGTGCTGCTGCGGCCCGTCGGGGCGGATCGGCTGGCCGTTGCGCTGCTTCGACTTCAACCAGCGGATGATCGGCGGGCCGAGAAAGAAGCTCAGTACCAGCGCGGTGAGCACCGCGCCGCCGCTGCGGAACGTGAGGTAGCGCAGCACGTTGAAGACCGGCACCTGGTCGGCGAACGGAAACAGCAGGTGGTAGAGCATCAGTGCGCTCCCCTGCCCTGGCGGTCGCCGTTGGCGATCGCCAGCGCCGACAACGCGCGGGTCACCGCCGCCATGCCGGTCGCCTGGGAGCCCTTCACCAGCACGACGTCGCCGGGGCGCACGACCTCGGTGAGCAGCGCCGCCACTTCCGACGGCACCGCCGCGTGGCCGCCGCGGCGCGCCGGAGGCAGCGCGGCATCGAGCTCCTCGATGTCCTCGCCGACCGTGTAGACGAGGTCGACGCCAATCTCCTCGGCGACGCGCGCGAGGTCGGCATGCAGGCTTCCCGACCGCGCGCCCAATTCGCGCATGTCGCCGAGCACGGCGATGCGGCGGCCGCGACCCTTCACCTGGGCGCGGCCCAGCACCTCGAGCGCGGCGCGCATCGAGGCCGGGTTGGCGTTGTAGCTCTCGTCGATGACCTCGAACGGCCCGCCGGCCAGCGGAATGCGCAGGCGGCGGCCGCGGCCCGGGCCGGGGTCGATGCGCGCCATGGCCAAGGCCGCAAGGCCCAGATCCGCGCCGAGCACGTGCACCGCCGCGAGCACGGCCAGGGTGTTCAGCACCCAGTGGCGTCCGGGCGCGCCGACCTTGTAGGTGACGGCCTCGCCACCGACATCCGCCGAGACCGTCGAGCAATTGTCGAGCAACGCGACGCGCTGCATGCGCGCGTCAGCTTCGGGGCTCTCGCCGAACGACAGCACGGCGACGCCCTGCAGGCGCGCGGCAGCCGCCAGCCGGCCGAAGTACTTGTTGTCGCGGTTGAGGATGGCAACACCGCCGGGCTCGAGGCCTTCGAGGATTTCCGCCTTGGCGTCGGCGATCGCCTCCACCGAAGGGAAGAACTCGAGGTGCGCCGCCTCGACCGTGGTGATGATGGCGACGCGGGGACGGGCCAGCTTGGCGAGACTGCGAATCTCCCCCGCATGATTCATGCCGATCTCGAGCACGGCGTACTCCGAGCCGGGCGGCATGCGCGCCAGCGACAGCGGCACGCCCCAATGGTTGTTGAAGCTGGCGGTCGACGCGTGCGTCGGGCCCGATTCGGACAGCGCCAGCTTCAGCGCCTCTTTGGTGCCGGTCTTGCCGGCGCTGCCAGTGACGCCGATTACGCGCGCCTGGGTGCGGACGCGCGCGGCGGCGCCGAGGTCGTACAGCGCCCGCATGGTGTCGCCGACGACGAGCAACGGCGTCGCATCGGTCGCGTCGGCGGGCCGGCGCGACACCATGGCGGCGGCGGCGCCGGAGCGAACGGCGGCAGCCACGAAGTCGTGCCCGTCGAACTTCGGCCCGGTCAGCGCGACGAACAGGTCGCCCGCTGCGACGGAGCGGCTGTCGATCGACACGCCCGAGGCGACGAACGGGTGCGTGGCACGCCCGGCAGTGGCCGCAGCGGCCTCCGATGCGGCCCACAAGGTCATGCGGACGCTCCCATCGCCTCGCTTACCGCGGCGCGCGCATGCTCGGCGTCGTCGAACGGAAGCACCTGGGTGCCGACGATCTGGCCGCTCTCTTGGCCCTTGCCGGCAATCACCAGCACGTCGCCCTCATCGAGCCCGGCGACAGCGGTGCGGATCGCCGAGGCGCGATCGCCGATCTCGGTCGCGTGCGTGCAACCAGCCAGCACCTGAGCGCGGATCTTGGCGGCGTCCTCGGTGCGCGGGTTGTCGTCGGTGACGATGACGCGGTCGGCGAACCGGCAGGCGATCTCGCCCATCACCGGGCGCTTGCCGGAATCGCGATCGCCGCCGCAGCCGAATACGATGACCAGGCAATTGCGCGCGTAGGGGCGCAGCGTGCGCAGCACTTTCTCGATGGCATCCGGCGTGTGGGCATAGTCGACGAACACCCGCGCGTCGTTGATCTCGGCAACCTGCTGCATCCGGCCCGGGACGCCCTTGAGGCTCACCAGGGCGCGCACCCCGGCGTCGAGCGACCCGCCGGCGCCGACCAGAAGGCCGAGCGCGCACAGCGCGTTCCACAGCTGGAAATCGCCGACGAGAGGAATGCGCACCGTCTCGGTGCCGCCATCGACAGCCAGCTCGACATAGGTGCCGCTGCCGTTGGGGCGGAAACCGGCGACGCGCAGCTCGCGGCCGGCGCGGCCATAGGAGATGACGCGCTGGTCGCGCTTGCGGCACGCAGCAAGCAACTCCGGGTACTCGGGAACGTCGGCATTCAGCACCGCCGTGGCGCCGCGCGGCAGCACTTGTGTGAACAGGCTGCGCTTGGCCGTCAGGTACGCCTCGGCGGAGGCGTGATAATCCATGTGATCGCGGCTCAGGTTGGTGAACCCCGCGGCGGCGAGTCGCACGCCGGCGAGACGGTGCTGGTCGAGTCCGTGGCTCGAGGCTTCCAAAGCAAGATGGTCGATCCCTTCGGCGGCAAGCTCGGCGAGGAGCCGGTGCAATTGGATCGGATCCGGCGTGGTGTGCTTGAGCGGGGTATGACGGGAACCGGCAATGACGCCAAGCGTTCCCAGACTCGCGGCTTGCACACCTTGTGCCTCCCACATTTGACGCGTGAAGTTGACGACCGAAGTTTTTCCGTTGGTGCCGGTTACGGCGACGACGATCTCCGGCTGGCGACCGAAGAAACGTGTGGCGGCGTGCGCCAGCGCGTGCCGCGCGTCGGGGACGGCGATGACGCGCGCCGGGCCCGCGTCCACCGTCACGTCGCGGTCGACGAGGATGGCGGAAGCGCCGCGGCGGACCGCGTCGGCGATGAACGCTCCGCCGTCGGTCTTGGCGCCCTTGAGCGCGGCGAACAGGAAGCCCGGCTTTACGTCCGTCGAATGCGCGGCGATCCCCGCAATGTCGATGTCGCCGCCGCTGCTTTTGGCGCCGGACAATTCTATGCCGACGAGGTCAGAAAGCAGCACTCGGCGACCTCCGCCCGTGCAAGGATACGAACAGCGCGCGCTTCACCTCGGTGGACTTGTCGTCCACCGGCGGCACGCCAAGGATCGGCCCTGCCCGGCCGACGATGCGCGAGACTATCGGCGCAGCGGTCCATCCGCCGGTGGCAAAGCCTTGGGTGCTGGCGGTGCCGGTCGGCTCGTCGAGCATCACCAGCACCACGTATTTCGGGTCGTTCATCGGGAAGGCCGCGGCGAAAGACGACACCAGTGCGCTCTTCTTGTATCCACCGGCGACCGCCTTCTCGGCCGTCCCCGTCTTGCCGCCCACCAGATAGCCCAGGCTGTCGGCCTGACGGCCGGTGCCTCCCTCGACGTTGAGGCGCAGCAGCCGGCGCATCGTGTCCGAGGTGTCCGGCGACAGGACCCGCTCGCGGGCCCCGGGCCGTCCACCCGCCAGAAGCGTGGGCGTCACCTTGAGGCCGCTGTTCACAACTGCCGCAAAGCCAGCGGCATATTGGAGAGCACTCATGGCGATTCCGTGGCCGAAAGCGATGGTCATGGTGTTGATCTCGCGCCACGGCTCCGGCACCAGGGGCGCTCCGACTTCCGGCAGCTCGACCGGCGGGCGGTCCAGCATGCCGAGGCGCGCCAGGAACGCGCGCTGGCGGTCGCCGCCGACCTCCATCGCCATGCGGGCGGCGCCGATGTTGGAGGAGTAGACGAACACCTCCGGCACCGTCAGCCACCGGTTCTTGGCGTGGTCGTCGTGAATGGTGTAGCGCGACACCTTCAGCGGCTTGGAGGCATCGAAGCGCTCGTCCAGGCGCGCGGTGCCGTAATCCAGGGCCATCGCCACCGTCATGACCTTCATGGTCGAGCCCGGCTCGAACACGCCGAGGGTAGCGCGGTTGAAACGGGCGTCGGGGGAAGCCGCGCCGGCACGGTTGGGATCGAAATCCGGCACCGACACCATGGCGAGCAGCTCGCCGGTGTGGGCGTCCATGACGAGAGCGGCGGCGCCTTTGGCCTGGAAGTCGGCGACGGCGCGTAGCAGCTCCTCGCGCACGGCGAACTGAACCCGGCTATCCAGGCTCAGACGCAGCGGCGTAGCGATGCCGCTTTGCGGGAACGTACGCAATGCGTTGTCGAAGTACTGTTCGACACCGGCCAGTCCCTTGTTGTCGATGTCGGAAAAGCCGACGACATGGGCGGTGAGCGCACCCAGCGGATATAAGCGGCGCTGCTCCTGCTGGAAGCCGACACCCGGCAAGCCGAGCCGATTCACGTCGGCCTGCTCCTTCGGAGTCAGGTGGCGCTTGAGCCACACAAAGGTGCGGCCGGACTCCAGCTTCGTACGCAGCTCCGCCTGCGGAATGCCGGGCAGCACCGAGGCTAGCGCGGCGGCGGAACGGGCGGCATCCTGCACCAGGCGCGGCTCGGCATAGAGCGAGGCGACCGAAAGGTCGGTCGCCAGCACCGTGCCGTTGCGGTCGGTGATGTCGGCGCGCGCGCGAACCACGGCAGGCCACGCATCGGCGGTGCGCCGGTCGCTCTCGGGCTTCGACGTGGCGAGGTCGATGAGCCTGCCGCCGATGATCGAGAAGCCGAGCGCGAACATTGCCGCGACCGCGATCAGGCGCCGGTGCGCGACTACCAGCGCGTCGTTGCCGGAGCGCGGCTCGGCGGTCTTCTTTGACTTCTGTGGGGCGCCGACGCGGACCCGTCCGTCGGGAGGAGATCGGTACGGGTCCGCGTCATGCCTATCCATGAACGTGGGGGCGTTCATGGTGCCTCCCTCTTGCCGGCCGGGGTCGCTTGGGCGGGCGAAACGGCCGGTGTGAGCCGGAGGGGAGGTTCCCGGCTTTGCGTCGCAGCCAAGGCCGCGTCCTGGACGCGGCCATCGCTGCGGAGAGGAATCGCTTCGAGCGCGCCGAGCTGGCGCACCGCTACGGGGCGCAGCTCGAGATGACGCGCGGTGAGCTCGGACAGGCGGTCGGGACGGTTTAGGAAGCTCCACTCGGCTTCCAGCACTTGCAGCGTCTGTCCCTGGCGCTGCAGCGTGCGGCCCAGCTCGGCGACCTTGGCGTTGAGACGCTCGACCTCGTATTTCATGGCATACACGCCGATGGAGAGCAGCGCGCTCAACACCACGGCACCGCCGAAGATGACCCCCGCGCGCGTCATGCGGCCCTCGCCCAGGCGGGCGCGTCGGTGCGCACGGCGGCGCGCAGGCGAGCCGAGCGAGCGCGCGGATTGGCGGCGACTTCTGCGGGCGTCGGCTTCTGCGCGCCGCGCTGCGGCAGGCGGAACGTCGGGTTGCGCCGCGACGTTGGCAGCGGCACGTGACGCGATGGATTGGGCACGTTGCCCGACCGCTCGGTGAGGAACTGCTTCACCATGCGGTCCTCGAGCGAATGGAAGGCGACGACGGCGAGGCGGCCCTCGGGCGCGAGCAACTCCTCGGCGGCCTCCAGCCCGCGCTCGAGCTCACCAAGCTCGTCGTTGACCAGCATGCGCAACGCCTGGAACGTGCGCGTCGCCGGATGGATGGGGGCGCCTTCGCGGCGGCGCTCCGCCGGCGCGGCGTGTGCGACGATCTCCGCAAGATCGCGCGTACGCTCGATGCGCCGGCGGCCCCGCATCTCGACGACGGCACGCGCAATACGCCGCGCGTGACGCTCTTCGCCCAGCTGGAAGAGCGTGTCGGCGAGATCAACCTCCGACAGGGTGTTGACGAGCTCGGCCGCGCTGGGACCATCGGTGCCCATGCGCATGTCGAGCGGACCGTCCTTCTGGAACGAGAAGCCGCGCTCGGCGTGGTCGAGCTGCTGCGACGAGACGCCGAGGTCCATGACGACGCCGGCGACGTGGCCGACGCCTTCGTTGTGCAGCACCGTGACCGCGTCGCCGAAGCGCGCCAGCACGGCGCGCAGGCGGCCGGGGAACTGCGGGGCGAGCTTGTGCGCACGGGCGATGGCGTCAGGGTCGCGATCGATGGCGAAGACACGCACCGCCGCCGACTCGAGCAGCGCACGCGTATAGCCGCCGTCGCCGTAGGTCATGTCGACATGCACGCTGCCGTCCTGAGGGCTGAGTGCGGCGATCGCCTCGCGCAGCAGGACGGGGATGTGACCCGGACTATTCACTCGCGCCCCCGTTGCTGCCGGGCAGCTTCAGGTCCTGGCGGCCCTGGGCGGCGCGCTGGCGCGCCTTCTCCTGCAGCGCCTCGAAGGTCTTAGGCTCCCAGATCTGGAAGCTCTTGCCGCGGCCGACGAAGGCGGCCGCGTCGTCGATCTTGGCGTGCGCGAGCAGCTTGTCGGGGATGACGATGCGGCCTTCGGGGTCGCACGGCAGCTGCACCGAGTCGGCGAGGATCGACATCGCAAAGTCGTCGCGCTGGTCGCTGAACGGGTTGTACTGCTCGATGCCGTTGGTGAGAGTCTCCATCCGCGCCAGGCCCCAGCCTTCGACGGCGGGGTGATGGATGGAGCGGAACAGGACGACGCCGTTGAAGCCCTGCTCGTTCAGGGCGGCGCGGAACGACGCGGGGACGGATACCCGCCCTTTCTTGTCGACCTTATTAATGGTCGTCGAGAGAAACAGTGCCGCCATCCGCGCCCATCCCTCGGACTGACTGGCGGCCGCGCCGGCCGCCCCCGTCCGCGCGCCCCGGAGAGCCTGGCCGCCGCTGGGGCTGGCTGGGCTCCTATGGGACTATTTGGGTTATCATGGGATGGCATGGGCGGTCAATCGAAGCTCGACCGGAGGCGGTTCGAATTCGAGAATTCGTCTAGTCCTTGTGAAGTCCAAACAATCCGGGACTTCCGATGCGCCCAGCGAGTAGTTTGTTCCTCCTATGTTCTACATGCGGCGCCGGCGCCGCCGCATGGGAAAGCATGGGATGCGCCAGAGGGCCGATAAGCCGGGTTCTGTACCCGCGAGCCTAAGCCCGCGGGCGATGGCCATTCCTCTGGGACGTCCATTGCTGGACGCCTCGCGCGACCAACCCGAGCGCCTGGCCCGGAAACGGGCCTGTCCGACTCACGCCGGACGCGGCGCTCCTATTCGGTCTTGCTCCCGGTGGGGTTTGCCGTGCCGCTCCGGTTGCCCGTCGCGCGGTGCGCTCTTACCGCCCCGTTTCACCCTTACCCAGCCGAGGCTGGGCGGTCTGTTTTCTGTGGCACTGTCCCTGGGGTCGCCCCCGCCGGGCGTTACCCGGCACCGTGTCTCCGTGGAGCCCGGACTTTCCTCCCCAACCTCGCGGTCGGAGCGGCCACCTGGCCCTCTGGCGCAGCGAGTAGCTAGGGCGAGACCGACCTCAGGTCAACCTCATGCGCCGGCGGTGACGGCACTGCGCTCGAACCCGCGCTCCTTGGCGATCTTGTCGTAGGCCGCGTTGATGGCGGCCACCTTCTGGGTGGCGACCTCGATGAACTCCTGCGGCACGCCGCGCGCGGTGAGCGCGTCGGGATGGTTCTCGCGCACCAGCGCGCGCCAGCGCTTCTTCACCTGATCGGCGGGCGCGTCGCGCGCCACTCCCAGCACGCGGTAGGGGTCGGCGACGTCGGGCCCGACGTGGCTCTCGCGGATGGTGGCGAACTCGGCGTCCGAGAAGCCGAACAGCGTCGCGACCCGGCGCAGGTAGTCGTCCTCGCCTTCGACGAAGCGGCCGTCGGCGCGGGCGATGTGGAACAATCCGTCGAGCAGGTTCTCGAGCACCTTGGGCTGGCCGCGGAACATGGCGCCGATCTGGCTCGCGTAGGATTCGAAGCCGGCGACGTCGCGGCGCGCCAAGTTGAAGACGCGGGCGACGTTCTTGACCTCGGATTCGGGAACGCGGAACACCTCGCGGAAAGCGCGCACCTCCTCGGCGGTCACCTGGCCGTCGACCTTGGCCATCTTGGCGCCGAGCGCGATCACGCCGATGGTGAAGGCGATCGAGTTGACGTCGCCCTGGCCGATCTCGTCGCGCGCCTTGTCGACGGCGTGGCCGGCGATGCCGCCGAGCAGCGCGCCCAACGGCCCGCCGACGGCGAAGCCGGCGGCTCCGCCGACGATCTTTCCCCAAATGCTCATGCGTGGCCTGCGCCGTCCGTGCCTGACCTGGGCCTCAGCAATATAGTACGCGCCGGACGAGTCCCAAGATGACCCTGCCCAACCTACTGAGCGGCCTGCGAATCGCGCTCGTGCCCGTCCTGCTTGCCCTCGCCTGGATGGGCCAGTCCAGCGCCTTTGTTGTGACATTCGCGGTGGCCGCCGCGACCGACGCTCTCGATGGATACCTGGCGAGACGGCTGCGACAGGTGACGGAGCTCGGCGCGCGACTCGATTCGATCGGTGACATCGCTCTCTACTTCAGCCTGCCGCTCGCCGCCTGGTGGCTGTGGCCCGACCTGGTGCGCGCCGAGGCTGTCTGGGTCGTGGCGGCTGCGGGCAGCGTCGGCTTCGCCATCGTCGTCGGCTTCGTGCGCTTCGGACGCCTGCCGAGCCATCACACCTGGGCGGCGAAGACCGTCACCGCCCTGCTGCCGTTCGCCTGCGTCGCGCTCCTGCTCGGGTATCCCACCGCATTCCATCTCGCCATGGCGGCGATGGTGGCGGTGGCGATCGAGGAGCTGGCCATCACGCTCATCCTGCCGCGCTGGACGACGCCGGTGCCGACGCTGCTGCGCGCGCTGGCGCTGCGCAAGGAGGCACAGCGCGTCGCGCCGGAGGCGCGCTAGCGCTTGTAGAGCGACAGGTGCTCGTCGAGGTAATCCATCATGCGGATCACCCGCCGCGAGTTGGAGCCGAAGTCGCCGGCCTTGTAGACCGAGCGGCTGAAGATGGCGACCGAGCCGCGCGTCTCGCCGTTGGCGAAGATCTGCACCGTCACCAGGTCGGGCAGCTGGAAGAAGCCCGAGCGCTCGACGTAGGTGTACTGGTGGATGGCGGTATCGGCGAGCAGGAGCTGCATCTTGGGGAAGTGCTCCTGCAGCAGGCGGTCCCACGTGCGCTTGATGCTGTCGACACTGTTGTCATAGACGGGAGTGCGGTCGTCGAGCGCGGCGCACATGTCGTAGCCCGGACACACCAGCCACTGGGCCGGGCCGCGAATCGACGACGCCTTGCTGAAGTCGATCTTCTCCACCGCGCCGATTTCGAATAAGGCGCTGAACGGCTTGGCGCCGAGCGGCGTCACGCCCATCACGACGATCACCACCAACGCAGCGATCCCGATCCCGAACACGAGGGGCATTACCCGCATCGACGAATCCTCAGAGAGAGCGTGTGGTCCTCAGGCAGCCAGCTTGTTGATCTTGGCCGCCATGATGAAGTCGTTCTGATGCAGGCCGTGGATCTTGTGCGTGTAGAGCACGACCTTGGCGTAGCCCCAGCCGAAGCTGATGTCGGGATGGTGGCCTTCCGCCTCGGCGAGGTCGCCGACCTTGCCGACGAATGCCATCGCCTTCTTGAAGTCGGGGAACTTGAAGGTGCGCTCGATCCACACGTCGTCCTTCGACATCTCCCAGCCCGGCGTCTCCTTGAGCATCGGCTCGGCTTCCCAGCGCGACAGCGGCGGGATGCCGCCGCGGCAAGGGACGCAGGACTGCTGATCGAGTGCCATGGCGACACTCTAGTCCGTGCGGCGAAGCGCGCAACTCCATCGGATATAGCCTGGTCTATGCCGCAAGGGGTGCAGGGTCTAGCCTGCGCCCCATGCCCACCGCCCTCATCACCGGCTCGAACCGCGGCATCGGCCTCGCCTTCGTGCGCGCCTATGCCGGCGACGGCTGGCGCGTGCTCGCCACCTGCCGCACGCCCGCCGCGGCCAAGGAGCTGAACAAGCTCGCCACGGACAGCGCGGGCCGCGTGACGGTGCACGCGCTCGACGTCGCCGATTTCGAAGCCATCGACGTGCTGGCCAAGGCGACCAAAGGCGAAGCCATCGACGTGCTGGTGAACAATGCCGGCGTCTACGACCCCTCCCCTTCGTTCGGGCGCACCGATTATGACGCCTGGTAGCATGTGTTCCGCGTCAACACCATGGCAGCGTTGCGCATGGCGGAAGCATTCGTCGCGCACGTGGCGCGCAGCGGCAAGAAACTGATGGCCAGCATCTCGAGCGGCATGGGCTCGATCGCCGACAACGGATCGGGCGGCTACTACGCCTACCGCACGTCGAAGTCGGCGCTGCAGATGGTGATGAAGTCGCTGTCCATCGACCTCGCGCCGCGCGGCATCATCGCCGTGGTGATGAACCCGGGTTGGGTGAAGACCGACATGGGCGGCGCCGGCGGCAACCTGTCGACGGACGAAAGCGTGCGCCGCATGCGCGGCATCTTCGACCGCCTGACGCTGGAGGACTCGGGCAAGTTCTGGCATCACTCGGGCAAGGAGTTCCCATGGTGAGGTTCTTGAACCCCGCGTCCGCCGTCACGCGGAACCGCGTGCTCCGCACGCGTGGCGTGCTCACGCACGACGCTTGCAACACCGTCGCCCCGAAGAGGCGCTCCGCGCCCCTGGCGCGCTTTTGGCGCGACGCGCGGGGCCCCGGAAATCTCGCCCGGGCAATCACGCTCACGATGTTCTGGTCCGGCGCTGCGCTTGCCCAGGCAACTCTCAACGGCGCTTGGGAAACCAAGGCCGTCATGCCGACGGCGCGCTCGGAGATCGCCGCGGCAACGCTGGATGCGCGCGTCTACGTGGTGGGCGGACTGGTCCAGAGCGGCGGCATCGCCACGTTCGAGATGTATGACGCCGCCGCCAACCGCTGGCAGGCGCTGGCGCCCATCCCCGAGGCGCGCCATCACACGGCGGCGGCGGGACACGACGGACGCGTGTACGTGAGCGGCGGCTACCGCGCGTCGTTCAACGAGCCGCTGCGCACGCTGTGGGTGTACGACCCGGCCACCAACGCGTGGACGCGGCGCGCCGACATGCCGGGCGAGCGTGCCGCTCACGTGATGGTGGCGGTGGCCGGCAGGCTGTACGTGGTGGGCGGCGTCGGCGACTTCCCGCAGCGCATGTGGGCGTACGACCCGGCCGCCGACCGCTGGACGACCAACGTCGCGGCGCTGCCGACGGTGCGCGAGCACACTTCTGCCGCTGCGCTGGACGGCAAGCTGTACGTGATGGGCGGGCGCTGGGGCGGGCGCAACCTGCGCGCCGCGGAAGTGTATGACCCCGCCACCGACCGGTGGACGCGCCTGCCCGACCTGCCCACGGCGCGTGGCGGACTGACCGCGGCGGCGGTGAATGGACGCATCCACGTGGCGGGCGGCGAGGAGCTGGGCGGCGACCGCACATTCAACCAGAACGAGGCGTTCGACCCCGCAGCTAACGCGTGGGTGACGGCCCCGGCGATGCCGACCGCGCGCCACGGCCTCACCAGCGCCGGCATGGATGGCGTCTTCTATGTGATCGGCGGCGCCACGCGCGCCGGCGGCGGCACGTACACCAGCCTCTCCAACCTCGTCGAGGCGTTCCGCGCGCGGTAGGCGCATGCCGCCGCAACGATCGGCGACGAGCACCGTCGACCGTTTCCTCCGGGCAGAATACGGGCGCACCGAGCGGCAGGCGCCGCCGCGGTCGCCGCCGCATCCGCACCGCATCGCCCACGGCATTGCCACCGCATCCGCACCGCATTCCACCGCATTTATTCGTCGGCGATTCGCGCGAAGACCGGCGGATTACGCCGGTTTCGGGTGCCGGGCAGCTGCCGATTCGGTACGAATCGTGGTTAGCGGCGGATTGGGTTGGCGGGACAGGTCATTGCGCGGAGCCCTTGAGCCCGCGCAGTATACATAGTGTATCGGATAGGTCAATTCAATTCGTATTTACCGGGACGGCCGCATTCGCCGCCGGGCGGGGCCGCCCGCGGGCAAGAGCTTTGCCAGTGGTCTGTGCGCTCGGGAAGCTCGCCATCGACGGCGAGGCATTCGTGGTGGACGGCGCCGAACGATGGATCGCCGGCCTGCCGCACGACTACTTTCTGGGGCGCGACATGACGGGGGCGGCGAGACGGCCGCTTGCGTAGCGGCGATCGCGGTGACTGGCCGGGGTTGGGCCCCTAACGCCGGTCAAGGATTCCAGCCCGGGATGCGGACCGCTTCACCCCCTTGGCGAAGACCAGAGGAGTCTTTCTATGCGCGGGGCCGGTTGAGGTACGGCAGGGCGAACAGGTACAGGCCGGTGAACAAGAACAGGAACAGCGGCACCAGGGTCGCGGCGCCGACCCACAGCGCGATCGGCTCGCGCCCCAGGACGGCGAAGTTGGCGAGAACGGCGAGCGTGAAGGTCACGGCGAGCCAGCGGTGGATTTGGCGAATCCATTTGCTCATGGGAACCTCCTAGCGGCCTTTCGTGGCGGCGTTGTGGGCGACGGCGGCGCGCACCAGCGCCTTGAAGGCGCGCGCGTCGACCGTCTCGCCCTCGCGCACGTCGATGGCGCGGCGAGTGGCGCCTTCCAGGCTGGAATTGAACAAGCCCGACGGATCCGGGACCTTGGCGCCTTGGGCGAAGGTGAGCTTCACCACCTTCGTATAGACCTCGCCGGTGCAGACGATGCCGTGGCGCGACCACACCGGCACGCCCCACTTCCACTCCTCGGCGATAGCGGGCTCGGCGTCGTGGATCAGGGCGCGCACGCGGGCGAAAGTCTCCCCGCGCCAGCCGCCGGCGTCGCGGATGCGCTGGTCGATGAGCTGGCTCGCCGTTTGGCCGGCGGGAATCTTCTCGCCCTTGCTGACCTTGAGCCTGCCCGCCGGTGCGGCCTTCGGCTTGTTGGCCGGCTTCGCCGGTGCGGCCTTCGCCGGCTTCGCCTTGGGACGTGCCGCCGCGGTCTTCTTCGTCGCCATGGGCGTCTTCCCTTTCCTCGTCGTCCTCACTCGATGCGCGCCAATACGGTTTCCAAGTCGCCGAGCATGCGCTTCCAGCCGGCCTTGGCGCCGGCGATGTTCTGCGGGCGGTCGGGCGTGAAGCCGGTCTGTTCCATGCGCACCCGCGTGCCGCCGCCGGTGGGCGTCGTCGTGGGCGTGAGCGTGAAGGTGACGACGCTGGCGAGCCCCATGGCGTCCCAAGTGTAGGACAGCATCTTGTGCGGCTCGACGGCCAGCACCTTGCAGTCGACGGCGATGTGGAAGTCGGGCCGCGGCTCCTTGCGCAGCGTGAAGCGGTGGCCGACCGCCGCCTGGAAGTCGTTCTGCATCAGCCACGCGGCGAGCAGGTGCGGCTGGGTGAGCGCGCGCCAGATCTTCTCGGGCGGATAGGCGAAGTCGCGCTCGACGACGACGGTGCGAGTCTCGCCCGCAGCGCTCGGCGCGGCGCCGTTCATTGATCCATCCGCCGCAGGAGGTTCTCGAGGTCGTCGAAGCGGCTCTGCCAGAAGCCGGTCATCTGGCTGGTCCAGTCGAGGAGCGGCGCCAGCGCGCTGAGCTGGGCGCTGTAGTGCGTATGGCGGCCCTCGTGGCGGTCGCGCACCAGACCCGCCTCCTTCAGCATCGCCAAGTGTTTGGAGACGACCGGCTGCGAGACGCCGGCCCGCGCGGTGAGCGCGCCGACGGTCTTCTCGCCCTCGGCACACAGACGCTCGAACAAGGCCCGCCGGGTGGGATCGGCGAGGGTGCGGAAGAGGATGTCTGGCGCGGCCTGCATGCCCGAATAACCCATACCCAGGTGGCTATGGATCGAAGCATAGCCACGCGGCTATGGGTTGGTCAAGCGGGCAGCGAAGGCCGCCGGGCCGGAGGCAACATTCCCCGCGCGGCAAGGTTCCGACTCGGCCGAAAGGGAACCGTTCACGAGCCGCCGCGGTGTTCAACCGTCACAGTGCGCCGCCGCCGGCCGCCGCTAGCCTCGCTGCGGTTGGGGCGGGGGCCCCCAAGTGGGGGGTACGCCTATGGGAGCCGATGTGGATGAGGTGCGGCGCTGGCGCTTGCGGGCGCGGCAGCTGCGCGAGCTTGGCGCGTTCGAGAAGGACCCGCGCGCGTAGAAGAAATTCCTGGCGATGGCCGAGGCGCTGGAGGCCAAGATCGGCGCCACCGGCATCGCAGAAACCGAGATCGGCATCCCCGCGCCGTCCCACTGAGAAGGTCTCCGCCGGCAATCCAGAAAGGCCTGGATCGGTACGGCGCTCCGCGCCTCGCGACCACGAGTTGGAGCGTTACACCGAGAAGTACTTTGCCTGCGGATGCAGGATGACCAGCGCGCTGGTGGACTGCTCGGGGTGGAGCTGGTCGCCCTCGCCCAGCGACACGCCGATGCGCTCGGCGCCCAAGATCTCCAAGAGCTTGCGCTGGTCGCCGAGGTTCGGGCACGCGGGGTAGCCGAACGAGTAGCGGCTGCCGCGATAGCCCTGCTTCAAGAGGTCGTGCATGTCGGGCGCGTCTTCGGCGCCGTGCCCAAGCTCGTGGCGGATGCGCTTGTGCACGTATTCCGCCAGCGCCTCGGTGATCTCGACGCCGAAGCCGTGCAGGTACAGGTAGTCCTGGTAGCGGTCCTTGGCGAACCACTCGCGCGCGACTTCCGACGCGTGCTGGCCGACGGTGACGAGCTGCAGGCCGACGACGTCGCGCTCCGATGAGCCCCCTTGCGACTTCACGTCCTTGACGAAGTCGGCGATGCACAGGCCGCCCTGCACCTTCTGGCGCGGCAGCGTGAAGCGCGCGACTTCCGCCTTGTGCTCGCCGAACAGGATGAGGTCGTTGCCCTCGGCGGCGGCGTGCCAGTAGCCGTAGATCGCCTGCGGCTTGAGGATCTCCTCGCGCATGCACTGCTCGGCGATCCGGGCGATGATGGGCTTGAGCTCCTTCTGCGCCCAGGCGTCGAACTCCTCCTTCTTGCGGCCCTGCTTGCGATAGCCCCAGTGGAACTGGAACAGCATCGTCTCGTTCAGGTACGGCATCAGCGCCTTGAGGTTCACCTGCTCGATGACGCGCGGGCCGAAGAACGGCGCCACCGGCGACGGCACGTCCTTGTTGAGTTCCTCACGCCGCAGGCGGGTTTCCTCCAGTTCCACGGGGCGCAGATCGGCTTGCGCCGGCTGACCAAGCTTCTTGGTGCTCTTGGGCTTCGCGGCACGCTTGATGCGCTGCTCCTGGAGGAAGTCGTCGAACTTGCCCTCCATGACGTGGTTCATCAGGCCTAGGCCGTCGAAGGCGTCCTGGGCGTAGGCGACGCGACCCGGACCGTACGCAGTCGTGCAGTCTTCCTCGACGTAGGCGCGCGTGAGCGCGGCGCCGCCCAAGAGCACCGGCGTCTCGAAGCCCTGGCGCGTCATCTCTTCGAGGTTCTCGCGCATGATGACGGTGGACTTCACCAGCAGGCCCGACATGCCGACGGCGTCGGCGGCGTGGGACTTCGCCGCCTCCATGATGGTCTGGATCGGCTGCTTGATGCCGAGGTTGACCACCTTGTAGCCGTTGTTGGTGAGGATGATGTCCACCAGGTTCTTGCCGATGTCGTGCACGTCGCCGCGCACGGTGGCGAGCACGATGGTGCCGCGCGCCGGACCCTCGCTCTTCTCCATGTGCGGCTGCAGGTAGGCGACGGCCGCCTTCATGGTCTCGGCCGACTGCAGCACGAAGGGCAGCTGCATCTTGCCGGCGCCGAACAGGTCGCCCACCACCTTCATGCCGTCCAGCAGGAACGTGTTGATGATGTCGAGCGGCTTGTGGCCCTTCTGCATGGCCTCGGCGAGGTCGGCGTCGAGACCCTGGCGGTCGCCGTCGACGATGCGCTGCTTGAGGCGCTCCTCGACGTGCTCGGAGCGCGCCTTCTTGGTGCTTTCGACCTTGCGGTCGCCGAACAGGGCGATGAAGGCCTGCAGCGGGTCCTTGCCGTTCACCCAGCGGTCGTAAATGAGGTTGAGCGCCGCGTCCTTCTCCGCCTCGGGAATCTTGTGCAGCGGCAGGATGCGCGCGACGTGGACGATGGCGCCGGTTAGGCCGCGCTTGAGCGCCTCGTCGAGGTAGACGGAATTCAGCACGTGGCGCGCGGCCGGGTTGAGGCCGAACGAGATGTTGGAGAGGCCGAGGATGATCTGGCACTGCGGCATCTCCTGGGCGATGCGCTCGATGCCCTCCAGAGTCTCCAGGCCGAGCTTGCGGTCGTCGGCATTGCCCGTGCAGATGGTGAAGGTCAGCGGGTCGAACAGCAGGTCGTGCGGCGGCAGACCGTGCTGGTTGACCGCGAAGTCGTAGAGGCGCATGGCCACCTCGAGCTTCTTCTCGGCGGTCTTGGCCATGCCGGCTTCCTCGATGGTGAGGGCGATGACCGCGGTGCCGAACTTGCGCGCCAGCAAGAGCCGCTTGCGCGCCGGCACCTCGCCGTCCTCGAAGTTGATCGAGTTGATGATCGCCTTGCCGCCGTAGAGGGCGAGCGAGCTCTCCAGCACCGGATACTCGGTGGAGTCGACGACGAGCGGCGCGCGCACGGCGCCGCGCATGCGGCCGATGACCTCGCCCATCTCCTTCACTTCGTCGTGGCCGACGTAGGCGCAGCACACGTCGAGGGCGTGGGAGCCTTCTTTCTCCTGGTCCTTGCCCATGGCGACGCAGCCGTCCCAGTCCTGGGAGTCCTGCAGCTCGCGGAACTTCTTCGAGCCGTTGGCGTTGCAGCGCTCGCCGATGGACAGGTACGCGTTCTCCTGGCGCAGCTCGACCTGGCCGTAGAGCGAGGCGATGGCCGGCACGTAGTGCACGGCGCGCTGCACCGGCGTGGGCCGGTACTTGGCGCCGTCGCGGCCGGGCGTCTTGGCGCCGACGCGCTTCAGCATCTGATCGAGCGCGGCGATGTGCGGGCCGACGGTGCCGCAGCAGCCGCCGACCATGGAGACGCCCTCCTCCACCACGAAGCGCTCCTGCCAGCGGGCGATCTCGTCGGGGCCGAGCGGATAGTGGGTGTGGCCGTCGATCAGCTCCGGCAGGCCGGCGTTCGGCTGCACCGAGATGTGACGGCGCCAGTTGCGCGACAGCCAGCGCACGTGGTCCTGCATCTCCTGCGGGCCGGTGGCGCAGTTCAGCCCCATGGAGTCGACGCCGAGCGCGTCCACCACGGTGGCGGCGGCGGCGATGTCGGCGCCGACCAGCAAGGTGCCGGTCGTCTCCACCGTCACCTGGACCAGGATCGGGATGTCCTTCTTGGCGTCGGCGCGCGCGCGCTTGGCGCCGTTGATGGCGGCCTTGATCTGCAGCGGGTCCTGGCAGGTCTCGATGAGGATGGCGGACACGCCGCCGGCGACGAGGCCGGCGCACTGGACGGCGAGCGCGTCCTCCAGCGCCTGGTACGGGACGTGGCCGAGGGTCGGCAGGCGCGTGCCGGGGCCGACGGAGCCGAGCACGAAGCGCGTGCGGCCGTCGCCCTGGAACTGCTCGACCGCCTCCCAGGCGAGCTCGGCAGCGGTCTTGTTGATGGCGAACGCCTCGTCGCGCAGGCCGAACTCGCCCAAGGTGATGGGCGAGCCGCCGAACGAGTTGGTCTGCACCATGTCAGAGCCGGCGGCGAGGTACGTGGCGTGAATCTCGCGCACGAGGTCGGGCCGCGACTTGTTGAGGATCTCGGTGCAGTTCTCCTGGCCGAGGAAGTCGCGCTGCAGGTCGAGGTTGCGCGCCTGCACCTGCGTTCCCATCGCTCCATCGCACAGGAGGACGCGTTGCGAGAGGTGGTCGAGAAAGTTGCTCATGGGTGCCTACTTCGCGATGGATCGACGATTCTTGTGCGCGTTGAGCGCGCGGGCGCGCTTGCCGCGCGACGCTCCATCGCACAGGAGGACGCGCTGCGAGAGGTGGTCGAGAAAATTGCTCATCGGTTCCTACTTCGCGATGGATCGACGATTCTTGTGCGCGCTGAGCGCGCGGGCGCGCTTGCCGCGCGACGCTCCATCACGGAGCAGGACGCGTTGCGAAAGATGGTCGAGGAAGTTGCTCATACGGTGACTCGTCCCGCCTCACCCTTCGACAGGCTCAGGGTGAGGGCCCTTTCTTGTTGCCTCGTCCTGAGCTTGTCGAAGGACGAGTGGGTCAATGTGGGGAATGTCGGCGCGTCTATCCAGCGCCGGCGGCCGCCATGGGAGGCGTTGGCGGTTGGCTGGCTTGCGCGCCTTTCGGCGCGACGGGTGGCCTGAGCCCGAGGATATGGCAGATCGAGTAGGTCAGGTCGGCGCGGTTCAGCGTGTAGAAGTGGAAGTGGCGCACGCCCTCGTCGCGCAGGTCCTGGCACTGGCGGATGGCGATGGCGGCGGCCACCTGCTTGCGCGTCTCGGGGTCGTCGTCGAGGCCCTCGAAGGCGTCCGCCAGCCAGCGCGGGATGCTCACGCCGCACTTTGTCGCGAATCGCACGACCTGGGCGAAGTTGGTCACCGGCAGGATGCCCGGCACGATCGGCACCTTGATGCCGACCTTGCGCGCGCGATCGAGGAAATCGAGGTAGCGGCGGTTGTCGAAGAAGAACTGCGCGATGGCGCGCGTCGCGCCCGCGTCCACCTTGCGCTTGAGGTTGTCGAGGTCGGCCTGGGCGCTGCGCGCCTCCGGGTGCGTCTCGGGATAGGCGGCGACCGACAGCTCGAAGTTGGCGACCTTGCCGAGGCCCTCGACGAGGTCGACGGCGAACGCATAACCGCCAGGGTGCGGCGCGTACGTGCCCTGGCCCTCGGGCGGGTCGCCGCGCAGGGCGACGATGTGGCGGATGCCGGTCGCCCAGTAGTCGCGAGCGATACCGTCTACTTCGGCGCGCGTGGCGCCGACGCAGGTGAGGTGCGCGGCGGAGCGCAGGGTCGTCTCGGCCTGGATGCGGCGGACGAGCTGGTGCGTGCGCTCGCGCGTGCTGCCGCCGGCGCCGTAGGTGACGGAGACGAACGCCGGGCCGAGCGGCTCGAGGCGCTTGACCGCCTGCCACAGCTGTTCGGTCATCGGCTCGGTCTTCGGCGGGAAGAACTCGAACGAAACGGAGAGCTTGTTGTCGGGCATCATGCCGCGGTTCTTTCCGGTGCTTCTTTCCTGGCCGCCTGCGCGGGCGCATCGGCCATCCAGATGGTGACGGTGAGTGGGTCGCCCTTGAGCTCGATCGGCTTGGCCGGCAAGAGGCCGGCGCTTTCGCACCAGGCGGCGACCTCGTCGTGCGAGAAGCCGAGGCGGCGATGGGCGTGCTCCTCGCGCAGCTCCTCCAGCTGGTGCGGGGCGAAGTCGACGACGGCTAGGCGGCCGCCGGGCGCCAGCACGCGCGCCGCCTCGCGGATGGCGGCGGCCGGCTCGTCGGCGTAGTGCAGCACCTGGTGGATGCTGATGGCGTCCACCGAGCGGGCGGCGAACGGCAGGTGGTACATGTCGCCATGACGCACCTGGAATTGCCCGCAGCCGGCGTCTTCCAGGCGGGCGCGCGCCACCGCCAGCATCTCGCGCGACAGGTCGATGCCGATGCCGCGCTCGGCGCGTTCCTTGAACAGCTCGAGGATGCGGCCGGTGCCGGTGCCGATGTCGAGGAACTGGCGAATCGGCCGGCCGGCGAACGCGGCGAGCAGTGCCCCCTCGACCTCGGCCTCGGCGACATGCAGCGAGCGGATCTGATTCCAGTGCGCGGCGTTGGCGCGGAAGTAGGCTTCGGCGCGCGCCTGGCGGGCGCGCTTCACCTCGGCGAGGCGGGCCGAGTCCTGGGCGAGCAGCGGATCGTCGGGCGCCACCAGGCGCGCCAGCGCGCGGCTGAGCTCCAGCCCGCTGCCGCGCTCGGCGAGCCGGTAGAACGCCCAGGTCCCTTCCGGGAAGCGGTCGAGCAGGCCGGCGTCACAGAGCAGTTTGAGGTGGCGCGAGATGCGCGGCTGGCTTTGGCCGAGAATCTGGGTGAGCTCACTGACGGTCAGCTCGCCTTGGGCGCACAGCGCCAGCAGGCGCAGGCGGGTGGGTTCGCCGGCGGCGCGCAGTCCTGCCAGAAGCTCGTCGGTATGCATGGCGCTCCTCCGGTCGCCCCCGGCAACGAACCGCTCGCGTCGCGCCTAGGGCGCGACAAACATAAACATATCTTTATGTTTGTCTAGAGGCTTGTGCGCGGCCGGTCCCCGGGTGGCTTTGGCTTGGCTGCCGCACTGTGGCGACAGAGACACTCCGGTGTTTCTTTCGCGCAAGCGCGTGACGCCGCGTAATGACGAGGGGCGGGGCATATGGTACGCAGCAGCGAATTTCGTGCGACTTGTCGGCCACGGGGGTGGCGGCGCCAGGCCTTTCGGCCTGCTTCGCCGCGGCGCGGGTCGTTGGAGAAGCGGGGCCCCCGCGAGTAGTTGGGCGATGATGCTGAGGCTTTTCCTTATTGCGGCCGGCGCGACCGTGTTGGCCGGCTGCGCCAGCGTTCCTGCCGATCCCATCGCGCGGGCGGCCTACGAAGAGGCGAACGATCCTCTCGAGCCCCTCAACCGCGCCATCTTCGCCTTCAACATGGAGGTGGACCGCGCCGTGCTGGAGCCGGTGGCGCGCGGCTACCGCCGCGTCACCACGCCGGGCATCCGCGAGGGCGTGCACAACTTCCTGCGCAACCTGCGGGCGCCGGTGACTTTCGCCAACGACTTGCTGCAGGGCGAGATTCAGCGCGCCGCGCAAACTTCCTGGGATTTCGTGATGAATTCGACGGTCGGCATCCTCGGGTTCTTCGACGTCACCGACGACGCCGACTGGGAGCCGCACGAGGAAGACCTCGGCCAAACCTTGGCGGTGTGGGGCGTGAAGGAAGGCCCGTACCTGGTGCTGCCCTTCCATGGCCCCGCCAACGTGCGCGACGCCGCGGGCCTGTTCGGCGACCGCTACTTCGACCCGTTCGTGTACCGGCTGCAGCCGCCCGACGACGCGCGCTTCTTTTCCGGCCGCACGGTGGCCGGCGCGGTGGACGCCCGCGAACGAACGCTGGAGGAATTCAACGAATTAAGGCGTACCTCCTTGGACTTCTACGTGACCGCCCGCAGCCTTTACCAGCAGTCGAGGAATAACCAAATACGCAACGGCGCGCCTGCGCCGTTAGGCGACTTCAACCTCGAATAGAAAGGGCTTTTCCCATGGGCACAAAGACCCACGCCAAAAGCCACGCCACCGGCCTCTGGCGCAACCTGACCCTGGCCGTTTCCCTGTCCGCCACCCTGGCGCTCCTGGGCAACGCCGCACTAGCCGCTCCCAAGGACGCGGAGAACTTCGTGCGCGAGCGCGGCGCCGAAGCGATCGCCGTGCTGAATAAGCCCGGCCTCACCGACCAGGAATACGCCAAGGAGTTCTTGGCCTTCGTCGATCGCTCGTTCGACGTGCCGGCGATGGCGCAGTTCGCCCTTGGCGTCTATTGGCGCCAAGCGACGGCGCCGCAACGCGAGGAGTTCGTCAAGCTGTACAAGGTGTACTTCATCAACACGTACTCCCAGCGCTTCCGCACGTTCTCGGGCGAGCGTTTCGACGTGCTCGGCGTGCGTCCGGTCAACGGCACCGAGAACCTAGTGCAGTCGCGAATTGTGCGCCCCGCCGCGGCGCAGCCGATCACCATCGAGTGGCACGTGCGCGAGCAAGGCGGCCAGCAGCGCGTCGTCGACCTGATCATCGAGGGCCTGCGGCTGGGCATCACCCTGCGCGACGAGTTCAGCGCGCTCGTGCAGCGGGGCGGCCTCGACAACCTGCTCAAGGCCCTGCGCGACAAGAACCTGACGTTCAATCGCGGGGTGTAGTTCGCGCCTCACCGCAACGACAATGGCCGGGCGAAAGCCCGGCCATCTTCATTTGTGTGTCAGGCCCGCGTCAGCGGCTTGAACTTGATGCGGTGGGGCTGGTCCGTCAGCTGTAGAGGGCGCGCCCACCCAGCCAACTGGCCACAACGTAGCCGGCCCCCGCGCACGCGCTCGTAAGTACGGCGCCCCAGAGCATGTCGATCGCCGTAACCGAGACGGACCAGCCGCGGACCGTAGCCATGTTGGTCAGGTCGTACGTCATGTACGCAAACAGGCCGAAGGCGGCACCCAACGAGAGTGCTGTCGACAACGAGCTCGCGCGGAGCCCCGGCATCACCGCAAACAACACAATGCCAATGGGATACAGGAGATAGAAAGCCGCCGCCGCCCATAACACCGGCTTCTCCGCCAAGAGCGCACCCAACTGCGGGCGGTAGACGATCGGCACCATCGTGCGCAACCACGCGAAATCGAGCACTCCCATAACACCGAGACTGGCGACGTAGGCTGCAACATAGCTCATCACGTTGACCTCACCTTGCGACGGGGAAACGGGAAGAAGGCATTCGTCTCCTGGCGGTACGCGCGATACGGCTCACCGCGGCTGCGCAGCATGTGCTCTTCGAGCATCGGGACGCCTGTTGCGTGCATGAGCACCCAGTACATCACCGCGGGGGCGGCCAACGTCAGCCAACCCACCGCATAACCGGATACGCCGGCGGCCAGCGCCGGAAGCGCGAGCCATGCCAGCCATTCGAAGAAGTAGTTGGGATGGCGCGACAGCGACCACAGCCCCGAACGAAATGTGCCGCCGCGGTTCTTGGCGTCGGCCTTGAAGCGAGCAAGCTGCGCGTCCGCGATCGCGGCGCCCACGACGCCACTCACCGCCAGTGCAAGCGCAAGGAGATCCCTCGCGCGCAAGCCATCCGCCGGCACTCGCGCGGCCAATACGATCGCCCCGATCAGCACGGCCGAGCACGCCGCCTGCGCCATCAGGAACCGCAACATGCGGCGTTGAAAGGCGGCGCCCCAGCTCTCGCGGAGGCGTTGGTAGCGTGCGTCCTCCGCGGATCGACGCACTCGCAACGCAATGTGGAAGCCGAGGCGCATGGACCAGATGGCGACCACCGCGGCGACTGCCGCCTGCCGCACGTTCCACGCATCCCCGATTGTCGGTGGAGCGAGGGCGGCCAGGGCGGCGGTTGCGCCGGTGCCGAAGGTCCACACGACATCGACCCAGCCGCCATTCGAGGTGATGCGCTGCAATTGCCAGGCAGCGGCCATCGCCACAAACATGACTGCGGATCCAATCCCTACCACTGCCAACGTGGACACGCGGCCGCCTCGTTTCGTTCGCTGCTGATGGAACGTGTACGCAGTGCGTATGCGGGTGGATCACCCGGCGCGCGGAGGACAGACGGCAAACCGACCCGAGCTTAGTAAAGGCTCACACGCCAACCAGCGGCTGGATCAAGCGCATGACCGTGCTACGGAACCGCAACGGCGCCTGGGTAACGGCGAGCGCCAAGCACTCCTCACTCGGGTCTACCACCGGCCGATGCGTCACCGAGTCGTCGAGCTGCGCGACGTCGCCGCGTGCGAAGGTCGCGCATTCATCGCGGTACGTGCCCTGCAGCACCAACGTCAGCTCCAGTCCGCGGTGCGAATGGACCGGAATGCGCTTGCCCGGCGCCAAGTGGAACAGACGCGCGGTCGTCGGGCCCGACGCTGTGCCCAGGACCAGCTGACGCAGACCGGGGGCAATCCGACGCCAAGGCCGCTGCGACAACGTCTCGGCAACGTAGCCGCGCAGCGGCTGTGGCAAGTTCGCACCCGCCCAACGATCGGCTCCCCCGTGAGTATTCGCGCGAACTGCGGGGTCGGCGGGAGGGCGCGCTACACGCTCCAATACATTGTTAGGGCTTCGCTCCGACATCGCCTCGGGTGGCTCGCCGTCGAGCAACGCGCCGCCCATGGCCTCGGCGTCGCGGACGACGGCGCGGCACGGCGGACACAGGGCGAGGTGGGTGGCGATCAGTAGCGAACTGGCCTCATCGAGCGCGCCGGCAGCGTACTCGAGCAACAAATCGTCGCTGACGTGATGCTCGATCATGCCCGGTCCTCGTGTAGCGCGTCGCGCAACCGTCCGAACGCCAATCGCAGACGGGACTTGACGGTGCCAAGAGGCAACGCGAGCTCCTTTGCGATCTCGGCATGAGACTTGTGAAGGAAGAACGACATGCGAACGATAGTGGCCTGCTCGGCGGGCAGACTCGCGAGCGCATCCTGAACCCGTTTTGCGCGCTCTCCGTGTGCCATCGCGTCGTCGGGCAATGGCCTCGAGTCGGCGACGAGGGCAGCGTCGTCCATGTCCACCTCCGGCCGGCGGGTGCGGCGAAACGCGTCGATGTGGGCGTTGCGAGCAATCGCGTAGACCCACGTCGCAGCGGACGCCTTGGCCGCGTCAAACGCCACCGCCCGGCGCCAAACCTTGAACATCACCTCCTGGGCGAGGTCGTCCGCGACTGCGGAGTCCGCCCCCTGTCGCCGCAGGTACGCCTTCACTCTCGGTGCGAAATGGCGAAACAGCGCAAGAAACGATTGCCGGTCCTGCCGCGCCGCAACCGCGTGCAGAAGCGCCTCGGGTGAATCGACGTTCGCCACTAGGGCCTGCACGCCTGCCGCCTCTTCGGGATCGACAACCCGAACATACAGGCCGGATCGGCGGCGGGGTTGAAGCGGCTTGGGCTCCCAGCTCTGCAGCGCATGGGCCAACATACTACCAGTACGCGCCGGCGATGGCCCTGGATCACTGCGGGCTGCCTTCCGGCCTCGCGGCATGGCCCGCCGGCTGCTTGGCTGATCCAAGAAGCAGGCGGTGACGTATGGATGACTGGCGCGGGCTACGCCCGCGCGCGCCCGGTCCCCGCAACAGTGGGCGCAAAGGAGTTGCAGACATCGTGCGACGAATTGCAGTCATCGGGGCCGGTGCGGCCGGGCTGTCGGCCGCCTGGCTCTTGTCCCAAGAATACGACGTGGTTCTATTCGAGGCGAACCGGCGGCTCGGCGGACATGCGCACACCGTCCACGTACCTTGGCGCGACGGGTCGGTTCCGGTCGACGTCGGATTCATCGTCTACAACGAGGTGACCTACCCCAACCTCATCGGGTTCTTTGCCGCCCTTGGCGTTAGGACCGAGCCGAGCGACATGTCTTTTTCGGTCTCGCTCGATGGCGGCAGGCTGGAGTACGCGGGCCAAGACCGGATCGGCCCCCTGTTCGCGCAGCGGCGCAATCTCTTGCGCCCCACGTTCCTTGGCATGCTTGCCGACATGGTCCGCTTCTACCGGACCGCCAACGCGGAGATCCCGGAGGAGTTCGCCGGTTGGACCGTGGGCGAGTACCTCGACCGCGGGCGCTACGGCCGTGCCTTTCGCGAAGAACACATATTGCCGATGGCAGCAGCGATCTGGTCCGGCAGCTTCGCAACCATATCCGAGTTCCCGGCGGCGACGTTTCTGCGCTTCTATCAGAACCACGGCCTGCTTCGGTTCACGGATCGCCCCCAGTGGCGGACCGTGACCGGCGGCAGCCAGGAGTACGTCAGCCGGGTTGCCAATGCCCTGGGCGCGGCCGCCCTCCGGACGGCGACTCCCGTGCGCTCGGTGCGTCGGTGCAATGGCGGAGTGGAGTTGCTATTGCAGGACGGACACGCCGAGGAGTTCGACGGTGTGGTGATCGCCACACACGCGCCGCAGGCCCTGTCACTGTTGGCAGATGCGAGCGCAGAGGAACGTTCAACGCTTGGCGCCTTCCGCACCAAGCCGAACCACGCCGTCTTGCACAGCGATCCGTCACTGATGCCGAAGCGCCGCGCCGCCTGGTCCAGCTGGAACTACCTGGGTGAGCGAAACGGACCTGGCGAGCGCGTCACGTCGGTGACGTACTGGATGAACCGGCTTCAGAAACTGGATCCGGCGTTGCCCCTGTTCTTGACGCTCAACCCGGTCGTGCAGCCACGCCCCGATCTCGTGTTGGGCCGCTTCGAGTACGACCATCCGCAGTTCGACCGCGCCGCCATCGCGGCCCAGGGCCGCCTTCCGCGCTTGCAGGGCGAGCACAACACTTGGTTTTGCGGCGCCTGGCAACGATACGGGTTTCACGAAGACGCCGTGAGGAGTGCCGTCGCGGTCGCGGCGTGTCTTGGCGTGGCGCCGCCCTGGGCATCAGAGCCAACGCGTCCGTTGGCCGAAGCGGCATGAGCACGGGCCAAATCTATCGCGGCGCGGTTATGCACCGGCGGCATCGTCCGGTGGCCCACCGGTTCCGGTACCGGGTCTTTGCGATCCTGCTCGACATCGACCGCCTCGAGGCGTCGTTGCGCGGCATGCGCCTGCTTTCGTGGAACCGTTTCAACCTGTTCTCGTTTCACGATCGCGATCACGGACCGCGCGACGGCAGCTCTCTGGGGCCCTGGATAAAGGCGCGGCTGCACGAGGCCGGCATCGATCATGACGGCGGCGCAATCCGATTGCTCTGCTTCCCGCGCATCCTTGGCTACGTTTTCAACCCATTGAGCCTGTACTTCTGCCATCGTCTCGACGGCTCGCTCGCCGCGATCGTGTACGAGGTGAAGAACACGTTCGGCGAACAGCACGTCTATGTGCTGCCCGCGGCACATGGCGAAGGGCGTCACCGCTGCGCCAAGTCCTTCTACGTATCGCCGTTCATCGGCATGTCCGCGAGCTACCAATTCCGCCTGCGCGCCCCCGACGAGCGGCTGGCAATCTCGATCCGGGAAACCGACGAGCATGGATCGCTCTTGGACGCGGTGATGACGGGGAGGCGTGTGGACCTCACTGATTTCGCGCTGGTGCGTTGCTTCGTCGCCTACCCGCTCATGACGCTCAAGGTGATTGCCGCCATCCACTTCGAGGCGTTTCGCCTTTGGCGCAAGGGTCTGCCCATCTACCCGCATTCCGGGAGCTCCGTGATTCCCAGGAGCACCAGCCCCTGAGCGCCCTCGAACCTTGCATGCTTCCGTATGCGTGATCCACGGCGCAGCAGCCGGCGTACTACTCAAGAGTGACCAACCGTCCAACCAGGACAGTTCAACGCACATGACAATCGCCGCAACGCTTTCCCTTCCGCTTGCGCGCCTGCTGCTGCCGGAAGCCTTTCCGCGTTCTTACTTGGCCGCCGTGCTGCGTCGCGCGCTCCGGCGCGGCAGCCTCTCGGTGACGCTGCCGGACGGATCGCAAGAGCGGATCGAGGCGGCGCTACCCGGTCCGGCCGCGCAAATCGTCGTGCACCGCTGGAGGGCGCTGTACCGGCTGGCGACGTCCGGCGGCATCGGCTTTGCGGAAGCCTACGTCGACGGCGATTGGGACAGCGAGGACCCGTCAAGAGTAGTGGAACTTGCCGCCTGCAATCGCGAAGCGATGACCGGCGCCCTGGCCGGAGGTCTTTTGGCGCGGCTCGCGGCCCGGGTTCGCCATTTGCGCAACGCCAACACACGGACCCGCAGCAAGCGCAACGTCAGCGCGCACTACGACCTCGGCAACTCGTTCTATGCCCTGTGGCTCGACCCGAGCATGACCTATTCCTCCGGGATCTACCCGGCGAAGGACGCAACGCTGGAGGCCGCCCAGGAGGAGAAGTATCGACGCATGCTCGACCTTCTCGAGGCGACGCCCGGTCAACGCGTACTGGAGATCGGTTGCGGTTGGGGCGGCTTCGCGTGCTTTGCGGCGCGGCGCGGGATTCGCGTCACCGGGGTAACGCTGTCCCGAGAGCAGCTCGATTGGGCCTCTGCAAGGGTGCGCGCCGAGGGCCTGGACGACCGGGTCGATCTCCGCCTCGCCGACTATCGCGAACTCACCGGCCGGTTCGACCACATCGTTTCCATCGAAATGATCGAGGCGGTCGGGGAGGCCTATTGGCCGCAGTATTTCGGCAGGCTTCGCTCGCTGCTGGCGCCGGGCGGCCGTGTGGCCCTGCAGGTGATCACGATCGACGACGCGCTGTTCGATGAATACCGGCGAGACCCTGATTTCATCCAGACCCGCGTCTTTCCTGGCGGCATGCTGCCGTCGCCCGCCAAGCTGGCGGAGCACGCGACAGAGGCCGGCTTTCGTATTGCCGCGAACGCACGCTACGGCGAGCACTATGCGCGCACCCTCGGCGAGTGGCGGACACGGTACCGAACCGCCCTACCGCTGGTTGAGGCGTTGAGCTTCGACAGGCGATTCCGTCGCCTGTGGGACTTCTACCTTGCGTACTGCGAGGGAGGATTCCGGGCCCGCACCATCGACCTCCATCAGGTCGCACTAGTCACGAACCCCTAGCCTCCAAGGACGATCCCATGCGCATTTGGCATGCATGGGCGCTGGCTTTGGCGATCTCAATCGCGTCGCCAGCCAGCGCCCACAAGCCTTCGTTCAGCAATGGACAGTACGGCAGCCCCGACCGAGCTTACCCGGTGCAGAACGTCGGCCACTCCATCGTCGTCTAGCACGAGATCACCTGCACCGATCGCCAGCTCTGGCTGCGCTTCAGCGCGCCGCAAGCCGGCACTCCCCTGTTCGTTCAACTGGGCGTTCCGAAAATCGATCGACTGCAGGAGTATCGTCCCATGCTCGCCGTTGTCGCACCGGGCCTGGCGTCCCCGCAGAGCCAGCTGCCGTTCGCGATCCCTGCGGGCATGGGCGTCGAAGTACTCGGCGCAGAAACGCTTCGAGCCTTCCACGAGCCGTTCACCGGCACCGATTCATGGATTCTCGTCGAGCGGACCCTGGCGCTGCCCTCTCCCGGCAACGGTTTCATCGTCGCATGGGATCCCGAGGCGCGCCCCGGCAAGCTGTGGGTTGCGGTCGGCGAGAAGGAAACGTTCGGCGCGGCAGACCTTCTGCGGTTCTTCAGCTGGCGTGCGAACGCGCGAGATTTCCATGAGATCGGAGCGCCACCCGCAGGTGCAACCACGGCACGATGTGCGTGACGCGCGCTCTGCGGAGGCAACCACCTGCCTAGCGCCCCGGTCTGGCGCTCCCTACCGCAGTGTTTCCGGGTTGACCCTTCGTGCCGGGGAAGTCGTACCTACCGCGTCAGCGGCTTGAACTTGATGCGGTGGGGCTGGTCGGCTTCCTGGCCGAGGCGGCGGCGGCGGTCTTCCTCGTAGGCCTGGAAGTTGCCCTCGAACCACTCGATGTGCGAATCGCCCTCGAACGCCAGCATGTGGGTGGCGATGCGGTCGAGGAACCAGCGGTCGTGGCTGGTGACCATGACGCAGCCGGCGAATTCGGCGAGCGCGTCCTCGATCGCGCGCAGCGTGTCGACGTCGAGGTCGTTCGACGGCTCGTCGAGCAGGAGGAAGTTGGCGCCCTTCTTGAGCATCTTGGCGAGGTGCACGCGGTTGCGCTCGCCGCCCGAGAGCTGCCCGACTTTCTTCTGCTGGTCGGGGCCCTTGAAGGCGAACGAGCCGACAAAGGCGCGGCTCGGCATCTTGATCTTGCCGAGCTCGATCTCGTCGTTGCCGCCGGAAATCTCCTGCCAGACGGTCTTGTTGGCGTCGAGCGAGTCGCGCGACTGGTCGACGTAGCCGAGCACGACGGTCTCGCCGAGGATGAGCTTGCCGCCGTCGGGCTTTTCCTGACCGGTGATCATGCGGAACAGCGTCGTCTTGCCGGCGCCGTTGGGACCGATGACGCCGACGATGGCGCCGCGCGGCAGCTTGAAGGAGAAGTCCTCGATGAGCAGGCGGTTGCCGTAGCCCTTGCGCAGGTCCTTCGCCTCCAACACGTTCTCGCCGAGGCGCGGGCCGATCGGGATGACGATCTGCGCCGTCGCCTGCTGCTTGTCGTGCTCCTCGGAGAGGAGCGACTCGTAGGCGGAGACGCGCGCCTTGCTCTTGGCCTGGCGCGCCTTGGGCGAGGCGCTGATCCATTCGAGCTCGCGGGCGAGGGTGCGCTGGCGCGCCTCCTCCTTGCTGGCCTCCTGCTCCAGGCGCTTGGCCTTCTGCCGGAGCCAGCCGGAGTAGTTGCCCTCGAACGGGATGCCCTGGCCGCGGTCGATCTCGAGGATCCAGCCGGCGACGTTGTCGAGGAAGTAGCGGTCGTGGGTGATGGCGACGACGGTGCCCGTGTACTCGTGCAGGAAGCGCTCGAGCCAGGCGACCGACTCGGCGTCCAAGTGGTTGGTGGGCTCGTCGAGCAGCAGCAGGTCCGGCTTCTGCAGCAGCAGCCGGCATAGCGCGACGCGGCGGCGCTCGCCGCCCGAAAGCTTGGTGACGTCGGCCTCGCCCGGCGGGCAGCGCAGCGCGTCCATGGCGATCTCGAGGGTGCGCTCGAGCTCCCAGCCGTTGACCGCGTCGATCTTCTCCTGCAACTCGGCCTGCTCGGCGATCACCGCGTTCATTTCGTCGTCGGACATCGGCTCGGCGAATTTTGCGCTCACTTCCTCGAAGCGATCTCGTAGCGCCTTGACCTCGGCCATGCCCTCCATGACGTTGCCCATGACGTCCTTGTTGGGATCGAGCTGGGGCTCCTGGGGCAGGTAGCCGACGCGGGCCGTCTTCTCGGCCCACGCCTCGCCCTGGAACTCGGTCTCGACGCCGGCCATGACCTTCAAGAGCGTCGACTTGCCGGCGCCGTTGGGGCCGAGCACGCCGATCTTCGCCCCCGGAAAGAAGCTCAGCCAGATGTCCTTCAAGACCTGCTTGCCGCCCGGATAGGTCTTGGACAGGCCTTTCATGACGTAAATGTATTGGTAGGCGGCCACGTGCTTTCTTCCTGTTGGGGGTGGGGCGGCCTTTGCTAACGGATGGCCGCGCGGTTTGCAAATTCGCCGGCGGCGGCGGCCAAGCAAATTGCGGCGCTGGAGACACAGAAGTAGGGTCCGGCATGGGCGAGGCAAAGCGCAAGCAGCAGAGCGGGGAGTACGGGCCGGCGCTGACCGCCGGCGTCCGCCGCAACGTCGCGGCCGCGGTGCCCACGCTGACCGGCGCGAAGTTCGAGGCTCTGATGGCGAACCTGTTCGCCTTCGCCGAATCGACCTTCGCCAGCCCAGCCAAGGATCCGCCCAGGCGCGCCATCGCCTGCAAGGCGGGCTGCGCCTACTGCTGCGTACTCTACGTGCAGGTGACGCCGCTGGCGGCGATCCGACTGGCGCAGGTGCTTCAGGCGATGGACCCGCAGGCGCGCGCCGCCACCATGGCGCGGGTCGAGTCCGTGTACACGCGTGTACGCGGCAAGGATGCGGGCGCGCGCAACCTGTTGGCCATCCCCTGCCCGCTCATGGTCGACGGCCGCTGCTCGGTGTACGCGGATCGTCCGTTCGCATGCCGGGGCGCCAACTCGGCCGACGTCGAGGCGTGCCGCGCCGGCTTCGGCAGCGACCACGGCCCCAAGCTGCTGGCCTACATCCACCAGCGCCAGGTATTCGCCGCGGTCGGCAACGGGGTTGCCCAGGGGCTGCGCGACGCCGGAGTGCAAGACGACCTGCTGGAGCTGGTGGCGGCGCTGTCGCTGGCGCTCGCCCACGACGACCCGCTGGCGGCCTGGCGCTCGGGCGCGCTCGATTTCTCCTCCGCGCGCTGCCTGGAGGTTGCGAAGCAGCGCGCCAGCGCGCGCTGAACCAAGCGCTTATCGCCGCATCTGGGTGAAGACCACCAGGTTGTAGCCGTCCGGGTCGTACACGTAGCACTCGCGCAGGCCGTACGGCGTGTTGGCCGGCTTGCGGCTGATGGGATGGCCCGCGCTTTCGAAGCGGTGCGCCCACCCATCCACCTCGTCCACGCGAAAGTGCAGCACGACGCCGTCGCCGCGGGTGGTGCGCTCCCCGAGCCCGGCCAGGTTGCCCCCGAACTTCTCCGGGTCGCGATGCAGGTAGAGGCGCCAGCCGTCGAGCTCGACGACGGCGAACTCGGCGCCGCGCACCGCAGTTTCGCGGAAGCCGAATTGCGAGCGATAGAACGCCGCGGCGCGGGCGACGTCGCGCACGTAGAGCAGCGCGCCGTCGGCGTGCATCGATCCCTCCTTGGCGCTCATCGCCTGCACCGCGCCGCGGCCGCGCCGACGAGAGTGCCAAGCCACGTGACGGCGATGGCGCCGGCCAGGACGATGCCGAGCGCAATCCACGGCACCGCGTCGGGCGGACCGCCGATGAGCAAGGCGCGCAGGCCGACCGACGACTGATGCAGCGGCGCCAGGTCGAGCCAGCGCAACCAGTCCGGCGCGGCGGCGGGCGGCGCCAGCAGTCCGGCCGGCAGCGTCTGGTAGAAGACGAGCGGCACCGCGAGGAGGGCGAAGAAGCCGAGCAGGCTGAACAGGGCGGTGAAGACGGCCATGCTCGCCGCCATCGCCAGCCAGCGGAATACCCACAGCTCCCAGAACGCCGTCCACGCGTTGCCCAGCCAGGCGACCACCAGCACGCCCGTCAGGGCGGCCAGCACGGTGGCAAGGAGCGGCAGGAAGGTGCGCGCCATCATCGGCGCCATCGGATGGCCGCCGCGCACCAGCGGCCGCGTGCCGGTGTGCAGCAGGATGGCGCCAATTAGCGAGCCCAGCCACGACGCGAACGACAGCACGAACGGCGCCTGCAGCACGACAGGGTTCGCCGCCGCATGCAGCGCCATGGGCGTGACGAGCACCGGCGGACCCGGCGGCCGCGGTGCGCCTCCCGCTGGCCCCGCTGGAGCGCCTAGCGCCGGCGCCACTTGCGGGCCTTCCAGGGGCGTGACCGTTACGGGCGGCACCGGGACGGC
>Ga0194132_10001271_pt1 | contig 51170 bp, 44 predicted proteins | sample TA2KigOf80mmetaG_FD_148612 | JGI IMG/M metagenome (GOLD analysis project Ga0194132, IMG submission 148612) | Freshwater microbial communities from Lake Tanganyika, Tanzania - TA2015054 Kigoma Offshore 80m | ecosystem: Environmental > Aquatic > Freshwater > Lake | place: Tanzania: Lake...
ACACGGCTTCAGCTGAGATCGAGCACCACCTGCCCCGGCGGAGCGCGGGCGCGGTGAACTGCGGTGTCCTCGGCCGGGCTACGCTCGCTGGCGCCGATTCTTCTTCCCCGTCCGGCCGGCGCGACCTGAGCACGCAGCGCACTGTGTGGCGCCAGGACTCCGTGGTAGCGCGTCAGGTGTACACGAGGCTTGGGCACCAGCGCGGCCAGGCGCGCGATAAAGTCCAGCGGCTCGACAAAATCGCCGGGAGCGATTTTGGACAGCCGAAGGCGTGAACACGAATGCGGTTCGCTGCAGCAGCTTGTTGGGCAGGCTGCCGATGTGCCATTCGATGCGTACCCCACAGTTACGAAGAAGCCGTAGTGCGAACATTCATGCGACCTGCCGCCGATGGTTAGTCACGAACGAACAGAACGACTGCGAGGAGGTCAATGTGGTCGGTATTCAACTACACCACCTTCCCAGGTGGTACTTCCGCTGTTGCGTTACGAGCCAAACTACGCCCAGCTACCTCGTCTATGAATGAAACAAACTTAGGGTCCTGGACGTTCCGATCGTCCCGGAAGTGATCGAGGTTCTGGCTGGACAGCGCGTCGGCCCGATTGTCGTCAGCGGCTACTCAGTTTGTGCGATGTGTCGTCACCGGCAAGTTGTCGGAAGATTAGACCGGATTGTTTGACGGTCAGTCTCGTTTGTAAAGCCGTCATGGTTGAAGTCAAATGTACTGGACAAATCCCACCGCCGCACGGTTGCGGCATAGTCTTTTAGATCCTGGGCATCAACCACAAGGTCACCATTACCATCGCCGGGGCAGGCGGGCTGTGTGTCCATCAATTGTGTGGCATAGGACGTGAGGGTCCGCAGCGCTGCTGCCGATCCAGTGACCTGCGCCGTTTTGTCTACTGTCACACTGCCGTTGAGCTCGGAGTAGATAGCTTGACCGTCCCGGTCGAGCTTCAATGTTGCTGCCTTGGGGTTTTCGTTAACTTCATAGAGCTCAATCAATTGTTTGGACGTGGATCTGTCGTTGTCGGGATCATATTCGAGCCAATTGCTCACGGTGATTTTGAAGCGATCATCGCGCGCGCCGTAGTAGCTCTGCGGGTAACTGCTCATGTCCACTTGATTGGCTATGCCGCCGTTCTTGTATATCGCCTGATTTACCTGCCAGCACTCTTTCACGCCCTGGCCACTGGTGTATGCGTTGACCGTCGGGTCGGATGCGCCCGGGCCCCACCAGGTTCCGCCATTATCTTCGCAAACTCCCTTATTGAGCGGAGTTTGCGTGCAGCTACCACTGGTCGCCGAAGCGCCGATAACGCAGGGTGGATTATGGCCATCGCCCTTTTGGATATTGAGGTCGCCTTGTGTGAAATTGAAACGACGGATTTTTGTTTGCTGGGGATTGGTGAGATAGGCCAGCATGGACATGGCGTCGATCTTGCGTGGTGCGGCCGCTTTTTGAGGATCGAGGCCTGCCACCTCGCCGAACAATCCGAACACGTCTGCCCCGCTTACGATGTAGGGCACATCTCGGTTCGGCATTTGCACCATCGGCCCCGCCACGATCAGCGGAACCCAGACGCCGGTTTGAAAAGCAGTTGCTTTTGCGCGCGTTGCGTCGAATGGAGCCTGCACGGTGGTGCCATAAGATCCATTGTCGCCGATGATGACGATCAACGTGTTCGAAGAGCTTGGATCATAGACAAGCTGCTTGCGGGTGTTCTTTTGGGCGATTCCGGTTGAAACCAGCAGTCGACCGAGCTCGCTGTCCATTGCTTCAATCATTGCATCGGAATTGAGCCGCTGAATAGCAATATTCGTGCAATCTGTCCCAGGTCCGCTGTCTGCCTGTTGCTCGGCCTGTAGCCTGTCGCGGGTAATTCTGGAGAGCAGGTGCCCTGGCGGTGTCTGAAGTGGCGTGTGATCAGCACTGAAAGACACAGTAGCCATCCAGGGCGCAGAGCCCTGTTGCTGTTTGTTGATCCACTGAATTGCAGCGCTCACTTCGATCGAAGAGCGGTAGATACGCGCACGCGGATCATCCAGTGGCGCCACGAAGACACGCCCGCCATCGTTGATGACGAGTGGCGAAACATAGTGCGCATTCTGTTTCAGGAAGTTCAAACCAGCCGGAGCCGTTGCCTCACAGTCAGCGGAAGGCACCAGAATGCCGCCAATATTCATGCAGGCGAGTCCGGGCGAATCTCCCAGTGTGTCACCAACGATCTTGCTGCACGTGTAGTTACCCCTCGCGCGCGGAATGTAGCATGCGCCGCTGTCGGCGCCGTTATTCAGGGATTGGCGAGCAACCGATGGTACATATCCGCATGGGTAAGTGCCCGGCGCGCCGATGCCGCCAGCCGTTGTGTCGATCGAGGCGGGAACGCCGCCGATCCAGCCATAAAAGAAGTCCCAACCCATCTTTCCGGGCGCGCCATTACCGAACTGGTTGTTCTCCGGTCCGCCGAGATGATATTTGCCGAAGAGGCCGCTCTTATAGCCTGCTTTTTTCAGCATGCGCGCCACGGTGACATCATAGGGAGACACCTGCGAGTTGGCGAGATCGTCTTGGCCTATGGCCTGATATATGTTGGTGCGAAAGGGATAGCGTCCAGTCAGCAAGGCCATGCGGCCGTTTGAGCATTCAGGTTGAGACCATGTATTGCGAAAGCGTAGACCGTTACTTGCAATTGCATCAATCGTTGGCGTGCGTGGAGGCGTGGCACCGCCATAGCCCATTGCCTTTAGTTGATCTATGCCGACGTCATCCATAATGACGAACAGAATATTCGGTTTGCGAGCGCTTTGCGCCGACACACCGGAGTTGCTCGAGACCGCGGATGCTGAGATGAGAGCGGAAACGGTGAATGCAGCAACCATCAAACGTCTTGGAAGAGTTATACGAATTTTCACAGCATTGGCTCTCTTAATCTCGTCGTTCCGCTTTGATGTCTTGCTCAGGGCTTCGCTATTGGCCGCATGATCGTGCGGAAGCCGATATGCGTACTGCCGAGGTCCGTTTCACCAGGCTGCCGGGCGCTGGGGCGATAACGCCCGCAGTAGCTATTCGAGCAGAGCCACGATCCACCTTTGATCACCTTTCGGTTTGGCATGCCAGGCACAGGCTGCGTAGCCATGGCGGGGTCGTGGCTTGACTGATAGTCGTCCTGCGTCCACTCCCAGACATTGCCCAGCATGTCAAAAAGTCCATACCCATTCGGCTTGAAGCATCCGACCGGGGCGGGGCCACGATAGCCGTCCTTGGCGGAGTCATAATAAGGAAATATACCTTCCCAGATGTTGGCATTCGGCTCTGCCTCTTCACTGGGAATTCCGCTTCCGCCGCGTGCCGCCCATTCCCATTCAGATTCTGTCGGCAGATCATGCCCGCGCCACACTGCATAGGCCTTGGCGTCATCCCAGCTGACCTGCGTGACTGGCTCGGCCTCACGGCCGTTGATACTGGTGTGCGGTCCGCCAGGGTGACGCCAGTCCGCGCCCGCTGTGTATTGCCACCATGATGTTAGGTCAAATTGAGCAAGTGTTTGCTGCGGCATCCCGAAGACCATAGATCCAGGCTTGCGATATTCATCCGGCAATCCCGGATATGCGTCTGGGGGCAGCCCCTTCTCGGCTGTGGTTATGTAACCTGTGGCGGCTACGAAAGCTGCAAATTCCGCGTTTGTCACTTCATGCGTGTCGATCAAAAAAGCAGCCACAGAAACGTTGTGTTGTGGTCGCTCCTCCGGATAATGGCGATCTGATCCCATGATGAATTGGCCAGCAGGCACGGGGCGCATCCCGGCCTCCGGTGCAGGGAAGCTCGATGGCAATCCTGCATAGGATTTGCAAAGCAGATCTTCCGCATGGGCTGCCTGCATTGTAAGCAGCAACAACAGCAGGGTGCAGGCATGCCACCTGCGCGTGGTTCTTTTCTTGGGTACTGTCATGGACGTAAGATACGTTTCGGCCACACAGTTGCTCTAGTCAGCACGCTGTCCGCCATTCAGTTCAAGCTCACAGAAAAGGGGCAGCTCCGGAGCTGCCCCTTTGATATTGCTTCAGCGCGACCAGAGTCAGAACCGGAAATTAATCCCGGCTGTGACCATGTCTTCACCTGGAGTGGCAGAGGCCTGATAGTCCTCACCGGCGAAGTAGGTCTCCTCGCCATACCACACATGGATGTATTCAGCCCGGAATGAGATGCTTTCGGTTACCTTCTGCTCAATGCCGCCACCCAGCGCCCAGCCGTGCAGCGTGCGGTCAATCTTATGCGGGCCCTGTGTGTCGCTCGACTCGGCACCGGCGAGTGCATAGCCGCCCTTCAGGTAGGGAAGGGTGGTGCCCATCGCATAGCCAAGCCGTGCGGTCAGCCGCAGGGCTGTGCCGGCGGCCCGGCGTTGCCCACGCGGCGCTCGATCCAGTCGAGCATGAGCTGAAAATTGCCCGGGGCGTTCAGATGCAGGTTCGCGTTGTGGTTGGTGTCTTCGAGCACCGTGATCTCGTGGCAGGCGGCGGGCGGGAAGAATCGCGCCTCCCAGGCGATGATGGCAGCGTGATCCGTGCATTTCACGGCGCCGCCGCACACGACGAAGTCGTCCTCGCCGATGAGCGTGAACGCGGGCACGGCCAGCGCCTTGGACTGATCCTTGAAGTACTTCGACATCGAGATCACTTCGCCGATCGAGGTCGTCTGCCGGTTGAGCTCGTCGATCCGGACGACGGTCGGGTCGGTATTCGCCGCCGTGTAGAAGGTTCCGCCGCGAGTGTCCGGCTTCGAAATCATGTAGGTCGGATCGAGCAGCGCACCGGCGAACGGGCCCTTGAACGCCGCCAGATCGACGCCATCCCGCATGGCGAGGTTGAACCCGGGATTGGAGTTGTGCACGAACCCCGTGAACACGATGCCGTCGACGTCCCGGGGATGGCCCAGCGCGTGTGCAAGGGCGATGGTCGAACCGAACGAGTGGCCGATCGTCACCACGGCGCCGAAGCGGTGCGCGCCGGTCAGTGTCTTGATGATCTGCGCCAGCACGTGCGCCTGGTTGTCCACACCCAGCGACAGGCCGAACGGCCGATCGCTCCTGCCCATGCCGAGCCGGTCGAAATTGAACGTGGCGAGCCCGCGCCGGAGCGCGGCCCGCGTGAAGGAATAGGTGTCCGGCTGGTACGGAAAATCCCAGTACAGGGAATCGTAGCCGGCGCCCGACACCATCACGGCCAGCGTCTTGCCGTCCAGCTCGCCCGTCCAGCACAGGGTGCCGACCACGTCGTGGTCGAACCACGCGCCCTCGCCGAGCTCGACCGCGATAGTCTGATCCCGGCAGTTCACACCGGGCATGTCGGCAGCAGACGCCAGCGGGACGCCCGGCGCGCTCTGCAGCGGACCTGACACCGGGCCGGTCCGGAACATGATGAGCAGCACGAGCGCGGCCAACACGCCGAGCGTACCGGTGAAGAAGTAGAATTTTTTCGAACGCTTTCGCATGGCGCTGCATCATATGATGTCTGCCCGCCAGCGATAATGCACCACAGGGAAGGATCTGGAAATGACTCACCGCAAGCAGGCTCCCGCTACCGCCAGCCAGTCGCGTCGTGGTTTTCTCGCCTCCTCGGCGACCGCCTCGGTGCTCGGCGCCCTGGCGGCTGCCGGCTACGGCCCGGTCAGCGCGGCAGCGACGCCGCTGGTCGCGAAGCCGTCCAACAGGCGGGCACTGGCGAAGGCGCCAAAGGCACCCTTCGACTCGCTGCGCGACTGGGTGGCGGCCATGGACGCCCACGGCCTGCTGCTGCGCTTCGACCGCATCGACCAGGATGCCTACGAGATTCCGGCGTTGTTCTTCCAGGCAACCGACATGTACACCATGTATGGCGCGCCCTGTTTCATGTTCGATCAGGTCAAGATCGACGGCCAGTGGGTCGATGGTCCGGTGCTGATCAATACCCAGGGTCACTGGAACACGGACGCCATCATCTGGAACCTGCCGGTCACACCCGGCGACCACTACGGCAACTATCGCGCCGCGATTGCGCACATGGAAAAGGTGTATGCCGACAACGGCGGCAAGTTGCCGCAGATCCCGCCCGTAGTGGTTTCCAGCCGGCAGGCACCAGTTAAAGAAGTGGTGGTCCGTGGCGATGACATCGACATCACCCGCTTTGCGTTCGTGAAGACGAATCCCGCCGACGCGGGCCGGTACGTGAACACGGGCTCCCACTTCATGGTGGACCCGCAACTGGGCGCGAACTTCGGCACCTATCGCTGCCAGATCAAGGGGCCGCGCAAACTGGGCATCAATCCCGAGCCCAACCAGACCGGCTACAAGATGCTGATGGCGGCCCGGGAGCGGGGCGAAACCACGATGAAGTACTCCATCGTGCTGGGCCAGGACCCCGTCGTGTGGGTGCTCAGCGGAACGCGGCTCGCCCCCAGGGGCTTCGGCAAGGACCCGATACCTGCCGATGAGCTGGCCATCGCGGGCGGCCTGCGCGGCAAAGCAGTGGAAGTCGTAAAGTCCGAGAACACCGACATCATGGTGCCGGCCCACGCCGAGATGGTGATCGAAGGCACGATCGACCTGCGCGAAGAGGCCTTCGAACCGGAGGGGCCGTTCGGCGAGATGTTCGGGTACCTCGGTCCGGTCAAGCCAAAGAACTTCGTGATGACCATCGACACCATCACGCACCGCAAGCAACCCTGGATCATGAACGCCATGACCGGCATGCAGCGCGGCATGGTGACCGCGCCGGCCGATGCCGCCTACAGCATCTCGCTCAAGGAGGCGATCCCGCAGTTCGTGGCCTACACGAACCCGCAGGACACCATGGGCGTCGTCGTACTCAGCATCGACAAGACCGGGCCCGGCCAGGGCCTGAAGAGCGGCCTGGCCATTGCCCAGCGCAACCCGATCGCGAAGGTCGTCATCGTGGTGGACAAGGACATCAACATCTACGACCGCACCGACGTGATGTTCGCGATCGGCTCGCGCTGGCAGCCGAACCCCGCCTCGCAGGTCCTGGACGACGTGTTCGGGTTGATGACAGATCCGAGCCAGGTGAAGTACGCGCGCACCAGCAAGATCGTCATCGATGCGACCCGGCAGCTGCCCGGCGAAGGCGGCAAGGCCGAGTTCCCGAGAACCAATCGGGACCTGCTGATCGAGGGGGCGCCGGAAGCCTTTGCGAAGGCGAGGGAAAAGTTCGGCGATGCTCTGGCGAGCTGGAAACGCGCCTAGCGAATCGGACCGCCGGGGAGCCCTGCGGCCGCTGCGCGCCTTGCCCCTGGCCCGCAGTAGTCCGTAACTGTCCGCACGAAGTCGTCCGGGAACTCGACGTGCGGCGAGTGGCCGGAGCCCGGCACGAGCACGAGCCGGCCCGCGACGCCCGCGTCGATCAGCATCCACAAGCTCGCGCGGGGGGCGACGTGCACATGCACCTGGTGTAGCAGCCCTTTCCCGCGGTGTCGTCGGGAGCCGGCCGATGCCTCAGCCAGCAGTATTGCGCAGCTGGATCACGCCGGTCACGGCCGCGTCGGTGGTGACCACGGGCCGGCCCTGTTTCACGAAGGCGATGCGCTCGCCGCTGCCCTTGACGCGCACCAGTTCCGCCAGCATGAGCAGGATGCTCGTCGCGTAGCGATTGGCGTCGACGGGCGACATCTTCCGCACCGACGCGTGCACGGCGCTCTCGCCATTGGCGGGGCCGACGGCATAGATGGCTTCCCTCAGCGAATCGAACTTGGCCCGGATGCTGTGAGGCACCTGGGTTCCGGGCAGGTTGTCCAGGTGCTCCTGCCAGGCAGCGACCAGGCGCTGCTTGATGGGACCGTCGCCGGACAGGGTGCGGACCGCCGAGAAAAACCGATCGGAAACGTCGCACATGGGAGCCTCTGCTTTTTTATTCCGTACCGTCGCTGGTCGAGGCCTGGTGCCGGTCTCGTGCCGGCTTGTCTGGATCGCGCGGGCGGATCGTCGTTATGTGGAGATAGTAGTAGCCCGGCGGTCGGCCGACAAGAACGGCGTGGCTATTTTGTGACCAGCTGCGGGCTGCGCCATCCGGCGGCAGGGCGGCTTTACGGAATGTCCCGACGCAGTTCCGCTGCGGCTGCGTCGCCGCCAAAGAAAAAGGGACTCCCTCGCGGGAGTCCCCTGGGTCAGGCAGCAGGCCGGTCGATCAGAACCGGTAGTTGGCCTCCACGCCGTAGCGACGCTGGGTGCCGGCATGGATGAAGGAACCGCCGAATTCCGGCGCCGGGATGGCTTCCTCGATGTAGTCCTCGTCGAAGATGTTGGTGCCGAAGGCGATCACCGACCAGTTCTCGCCCTCGACGCCGACGCGGGCGTTGACCAGCGTGTAGCCATCGCGCTGGGCGAGCGAGTAGTCGCCGGCGCCGAAGCCGGTGGGCCGCGGCTGGTCCTGCACGACGTGGAACCAGGTGTCGCCCACGAGGCTCACGTCGAAGTTCGCGATGAAGTCGACGCTGCCCATCGGGATCGTGAGGCGCGCGCCGGCGTTGCCGGTCCACTCGGGCGTGTACGGCGACTCGTTGCCGACGGTGTCGGGCCGGGCGCTGTTCGCATCGATCTCGCTGTCGACGAAGGCGGCGCCGGCATACAGGTCGAGCCAGTCCGTCGCGCGCCAGGTCAGGCCGCCCTCGATGCCGTTGATGGTCACCTCGTCGATGTTGGAAACGACGCGCAGCAGGCCGAAGGGACCGACGATGAACTCGAAGAACTGCATGTCATCGACTTCGGTGCGATACGCGGCGAGCTCGAACGTGACCGCATTGTCGAGGATGTTGCCCTTCAGGCCGATCTCCGCCGACACCGCGGTCTCCTCGTCGAACTGGTCGGCGATGTTGACCCGGCTGCAGGCGTCGTCACCGTCGCCGCAGACCGGTGTGTTGTCCACGACCACGTCGTTGATGAAGCCGTCGATGGTGGCGGCGGAACCGGAGTTGTTGAAGCCGCCGCTCTTGAAGCCCATGCCGACGCTGGCGAAGGCGGTCAGGCTGTCGGTGAAGTCCCAGGTCGCGGCGACCTTCGGCTGGAACTGGTCCCAGGTCTCGTCCTGGCTCGCGATCGAGCCGGTGGCGCAGAGGCCGGGGTTGATCGGATCGGCGCCCGGGGTCGGGTCGCCATCGGCGTTGTCGAAGCAGGTGTCGATCAGCGCGGTGGTGGCATCCGTCGGCACGAGGTTGGTGACGTCGCGCTCCTCGCGGTCGTAGCGCAGCGCCGCGGACAGCTCGATGGCGTCGGTGACGTCCCAGGCGAGCTGGCCGAAGACCGCGTACACGTCGGTCCCGAAGTCATCGTGCAGCAACTGCTCGGTGCGGTTGTTGGCGTCGTCGGTATAGAGCGACTCGATGATGCCGAAGCCCTGGTCCACGCCGGTGTTCACGCCGACCTGGCGGTCGATGTTGAGGTAGTACACGCCCGCCAGCCAGCGCAGTGCCTGGTCGGACTTCGATGCCAGCCGCGCCTCGAAGGAGTAGTCCTTCTGATTGCGTTCCTGGTACTGCGTGCCGTCGCAGGCGGTCTGGGTGTAGGGGCCGAGCAGCGAGTTCGGGAACGCCGGGCCGCCGGCTGTCGTGAACTGCGGCGGGTTCATCGGGAAGCCGCCGGGCAACACGGGGTCTGAAAGAGCGGCGATCGAATCCGTGCACCGCTCGATCGAATTGAAGAAGCCGAAGGCGCCGCTGGTGCCGTCGGCGCCGAAGGCATTCTCGATGTCGCTGTACAGGCCCCACGCCGTCAGGTCCGCCACGCCGAGGTCGTAATCGACCTTGACCGAAAACTCGGTCGCTTCCTGGCTGTTGAACGGCTTGATGTTCGGGTAGAAGCCAAACGGGTGGTCGTCCACGTCCTCGGCGAAGGCCGCGCCGAAGAACGTGAGCCCCGGCAGGTGGAACGACGCGTTGAAGGTGATCGACCCCGCATCGACCTCGCCGACGTGCAGCTTGGTGTCGATCTTCAGCTTGTCGGTCGGCTGGAAGATCAGCCGGCCGTTGACGTTCCAGCCCTCGAAGTAGTCGACGCAGTCGCTGCAGCCGTTGTCGGGGTAGAAATCCGGGTCCGCCCCGGCCACCGACTTGTTGGCGTAGTAGCCGTCGGAGTCGCGGTAATCGGCCGCCAGGCTCCACTGGACGGTGTCGCTGGCCGGGCCGCTGATGAGGCCGGACAGGAAATAGGTGCTGTCCTCGGCGACGCTCGCCTTTACGCTGCCGCCAAGCTCGTCGCCCGGCGCCTTGGTCGTGATCACGATCGCGCCGGCCGCGGCATTGCGGCCGTAGATGGCGCCCTGCGGGCCCTTGAGGATCGCGATCTGCTCGAGATTCGCGTACTCGCGGTTCAGTGCCGCGGGGTTGGTCATCAGGATGCCGTCGATGACCAGCGCGTAGTTGGTTTCGGCGTCGCGGGCGCCGTTGATGCCGCGGATGTTGACCTGGCTGTCGGCGACCTCGGCGGCGTTGACGATCGACACGCCCGGGGTGAGGGCGATGAAGTCACGCGCCCGCTGGATGCCCGCGTCTTCGATGGCTTCCGCCGAGAGCACGGCGACCGTGCCCGGCACGTCCTGCGCGGATTCCGCGCGCTGCCGGACGGTCACGACGATTTCATCGACCTCGTCCGCCAGGGCGATGGCCGGAACGGCCAGCCCGCTGAATGCGGCTGCAGCCATTGCAGCCAGACCGCCGAATGCGGATGGCAGTCCGCGCCCTGAAAAAGACCAACGCATCGACCACATAGTGTGCTCCTACCGGTAACCCACCAATCGAAACACCGTAAAGGAGGGAATGGATCCAGTCAATCGTCGTGCCGGCCCGATTGAGGCAGAATGGTGCCCTCGCGTGCCCATACGGCTCCCATGAACGACACCACCGACACCGGCGGCAGGGATTTCATCCGCCAGATCATCGCGGACGACCTGGCGTCGGGCAGGCACGCCCGCGTCGTGACGCGCTTTCCGCCGGAGCCGAACGGCTACCTGCACGTCGGCCACGCCAAGTCGATCTGCCTGAACTTTGGCGTTGCCGCCGAATTCGGCGGCCGCTGCTACCTGCGGCTCGACGACACCAATCCGGTGAAGGAGGAGCAGGAGTACGTCGACGCCATCGTCGAGGGGGTGCGCTGGCTCGGGCATGACTGGGACGACCGGCTCACCCACGCCTCCGACTATTTCCAGCAGCTCCACGACTGCGCCGTGCGGCTCATCCGCGACGGCAAGGCCTATGTCGACAGCCTGTCCGCCGACGAGATCCGCGAGTACCGCGGCACGCTCACGGCGCCCGGCCGCGACAGTCCCTGGCGCAAGCGCAGCGTCGATGAGAACCTCGAGCTGTTCGAGCGGATGCGCCGCGGCGATTTCCCCGATGGCGCCCATGTCCTGCGGGCGAAGATCGACATGGCCTCGCCCAACATCAACCTGCGGGACCCGACGCTGTATCGCATCCGCAAGGCAGCGCACCAGCGCACGGGCACGGCCTGGTGCATCTACCCGATGTACGACTTCGCCCACACGGTCTCGGATGCGATCGAGGGCATCACCCATTCGCTCTGCACGCTGGAGTTCGAGGACCACCGGCCGTTGTACGAGTGGATCCTCGACCAGCTCGATTTCCCGGCGCGGCCGCGGCAGTACGAGTTCTCGCGGCTCAACCTCGCCTACACCATCACCAGCAAGCGCAAGCTTGCCGAGCTGATCGAGCGGGGTCTCGTCGGCGGCTGGGACGACCCCCGCATGCCCACGCTCTTCGGCATGCGCCGCCGTGGCTATCCGCCCGCGGCGCTGCGTGACTTCGCCTCCCGCGTCGGCGTGACCCGCAAGGAGCACCTGATCGGCATGGACGTGCTCGAGAGTTGCGTGCGCGACGAACTCAACCGGACCGCCCCGCGCGCGATGGCAGTGCTCGACCCGCTGAAGGTCGTGCTCACGAACTACCCGGCAGGCAGTACTGAAACGCTCCCCGCCGCGCGCCATCCCGACGACGCCTCCCTCGGTTCGCGCGACCTGCCCTTTGGCCGCGAGCTGTGGATCGAGCGCGACGACTTCATGGAGGACCCGCCGAAGAAGTACTTCCGCCTGCGGCCGGCCGGGGAGGTCCGCCTGCGCAACGCCTACATCATCCGCTGCGAGGATGTCGTCAGGGACTCGACCGGTCGCGTCGTCGAACTGCGCTGCAGTTTCGACCCCGAGACCCGCAGCGGCACCGGGGCGCAGGCCGACCGCAAGGTAAAGGGCACGATCCACTGGGTCGCCGCCCACGCCGCCTGCCGCGCCGAGGTGCGGCTCTACGACCGCCTCTTCTCGGTCGAGCGTCCGGACGCGGATGCCGACGGCCGCGACTTCAAGTCATTCCTGAACCCGGCGTCGCTGGACACCCGCCGCGATTGCCAGCTCGAGCCCGGGCTTGCCGCATTGCCGCCCGGCACGGCGGTGCAGTTCGAGCGGCTGGGCTATTTCGTGGCGGACCGGGTGGACACGCGGCCGGATCGCCCGGTGTTCAACCGGATCGTCACCCTGCGCGATACCTGGGCCAGGGCGGGCAATACCGGGGGCTGAGCGCTTCCTGCGTTTGCGGCCATTGCCTATGTGCCGCCTGGCCGTTGAACTGTTAGCATGCGCGGCGCTCTTAAAGAGGCGTGACCCGCCAGGAACCTGCCATGTCGAATAAATCGTTGACCCGTCGCCAGTTCGCCGCCGCCACCGTCATCGTGCCGCTCTCCGCCGTCTTCGCCAGCCGTGAAGCCGCGGCACAGGCCAATCTGCCGAAGCTCGACCTGAACGATCCCGTCGCCAAGGCGCTGATGTACACCCACAACGCCCAGACCATCGACAAGGGCAAGGTGCCGAACTTCAAGCCGGGCAGCAACTGCCTGAACTGCGTCCAGATCCAGGGTGCGAAGGCCGAGTGGATGGGTTGCACCGCCTTCCCGGGCAAGCTCGTCTCGGCCCAGGGCTGGTGCAGCGCCTGGGCACCCAAACCCGCCTGATTCGCCGGCGCAGCTCAGCCGGCCAGGCAGGTCACGACGTCAGGGTCGTGACAGCGCGCGACCAGCACGATCCATCCAAAAGTGGCGAGTGCCGCCGCCGTCCACAGCGCGCGTTCCGCCACTGACCTGGCGCGCCAGAGCGCGATGTGGCCGAGCACGATATAGGCCAGCATCGCGAGGAACTTGGCCGTCAGCCACGCGTCGCTGAACGGGAACTGGCCGATCGCGGCCGCCGTGGCGAATGCGCTGGCGAACAGCAGCGTGTCGTTCGCATGCGGCAGCCAGCGCATCAGCGGCATGCGCAGTTTTTCCGAGCTGGCGAACGCCCAGCTGATGCGCAACAGGAAGAGAACCAGCGTGACGGTGACCGTCACGAGGTGCGTGCCCTTCAGGATCAGGAACGTCACGGCTGCCAGGGCAGGAGCGGCGCGACGGGCACGATGTCGCCGGCAGCCGCGTCCTCGTCGACGATCGCCCAGCAGTTGGCGGCGACCAGCGGCCGCAGCTTGAAGGACTCCTGGCCCGGCAGCACCGACACGCGCAGCACGGCGTCGGAATCCCAGCGCAGCTGCGCCTTGGCGAAGAACCGGATCCCGGCCCGGCAGCGCACAGCGGTGTCGAGTCGCGCGCGCGGCCACTGCTCCGGCGGCTGGCCCAGCACCGCGCGCAGCCAGGGCACGACGAAGAACCGCCAGCCGACGGCGACTGCGACCGGATTGCCCGGCAGGGCGAACACCGCGGTGCCCTGCGGCAGGGTCGCGAATGCCAGCGGCTTGCCGGGGCGGATCGCCACCTTGTGAAAGAGGATGTCGGCGCCGGCGGCAGCCAGCGCAGCCGGGAGGAAGTCCCGCGCGCCGGCGGAGACGCCGCCGGTGGTGATGACCAGGTCGGAGTCGGCCGCGGCCGCGCGCAGGCTGTCCGCGAGTTGCGCCGCATCGTCACCCACGCGGGTGCTGCGGGTCAGTTGCAGGCCGGCGGCGTGGATTGCCGCCTCGAGATACGGACCGTTCGTGTCGCGGATCGAGCTTGCGCCACCCGCGCCCGATACTTCGTCGCCCGTGACTATCACCGCGACGCGCGGCGTGCGCCTCACGGCGACCGTCGTGACGCCGCTGGCGGCGATGGCCATCAGCGCCGTGGCGTCGAGCTGCCGGCCGGCCGGAACGATCGGCTCTCCGCGGCGGAAGTCCTCGCCGGCTTCACGGCGGTTGGCGCCGCTGCTGACGAGGCCAGCGACCGCAACCTGGCGCCGGTCGGCATCGACCTGCGACTTTTCGATCGGGACGACGGCATCGCAGCCACCCGGCAGCGGCGCGCCAGTCATGATTTCCCATGCCGTGCCGGCTGGCGTGTCCGCTGGCGCGGCCGACCCCGCAGCAACGCTGCCATTGACGACGAACCGGCGGGTCGCGCCGGCTGCGGTGTCAGCGCTCGAGAGGGCGTAGCCGTCCAGCGCAGCATTCGCGAACGCCGGCACGTCGAGCACACTGCTGACGGCCTCGCCCGTGGTGCAGCCCGCCGCTGCCGCCGGGACGCGCGTTTCCACCGCAGCCAGGCGGGCCGATCGGAGTATGAGTTCCAGTGCTTCGGTGTAACGGATCATTCGCGGCGCCGGTGGGCGACGGGTGATAATGCGGGTGGTCTGCCGACGGGCCGGACCGTATTTTCCGCGCACTATGCCAGCAACCACCGAAACTTCGAAAGGGCCGGGACGATGACGGGAAAGCTGACATGAGCGGGCAGGCCGAACGCGCCGTCACTGCCGCCCGGGACGCGGAGCGGACCGCGGCCCTGCGTTGCCAGTGTTACGCAGCGCTGTCGGAGCTGACGGCCTCGCCGCACGACGTCGAGATGCTGCCGGCCATCCGCGCGCGAGTCGGCACCAGTTGGCAGCTGCCTTACGCCCTGCCGCTCACGCCATTGCTCGCCGAGTTCGCCGGCGCCGACGTCGAGCAGCTCAAGCTGGAGTACAGCGGCTTGTTCGAGGTCGGCAGCGACGGGCCGCCGGTGCCGATACGCGAGGACCTCCTGACGGGGCAGAAGGGCGGCACCCGGGAGGACATCGTCCGGTTCTTCGATTTCTTCGGCTACCGGCTCGGCGATCGCTTCGCCTGGGCGCCGGACCATCTCTCGGTGCTGCTCGAATTCATGCACTATCTCTGCTACCACGAGACGCAGGGCGGGCAGGACCGGTTGTCCTGGCAGCTGGCACAGGCGGATTTCTGCGAGCGACACCTGGTCAACTGGCTGCCGTCGCTGGCGGCTGCGGTTGAAAAAGTCGCGCCCGGCTCCAGTTATTCCCGGGTGATCGCTGCAGTGCGCGATTTCGCCGCTGCGGACCACGCCTGGCAGGCTTCGACCATCGACAACGGCAAATCGCGGGGAGTGACGCTGTGAACAACAGGCTATGGCCGGTGGTGCTGATGGTGGTCTGCGCGACCATCCCGGCGTTCGCAGCGGCGGCAGATGGCGGCGACGTGTTCGCCCAGAATTGCCTCGCCTGCCATGGATCCGGTGGCGAAGGCATCGAAAACCTCGGCGCGAATCTGCGCGATTCCGCCTTCGTGCGCGACACCGCTGCCGCTGCGCTGGTGGAGTTCCTGCGCGTCGGCCGGTTTCCGGACGATCCGGCCTCGGCGACGGGCAGGCCCATGCCGGGCTTCGGCTGGCTGACGGACGGCGAGCTCGAGGCCGTGGCAGCGTTCATCAAGTCGCGCAGCAGCGCACCCTGACATCCCGCCGATGACCCTTTTGCTGCCGGGCGAGTGGGTGAGCATCCATCGCGCGATGACCCGTCGCCCCTGCGAAGAGCGGGCGCTCGTTCTCGGGGCGATGCAGATCGAGCACGTCGTCACCGAACAGCCCGACGGCTGCCACCTGCTGGTTCCTGCCGCCAGTGCCGCGGCTGCGCGTCGCGAGCTGGCGCTCTACCTTGCGGAGAACCCGGCTGCTGCCGTGACCCCCTGGCCAGCGGTGCCGGCCCAGCGCGGCTTCGCGCTCGGCCTGGCCTTTCCTGTCCTGGTGCTCCTGGCGTTCCAGCTCCAGTCGCGTTACGCCTTTGGCCTCGACTGGACGGGCCTCGGTGCAGCCGTTGCCGGCAGCATCCGGGAGGGCGAGTGGTGGCGCGCGGCAACGGCGCTCATGCTGCACGCAGATGCAGCACACGCAGCCGGCAACGCCGTTTTCGGCGCCTTCTTCGGTTACCTGGCCGGCCAGTACGTGGGATCGGGCGTCGCGGCATTCGGTGTCGTGCTTGCCGCCGCGGCCGGCAATGTGTGCAACGCCTGGTTGCAGGGTCCGGGCCACTCGAGCATCGGCGCCTCCACGGCCGTGTTCGCGGCCCTGGGTCTGGTGGGCGCCTCGGTTTTCGCGTTGTCACGGCGTCATGCGCTGGGCTGGGCCCGGCGTTGGGCGCCGGTGGTCGGCGCCGTGGCACTCCTTACTTATACGGGCACTGGCGATGAAAACACCGACATCGTGGCGCACCTGACGGGCTTCATTGCCGGTGGACTCGCCGGCTTCGCCATCGCCGCACTGCCCGCCAGCCCGGCACCGTCCTGGCGCTGGCAGGCAACCGCCGGAGCTGCCGCTGCCGTGCTGCTCGTCGCCGCCTGGTACCCGCCGCTCGCGGGCGGCTGAGCACGCGAAGCGTGGCGCAGGCGGTCCGACGCCGGTAATCTGCTCCCAGCCGGACCCACCGGCCTGAAGGGGGATCTGATGAGTGCAGCGAGCGGAGCGGACGCTCCATGGCCCAGTGCGGGTCGCGCCTGGTACGCCGTCGGCGTCCTGTTCATCGCGGTGATCTTCTCGTTCATCGACCGCATCATCCTGTCGCTGCTGGTGGACCCGATCCGGGCGGATCTCGGCCTCACCGATACAGAGATGGCGTTCCTGCTCGGCGTCGCCTTCGCCGTCTTCTTCGCGTTGTTCGGCCTGCCGATCGGACGCTGTGCCGATCGCTACAGCCGCCGGACGATCATCGGCGTCGGCATCGCCCTGTGGAGCCTGATGACGGTCGCATGCGGCCTGGCCTCGAACTTCTGGGAGCTGTTCTTCGCCCGTGTCGGCGTCGCGGTGGGCGAGGCGGCACTCGCGCCTGCGGCGTTCTCGATGATTTCCGACCTGTTCCCCCGCGAGAAACTCGGCCGCGCGCTTGGCGTCTACCAGTCCGGCGCCTTCATCGGCGCCGGCGCCGCGTTGCTGCTCGGGGGCGTGGTGATCGGCATGATCCGCGCGGAGGGCGCCCAGGTGCTGCCGCTGGTTGGCGCGGTCGAGCCCTGGCAGATCGTGTTCATCGTCGTCGGCCTGCCGGGCCTGCTGGTGGCGCTGCTGATGGCGACGGTCGAGGAACCGCGGCGCCGGGTTGCGCCAGGTGCCGCGGCGGTCATGTCGCTGGGCGAGGTGCTGCGCTACGGGCTGCAGCGCTGGCGCGTGTACGGCCTGCATTTCATCGGCTTCGCCATGCTGGCTGTGCCGATCACGACGACATTGACCTGGGCGCCCGCGTATTTCGCCCGCGTGCTCGGCATGCCGCCGCCGGAAGTCGGCGTGACGCTGGGGTTGATCGTGCTGGTGCTCTCGCCGCTCGGCGTCTACACCGGCGGCTGGGTGGCCGATACCCTGCAGAAGCGCGGCCAAGGCGATGCCATGCACCGCGTCGGCCTGACTGCCGCCGTGCTGCTGGTGCCGATCTGCTACGTCGCCACGACCGGCAGTGATCGGGATTTCGCCGTCGGCGCGTTCGTGCCACTGGCATTCTGCGCGAGTCTCGCTTTGGCGTGCGCGCCCGCGGCGCTGCAGATCGTCACGCCCGGACCGATGCGCGCGCAGGTCTCGGCAGCATGGATGCTGTTCCTGAACGTGATCACGGCGATCGTCGGCCCGACCTCGGTCGGCATCATTGCCGACCGCGTGTTCGGCGATCCGCTGGCCATCGGCCAGTCGCTCGCGCTGGTCAACTGCGCGAGCCTGCCGATTGCCGCGCTCGCGCTGTGGTTGGGCCGCAAGCCGTTTGCCGCCGAGGTGCGCGCAATCCGGACCTGAAAAGAACAGCAGAGGTCGGGCGGGGGCCCGCAGGGGGAGCAGACATGAGGGCAGTGCTGTGCGTGCCGGCCGGGCTGGTTGCCGTCGTGATGGCGGCGCCGCTGCCCGCCTTGGGCCAGGTCGACACGATCGTCGTCACCGTGCGCAAGAAGGAAGAGAGCCTGCAGGACGTGCCCGTGTCCGTCGCAGCCTTCGGCTCCGAGCAGCTGCAGGAGCAGGGGCTTTTCAGCGACAACGACATCGCCGACTTCACGGTCAACTTCAACACGCTGCCGCAGACCGGCCGCGATTTCGACCGCCCGGTCATCCGCGGCATGGCCGCGCCGTCCAGTCGCGGTGAAGCCAACGCGTCGTATTTCATCGACGGCATCTATATATCCGGCAGCATCGCCTCGGCCACCACCAGCGCCATGCAGCGGGTGGAGATCCTGCGCGGTCCCCAGTCCGCACAGTTCGGCCGCGCCACGTTCTCCGGCGCCATCAACTACGTGACGCTGAATCCGACCGACGAGTTCAGCGGCCGAATCCTCAGCAAGGCCGGCAGCCATGAAACCTACGAGATCGGTGCGCTCGTCAGCGGGCCGGTCATCGCGGACAAGCTGCTGTTCCTCGTCTCCGCAGACTGGAGCGAATACGGCGGGGAGTGGCACAACCAGCTCGAGCCCGGTGCCGCCTTCAACCACCCGTTCAGCGACTGGCTGCTCGATCCACCGCAGGAAGGCGACCGCAGTTCGCTCGGCGGCGAACAAACCGTGGACGTGCTGGCGAAGCTCGTCTGGCGCCCCTGGGAAACCGGCGAGTTCAACCTCAAGTACGGGTACACCAGGGCCGATGACGAGATGTTCTCGTCCATGGTGGCGCCTGGCGGACCCGAAGGCATATTCGAAACGCAGAACTGCCAACTGGCGCCGCCGGAGTTCTACGCCCACCTCGCGGCGGGGAATACCTTTCCGTTCCCGGGCGAGGAGCCCTGGTGGCGGACCAGCGGCGGGGCGACCTGCGGCGAGATCCGCATGCTTCCGGGCTGGGCCGACCGGGTCAACCTGCCGGACTACTACAACGGGGTGACCCTGCAGGACGGGCGCTTCGTCACGCCGGTGGAGCCGGACCTCAGGAGGACCCAGGAACGGTACCTGCTGCAGTACTCGCAGGACATCGGATCCTGGTCGCTGACTGCCCGCGGTGGACTGAACACCGAGCGCTACCACCAGGCCTATGACCTCGACCACACCGAGGCGCGTGCGGTGTTCGGACTCTTCAACTTCGACAACCGCCGTCGCCGCCAGGACTGGTCGGCGGAGGTTCGCCTCGATACGCCGTCGGACTGGCCGCTGCGTGGCGGGGTCGGCCTGTATTACTTCGATGCCTGGACGAAGAGTGCGCAGCGCAGCATCCCCGGGCCGGGCGTCGTCTTCGGCGGGGATCTCGGCTACATACCCGGCGCCGGGATCTACACCGAAAACACGGCCGCCTTCGGTTCGCTGATCTGGGATATCACCGAGAAGTGGGAAGTCGGCCTCGAGGGCCGCTACTCGCGCGAGGACCGCCTGCTCGAAGGCGGCAACGGCTGCGCCGCGGACCAGTCGTTCGACAACTTCACGCCGCGCGTGTCGATCAACTACAAGCCGGAGCCGGGGCTGCGCTTCTATGTGCAGGCCGCCAACGGCGACAAGCCGGGGGACTTCAATTCCGAGTTCTTCCGCGGCGATGTGCGCCAGGATTTCTGCGAGCAGGCACGGATCTATACGCCGGATGTGTTCGTCAAGCCCGAGGAGCAGTGGACGTATGAGCTCGGCGCCAAGACGCGCTGGTTCGAGGACCGGCTGCAGGCCAACCTGGCGATTTTCCTGATCGAATGGGAGGAACAGTCGATCTTCCAGACCGTGAATTTCGCCACCTACGACTTTCCCGGGTACCAGAACAACGAGACGCTGGTGACGACGATCCTGCGCAACGTCGGTGACTCGCGAATCGTCGGCGGCGAGTTCGAGACGACGTTCTCTGTGACCGACGACCTCACCCTGATCGCCAACTACGGCTATACCCGTGCCAAGTTCGAGGAGGGCTTCGACTCGCTGCTGTTCGACCTGACGGGCGACGGCGATGTGAGCGGGCGCTGGGTGCCCAGTGCGCCCGAGCACAATGCCGTGGTCGGTGTCGTGGTGAAGAAGCCGCTGCGCGACGGCCTGACCGCCATGTTCCGCACCGATGTCGCCTACGAGAGCAAGCGCTACATCCAGCCCAGCAACTTTGCCTGGATCGGCAACCGGACCCTGGTGAACCTTCGCGCCGGCGTGGAGTCGGAGAACTGGGACGTGACCGGCTACGTGGGCAACCTGATGGATGACGACACGCCGGTTGCGGTACTCAACTTCGTCAATTTCGGCTACGGGGCGATCCTGCCCGGGACGGACAACCTCTTCGGCACCAACGACGACATCTACCCGAACATGAACTCGATCGCCCCTGCCCGAGGCCGCTCCTATGGCCTTGAAGTGATATACAAATTTGGCGAGAACTGATGCCGGGTCTCGCCGCAGTGTGACGCAGGCCACGGCGGCCGACGCGTCGGCAGCGTCAACTGGGCGGCGACGGCGGATGGGAGTCTGTCATGGGTACGTTGTCCTGGGTGATTGTGGGCCTGCTGATCGGGATCGTGTCCCCGTTTCTCGTCGTGCAGTTCCATCGCCGCCGCGACCTGGCCCGTGCGACCGTGGTCTCCGGTCTGGTTGCACGCAAGGAGGCGGTGCGGCCGTCGAATCCCTTCGCTGCCGTTTCCGTCAGGCCCTGCGACGATCCCTGCAACGCCGTGCTGCAGATGAACCACGTGCGTTACCTGGCCGTGCGCGCGCCGCGCCTGCCGGTGGCCGGTTGCGACAAGCAGCAGTGCGATTGCCGTTACCAGCGCCATGCCGACCGCCGCTCGCCGGGCGACCGCCGCGACAATTTCGCGCGTTTCGGCGGCCTCATGCCGAACTCCAGCAAGAATCGGCGCAAAGACGGCAATGACCGCCGCCGGCCGAAGGACTGACCCGCTTCGATCGGCTCAGCCCGGGGCTGCCCGGCCCCGCAGCCTACGCGCCACCGCGACGATCACCGCCGAGAAGGCGAAAACAGCCACGTAGTCCCAGAACGGGATGGAGAGGGCGGTCCAGGCCCGTTCCAGCCGCCCCTGCGCGGCGTACAACGCGATGACGCCCGCGACATAGGCAGCCGACACGGCGAGTCGCGTGCGCTGCGACCACGGCAGGCCGTAGACCTGCGTGATCACGAAGATGCCGAGCAGGCCGGCGACGAAGTTGGCGAAGCCGTGCTGATTCATGATGGCCACCAGGATCGCGTGCACGATCACCATCATCTCCAGCGTCAGCGTCCACCAGCGGTTCACGTGCGTGCGGGTGAAGAAGAGGCTGCCCTGGAGCAGCAGCAGGAACATGTAGAAGAAGCCGATCAGGTGGCCACTGGTCGCATCCATCGGGTGGTACCAGAAGGTGTAGATGGCGGCCCAGGCGAAGTAGTAGCCGTGATAGCGGCGCGCGACCTGCCCCGCCTCCGTGACGAACCGCAGCGGCTTGCCGAAGAAGAGGCCGCGCCGCTGGTTCTCCATGATCAGGATGATCACCAGCATGACCGCCACGGAGGCGAACGACGTCGCTTCGTGCACGTCCTGGGCGAGCCCGTCGTACCAGATCCGCGTCTGCACGAGGTGCAGCGCGATGAAGAACGCATTGGCGCCCAGCGCGGCGACATTGATCGGGTGCAGCCCGCGCGTATAGGCCGGCCGCTCCTCCTGTGCCTTCCAGATCAGCCACCACAGCGTCAGCTGGTGCAGCAGATACCCGCCCCAGGCGGTCGCGCGGCTCCACACCGTGGGGAATTCGAGCTGCCACTCGTACCAGAAGCCCGGGATCTCGACACCGTAGGGCGGCGGCGCGGGCCACAGTTGCTGGGTCCACCAGATCAGCAGGCAGAACGCCAGGCTGAAGGCGATGCCGCCGGCGAGTGCGTAGCCGGAATCGAGCGGTGAGCGCCGCGCAGGCGCGTCGGCGGCAGGATCGGTCATCGCCAACGGCAGCTCATGAGGCCGCGGCTATCTTCGCGATGGCGTCCACCTGATCGGCGCTGATCGGCCATCCGGCGGCGGCCACGTTCTGCCGGACCTGTTCCGGGCGCGTGACGCCGGCGATGACCGAGGAGACGAACGGCTGGGCAGCGAGCCAGCCGATGGCGAGATCGAGGACGCTGCGGCCGATCGAGTCGGCATAACGGTGCAGTTCACCCACGATGCGCCAGCGCGCCGGGGAGACGAAGCCGCCACCGCCGCCCCACTTGCCGAAGCGCGTATCCGCCGGCGGTTTCTCGCCCTCGCGGTACTTGCCGCTCAGCAGGCCGCTCTCGAGCGGGAAATAGGGAAGGATGCCCACCTGGTGCCCCTGGGCGACCGGTACCAGTGCCGCTTCGATCTCGCGATGGAGCAGGCTGTAGCGGTTCTGCGCGGACGCGAACGCGCTGGTCCCCGCTTCGCGGGCCGCAACCGTGGCGGCCTGCAGCTGGTCGGCGGAGTAGTTCGAGCAGCCGATGTGGCGGACCTTGCCCTGCACGACGAGGTCCTGCAAAGCGCGCAGGGTTTCCTCGACCGGCGTGCCGGTATCGGGAAAGTGATGCTGGTACAGATCGATGTAGTCGGTGCCGAGCCGCGTGAGGCTCTGCTCCACCGCCTGCAGGATGTAGGCGCGGCTGCCGCCGCCTTCGGCCGCGCCGCCGCGCCCGCCGAGCTTGGCGCCGAACTTGGTCGCCACGATGACGCTCGCGCGCCGGGCGCCGAGTGCCTTTCCCAGCATCGTCTCGGACTTGTGCTGTGGCCCGCCGTAGATGTCGGCGACGTCGAAGAAGTTGACGCCGGCGTCGATCGCCGTGTCGACGATGGCATCCGTCGTCGACTGGTCGCACATCAGGCCGAAGTTCATGCAGCCGAGGCCGACCGTCGAGATGCGCAGACCGGAGTGACCGAGTGTCCTGAATTCCATCCTGCTGCTCCTCAATTCCTGGCAGCGACCGGCGATGGCTGCAGCCTGCGCACGTACAGCCCGAAGGAGAGCAGCACGGCGTTCAGCACCGCCATCATGGTGAACGGTGCCGTATCGCCGATACGATCGAACACGATCCCGCCGATCAGCGACGCGAACAGGATACCCATGCCGCCGACGGCGTTGTAGAAGCCGATGATCGGGCCGCGGTCGGCCGGGCGTGCTTCCTGCCCGACCAGGGCCCCGCTCGCGACGATCACGCTCACCTCGCCGATGCCGACCAGGACCGCGATGGGCAGGAATGCCCGTGAAAACGGATCGTCCACCGTCCCCAGTGCCCCGTAGCCGATCACTGCGAGGCCCAGCGCGATGCACAGGCCCGTGGTGCGCGTGACCTTGTCGCTGATGTACCCCATCGCAGGGGCCCACAGCATGGCCGACAGCTGGATCAGCCCGAACAGCATGCCGCCTCTGGCCATGCTGGCGGTCGCGGTCATGCCGCTGGCGATGCCGTGCTGCATGGCCCAGAGCGGGAAGAAATAGCCGATGACCGTGAAGTCCCCGCGGCCGATGAACGCCGCGCCATACGCCAACGCCATGCGCGGATTGCCCGACGCCCCCTGCCAGGCGCGCACGATCTGGTCGCGCATGGAGCCGGTGCGGCCGTGCTGGCGGTTCGGGACGATGCGTGGCAGGCCGACCGCCATGATGATCGCTGCAGCGAACGCGATGGCCGCGACCGTCCAGAATGCATAGCGGCCCGCGGTCACCGGATCCGCCCCCTGGCTGGCGTACCAGGCCGGCGCCTTGGCCAGGACCGTCGACATCAGCACGACGCCGGCGCCCTGCAGCAGGTTGTTGGACCCGGCCCAGCGACCCCGTGTCACCTCCTGCGTGGCATCGACGACGCAGGCGCTCAGCATGAGCGGCGTCGCCGCGATGCCGAGCGCGAACACGATCCGGTAGGTGAACAGGTCCGTCACGCTGGAGACCAGCGGGAAGATCGCGTAGCCCAGTGCCACGCAGAGGAAGCCCGCTACGTAGACCGGCCTGCGGCCGACGCGGTCGGAGAGGGTTCCGACAAAGCCGGCCAGCAGTACCACGATGATTTCCTGGAACGTGGCGAGCGCGCCGGTGATCGTGCCCTGCTGCGCCTTGGGGATGTGCACCATCTCGGTGAGCACGTAGGGCTGCGCAAAGCTCATGAATGCCGCGAGCCCGATCGTGAGCAGCGACGCGCACCACACGGTCAGCGCGTTCGGCAGCGACCATCCCGGCGTGAACCAGAACGGGCCGAGGCGGATCCCGCTGGGATCAGGCTGGAAATTCACCGTGCTGGCTCCTTGCGGCTACCAGAAATGCGTCCAGCGCGAGCTTTCCTGGAAGTACCGGTAGGCATCGCGCTTGTCCTTCGGCACGTATTTCAGGTACAGGCTGGGGTCGTAGCGCTCCCGGTACTGCTCGAGTACCGGCATGTACAGCCTGAGGTGCAGGTCCGGAATGCGGTGGCGCGCGCGGAATTCGGCGATTGGTATGCGCGCGATTTCCTTCGTCTCGAAGACGCCCGCCCTGCACATCTCTATGCCGCGGGGCGCGTAGATCGCCGAGCGGCCCGGGCCGCCGAAGGAGGTGTCCTCGAAGAATCCCGGGTTGCGACCCTGGGTGCTCACGGAGTTGTTGGCGATCATGGTGTAGACGCTGTTGTGATACGAGGTGAGGCGCATGTCCTCGCTCTCGAAGCCGCCCGTGGCCACGCGGCACACGATCTCGGCGCCCTTCATGGCCATGCAGCGGAACAGCTCGGGCTCGAATTGCACGGCGGACATCGCGATGTTGCCGATGTCGGTGCGCTCGACCGGAATCACCGCGTCCTGGCCGTACATCTCCACGAAACGATCGAGCACGTCGTAGATGACGGAGGTGTACTGCTCGGAGCCGGGGAACATGCCGCGGACGTTGCGTTGCTTCCAGTGCTTCACGACGCTGCCGTCCGGCTTCACCATCACCATCAGGTGCAGGATGTGGCCGGGCCAGTCCTTCTCGTCGCGCGCGTAGGTTCCGAAGACGATGTAGCAGTTGTACTGCTTCGCCTTCTTCACGACTTCCTCGATCTCAGGACCCGGCACTTCGATGGCGATGCGGTGGTGCTGATCGCGCGTCCACTCGGAGAAGCCCGTGATCGGAAACTCGTGGAACAACAGCAGGTCGCTGCGGCCGCCGTAGCCCTGCGCGATATCGATGCACTCGAGGAAGTAGTCGAGGTTGCGCCGCAGGTCTGGCCCTGGGTTTTTGCCGTCCACCCCCTGCACGCGCGTCTGCACGACGGCGGCGGTGATCGCGTCCTGGCGGAGTTTCACCGTCGGGTAGGTGCCGTCGGCGCGCACCATCGGGTCGTTCGTGCCGGTCATTGTTCTCGTTCTCCGGGGCGAATGGTTGTCGGTATCATACCGGCGCGAGACGGTTACTTTCTCCATCTGCGGCCACTGGAAGGTCAGGATGTTCAATTTCACCCGCTACCAGTGGACCGTGCTGCTGGCTGCCTGGCTCGGCTGGGGCTTCGACGTCTTCGATGGCCTGCTCTTCAATTACGTTGCGCCGAACGCCGTGCCGACCCTGCTCGGTCTCGAGATCGGCTCGCCGGAGGCCAGGCAGGCGACGCTCTACTGGACCGGTGTGCTGACTTCCATCCTGCTGCTCGGCTGGGCCGCCGGCGGCGTGATCTTCGGCCTGGTGTGCGACCGCATCGGGCGCACCCGCACGCTGCTCATCACCATGCTCCTCTACGCGGTCGGCACCGCAGCCTGTGCCTTTGCCCCGAACATGGCCTGGCTGGTCGTGTTCCGGATCATCGCCTCGCTCGGCATCGGCGGCGAATGGGCGGCCGGCGCGGCGATGGTGGCCGAGACCGTGCCCGAGGAGAAACGCGTGGAGGCCGGCGCCTTGCTCTATACGGCCGCGCCGATGGGACTTTTCCTCGCGACGTTCGTCAACCTGCAGGTGGCCGGCAACTGGTTCGCGGACCAGCCGGAGGTCTCCTGGCGTTACGTCTTCCTGTTCGGCCTGCTGCCGGCTGGTGCGGCCTTCCTCGTGCGGCTGTTCGTGCGCGAGCCCGAGCGATGGAAGAACGAGGCAGCCGCTGCGCAGGCGCGCATCAGCGATCTCTTTACGCCTGACATCCGCGCGTACACGCTGTCAGGTTTCCTGATGGCCCTGGTCGCGCTGCTCACCTGGTGGAGCTGCAATGCTTTCCTGCCGGTGATCTCCAGCGGACTCGCGCGCGAGGCTGCCGTAGTGCAGGGACTGAGCGAGGCCGCAACGCTCGTGATGGTGGAGCAATGGAAGACGCTCGCGACCAGCTGGTTCAACCTCGGCGGCCTGATCGGCACGCTGCTCACGATTCCGGCGGCCAAGTACCTCGGCCGCAAGGCCATGTTCAGCATCTACTGGGTCGCATCCGCGGCGGCGATTCTCGCTGCCTTCGGCATCGACTGGTCGCCCGAGGTGCGCCTGTACCTGTACTTCGCGATCGGGCTCTCGGTGTTCGGCGTGTTCGGCAGCTTCACCTACTACCTGCCGGAGCTCTTCCCGACGCGCCTGCGCGCGACGGGATCGGGGTTCTGCTACAACATCGGGCGCGTCTTCGCAGCGGCGGGGCCGTTCATCGTCGGTTCGATTGCCGCGCAGGGCATCGATGCCGCCACCAGCGTGCTGTTCTTCGTCGGCTTCATACCGCTCGCCGGTCTCGCCTTCATGCCGTGGGTCATCGAGACCCGCGGCCGCACGCTCAGCTGACCCGGGGCATTGCGCAACTGCTGCGTCACGGGTTGGTCACGTGAGATACCTGCTGCCATTCGCCCTGCTGCTCGCCGGCTGCGCCGCCAGCGCGCCGGGCCCGGGCCCGGTCTTCCGCGACTGCAACGACTGCCCCGACATGGTCGTCGTTCCCGCCGGGCGTTTCGCCATGGGCGCGGAAGCTGGCGAGGAGGGGAGCCCCGAGGGGCCGGTGCGCAACGTGACGATCAGCCGCCCGTTCGCGCTCGGCCGCTACGAGATCACGCAGCGACAGTTCGCCGCATTCATTGCCGACACCGGCTACCTCATGCGCGGCGGCTGCGAGATCCCGGAGGGCGGCGAGTGGCGCCGTCCCGCCGACGCCGACTGGACCAACCCGGGCTACGGCCGCGTGCCCTTCGAGGACGAACCAGCCGCCTGCATCTCGTGGCTCGACGCCGACGCCTACGTGCGCTGGCTGGCGGATCGTACGGGCTTGCCCTATCGCCTGCCGACCGAAGCGGAGTGGGAGTACGCGGCGCGCTCCGGCGCAGCGGGCGAGTACTGGTGGGGCGCGATGGACGCCGCTTGCCGCCACGCCAACGTGCACGACGAGGCTGGCGCCGCCGCCCACGCGTCTGGCCGGGAACCCTTTCCATGCAACGACGGGTTTGCGCAGGCAGCACCCGTCGGGTCGTTTGCCGCCAATGCCTGGGGCCTGCACGACATGAGCGGCAATGTCTGGGAGTGGACGGCCGACTGCTACGTCGCTCCGTATCCCTCGGCACCGGTCGATGGCGACGCCGTCACCGCGGAAGCCTGCGAGAAACGCGCGGTCCGCGGCGGCGGCTGGATCACGGGTCCCGGCCTCCAGCGCCTCAGTTTCCGCGGCCGGTACACGCCGGAGACACTGATTTCCCACTTCGGCCTGCGCGTCGCGCGCGACTTATGAAAAGACCGGCGGTTCCGGCGCGTGGCCTATGCGGCAGGTCGGTGCGATAATCGCGGCATGGCTGTTCGTGCAGATGCCCTGAAGTCCGCCCCGCCGCCGCGCATCCGCACGGGTGCCGAGTACATCGAATCGCTGCGCGACCGCGGCCTGCGGGTATTCCTCTTCGGTGAAGCGGTGGCGGAGCCGGTCGATCACCCGATCATCCGCCCGTCCATCAACGCGGTGGCCGAGACCTACGATCTCGCGGAACGCCATCCCGAGCTGGCGACGGCCGTTTCGCCCTATACCGGCGAGCGCGTCAACCGCTTCCTGCACATCGCCACTTCGCCTGCCGACCTGGTCATGCAGAACAAGATGCAGCGCCGCCTGGGCCAGCTCACCGGCACCTGCTTCCAGCGCTGTGTCGGCATGGACGCGTTCAACTCACTCCATTCCGTCACGTTCGAGATGGACGAGCGCCACGGCACCGCCTACCACAAGCGGTTCGTCGACTTCCTGACGCGCATGCAGCGCGCCAACTACGTCGTCGGTGGCGCCATGACCGACGTGAAGGGCGATCGCGGCAAGGCGCCGCACGAGCAGGCGGATCCGGATCTGTTCGTGCACGTGGTCCGCCGCGACGACAAGGGCGTCTACATCCGCGGCGCCAAGGCGCACCAGACCGGTTGCCTCAACTCGCACTGGCTGGTGGTGATGCCGACGATGCGGCTCGGCCCGAAGGACCGCGACTACGCCATCGTCGGCGCCATTCCTGTCGATGCGCCGGGCATCACCTATATCTACGGCCGCCAGAGCTGCGACACGCGCGCGCTCGACGGCGACATCGACGCCGGCAACCGCCGCTATGCCGGCCAGGAAGCCATGATCGTCTTCGACGACGTGTTCATTCCCTTCGACCACGTGTTCATGGACGGCGAACACGATTTCGCGGGGATGCTGGTCGAGCGCTTCACCTGCTACCACCGCCGCAGCTACGTCTGCAAAACGGGCGTGGGCGACGTGCTGATCGGCGCAGCGGCCACCGTCGCCGACTACAACGGCGTGGAAAAGGCGGGCCACATCCGCGACAAGCTCGTGGAGATGACGCACCTCAACGAAACCATCTACGGCACCGGCGTCGCCGCGAGCTGGCAGTCGACGCCGATGAAGTCGGGCGTGTTCCTGTCCGACGACATGCTGTCGAACGTGTGCAAGCACCACGTGACGAAAATGCCCTACGAGATCGGCCGCCTTGCGCAGGATCTCGCCGGGGGCCTGATGGTGACGATGCCCTCGGAGCAGGAACTCGCGAGCGGGGAGGTCGGCGACCTGATCCGCAAGTACCTGAAGGGCCGCGCCGAGGTGCCGGTCGAGGATCGCATGCGCATCATGCGGCTGATCGAGAACATGACCATGGGCCGCAATGCCGTCGGTTACCTCACCGAGTCCATGCATGGCGCCGGGTCGCCGCAGGCGCAGCGCATCCAGATCGGCCGGTCGATGCAGGTCGAGTTCAAGAAGTCCCTGGCGCGCACGCTGGCAGGGATTTCGCCCGAGTCCGCCGAGGAGCCGTCGGGCGATCCGGCCGACTACATGACACGCGTCTTCGAGCCGGTGAAGAAGCCCGATGCCTGAAGGGGCTCCTGCCGTGCAGGTCGCCGCGGTCGATGTGGTGAACCCCCGCACGGGCCAGGTCGACTACCGCTTCATACCCCCGAGTGCGGACCAACTCGCCGCGCGCGCCGGGGAATTGCGCAAAGCCCAGGCAGGCTGGCGGGCCGCGGGACTCGCGGCGCGCTGCGCCGCCATGCGCCGTTTCGCCACGGCGCTGGAAAGCCAGCGCGATGCGATCGTCGCCGCCCTGGCGATCGACACGGGTCGCACCCACATTGCGGCGGGCGAACTCGCATCGGCGGCGAACAACATCCGCCGCTGGTGCGATCGTGCGCCGGCCATCGTGGAGCCTCCCCAATTCGACTCGAAGATGGTGCCGTCGCTGACCATCGGCCACCAGCTCGTGCCGTATTCGCTCGTCGGCGTCATCAGCCCGTGGAATTTTCCGCTGGCGCTGTCGCTGATCGACGCCGTGCCGGCACTGATTGCCGGTTGCGCGGTGCTCATCAAGCCGAGCGAAGTGACGCCGCGCTTCGCCGTGCCTTTTCGCGAGGCGATTCGCTCCGTGCCGGAGCTTTCGGCGGTGTTCGACATCATCGCCGGCGGTCGCGACACCGGCGCGCAGCTCATCCCGCTGGTCGATGCAATCTGCTTCACGGGCAGTGTTGCGACCGGCCGCAAGGTCGGCGTGGCCGCAGCGGAGCACTTCATCCCGGCATTCCTCGAGCTGGGCGGCAAGGATCCCGCCGTCGTGCTGCCGGGCGCCGACCTCGAACAGGCGAGCGACGGCATCCTGCGCTCGTCCTGTCTCGCGACCGGCCAGGCCTGCCTCGCGATCGAGCGCGTGTACGTGCACGAATCAGACCACGACCGGTTGGTGGACCTGCTGGTCGAGAAATCGAAGCGCGTGCGCTTCAATCATCCAGACATCGACAGCGGCGACATCGGCCCGATGATCTTCGGCAGGCAGGCGGACATCATCGACGCACACCTAGACGATGCCGTCGCCAGGGGAGCAGTCATCCGCTGCGGCGGCAAGAGCCAGAACCTCGGCGGCGGGCGCTACGTCCCGGCGACCGTGGTGACGAACGTCAACCACGACATGAAGCTCATGACCGACGAGACCTTCGGCCCGATCACGCCAGTCATGAAGTACCGCAGCGTGGAGGAGGCCGTCGCGCTCGCCAATGACACGATCTACGGCCTGTCGGGCGCCGTCTTTGCCCGCACCCTGGAGGAGGCGCGCGCGGTTGCCGAGCGCATCAACGCCGGCGGCATGAGCCTGAACGACGCCGGCCTGACCCGCGAGACCTACGAGGCCGAGAAGCACTCCTTCGGCTGTTCCGGCACCGGCGGTTCCCGCCACGGCGACGCGGGTCTCACCCGATTCTTCCGCAAGAAGGCGCTGCTCGGCCAGCGTGGCGCACCGGCCAGGCTGGTGTAATTACGGGCTACAATCCCGCCATCGGCCTGGCGGAGGTGCGGCTCATGCCCTGGTGGGGTTGGTTGGTGATCGGCGCGATATTCCTCGTCGCCGAACTGTTCATCGTCGAGGCGGAGTTCTTCCTCGTATTCCTTGGCGTGTCCGCGCTGCTGACAGGTCTCGCCGTGTTCGGCATTCCGGCCATGCCGGTCTGGGTCCAGTGGATCGTCTTCGCCGTCGTGTCGCTGGTGTCGATGGTGTTCTTCCGCAAGCGCGTCTACGGCAGGTTGGGCAAGGCTGTCCCGGACCGGCCGCAGGACATGGTGGGCGACCTGATCGAGGTGCCGCAGGCGCTGGCGCCCGGCGGGACCTGCCGCATCGAGTACCGCGGTACCACCTGGACCGCGCGCAACGACGGCGCTGCAGCGATTCCTGCCGGCGCGAAAGCGCGTGTCATCGGCACCCAGGGCATCACCTTGCAGGTTTCGGCCGCCTGAGGCGGCGATACGAGAACAACAAAGGAGTCGGTCATGACGGGAGTCCTGTTCTGGTCCATCGTGTTTGCATTGCTCGCGGTCGTCATCCTCGTGAAGACGGCCGTGGTCGTGCCGCAGCAGAGCGCCTACGTCGTGGAGAACCTCGGCAAGTACAGCCGCACGCTGCAGGCCGGCTTCCACATCCTGATCCCGTTCGTCGAGACGATCGCCTACCGGCACAGCCTGAAGGAGAACGCGATCGACATTCCCGAGCAGACCTGCATCACCAAGGACAACGTGCAGGTCGGCGTCGACGGCGTGCTGTACCTGCAGGTGCTCGACCCGCAGCGGGCCTCCTACGGCATCGCGAACTTCGTGTTCGCGATCGTGCAGCTGGCGCAGACCACGCTACGCAGCGAGATCGGCAAGATCGAGCTCGACCGCACCTTCGAGGAGCGCGGCGCCATCAATTCGAACGTGGTAAACGAGCTCGACAAGGCCTCGGAGCCCTGGGGCGTGAAGGTGCTGCGTTACGAAATCAAGAACATCGTGCCGCCGGGCGACGTGCTCTCCGCGATGGAGAAACAGATGCGCGCCGAGCGGGAGAAGCGCGCCATCGTGCTCACCTCCGAGGGCGAGCGCGACGCCAAGATCAACCAGGCGGAAGGCGAGAAGCAGCAGGTCATCAAGCAGTCCGAAGCCAACAAGCAGCAGCAGATCAACGAAGCCGAGGGCGAGGCCCAGGCGATCCTTGCGGTCGCCAACGCCACCGCCGAGGGTCTGCGCAAGGTGGCTCTCGCGCTGCGCGAGCAGGGCGGCCACGAGGCCATGCAGCTGCGGATCGCCGAGGCCTACGTCGCCCAGTTCGGCAACATAGCCAAGCAGGGCAACACGCTGGTCGTGCCGGCCAACATCGGCGACCTGGCGGCCATGATCAGCCTCGCGACGAACATCGCGAAGCAGCCCCAGCCAGCCGGCCGCCCATGACCGGCGCTTCGACACCGGGCATAGCCCGCCGCGAGCGGCTGGAAGACTGGCGACCGGGCTGAGTTCACGGCCCGCCGTCGCGAATTCGGCAACCGGTCACAGCCGGTCCCGCACCGGCCATCTAGAGTGCACCTAGGGCGCGACCTGCGTGTCGCAGTGACGGGGACTTTCGATGGCCGTGAGGGACGACCGGCAGGTCGCCGGCGATATCGCCAGGGCGGGCGAGCGCGCCAAGGTCGTGCGGGTCGATCCGCGCATCGCCGTCGGCGGCGGGCGGCAGGTCAGTGCAGCCGAGATCGTGATGGGTCTCGCCCGTGAGCTGAACTCGGACAACATCGAGCTGCCCGGGTTTCCGGACATCGTCGCCCGCCTCCAGCGGGTGCTCGCCGACGAAAAATCCTCGGCGAAGGAAGTGGTGAAGCTGGTCGCGAGCGAGCCGTCCCTGGCCGCCTGCCTGCTGCAGCTGGCCAACTCCGCCGCGTTCAACAAGACCGGCCGCGAGGTCAGCGATCTCAAGGCCGCCATCAACAACCTCGGTTTCAACATCGTGCGCAGCCAGGCTGCTTCCTTTGCCATGAAGCAGATGGAGAAGCAGGAGTGGCTCAAGCCGATCCGGCCGGCGCTGGCCGATATCTGGAAGACTTCCAACGGTGTCGCCGCGTTGAGCTTCGCCGTCGCCCGCAAGGTGCCGGGCGTGCAGCCCGACGAGTGTATGTCCGCCGGGCTGTTCCACCTGATCGGCAAGCTCTACCTGTTCGCCCGCGCCCGCCAGGAGAGCATCGACCCGGCGGCCATCACGGACTGGGAAAAGGCGCTGAACGAGTGGCACACGACGATCGCCCGCACGATCCTCGACCACTGGTCCATCCCGACCCGCGTCGCCGAAGCCGTGGAGAACCAGAACGCGATCTTCGATGCCGACGCCAGTGATCTCAGCCTGATCACCCGCATCCTCTGCGGCGCCAAGCTGCATTTCCGCATCCGCAAGCACCGCGCCGCGCCGGAGCCCGACGCCGAGGCGGCCCTCGCGAAGATCCAGCTGAACGGGCAGTCCTTCGACGACATCGTCAAGGCGGCGCAGGCGGACATGGAAGCCGCGAAAGCCGCGCTCGGCTGAGCGCCGTTCAGGCCAGCCCGGCCAATTGCGCTGCCAGCTGCCCGCACCGGGCAGGGTCGCTGTCGAGCACGGTGGCGTGACCGAGCTTGCGGCCCGGCCGGGGTGCCTTGCCGTAGGCGTGCAATCGGGCCCCGGGTAGCCGCAGGACCTCGGCTGCATCGGGCATCTGCCCGACGAAATTCACCATTGCCGCACAGCCGGTCGGCGCCGTCGAACCGAGCGGCATGCCCAGCACCGCGCGCAGGTGATTTTCGAACTGGCTGGTCTCGGCGCCCTCGATCGACCAGTGGCCCGAGTTGTGCACCCGTGGGGCAAACTCGTTGACGAGCAGCTCGCCGTCGACGTCGAAGAACTCTATGGCGAGCACGCCCACGTAGCCGAGCTTCTCCATGAGTCGCGTGGCGACGGCTTCGGCCGGCGCCTGCAGGGGGTCTCCCGGCCTGCTCACCGCGATATGGAGGATGCCGTCGCGGTGCGTGTTCTCGCTCAGCGGGTAGAACGCGAGTGCCCCGTCGAGTCCTCGCACGGCGATGATGGACACTTCGCGACGGAACGGAACCATCGCCTCGAGGATGCAGGGCACGCTGCCCGCTGCCCGCCAGGCCGAGGCAAGTTCACCGGCATCGCCAATCCGCCGCTGCCCCTTGCCGTCGTAGCCGGAATGGCGGGTCTTGAGGATGGCCGGCGCACCGACCGCTCGTGCGGCACTGTCGGCATCGGATGGCTGGGCGATGGCGGCGAACTCCGCCGTCCGGCTGCCCAACGCCCGAAACAGATTCTTCTCGGCGAGGCGGTCGGCCGAAACACGCAGCGCCTCGGCTGAGGGGCGTACCGTTACACGTGGCGCAAGCCGCTCGAGGCTCGCCGGCGGCACGTTCTCGAACTCGAAGGTGACAACATCGCTGGCTGCGGCCAGCGCGTCGAGTGCGCCCGGGTCGTCCCAGGCCGCGCAGATGTGCTTCGCAACCTGCCCCGCGCAGGCATCGGGCGCGGGGTCCAGGCAGGTGGTTGCGACCCCGATCCGTTCTCCCGCGATTGCCAGCATGCGTGCCAGCTGGCCGCCGCCGAGCACGCCGACTCTCAAGTCGCGGGCTCCCGGGGGTCAGTTCGGGCCAGCACGGCCTCGGTCTGCTGTTGACGGTGTGCGCGAACGGCTTCGCGGATCTGCGGGTCCGTCGTGCCGAGGATGCTGGCGGCGAGCAGCGCCGCATTGACGGCGCCGGCGGTGCCGATGGCCAGCGTGCCGACCGGCACGCCGGCCGGCATCTGCATGATCGACAGCAGCGAGTCGACGCCGTTGAGCGTCTTCGACTGCACCGGCACGCCGAGTACGGGCAGGGTGGTCTTGGCAGCGGTCATGCCGGGCAGGTGGGCAGCTCCACCCGCGCCCGCGATGATGACGCGCAGGCCCCGCCGCTCGGCAGATTCCGCGTACTCGAACAGGAGGTCCGGCGTGCGATGCGCGGAGACCACCTGCACCTCGTGCGGCACGCCCAGTTTGGTGAGCGTGTCCGCCGCGTGGCGCAGGGTGTCCCAGTCCGAGGCCGAGCCCATGATGACGCCGACCAGCGGGGCCGGCGTCGTCATCGGGCAGCGCTTCCTGCGTGAGGGCTTTTCGCCGCCGACAGGCTGGCCGTGCAGGAGTCGTACCTGCACGTCGTCCTGGTAGGCGGGGTATTGGAAATCCGGTGGGCCATGCGGGTGGTTGTGACCGTCAGATGACACTCAATTATAGAGCAACGGGCGCATGCGGTAGAGCGCAGCGGCGGCACGTCGTCGCGCCGGAGAGCAGGATCGACCCGACGACGGCCGAGCAGCTAGCGCGCCGTGCAGGCGCGCGGCATCCCGGCGATGAGCGCGCGGGTGCTCTCGAACTGCGCGATCTGTTTCTCGGTGGGCTTGCGCCCCTCGGGCAGGAACACGTGGAAGGCGCTGTTGCCCAGTGCATCGAGGAACGTGACGCCGCGCATCGGGCCTTCGCGGCCCTGCATCGTCACGGCGTAGATCGCGCCGATGAGGTCCGGCCTCAGGTGACCGCCGAGGCCGGGTCCGTCCTGTTTCAGGTTGTAGTTCTGGCTGACCTTCGAGGGCTCACCGCCGGGGATGCGCCCGTAGATCTCGAACACCTGGCCGGCCTTGAGCACGAGCGTCAGCGATTCGTCCCAGTTGCGCAGGGACTCCCAGATCGGCAGGAAGCCGGCGCCGGTGGTGCCGACGGCCTTTTCTGCCGGCAGCGCACTCAGCACAATGGTTTCCGGCACGCCGAGTTTCGCCGCGGCCATGAACGGCGGCGGTGCGGGTGACTGCGCGTATAGCTCGGTGACGGCTTTTGCCTGCTCGGGCGTGGCGCAGAGCGACGGGGCATCGGCTGCCCGCGCGGCGGGCAGCGCGAGGCAGACGGTCAGGACGAGGGACGCGGGCAGGTGATGGTTCATGCGCATGTCCTCGCAGGTACCTGGGGGCGGGCTGGTGCCCGCCGCCGCGCGCTGCGGCGGGACCGCGCGGGCAGTCTACGTCGCCGGCACCGCGTCGCCCAGCGGGACCCGATGCTAGGATCGCCGGGCGCGGGCCGTACCATCCTGCGGGAGCACAAGCCTATGAAACGACGCGATGCGTTGAAAGCACTGGCCACCGGGGCGGCGGCCGGCGGCAGCCTGGCTGCGGCGGCCGGGGCCGCCGACATCACCGCCGAAATCGAGGCCCTGCTGCGCGAAACCGAGCGCATCTGGAACTCCCAGGATACGGCGCGCCTGCGCGAGCTGTGGGACGGCGACGATCCGCAGCCGTTCTACCTCGCCGCCGAGCAGGACGACTGGTTCGTCGGCTGGGACGCGATCAACGGTTATCTGGCGCCTCCGGGGAGCAAGGTGACGGAGGCCATCCGCGTGAAGTTCTACGGGATCCGCGCGCGATTGCTGGCCCCGGATCTCGCGTATGCAGCCTACTGGATGCGCACCGAGATGAAGATCGTGTTCGCGCCCAAGCCCTTTGGTTCAGACAACCGTGTGAGCGCCGTATTCCGGCGCGCAGCGGCGGGGTGGCGCTACGTGTGCTACGCGGAGGGCTTCCAGTCCCCGACGCTTTATATGCAGAAGCTCATCGAAAAGAATGTTTCACCGGACTACGCTGAGTTCTACCAGCGCATGAAGCAGGCGGCTCCATGAGCGGCGCGCACAGGGTCAGATCGGCCAGGTAGTCGTTCCGCCGAGGCCGGCCTCAGCGCAAGGTCGTGGCGAGCGCAGTGCGAGTCGCCCGGAACGCCCTCAGACCGCGCTCTGCACGCACGCGCTCGGCAAGAAAAATCTTGAGCAGCGACTGGTAGGGCACATCGCGCTCGTTCGCCAGCGCCTTCAGTTCCTCCAGCAGGGCCTCGGGCAGCCGCAGCGAAATCGTCCGCGTCGAAGCGCGCAGATTCGGGAAGCGCGTCCACTGCGCCTGCGACCAGTCGACTCGCCCGACTGTATCGTGCTGCTGCCACCAGGCACGCTCGGCGGCCTCGCTACGGAATCGCGCTGGAGTCTTTGCGTGCTTCTTCATGGATTCGCCTTTCGCGCCGGCTCATGTCGCGGGCGGAAATGATGCGGATGCGTTGGCCTCGGAGTGTGAACACGGCCATGAGCTGGCGGCCGCGGGCTTAACCCGGCCGGACGGGCCTGTTACGCTTAAGCGCAGGAACCTGGGGGTGGGACATGCGACATCGGTTGGGCTGGCTGTTCGCGCTCGCTTTTGCGCTGGTTGCTTCGGTGGCTTTCGGGCGCGACGAGGCGCCGCACGAGGTCGCAGGCGATCTCACGCTCAGCGCGCACGAGCTGACGCGGTTCCTGCACGTCGTATTGCTGGTGTTCTGGATGGGTCCGGAAATCGGCATCATGGTGGCCGGCCACCATGCCGTCGACACGTCGCTGTCGGCCGCGCAACGCGCCGGTGCCGCGCGACTCATGCAGTACTACGACATCATGCCGCGCGTGTGCATGAGCCTCATGCTCACCGTCGGCGGGGTGCTCAGCGAGCAGGTCGGTCTCGAGCACCCCTGGTGGCAGATGGCGGGCATCTGGCTGCTCGGTCCGGTGTGGCTGGCGCTGACGCTGTGGGCCTACTTCACCGCCAGCGACGGTGCTGCGGGCCTCGCGGATCGGCTCGAGACCGCGTTGCGCATCGTGCTGATCGTGGCTGTCCCGGTGTCGGTCGCCTGGTCGATTTCCACCGATCGGCTGGCAGCGGCGCCCTACGTCGGCGGCAAGCTGATCCTGTTCGCGGCGGTGTTGCTGCTCGGACTGCTCGCGCGCCGCGCCTGGGGCCCGTTCCGCGCCGCCGCGAAGGAGCTGCTCGCGAGTGGCGCGTCCGCTGAACTCGACGCGCGCATGACGGGCAGCTTCCGCAGCGGCCGACTCTACGTCTACCTGATGTGGGTGGCGCTGCTCGTGGCGGCGCTGATGGGCATCGTCAAGGCGGGTGCGCCGGACGCCGGCTGAACGGGTTGGCCTGCAGCCGGTGCAGCAACCAGCCGAGGCCGAGCGCCAGCAGCGGATCCGTGACTTCGGCAATCCGCCCGGGCAGCCAGCGCTGGGCGAACTCCAGCAGCGCAAGCAACGGCACGACCAGCAGCGTCGCGGCCAGCGGCGCCAGTCCCGCCTCCGCGAGCAGCCACAGCAGCGCGCCGTAGAGAAACGCCTTCTCGACCAGGGCGAGGATATTCGTCTCGAGCGAGTCGGTCAGCGATCCGGCGAAGGGCAGCCAGCCGAAGGGTGACGCGTTCGACGTCATGACGAACGGATCGAGGCCGAGCACCACCACCGTCACCATCGCGAGCAGCGCAAGGCCGCGCGCAAGCTGTCGCTGTGCCGTTCGCTGCAGCAGCGCAACGCCGAGCGGCAGGATCGCGAAGGCGACGAATTCCGGCGGCCGCAGGACGCGGCCGACGATGACGACCTGCCCCGCGATCGTTGCGCCGACCAGGAGCGCGAGCAGCAGGTGTCGCGTCGGGGCAGCTGCCGCGATCCGCAGCGCCAGGGCGACGGTCAGCCAGCCGACCGTGTAGCGCAGGGTCGACGGCCAGCCGAAGTCCTGCCAGAGGAGCAGCGGCTTGATCGCATCCTTCCACTTCTGCCAGTCGATCGTCGGCACGAAGGGCGACAGCCGGCTCGCAAGCCACAGCAGCACCAGCCCGACCGGTGCAGTCAGCCGGGGCGGAACCCGCAGGCCGGGCAGCCGCCAGGCGAGACCGGCAGCGGCGCCGCCGACAGCGCTCAAGCCGTTGAGCAGGACATCCGTGCCGCTCGAGACGCGTGCCGGCAGGTAGCCCTGCAGGCCTTCGACCAGCATCGCCAGCGCGAGCCCCGCGATGGCTGCGCTTTCCAGCGGCCGGCTGACGGAGCGCCAGGCGTATCCGCTAGCGATGCAGAAGCCGAGCGGCGCGTACAGCAGCAGATTGGCGAGGAGGTCGCCGCGGGACGGACGCTTCAGTGCGAAGACCTCACCGAGGCCGACGGTGCCGGAACTGCTGAAATCGAAGGGATAAAGAGAGCCGTAGAGGATCAGCGCGACGCTGACGGCCAGCAGGCGACGGGCAAGGCGGCTGCCGGGATGCGGGTCGCTGACCATGGGGCGACTTTACCGAAATGTGAACCCGCGTTGGACTCGGGCGGGGGAAGCGGGTAGAGTGCGCGCGCCGTCGAGGCACGTGCGCGGTCAGCGCCGCCCCGGCACGCAGTCCGTCCGATCCTTCATCTGACGCGCTTCGGACCTTTCGACCCCTACGCTTGTGACCGCACCGGCAATTGGCCGGACAAGCGGCTTTTCCAGGAATACTTTCTTACATGACCTTTTCCGAATTCGGGCTCCTGCCCGAGATCCTCCGTGCTGTTTCCGACAAGGGCTATGACACGCCCACGCCGATCCAGTCCCGTTCGATTCCCGCCGTGCTCGCCGGCCAAGACGTGCTGGCGGGCGCCCAGACGGGCACCGGCAAGACGGCTGGCTTCGTGCTCCCGATCCTGCAGCGCCTCAATGGCGGCCCGGCATCGCGCCCGCCGCGCGCCCTGGTGTTGACGCCGACGCGCGAGCTCGCCGCACAAATCGCCGACAGCGCCCGCGCCTACGGCAAGTACCTGCGCCTGCGCACCGCCGTGGTCTTCGGCGGCGTCGGCATCAATCCGCAGATCGATACGCTTCGGCGCGGCTGCGACATCCTCGTCGCCACCCCGGGGCGTCTGCTGGACCTCGCCGGCCAGGGCGTGCTCGACCTGCGCGCCGTCGAGACCTTCGTGCTCGACGAGGCCGACCGCATGCTCGACATGGGCTTCATCCACGACATCAAGCGGGTCCTTAAGCTCCTGCCGCCGACCCGCCAGAACCTGATGTTCTCGGCCACCTACAGCGAGGACATCCGCGCGCTCGCCGCGCGCTTCCTCCGCGATCCGCAGCTGATCGAAGTGGCGCCGCGCAATGCCACGGCGGATCGCGTCGAGCAGTGGGCCTACAAGGTGGTCAAGGACCACAAGCGCCACCTGCTCGTGCACCTGGTCACCGCGAACGGCTGGGAGCAGCTGTTGGTGTTCACGCGCACGAAGCACGGCGCGAACCGCCTTGCCGAGCACCTGCTGCGTTCAGGCATCGAGGCGGCGGCCATCCACGGCAACAAGAGCCAGTCGGCGCGGGTGAAGGCGCTCGAGGACTTCAAGCGCGGGCGCATCACCGCGCTGGTGGCGACGGAAGTCGCCGCGCGCGGACTCGACATCAAGGAACTGCCGATGGTGGTGAACTACGAACTGCCGAACGTGCCCGAGGACTACGTCCACCGCATCGGTCGCACGGCGCGCGCAGGCCATGCCGGCCAGGCGGTGTCGCTCGTCGCCCAGGACGAGGCGCCGCTCCTGAAGGACATCGAGCGGCTGCTGCGCCGGCCGATCCGCGTCGAGCCGCTGCCGGACTTCCCGGTGGCGGCAGCCGGGCCACTGGAGCGCGAGCGGCCGCTGCGGCACACTGGCGGGCAGTCCAGCGACCGGAGTCCGTCCGATGAAAACCCGCGCAGCGGTGGCCTACGAGGCCGGCAAGCCCCTGGTCATCGAAGAGGTGGATCTCGAGGGCCCCAAAGCCGGCGAGGTCATGGTGGAAATTCGGGCCACGGGCGTATGCCACACCGATGAATTCACGCGCTCGGGCGCAGACCCCGAGGGCCTGTTCCCGGCCATCTTCGGCCACGAGGGTGCCGGCGTCGTGGTGGATGTCGGCGCCGGGGTGAAGTCGCTGAAGAAGGGCGACCACGTCATCCCGCTCTACACACCCGAATGCCGCGAGTGCAAGTCCTGCACCTCGCACAAGACGAACCTCTGCACCGCGATCCGCGCCACGCAGGGCAAGGGCGTGATGCCGGACGGCAGCAGCCGCTTCTCCCGCGGCGGGAAGATGGTGCACCACTACATGGGGTGCTCCACGTTTTCGAACTACACCGTGCTGCCGGAGATCGCGCTCGCGAAAGTGCGCGAGGACGCGCCGTTCGACAAGATCTGCTACATCGGCTGCGGCGTCACCACCGGCATCGGCGCGGTGATCAACACGGCGAAAGTGGAGGCGGGGGCCAACGCGGTCGTGTTCGGCCTGGGCGGCATCGGCCTGAACGTGATCCAGGGCCTGAAGCTCGTCGGCGCGAACAGGATCATCGGCGTCGACATCAACCCGGGCCGCAAGGCGCTGGCCGAGCAGTTCGGCATGACGCACTTCGTCAACCCGAAGGAAGTGCAGGGCGACCTCGTGCCGTACCTCGTCAACCTCACCGACGGCGGCGCCGACTACAGCTTCGAGTGCGTCGGCAACGTGGATCTCATGCGCCAGGCGCTCGAGTGCTGCCATCGCGGCTGGGGCGAGTCGATCATCATCGGCGTCGCCGGCTCCGGTCAGGAGATCCGCACGCGGCCGTTCCAGCTGGTCACCGGCCGCGTCTGGAAAGGCACGGCCTTCGGCGGCGCGCGCGGCCGCACCGACGTGCCGCGCATCGTCGACTGGTACATGGACGGCAGGATCAACATCGACGATCTCATCACCCACACGCTGCCGCACAAGGACGTGAACAAGGCGTTCGACCTGATGCATTCGGGGGAGTCGATCAGGACGGTGCTGACGTACTGAGTGCGCAACGGGCACGGGCATGCCGCTGTCGCCTGCCGGTGGCAAGCAGCGGCGGCTACACTGGGCGAAGCAGGGCGTTTGAACTTATCCTAGGCCCATGAAAACCCTGTTGCACCTGTTGCCTGTCGCCTGGCTCGCGCTGGGACCCGTCGCGTTGCCGGCCGCCGACCAGCCCGAGCCCGGCAGCACCGAAGCGATCCGCGCGGCGACCACCGACCCGCGCTTCCTGCCGGCGGCCGTGGCCTTGATGCCGGAGTCGGCGACGGTGCCATCGCCGTACGATCACTTCGGCCGCATCGCCGGCGCGCCGGGCGAGATGGTGGACACCGCCCGCGCGCACGGTTACCTGAAGGCACTCGCGGCAGCGTCGCCCCGGACGCGAATCCTGCCGATCGGTCGCAGCGAGCAGGGGCGCGAGATACTGATGATCGCCGTTGCCGACGAGGCGGGTATTCGCGAGCTCGAGCGGCTGCGGGCGGTGAACGCCCGGCTGGCCGATCCGCGGGTGACCTCGCCGGAGGAAGCAGCCCGGCTGGTCGGGGAGTCCCGCCCGTTTTATTTCCTGAATGCCGCCCTGCACGCCGACGAGACCGGCAGCACCGAGGCCATGCTCGAGCTGGCGTACCGGCTCGCGGTGTCGGAGGATGCCGGCATCCGCGCGATCCGCGAACGACTGGTCGTGCTGATCAATCCCGTCTCCAACCCCGACGGTCGCGACCGCGTGGTCGAGTGGTACTACCGCTTCCTCAAGGGCCGTACCGACTACGCGTCCCTGCCACGCCAGTCCCCGCCGTACTGGTCGGACTACGCCTTCGTGGACATCAACCGCGACGGCCACCAGCTCGTCCACGAGTCGGTTCGTGCCGTTCAACGCATGTTCCTCGATTGGCACCCGGTGGTGATCCACGATCTGCACGAGTCGATCCCGTTGCTGCTGACCTGGAACGGCACCGGTCCATGGAGTCCGAACATGAGCCCGGTGACCACCGCCGAGATGCTCGAGATGAGCCTGCATGAAGTGCGGGCGCTTACCGCGCTCGGCATGCCGGGCGTTTCGACGTGGAACTTCGGCGAGGGATTCGGCCAGCACTACACCGACAGCATCGCCAACAACCACAACGCCCTTGGCCGTGGCTACGAGACCTTCGGCAACACCAGTGCCGAAACCCTGCGCCGGCGGCTCGACGCCAGCGAGATCACGCGCGAGTGGTGGCGGCCCGCGCCACCGCCGCCGGAGCTGGCATGGAGCGCGCGTGACAACGCCAACTACACCCAGGCCGGGGTGCTGGCGGCGCTGGACTACAGCGCGCGTCACGCAGGCGACCTGCTGCTGAATTTCTATCGCAAGGGCCATGCCTCCTGGCGGCGCGGCGTCGAGGATTCACCGAAGGCCTTCGTGATACCTCCCGACCAGGGCGATCCGGCGCGCGTTGCCGAGATGGTCACGCGGCTCATGGCGCAGGGCATCGAGGTGGGCCGCGCGCCCGCGCCGTTGCGCCTGGGCGGTCGGCGCTTCCCGGCCGGCAGCTACGTGGTGGCGCTCGATCAGCCTTACCGCAACTACGCCGTCGACCTGCTGGCCCCGCAGCGTTATCCGGTGGAGTCGGGTGTGGAACCCTACGACGACATCTCCTGGGCGCTGCCGGCGCACTATCGGCTGGACGCCATCGCGATCGACGATCGGTCTGCGCAGGATCCGCGCCTCGCTCCGCGTCTCGAGACCCCGCCGGTCGCGCGTGGCCGCCTCAGCGGCAGCGGGCCGGCCTTCCTGCTCGCCGATACCGGGCAGGAGGCGCTGCTCGCGGCCCGCTATCGCCTGGCTGCCTTCGCAGTGGACGTGGCTGCTGCAGGTTTCCGCGCCTCCGGGCGCGACTATCCGGCGGGGTCCTGGATCCTGCCCGCGCAGCCCGGGCTCCGCCAGGCGCTGGAAGCGGTGGCGCGCGAGACCGGCCTCTCGTTCGATGCGGTCGCGCGCTCACCAGACGTCGCCCGCCGCGCGGCGCCGGCGCCGCGCCTCGGGCTCTGGGTGCCCTGGGCCGACACGGATTCCATTGGCTGGATCCGCTACGCACTCGACCGGCGGAAGATCCCCTACACCTACCTGCGCGATGAAGACATCCGCAGCGGCCGGTTCCGCGCCCAAACGGACGTCCTGCTCTATGGCCATGTCGACCTCGAGCTCGCCGAGCAGATCCACGGGCTGCCGAAGCGCTGGGGCCCGATGCCGTGGACACACACCGCCGAGACGCCGAGCCACGGCTTCCCGGTGCCATCCGCGGACATCACCGGCGGCATCGGCTGGACGGGACTCGCGGCGCTGCAATCCTGGATCGAGGAGGGCGGCCTCTTCGTCACGCTCGGCAGCGGCTCCGCGCTGGCGCTCGAGGGCGGCATCGTGCGCGGTGTCCGGCGCAGCGCCGGCGGCGTGCCACGCTCCAGCGATGGCGGCGGCGAGGCGTCCGCGGCAGCGGCGGCGGATGCCATGACGCGCACGCCGGGTTCCCACCTGCGTGTCAGCTTCGCGCAGCCCGGCCACCCGCTCGCCTACGGCCAGCCCAGGGGCAGCAGCGTGTTTCGCCAGAACTTCCCGCTCTACGACACACCGCTCGCGTGGCTGCGCATGGCTTACTGCAGTTCCTGCCTCGACGGGCCAGCCGACGACAGCGGCGTCGTCATGCGCTGGGGCGACGGGGAACTGCCGCTGGTCGTCAGTGGCGGCGCCTGGGGCGAGGCGGGGCTGGTCGGCCGGCCCGCGATCCTCGACCTGCCCGTCGGCCGCGGGCGGGTCCTTGCCTACAATTTCAATCCCCTGCACCGCGACCTCAACCGCGGCGACCACCGGCTGGTCTGGAACGCGGTGCTGAACTGGCAGGCGATCCTGGAGCCGGGTGCCGGGTCGTAGTTTCGTATCACCTCATCCTGGAACCGCTGCGGGGTACGGCCCCCACTGCACCAGGTCGCTGACCTTCAGCTTCACCCTGGGCCAGGTCGGCATATTCGCCGGGGGTTCGGCGGGATATCCGATGCCGACACAGAGGCGAGCGTCGGTCCGGTCCGGCAGGTTGAGCAGCACGCGGATGGCCTCGGGAGAAAACGAAGTCATCGGGCCGGTCAGGCTCGACGATGCCGGATGCCGCAACGGCCCGATACACGCGAACATCGGCCTGTCGCAGCACGCGCGCCTGACGGAGCACCTCGAATGGGAGCGGGTGCGCGGCGGCATGGTCTTCGGCTTCGGCGACAACAGCCTGCTCGCGCCTTTCGTCGGCGCGCAATTCGAGACCTCGCGCTCCGGCGTCCACTGGGACGCGCAGGTGCTGCGGCCGACCGTGCGCGTCGACGACAGGGTGCTGGTGGAGAAGGGCATTGTCGGTGACGGCCTGATACCGCTAGCGTGAGACCGACGAGACCAGGCCGCGCGTAGATAACATAATCTAACGACAGGAGGCCGACCCTGCGGTGCGTGCAGCTTGTGGCCGCTATGACGCAGGAGTAGCGCTGATGCAGCGCACCGGGAGGAATAACACCATGAAGACTCTCGCGCAGATGGTCGTGCTGGCGATCGCCGGCGTCACGGCGAACGACCAGCGCCGAGGTCATCGGCGGCGTCGATTTTCCGCAGGGCAATGCGTCCTTTGCCGACCTGGCCTTCAGTTACACACCTGGCCCTGATCTCGGTGCCGCCTTCAGCTCCTCCGCCAACGCGCTGGGTCCGCCGGACGTGAACTTCATGAACGGGCAGGCCTGCTTCCTCATGCCGAGCACTGCCAACTGCCTGTTCACGTCGCTGGGCGAGGGCGGCGAACTCGCCCGGCACTTCACCGACAACTTCCTTTCGGGCAGCAGCGGCTCCGGCAGCGTGACCGGGGTCGGCGACGGCTTCAATGACCTGTATGTCTTCGAGGTCGGCGTCGCCGAGCCTTCCATCGTGGACATCGGCAACGACGGCATCAACTGGATCAACGTCGCGACCATCGCTGGCGGCGGTGGCTCCAGCATCGGTGTCTTCACCTATGGCTTCGATATCGACGTCTCGGGTTCGGATTCACCGATACCTTCACGTGGGTGCGGATCAGGGATGTCGCGACCGACGTCAACACCAGCCCGGCCGGCGCCGACATCGATGCGGTCGGCGTGATCCACTCATTTGTGCCACTGCCGGGCACCGCCTGGCTGTTGCCGCTGTTCGCGGCTGCAGTCGCCCGCTACACGCACCGCTGCTCCCGCCACAACGTCGGCTAGACGTTGCGCATTGCGCGGCCCGGGGCCGCGAAGCGCGACCGGGGGAGTTATCGGTACCCGGTCAGCCCGCGGATGAACGACGGCAAAGGGCTGCCAGCGCCAGCAGCGACGCGCTGTCTGCGCCCCAGAGTGTGACGCTACGCAGTCCGCCGACGATGTTGGTGCTGTTCGGCTGGAAGCCGCCCGGCGTGGTGGCCGTGTTCAAGCGCGGCAGGCGCAGGCTCCGGAGACTCCCGCGACCGAGTGTCAGGAATCGATCGGAAGTGCTTGGTTTGCCGGTCGTTCGCGTCACTCCCCGAACGCGTACTCCGCACCCAGGTAGAAGTACCGCCCCATCGCTGAAATCGGATACGAGGCGTAGCCGAACTCGGGCTCCTGGTTGAACAGGTTGTTCACGCCCCCGTTGACCTGCAGCCGTTCGTTCACGTCCCAGGCAGCACGGACCTCGTGGTCCCAGCGGGGCTTCACGCGCAGGAAGCGCCGTTCAGCGTAGTCCGGGTCGCCGGCGATTTGCTCGGTGGTGAAGCTGTCCGTCCGGCTGAACCAGTTGACGCCATAGCCGAGCGTCAGGTCGCCGCGGATCCAGCTGGCGTCGAAGGTGGCGGAGTACTCCGGGATGTCCTCCTCGTTCACGTCGGAATCCAGCGACGCACCGGGCACCGCGATGAATTCGAGTTCGTGCAGGTAGTTGCCGACGAACTTCAGCTCGAACTCGCCGAACCGCGTCGGTTCGCTCAGCCAGCGCAACGCGAGGTCCAGGCCGGCGGTGGTGAACCGTGCGACGTTCTCGGGTTGTGCCGTATAGCCGATGATGAAGCCCGTCTCCGGGTCACGGTCTATCGCCGGGCAGTACGGATTGTCGAGCGTGGGCTGGTCGACACAGAGCTCCGCCAGTTCTATCGCCTCCGGGGTGTTGATCGCGTCACGGATCTCGATGTCATACCAGTCGAGGGTCATGCTGAACCCGTCGAAGGATTCCGGCTGCCATACCACGCCGGCCGTCCAGGTTCTCGCCGTCTCCTCGATCAGGTCCGGGTTGCCCCGTTCCAGTCCCTCCGTGAACACGCTCGACTGCGGCGAGTTCGACGGACTGAACGTCTCCGGGTCCACGCCCAGCGCCGTCAGCAGCTGCGCGCAGTTCGCCTCGCGCGTGGCGGTTCCGTTGTTCAGCTCCGCCAGGTCGCAGGGATCGACGACAAAGCCGAAGGCGGTGCTCTCGGGCCGGAAGAGTTCCGCGATGTTGGGAGCACGAACCGCCTGCGACCAGGTGGCGCGCACCCGGAACGACCCGACCGGTGCGTAGACGCCGTCGAGCTTCCAGCTCGTCGAGGATCCGGCGGTGCTGTAGTCGGAGAAGCGCACGGCGGCTCCGAACGAGAGCAGATGGGCCCAGGGCGCATCGGTGATCACCGGCAGGTTCACCTCGGCGAACAGCTCCCTGACGTCGAAGCCCGCGTCCACCGGGAGCTGCGTCTCGGCCCAGGTGAGGCCGTCTATCAGGGACTGCGCGGGCCGCGAACGGCTCTCTTCGTCGCGCCATTCCGCGCCGACTGCGTAGCCGATCGATCCGCCGGGCAGCTCGAGGAACCCGCCCAGGTCGCCCGACAGGGCGGCAGAGAGCACCTGCTGCTGGACGCGGGTGCGGGTCACGGTGTCTTCCATCGCGAAATCGATGGCTGCCGGGTCGCGCACGCCCTCGCCGAAGATGTTGTAGGGCAGGCAGTCCTCGAAGCCCTCGGGTATCGGGTCCTCCAGCAGCACGCGACAGATCGGATCGCCACTCCCCGGATCCGTCACGACATCGACTGCGGCCGCCCACTGTGCTTCCAGCCTGTTATTCACGGAGACGATGCGGCTGCGGGTTTCTCCCCAGGTGTAGTAGACGTCGTACTTCATGCGCTCCGACAGGGTACCGGTGGCACCGACCACGCCACGCAGGGTCTCGCGCGTGATGTCCTCGCCGACGATGCCGAGGTCGTAGTGGTCGCGCGTGACCAGGACGCCATCCGGCGTCTCCGGATCCTCGAAGTACGCCGCGGCGGCCCCAGGCACGATCGCGTCGATGATCGCCTGCGGCATGAACGGATTCTCGGGTGTCTGGAAGAGGTAGAAGTCGAACGTCGGTTGCGACTCGGAGCGGGCAGTGCCACGGGCGTACTTCGCCTCGCCGTAGAGCGTGAGGCGGTTGCTGAGCTCATAGTGCCCGATGAGGTTGACGATGTGCCGATCGAGCTCGGGAAACAGGTCGCCCTGGTAGCCGTTCACGGGGGTGCTGGAGCCGCCCACGGTGTAGCCGCCCGAGTTCTCCAGCAGGAAGCCACGGTCGTAGGGGTCGCCATCGCCCTCGAGGTCGCCGCCGAGGTCGAAATCGACATCGACCGCTCCCATGCGGGCGCTGTCGGCGTAACGCACGTCGTAGTAAGTCACGAGATCGGGCAGATCCGGATCGTCGTCCAGGTCGTCCTGGTTCTGGTAGAGATTGCCGCCAGACTGTTGCAGGTAGCTGCGATCCTGGTCGGAGACGCGGCGCTGGCGAGCGAATTCATATGCCAGCGCGACGTTGCCGCGACCCGCCGCGAAGTTGCGCCCCGCCGTGAACGCGAGGAGGCCGCTCTCGCCATCACGCTCATAGGACGTGCCGCCCTCCGCGCGCAAACGCACGCCCTCGAAGTCGCGCTTCATGCGGAAGTTGACCACGCCCGAGACGCCGTCGGCGCCGTAGATGGCCGAAGCGCCGCCGGTGAGAATGTCCACTGCCTCGATCAGATCCGACGGAATGGCGTTGATGTCGACGGCCGCCGAGCCGGCGAGGCCTGCGACATGGCGTCGCCCGTCCACCAGCACCAGCGTGCGATTCTCGCCGAGATTCCGCAGGTCGAGGAGATTGAGACCCGTCTCGCCGAAGTCGGGCTCCGACCCCCCGGTCAGGTCACCCGTGGTCGAGCCGAGCAGCGTCGGAGAGAGCACCAGCAGTTCGGCGAGGTTCGTCCTGCCCGACTGCGCGATGGTGTCCGCCGAGATCACCGCCACCGGGTTGGCGAAATCGACTTCCGGTCGTGCGATACGCGTGCCGGTGACAACGATCTCGTCGGTGGCTGCCTCCTCTTGCGCCGCGATCGTATTGGCGACGAAGAGCCCGATGAAGAGCACCAGGTGCTCTGGAACCAGTCTTCCCGAAATCACCTTACCCTCCCGCCCATTGCAGCGCCCCCCCAGGTAGCCGTGCAGGTGGGTTCGATTGTAGAAGGCCTCATCGATTTGCGCGAGTTCGGAAAAATCAATGAACAACCGACTTTTCGCGCGTTCCTCGAACGGAGGATCGAGACACTCGCTTATGAGAGTCCTCGTTGCGTGAGGGAAAAAAGCCGCCACGGCCGCGTGCAGGACGGCAGCCGCTTCTGAGTGCGGCAGGAATTTCGAAAGCTGCGGGTCAAAGTGGCCGACGATGTCCTATGCTAATCCGGAGCTGATGTAAAATGGCCCGGTGCCGAAGTCCGGCATATCAGATGCGACTTCGGCCAGGGGCGACGCTCGATGCTATTCATGCTCAGGCCGGCGCAGGCGCGTACTAACAACGGGAAACCGGTCGATGAGCACTGACACCAGCACTGACATTCCGGTTCACTACGGTTATGGCCCTGCGATCGAAGGGCCGTATCTCGACTTGCGCACCGGTCGCGGTAATCAACTCGCGTACGCGCGCATCCAGGGCGATATCGACTTCGGCCGGCAAAAATACTACTGGTTCAAGGGCTCGATCATGGCGAATCGGCCCGGGGAGAAGACACAGGATCTCTTCGGCGCCGAGGGCTTTGGCGTAATACGACTGAAGAAACTGGAAGACGGTCGCATACAGAGAATGGCCAGGCAGATCGGGCTGATTACCGAGCTGCGTTCGCGAAAAGTGTTGAGCCAGTGGCACAACCCCTACAGCGATGAAACCGTCGAGGTCGTGCACGTGGCAATGGAGCCAGTGCACTACATGATCGAAGAGCATTTTCCGCAACCGCCCAGCTACGGAACGCTGAACGACGATCCGCCGCCACGCATACCTTTCGTGCTGCCCTGGTATCAGCACGGCGAATGGCTGGACATGCAATTGAATCTGCACATGGCGTATCCCAATCCGCTGCAGCCGGACCAATGGCCGCGTGAATCGGCCGCAGCGACGGCGATCGCTTCCGAAATGTTTACGCATCATGTCAGGGCCGCGGACATGCAGAATCCGGACATCACTTCGCTGGATTACCAGGGAAGCTGGTACCGGGTGACGCCATGGTTGCCCTGGATGCTCATGGGCCAGCAACCCGGGAACTGCATCTACGCCGCATTCATGGGTACCTGCAGGCAACCCGCCGACGTGCTCAGCAAGCCGGTGATGGACTACGCCGAGAAGCATTATTCCCGCTATTTCGACGCGCCGGAAAGCGTCAACAGCCCGAGTCTCTCCGACCTGCAGCATTACGCGCGGGAGCGCAAACCGGCCCCGGCCAGGTAAGCCTCAGTGCTGACCGGAAGCGCGGCAGGATGAATGACAGAGTTTGCCTCGTTACCGGGGCCACCAGCGGAATCGGTCATGCCGCGGCCCGGGCACTGGTCCGCGAAAAGCTGACCCTGGTCATACACGGGCGCAATGCCGAACGCCTCGAGTCAGCCCGTGCCGCCCTGCGCGGGGCGGGACCAGCGGACGTCCAGACCATTCGGGCGGATTTTGCTTCGCTGGATGAAGTGCGTGAAATGGCCGTTGAATTCAGGCAGAGATTCAACCGGCTGGACATCCTGTTCAACAACGCAGGGCTGCTGACCGACGAGCGCCGTACCGGTATCGATGGCTTCGAATTGACGTTTACCGTCAATCATCTCGCGCCGATGTTGCTGACCTGGTCGCTGTTGCCGTTGCTGCGCAACGCTGCACCCGCGCGCATCCTGTTCAATTCTTCTTCGGCGCTGGGCGATGCCCGGCTCGACATCGATGACCTGCAAGGCGAGCGCTGGCACAGTGGCTGGTCGGCCTACGCGAACACGAAGCTTGCCAACATGCTGATGAGCAGTCTGCTGGCTGAACGACTCGCCGGCGACGGCATCGTCTGCAATTCATTCTGTCCTGGCCTTATCGATACCCGTCTGCTCAAGGACAACAGGGAATTCAGCCCTCGCATGCTCGAACACATAAAGAAGCGTGTCCGCACCCCGGAAGACGGTGCGCTCACGGCTGTGTACCTGGCCACCGCTCCCGAGGCGGCAAAAATCAGCGGCGCGTTTTTTCTGAAGTCGCAGGGGGCCGGCAGGCAGCCTGTGCATATTCACTGGGACCGCGATCTGGCCGTTCGCCTGCGGGAGGAGACTGCCCGGATCCTGAAGCCCTGGCTGGGCGACCAGGCCGGGAGCGCGGCCGATTCCGCCTGAACTGTCCCTCTGTC
>Ga0194132_10001272_pt1 | contig 51167 bp, 50 predicted proteins | sample TA2KigOf80mmetaG_FD_148612 | JGI IMG/M metagenome (GOLD analysis project Ga0194132, IMG submission 148612) | Freshwater microbial communities from Lake Tanganyika, Tanzania - TA2015054 Kigoma Offshore 80m | ecosystem: Environmental > Aquatic > Freshwater > Lake | place: Tanzania: Lake...
GCTGCGCCAAGGAGTGCGCCAGCACCTTGGCGGCTACGGCGCCGACGTCGCCTCGGGCCTTGTCCTGCGCCATGACCACGGCAGCCAGTACATGAGCGACCACTTCCAAGACGAGCTCCGCTTCCTGCGGATTGCCTCCAGTCCCGCTTTCGTGCGGGAGCCGGAGGGCAATGGCTGCGTGGAGCGGTTCATCCGCACCCCCAAGGAGCAACTGCTCCGGGTGCGAACCTTTGAGACCGTGGAGGAGCTGCGCCTCGCGCTCCTTGCCTTCAAGGAGCGGTACAACCGGGAGTGGCTCGTCGAGCGCCATCGCTACGCGACGCCAGAGCAAGCACGCCGTCAGTTGCTCGCTTGCCCTGTGGTTGCCGCATGAATACAATCACATCACTGTCCAAGAAATCAGGGGCGGTACAATCTGTTGAGTTCGGTGACGCTATTGAAGAAGATGAGCAGGCCGACGATTACCAGCAAGAGGCCGCTGGCGATGGTGACGATGGGCAGGAACCGGTTCATCTTCTTCAGGAAGAGCGTGATCTGGCCCAGGGCGGCCCCAGCCAAAAGGAAGGGGATGCTGAGCCCTGCGGCGTAGAAGGTGAGAAGAAGGCTTGCCTTGCCCACGCCGCTCCATGTCCCTGCTGTCCCTTCAGCGGCGGAGTTGTAGGCCAGGGTCAGGATGGCCCCCAGCACCGGCGTGATGCACGGCGTCCACCCAACGGCGAAGGCGCTCCCTACCCCCGCCGACTTCCAGTAGGAGGGTCGTTCCCCGTGCGGCCCTTGTGGTCGAACCTCACGGTAGTAGAAGCGGTCAATGAAGCTCGCCGCCGGGGCCAGCACTGGCCGCACCACCGGCAACCTGAAGGCCCCGGCCATATAGAGGCCGAAGACGATGAGCACAACGCCCGCCACCCGCGCGATCAGGGCGTCGTAGCCGCCGGCCGTCCCTCCCAGCAGGCCTACCGTGGCCCCAAGGGCGATGAAGACGATGGAGAAGCCGACGACGAAGGCGATGGAGTGGAGAAAGGTCGTCTTGCCGCCTTGGATCTTGCCGTTCTGCACAGAGACGCCTGAAAGGTGGCCCAGGTAGATCGGCACCAGCGGCAGCACGCACGGCGAGACGAAGGAGACGACTCCTCCCGCAAATGCGAGCCCCAAGGACGCGATGGAAAGGCTTTCGATGGTCATAGGAGGGGCGTCAGCCCCTTCTATTGTACGGATTCAGCCACTGGTAGGTTTGAATTCCCTAGCCTCTCCCCTACCCAAGGACGAGCAAGCGTGGAAGGGGTCACTTGGCCGATCTAGAAAGTGGCCTCGGCTGTGGTCGGCAAAGCGTCCCTTCCTTCGTGTGCTCCTTTGTATGGGGCAAGAGGGAGAAGTCTCCCTCTCTGCCATCCGCCACTTTCGCCATCGCGCACCCTTCGCTAGCATCATGCGCGAGACGGTTGGCGCGAGGGCGGCATCTAGACCTTTAGAAGGCCTCCACCAGATTCAACCGGCAGCGCGACACCCTGCGGCTCAGGGCAGCGCTACAGCAGCGCTACAAAGCGCTACAAGCGGCAAGTTCCACCACGCCAACAGGTTCAGGGGCGCCGCTACACCGAATGCCTCTGCCTTGCGCCCGCCAGTGCAGCGCCCATAATAGTCGCAGGTCTCCCAAGCAAGGCCCCTTTTGACGAAACGACGCCCCTTCTCCAACGTCTTCTACGGCTGGTGGATCACCTGGGCCTTCTTCGTCATCCTCACCTACTCCGCCGGGACCTTCGTCTATGGCACCCCCGCCATCGTCAACCCTGTGCGGGAAGACCTGGGCTGGAGCGTCGGCGCCGTGGCGTTGGCCTTCTCCCTCCAGCGACTACAGAACGGCCTGCTGGCCCCTGTGGTAGGTCAGATCGTGGACAGGTATGGCGCGCGCGGGCCTATCTTCTTCGGCACCGTCCTCATGTCGTCGTCCTTCATCGTCCTCGGCTTCACCAGCTCCCTGTGGATGTTCTACATCGGCTTTCTGATGGGCTCTGTGGGCCTCAGCTTCCAATCGCCCTCGGTGGGCTTTTCCACCGTCACCCACTGGTTCAAGCGGAAGCGCGCCCAGGCCCTCTCCATCGTTGTCGCCGGGGGCGGCTTCGCGGGCATCCTGGTCCCCGCCGTCGCCTTCCTCATAGATAATCTGGGCTGGCGGCATGCCCTCTTCGTCATGGCCGGAGGCTTCTGGATCTTCAGCCTCCCCATCCTGCTCATCATCAAGCCCCGGCCTGAGCCATACGGCTACCAGGTGGACGGCGGCCCGCCGCCGCAGGCAACCCCCGGCGTAGCGACAACCCCTGCCGAAGACGAGCCTGAGGTGAGTTTCAAACAGGCCATGCGCAGCCGCTCATTCTGGTTCCTGGCCTTGGGCTTCGCCTGCATCCAGCTCAGCATCACCCCCGTCCTGTCCCTCTCCTTCGCCGCGCTGGAAGATAAGGGCTATTCGCGCAACGTCATCGGCTGGGTGATCGTCGCCTTCACCCTAGTGAGCGTCTGCGCCCGCTTCTTCATCGGCTGGCTGGCCGATCGCGCGAACAAGCGGTACATCTACACCGTTTGCGCCGTCCTGCAGATCACTGGCCTCTTCTGCTTCGTCGCCATCGGCAGCGCCTGGACCCTTGTCCCCTTCATCATCACCTTCGGCGCGGGCTATGGCGGCACCCTGCCGCTCCGCCCGGCCATGCAGGCCGATTACTTCGGGAGGAAGAGCTTCGGCGCCATCAACGGCATGATCCTCACGGTGCTCAGCCCCGCCGCCGTCGCCTCCCCGGCCATCGTCGGCCTTCTGCATAACGCCACGGATAGCTACGCGCCGGGCTTCATCCTCCTCGCCGGCGTCAGCGGCTTGGGCATCCCCCTCATCCTGCTCTCCAAGCCCAAGAAGACGCAGAAGGCCTCCCAAGCGATGGCATAGGCTATACTCACGCCAGCCTGCCTAGGGAGACGCCGATGAAGACCAAGGCCGCCGTCCTCTACCAGCCGCGCACGCCGCTCAAGATTGAGGATGTGGAGCTTGGCCCGGTGAAGGATGAGGATGTGCTGGTGCGCATCGTCGCCTCAGGCGTCTGCCACAGCGACCTGCACATCTATCACCACGGCGGAGAGCGCTGGCCGCTGCCGATGGTGCTGGGGCACGAGGCGGCGGGCATCGTGGAAGAGGTGGGCGCGATGGTGCGAAGCGTCCGCCCCGGCGACCATGTGGTCATCAACCTGGCCCCCTATTGCGGCCGCTGCGACGATTGCACCACCGGCAGGATCCACCTCTGCGAGCATAAGCGCGGCCCCAACGGCTGCCTCTACGATGGCGGCACGCGGCTCGCTAAGGGCGGCAGGCGCATCTATCACTTCGCGAATACGGCCGCCTACGCCAACCACGCCATCATCCATGAGAGCAGCGCCATCGCCATCGGCAAGCACATCCCGCTGGAGAAGGCCTGCCTGGTAGGCTGCGCCCTGGCGGCGGGCGTCGGCGCGGCGATGAACTCGGCCAAGGTGGAGGCCGGGCAGAGCGTGGCCGTCTTCGGCTGCGGAGGCGTAGGCTTGAACGTCATCCAAGGGGCGCGGCTGGCGGGCGCCTCCGCCATCATCGCCGTGGACCTCCTGGAATCCAAGCTGGCCAAGGCCAGCGACTTCGGCGCGACGGAGACGGTGGACGCCTCCATGGAGGACCCGGTGCGGCGCATCCAGGAGCTGACGCGCAACCGCGGCGTGGACTATGCCTTTGAGGTCATCGGCCGGGTGGAGACGATCCAGCAGGCCTACCAGGCGATACGCGCCGGCGGCAAGTGCGTCGTGGTGGGCGTGGTCTCGGACAAGTCCGAGCTTTCCATCGCGCCGACGAGCCTTGTGCAGGATCGCACCATCATCGGCACGCGCTTCGGCTCCACGCGGGCCCCGCGCGATTTCCCGCTCTACCTGGACCTCTATATGCAGGGCCGCCTGAAGATAGACGAGCTCATCACGCGCTACGCCAGGCTTGAGGACGTCAACGAGGCGATCCGCGACCTTGAGCGCGGCACGGCGATCCGCACCGTGATGCTGATGGAGTAGCGGCAGGTCTTCTAGCGAACCTACACCCAGCCCTGGGGCAGGCTCTCCCGCCCGGTGAGGGCGAGGAGCAGCATCTCGCCCTTGTTGTGCGCCTGGGCCACATCCGCCATCAGGTGAAGGCAGACCTGCAAGGCGATAGGCGGCGCCTGCACACTCTGGCCCGTCGCCTTGGCGATATCGAGCGAGTGCACCACCAGCTCCAGGCACCGGCTCGGCAGGTAGTCTATGAGCCGCATGCCGCGCCCGCCGATGACCGTCATAGGCGCATCGTCCGGCGTCTTCTCCACCAGCGCCTGCACCCGCTTGCGCATCACTGCAATGGCCTTGGCAGGCTCATCGCCGAGCTCCTTCGCCGCATCCCGGGCGCGCTGCAGGATCTGCGCGTGAAGCGGGCTTGAGGGAGGTATCGCGGACGAAGCCGCGCTGCCGTAATAGGCGACTGCGCTCTGGAGGTTGATCGCCTTCGCGGGCGCGGCCAGGTATTGCTCCACGGTGACAAGCCCGCGCGTGGAGTGGCCAATGAGCTCGCGGACGGTCCATTCGCCCAGGCCAGGCCCTTCGAAGGAGTCCTTGGTCACACCGCCCACAACCTGCTCCAGAAAGAGGCCGCTCTGCCTATAGCCTTCACGGATCGTCTGGTTCATCGCCGCCTCCTTGCCGCGCCGTCGCCGTTGACCTGCGTCCAGCATATCGCCGGGGCAATGAAAAAAGGGCGAAGGACTCCCTCGCCCTTTTTGTCAGGCCGATAAAGGCGAGCTTAGTTCGGGTTGAGGTTGAAGACGCGGACGGCGTTGTCCACCAGCACTTGTTGGCGCTCGGCGGGCGTCCAGTCTTTCATACACCGTGCGATGTAGTCCTGGGATGCGGGGTAGGTGCAGGTGGGATGCGGGAAATCGGACTCCCACATGATGTTGTTCATGCCGATGACATGCCGCTGCTGCGCGCCATTGACCTCGAACCAGAAGTTCACATAGAACTGGCGGTGGAAGATCGCGCTCGGCAGGATGTTCATCCCCTCCTGCCAGAGCTTCTGCCGCTCGTACTGGTGGTCGGCCACTTCCAGCAAGTAGGGCACCCAGCCCATGCCGCTCTCCGATGAGACGATCTTCAGCTTGGGAAAGCGGATGGGGATGCCGGAATAGAGCATGGTGCTCATCACGTCCGTGTTCGCGGAGATGGTGCGCGTGGAGCTCGTCGCCAGGCGGAACATGGGGCTCAGGCCCTCCCAGTTGGGATTGGGGCCGTAGCCCTGGCTGCCGCCGGAGCCGATGTGGAGGTTCACGGAGAGCCCTGCCTCTTGACAGAGGGCCCAGAGCGGGTCCCAGTAGGGGTCGCAGATATGCTTGTACTTCCACTGCTGCGGCATGGCAAAGCTGATGCCCTTGATGCCCATCTTGAGCGTCCGGTGTACCTCCGCCACCGCCTCGTTCACGTCCCACAGCGGCACGATGGCCAGGGTGATGAAGCGGCCGGGGAAGGGCCTAGCGTACTCCTCGATCTGGAAATCGTTGAAGGCGCGGATGCACTCCAGGTTGAAGTCCATGGGCCACCCCGGGTCCTGGAACGTGTTCCCCGCGATGCCGGCGATATTGCCGAAGAAGGTGTGGACATCCACGCCGTCCTGCTCCATCGCCTTGACCCGCTCGGCTGGGACGTAGGCGATCTTGGGCACGTCCTCCCATCTGGAGGGAGGCTTGGTGCGGTCCGGCATGGCGCCGTGGACGGAGCCCAGGGTGCCCATGAAGCGCGGCGCGCCGTAGATGTTCCATGTGTCGTTGCCGTTGGGCAGGCGGACAAGCTGGGGGATATTGCCCCCCCACTTCTTGGCGGACATGCGAGAGGTCCAGGTGTCCGGCGCCTCTTGCAGATGGTCGTCCGTGGAGATGACCTTGTACTTCATCGCACACCCTCCTGTGCCATATTTCCTGCCGCGTCTCCTGCGCCGATTGTATTGCCGCATCCGGAGGCGGTCAACAGATAGGGCGCACGCTATTGCGCGATACTTCCTTGCGCCGCAAACCTGGCCCCTGGTATAGTGCGTGCCTGTTCCCACTCTACCAAACTGCATACGCTCGCCTAGGAGCCACCGATGGACCTGCGATTCACCCCCCAAGAAGAGGCCTTCCGCACGGAGGTCCGCACCTTCATCAAGAAGGAGATGCCCCCGGCGATCGCCGATGCCATGACGATCCAGGAGGGCAGCGACCCTGATATCTGGGCGCAGGTGCGCGCCCTGCGAAAGAAGCTTGCCGCCAAGGGCTGGATCGGGATGTCTTGGCCTAAGGAATACGGCGGCATGGGCGCCTCGCTCGTCATGCAGGCCATCTTCAAGGAAGAGATGGCCTACTGGCGCTGCCCCGGCATAGACCCCCAGGCCTACCAGCTCGGCCCCGCCATCATCATCCACGGCTCGGAGGCGCAAAAGAAGAAGTTCCTGGGCGCCACCCTGCGGGCGGAGATCACCTGGTGCCAGGGCTTCTCCGAGCCCAACGCCGGGTCAGACCTGGCCAACCTCCAGACCCGCGCGGTGAAGGACGGCGACGACTTCCTTATCAGCGGCCAGAAGATCTGGACCTCCTACGCCCACGTGGCCGATACCATCCACCTGCTGGCCCGCACTGACCCTGAAGCGCCCAAGCATCGCGGCATCTCCTACTTCCTCTTCCCCATGAATATCAAGGGCATCACTGTGAAGCCCATCCGCCAGATGGACAACGGCCACGGCTTCAACGAGGTCTACTTCGATAACGTGCGTGTGCCTAAGGATGCCCTCTTCGGCGAGCTGAACCGAGGCTGGTACGTCGCGACAACGACCCTGGACTTCGAGCGCTCCAACATCGCCGGCTCCGCAGGAGCGCGCCGCAACCTGGACGACCTCATCGAGTTTTGCAAGACGAACCCCGTGGGCAAGCGCGCTCTGACGAATCCCATCATGCGCAACCGCGCCGCCGATCTGGCCATCAAGATCGAAGTGGCGCGCATGATGGCCTACAAAGTCCTCTCCATGCAGAGCGCCGGGAAGGTGCCGAACATGGAAGCCTCCGTCGCCAAGCTCTTCTCCTCAGATCTCGGCGCCGAGGTCCAGTGGTTCGCCATCGAACTCCTGGGCATGCTGGGCTCCCTAGATACCGGAAGCAAGTACGTGCCCCTTAACGGCCAGGCCTGCCGAGGCTACCTGCGCACAGGCTGCAAGGTGGGCGGCGGCTCCCCGGAGATCCAGCGCAACGTCATCGCTCAGCGCGGCCTGGGCCTGCCCCGGTAATCGCCTAGAACGCAGCGCCCAATACCGTGAGGAACAAAAGCCCGCAAGGGTCGTCGCCTGCCGCGCAGCCGGATGCCATCTTTGCCGGAGCGGCCTCCGTTTTCCACGGCCTGCCTCGCAGGCAGCTCATCGGCGTCATCATCGGTGTGATGGCCGGCCTCCTGCTCGCCTCCCTGGACCAGACCATCGTCTCCACGGCCCTGCCGCGCATCGTCTCCGATCTCGGCGGCCTGGACCACCTGCCCTGGGTCGCCACCGCCTATATGCTCACCAGCACGGCGGGCATCCCCATCTGGGGCAAGCTCTCCGACCTCTACGGCCGCCGCGGCTTCTTCATCTTCGGCATGGTCGTCTTCATCGGCGGCTCCGCCCTCTGCGGCGCGGCGCAGAACATGGCCTGGCTTATCGTCTGCCGGGGCATCCAGGGCATCGGCGGCGGCATGATGTTCTCCCTCTCCTTCGCCATCATCAGCGACCTCTTTCCCCCGGCCCAGCGGGCCAAGTGGCAGGGCGTCTTCGGCAGCGTCTTCGCCATCGCCAGCGCAATCGGTCCTTTCGCCGGCGGCATTCTCACGGACAGCCTCAGCTGGCACTGGGTCTTCTACGTCAATCTGCCAATCGGCTTTGTGGCCCTCGCCGTCTTCAGCCGCACCATGCCCCACAAGCCCCGCCGCGCCGCCCAAACGTACATTGACTACACAGGCGTTGCCTGCCTCTTGGCCTCCATCGTCCCGCTCCTGCTAGCCCTCTCTCTTGGGGGCCGCACCTACGCCTGGAGCTCGCCCCAGACCGTCAGCATGCTCGTCGTCTCCGGTGTCATGGCCGTCGCCTTCGTCATCAATGAGGCGCGCGCCAAGGACCCGCTTCTTCCGCTGACGCTCTTTAAAAGCTCCATTTACACCGTCTCTGTCGTCTCTGTCTTCTTCACCGGCATCGCCATGTTCGGGGCCCTTGTCTTTGTGCCCCTCCTCGTCCAGGGTGTCGTCGGTACATCGGCTACCCGTTCCGGTGTCGTCCTCACGCCTATGTCTGTCAGCATCACCGTAGGCGCGATGCTCAGCGGCCAGTTCATCGGCAGGTCGGGCCGGTACCGCGCCCAGGCCGTCCTTGGGCCGGTGCTGATGCTCATCGGCTGCGTCCTGATGACGCAGGTAGACGAGCATGCGACGAACGGCACCGTCATTCGCAACATGACCCTGGTAGGCTTCGGCCTGGGCATGACTTTCCCGGTCTTCCTGATCGCCGTGCAGAACGCCTTCCCGCACTCCGTCCTCGGCGTCGTCACCTCATCGGTGCAGTTCTTCCGCAACATCGGCGGCACTGTGGGCGTGGCTATCCTCGGCGCGATCCTGAACGCCCGGCTTGATAGCCGCCTCATCGCCAACACGCCTGCGGCGGTCACGGAGCGCATCCCCGCCGCCGAGCTTTCCGCCATCACCAAGCCCGAATCCCTGGTGAACGCCAACGCCCTCGCCGGCATCCAAGGGCGCTTCGACCGCCTGGGGGCCGATGGTCCGGCGCTCTACGATTCCTTCATCACCGGCCTCAAGGCCTCCCTCGCCGAATCCATCGCCTTCGTCTTCGCCATCTCCATCGCCTTCGTGGCCCTGAGCGCCGTGATCGGCCTCTTCCTCAAGGAGCTGAAGCTCCGCGCCTCTTACAGCGAGCCCGCCCAGGAGGCGGCTCCCTCCAACGGCAAGCCGAAGTAGTCTCGGGCATTGCAACGGTGCGGCGCGGCGCGTACTATTCTGCCTCTGAATCCCTCGTCTCTTAAACGGAGCCTCCTATGCGCATCGCGATCGGCGGCGATCACGCCGGGTATGGGCTGAAGAACACCGTCGCCGGATGGGTGAAGGCCATGGGCCATGAGGTCCTCGATGTCGGCGCCCATGCCTACGATGCCCTGGACGACTATCCTGATTTTGCCGCGGCTGTCGCCGAAGCCGTCGCCTCGCGCAAGGCCGAGCGCGGCATCGTCGTCTGCGGCAGCGGCGTCGGCGCCGGCGTCACCGCCAACAAGGTGCCCGGCGTGCGCGCGGGCGTCTGCCACGATACCTATTCGGCCCACCAGGGCGTCGAGCACGACGATTTGAACGTGCTGTGCCTGGGCGGCCGTATCATCGGCGTGGAGCCCACCCGGGAGATCGTGGCCGCCTATGTCAACGCCAAGTTCGTGAGCGGTGAGGCGAAGTACGTGCGCCGCCTCAACAAAGTGAAGGCCGTGGAGGCCCTGGGCACCGCGAAGCCGGGCGATCTGCAAGTGCTCATCGTCACCTTTGAGGTGAAGCCGGAAAGCCGCCAGGCCTTCTACGAGGCATCCCTTGAGGATGCGCGCAACACCAAGGCCAACGAGCCGGGCTGCCTCCGCTTTGACGTCATCGAAGATACGCAGAACCCCAATAAGTTCGTCTTTTATGAAGTCTATCGCGATGCCGATGCCATGAAGGCCCATACGCAAGCGCCCTACCTGGCGAAGTGGGTGGAGGCCACCAGGCCCCTCATCGTCCAGCGCCAGCTTGTCCGCGGGCGCAACATCACCAAGCTCTAACAAAGGAGTCCCCGATGTACGTACTTGTGGTAGACGTCTACGCCAAGCCCGGCCAGGCCGATGCCCTCCTGCGAGCAAGCCTCGATGATGCCAGAGGCTCCACTCAGAACGAGCCGGGCTGCCTCCGCTTCGATGTCTACCAAGACCAGGCGGACCCTCAGCATCTCACCTATGTGGAGGTCTATAACGACGAGGCGGCCCTCCAGGCGCACACCAAGATGCCGCACTTCGCCGCCTGGCGCGCCGCGACGAAAGAGCTCTTCGCCCAGCCGCCCAAGATCGTGCGCGCCCACAACGTCTTCCCCGCGGATGGGGATTGGAAGCGGTAGGGGAAGCAGGGCCTGCGCCCTCTACAGAGAGCGCCCATGCCCATCTCGCCCGAAGACCGCGCCTCCATCCTCCAAGCCGCCGCCGATCTCCTGGCGGCCAACCGCAAAAAGGGCCACGATCGCCACTTCAAGCGCGACTACTCCTACGTCTGCCCCTCGCGGTTCGAATACCGGTGGCAGTGGTTCTGGGACTCCTGCTTCCACGCCATCGCGCTCACGCACATAGACCCAGGCGCCGCCAAACAGGAGCTGCGCACCCTCTGGTCCATCCAACGCCCGGACGGCTTCATTCCCCATATGGTCTTCTGGGGAACGCGCTTCTGCTCTGGCCCCACAGGCTACATCCAAGGCAAGCCCTCGTGGCGGCCTAAGATGACCGCCCTCATCCAGCCGCCCGTCCTCGCGCAAGCCGCCCTTCGCGTCGCCGATGCGACCCGGGACAAGGACTTCCTGCGCGAGGCGATTGATCGCTGCAAGCGCTACTACCTCTGGCTGCTCGATCACCGCGACCCGGATGCCGATGGCCTCATCTCCGTCATCTCCCCGTACGAGACGGGCATGGACCATCTGCCCGCCTACGATGAAGCCCTCGGCAGCGCCAACCCCTCGCGCTGGGGCCTCCAGGTGCGCGATCGCCTCCTAGACATCGGCAACCTCACCCTGGGGCGCGGCTATCACCTGCCGACGATCTTCCGCCGCGATGCGTTTAACGTGGAAGATGTGCTCATGAACTGCCTCTACGCCCAGGGCCTGCGCGCCATCGCCGCCATGTGCCGAGCGGCCGGCCAGGAGGCGGAGGCTACGCCGTTTACCCGCATGGCGGAGCGCACGGAACAAGCCCTCCTTGCCAAGTGCCGTGATGCGCGCACCGGCCTCTTCTGGGGCCTTGCTGGCAAGAGCGAGCGCCCCCTGCGGACCGTCACCATCGCCAGCCTCATGCCCCTTCTTCTGGATGGCCTGCCCAAGGAGATGGCGACGCGGCTCGTGGAAGAGCACCTCCTCAACGCCGAAGAGTTCCGGCTGCCCTATCCCGTGCCTACCGTCGCCAAACACGAGCGCGCCTTCAAAGCCGATGAAACCTTCCTTATCTGGCGCGGACCTACCTGGATCAACACCAACTGGTTCCTTTACCAAGGCCTGCGCAAACACGGCTTTGAGCAGCAGGCGCGCCACATCGCGCAGAAGTCGGCGGAGCTGGTGCTCAAATCAGGCTTCCGGGAGTACTACAACCCCATCACCGGGCAAGGCTACGGCGCCAAGGAGTTCGGCTGGTCAACGCTCGTTGTAGACATGCTCTAGCCACAGCCCGCATATCCCCCTTGTCCCCATGTGCTAATCTCATTCCCGCGCATCCCATCGCGATCCAGGAGGCACCATGTTCATCCTCACCTCTCCCGCCATAGAAGACCAGGGCATCTACCCGGACAAGTTCACCATGGCCAAGGGCCAGAACAGCTCCCCGCCGCTCAAGTGGTCCGGCGCGCCCAAGGGCGCAAAGAGCTACGCCGTCACCCTGGTGGACCCCGATGTTCCCTGGGGCAAGTTCGGCCTCCCCGGCCCGGGCATGGTCCCGGGCGATCTCTTCGTCCACTGGGTCCTTTATGACGTCCCGGCGAACGTGAAGAGCCTCCCCGAAGGGGCAAGCCCAAAGGGAAAGATCCCCAAGGGCGCGAAGCAGCTGGACAACACCTGCCTCGAGTTCGGCAAGGACTCGCCCTTCTACCAGTTCCGCCAGGGCTACCTCGGCTCCGCGCCCCCGGCGGGCGATAAGGCCCACCGATACGTCTTCACCGCCTACGCCCTCAGCAAGGCCAAGCTCCCCCTTGCTCCCGGCGCTCGCTACACCGATTTCATCGCCGCCATCTCCGGGAACGTCCTCGCGCGCTCCAGTTTCCTCGTCTATTTCGGCGTCAAGGCATAGCGGTGCATGCCGCAGCCTGAGGAGTCGGGGAGCCGCATCCACCTCTCGCGGCGCGACTTCGAGAAGGTCGTCCAAGAGGCGCTGGAGGCCCTTCCTGAGGAGATCGCGGCGATGCTCGATAACGTCGCCGTCTTCGTCGAGGCCTGGCCTTCCCGCGAGCAATTGCGCGAGAACGGCCTAAGTGATAAGCACGAGCTCTTCGGCCTCTATGAAGGCGTGCCGCTCACCGAGCGCGACTCGAATTATGGGATGGTCCAGCCCGACCGCATCTTCATCTTCCAGGGGCCCATCGAGGCCGTCTGCAGGACGCAGGACGGCTTGGTGGATGAGATCCAGCACACCGTCGTCCACGAGCTTGCCCATCACTTCGGCATAGACGATGCCAAGCTGGACGAGCTCGGCTACGGGTAATGAGCTTGTCAATTGCATGCGCTTCGCAACGATGCAGCTGCGGGGTTCCCCTCTTCTCCCTCGATGGGAGAGGAACTCGAGCGAAGCCCGAGAGGAGAGGGTGACGATGCCTGCGTGGCGCGCAGGGGCAGCACGTAAGTGCTTCGCGTCACCTCACCCAGCCGAATCAAAAAGATTTGGTTAGTGCGTGAAGATCGCCTGCCTGCCCGTTGCCTTTACGTAGCGCTCCTCGGAGCGCTTCACCGCGGCGCGGACCTCAGGCAGCAGCGCAGCGATCCGCTTCGCATCCACCTTCTCGGCAAGCTCCGGCTGGCCCACATGCCGCAGGACGGCGGGCAATCGCTGCGTCAGGCACTGGAAGGCCCACTCCATCGCATCCCCGGTAACTACCGGGTCTAAGAAGATCCGGTCCTGGGCGTTTTCCTTTTGGAAGACGTAGTGGTAATGCGGCTCTCGATCGAAGCAATCCAGGCGGAGATGCTCTTTGTACTCCCCGTTCTCCTTGCTGAAGACAAAGATGCTCACGCCGCCATCGTCCGGCTGGTAATTCACCGTCTTCGGCCGCGTATAGCCCACCTTCACCAGGTACGCGTCAATGATTTCGTTCGTCAGCAGGCGGTAGCCCACGCCGATCGTGATGGCGCCTGCATCGAGATATTCCGTATGGTCGGGGATCACCGGTATCGGAAGAAAGTTCTGGCGCTTGCCCAGCGTCACCATCGCCGCCACCTCCGAAAAGGCCTCTGGAGAGCCTTTTGGGGCAGTCTAGCGGCCCTAAAAGGCCCCGTCAACGCCCAAACCGAGGCGTCCTGAGACACCAATTTTTCGGTGCTGAAACTCCTGATTTGCCAGATATGAAAGCCGTTTCACCGGTTCCTGGGGAAGGGCCAATTTCCCGCCAGGTATTGACGAAACCCTTGTCATATGGGTTAGAATCTGGAGGAATCGTTCTGCGCCCCAGGCGTAGGACAAAAATATATAGGAGGACGATAGTGGCATACAGCGTGACGAGCAAAAAGGCAGGCAAGGCGTACTTTCTCCATTCGAAGACAGTGACGCTGCGCGGCGGCAACGGCAAGCAGACCATTTATTGGTTTGCCAGCAAGGCCGGCAAGGGCGCGATGGATGCGCTTCCCGCGGGCTACAAGGTCATCGAGAGCAAGCGCACCGGCCTGCCGATGCTCAAAAAGGCCTAACGTTCGGGACAGCCTTCCACAAACATAGCCTCGCACGAAATGCTCAAAGGCTATTACATCATCGATGTAGACGGGCATGTGCAGGAGCCTCCGGAGCTCTGGGACAAGCGGATCGACCCCACTCACCGGGCCGACGCTCCAAAGCTCCAGAACGGCAAGCGCATCTACCGGGGGCGTGACACCAACTTCAAGTTGAGCGACGCGGTCTTCCAGGAGTTCCGCCGGAAGACCGCAGCCCTCTACAAAGAGTACATCGAAATGGGCTGGGGCCCTGCGTCGCAGATACGGGCGATGGACAAGATGGGTATTGACGAGTCCTTCCTGTATCCGACGCAGGGTCTTTTCATGTGGCACATCCGGGAGATGGACCCCGGCACCGGCGCAGCCCTGGTCTGCGCCTATAACGATTGGCTCGCCGAGTTCTGCCGCTACGAGCCCAAGCGCCTCAAGGCCGTCGCCGGCGTCAGCCTCTACAACCCGAAGGCCGCCCTTGCCGAGGTTAAACGCGCCCATGAGCAGCTCGGCATGCGCGGCGTCTACATCCGCCCCAACCCCGTCGGCGAACGGACCCTCGCCAGTCCCGATTACGAGCCACTCTGGGCTTACTGCGAATCGCAAGGTCTGGCCATCGGCGTCCACGAAGGGGCACACGCATCCCTCGCCACCGCCGGCCAGGACCGCTTCGACTCCGACTTCGCCCTCTGGTCCTGCTCTCACCCCATGGAGCAGATGATGGCCTTCCTCTCCCTTCTCGAAGGCGGCGTCCTCCAGCGGCACCCGAAACTCCGTGTCGGCTTCCTCGAGGCGGGCTGCGGCTGGATGCCCTACTGGCTCTGGCGGCTCGACCAGCGCTACAAGAACACCGGCTTTGAACTGGGCGACAACATGACGATGAAGCCCTCCGATTACTTCCGCCGCCAGTGCTGGGTGGCCCTTGAGGCCGACGAGCCCTACATCGGCGACATGATCAAGTGGATCGGCGACGACAAGGTCCTCTTCGCCAGCGACTATCCGCACCCCGACCACGAGCCGGACCTCACCGAGGAGCTTGTGGAACTTGAGAGCCGCATCTCCAAGCGCACCCTCAAGAAGATCCTCGAAGAGAACCCCAGGGCCTTTTACGGCGGGTAAACCCTACAACACGCCGTCCCGGGGCATGACCAGGAACTCATCCGCCGTTGCCGTGGATGAGAGCTTTAGCGCAGAGAGCACCGTGTGGGCCACGTCGTCCGCCTTCAGCATACGCTCGCGGCCGGGGCCGCCGCCCGAGGAATCCCAGAGCGGCGTGTCCACCGCGCCGGGGGAAACCGTCATCACGCGGATGCCCTTCTTGCGCACCTCAGCCGCCAGCGCCCGGGAAAAGCCCAGCAGCCCGTGCTTCGAGGCCGTGTAAGCCGTCGAGCCGTCGAATCCCTGGTGTGAGGCGATGGAGCCGATGTTCACGATGTCGCCGCTGCCGGCCTTCAGCATCAGCGGCGCCACCTGTCGGCACATCAGGAACGTCCCTTTCAGGTTGCCGTTCAGCATGCTCTCCCACATCTCGTCCGTCGTCTCCGTGATGGGGCCGAAGGCTGCGCCGCCGGCGGCATTCACCAGAACGTCCACCCTGCCGTAGGCCTTCATCGCCTGGTGGACGATCTGCTTCACATGCGCCGTCTTGGCCACATCCCCAGGGACAACGAGGGCCGCGCCCTTGGCGGGCTTCAGCCGCTTCACGGTATCGTGCAGCTTCGATTCGGTGCGCGCCACCAGGACGACCTTTGCCCCTTCGCCAAGGAGCGCCTTCGTCACCGCCAGGCCGATGCCGCTCGAAGCGCCCGTGACGATGCAGACCTTCCCGGTGAGCGGAGTTGTGCCCACTATCTGCCACCTGTGTATTCAAAGGCGTTGTCCCGCGTTTCGATCAGGCGCACCTTGTGGAGCTTCGCCCCTGGGATCTTGCCATCAAGAAGCTCCCAGATCTGCCGGACGATATTCTCGGCAGTCGGCACCTGGTCAACGTAATCTTCCACGTCCAGATTCAGGTGGCGGTGGTCGTATCGCGCCACGACCTTCTTGTGCACCAGGGCGTCCAGTTTGCCCAGGTCCACGCTCATCCCCGTCACCGGGTCAATCTGCCCCGCGATGGTCACATAGACCTGGTAGTTGTGGCCGTGGCCGTTGGGATTGGCGCATTTGCCGAAGATTTCCTGGTTCTGCGCCTCGGAGAGCGCATCGGCGTAGAGGCGGTGCGTCGCCACAAAGCGGTAGCGCCTGGAGAGATAGACGGCGCCCGGGGTTATTCCTGCGGCCTGCTTCGCCATCACCTGCCCCCGAAATATTCGATCGAGAGGTCTTCGTCCTCGTGCAGTTTGATGCCGTGGAGCCGCGCCCCTTTGGGTAACGCCCTCCCGATCTTGTCCCATAGCACAACGGCGAAGTTCTCCGTGGTGGGGATCTTCCCCTTGAAGTGGGGCATATCCAGGTTCAGGTGCCGGTGGTCGAACTCTTCGAGCACGTCCAGCACCGCCGCCTTGATATCCACGATGTTGATCACCATGCCGGTAACCGGGTCTATCGGCCCCTTCACCGTCACCTCGAGCATGTAGTTGTGCCCGTGGCCGTTGGGGTAGGCGCAGGCCCCAAAGACCTCAAGATTCTTCTTCTCCGACCACTCATTTCGGTAGTAGCGGTGCGAAGCGGAGAACTCAAAGGTTTTCGTAAGCGTTGCTTCCGGCATCGTTATGAGCCGCCTAGCGGAGATCCTGTTCAGTGAGATTGGCTAACTTCATCAGGTGATTCAACAATCCCGTCTTCAGGGGCTTTGCTCCGTGTACCGGCACGGAGAGGCGGATGTTCAGCCCTGGCTTGCCGTAGATGTGATGACTACCTTGAATCCTAAGCGGATTCCACCCTCGATGCTCTTATACCCTTGCCAGCTCTCTGCCGGAAACCGCCCTCATACGGCGATTTCAACGATCCTATCTCTACCCGTTACTTTTGGAGTCTTCACTTGCACAGCCAGGCAGCCCTCGATGGCCTCCTGCAGATTTCGCATGAGCTCATCATAGGTCTCGCCCTGCGTAGCGCAGCCCGGGATAGCAGGAACCTCAGCCCAAAACCCGCCTTCCTCCGCTTCGTGGACGACCACTTTAACTTTCATGGATTTGCCTTTCGGACGGATACTCGCTCAGCGCCGCCTGTGGAATCGGACCTGGCCCGCATCTCGGATTTTAGCATATGGTTTGGCGTATGCCGCCCACCCCGGCAATTCGTTGACACGGTCACCTCAGGTGTTAGAATGGCCTCGCGCCGGATCCCGGTGGCATCAGACGGCGCAAACCTGTGCGAGACAGGGAGGCACCTATGTCTACGCGAGCCTTTGTCCTCATTGAAACCTCTGTGGGCAAGACGAAGGACGTCCTTGCGGCGCTGACGGGCGTGAAGGGCGTCGCCGGTGTGGACGCCGTCACCGGGCCGTACGACCTCATCGCAGTGGTGGAGGCGAAGGACCTGAATTCGGTAGGCGATGTGGTCACCAGCCGGATCCATACGGTCCAGGGGATCGTCCGCACGGTCACCTGCCTCGCCGTCTCTCTCCCGTAGCCGGTGCGTCCTTTGCCGGTTCCCCGCTAGGGCCTGACTGGGTATCCTGCCTGCATGGACTATCGCTTCACTCCTGAAGAAGAGTCGTTCCGTGCCGAGCTCCGCGCCTTCCTCAACTGCGAAGTGCCCCTGGGACGGACGGGGAAACTTGCGGCGATGCATGAGAGCGGGGACGCCTTTGAGATGGCGATGCGGAAGAAGCTCGCCGCGAAGGGCTGGCTCACGATGGGCTGGCCCAAGGAGTACGGCGGCCAGGGGGCCTCTCTCCTGCGGCAGACGATCTTTATGGAGGAGATGTCCTACCACGATGCGCCCGGCATGGACCTGATGGGCGTGGGCATTGTGGGTCCGACGATCATGAAGTTCGGGAGCGACGCCCAGAAGAAAGAGCACCTGGGACGAATAGCCCGGGGCGAGGTGATCTGGGCGCAGGGCTTCAGCGAGCCGGGGGCCGGCTCCGACCTGGCAGGCCTTTCCACCCGCGCCGACCTGAAGGGCGATGTCTTTGTGGTGAACGGCTCCAAGATCTGGTCGAGCGGGGCCCACAAAGCCGATTACCTCTTCCTGATGTGCCGCACAGACCAGGCCCTCCCCAAGCACAAGGGCATCAGCGCGCTTCTGGTTGACCTGCGGGCCATCAAGAGGGGTATCACCATCACGCCCATCATCAACATGGCGGGGATGGACGGCTTCAACCAGATCTTCTTCGACAATATGGAGACGCCGCGGCAGAGCCTCCTGGGAGAACTGAACCAGGGGTGGTACTACGCCATGGCCCTCCTGGAGAGCGAGCGTTCGAGCTTCATCAACTTCTCCGCCATGGGGCGCTGGATTGTGGAGCGGCTGGTGGAGCTGGTGAGCGCGTCCAGGCAGGAGGTCCCGGTGCGGAAGACGGCGACGGCCCGGCACAAGCTGGCGGACGCCTGGCTGGAGATGTGCATCGGGCGGAACCTGGCGTACAACGTGGCGTGGATGGCCTCCGAGGGGAGACGGCCGGACTACCAGGCATCGGTGGCGAAGGTGTTCAATACGGAGGCGTTCAAGAGGTTGGGGGTTTCCAGCATGCAAATCGTAGGAATGTACGGACAAATTGAGAATCAGGTACGATACGCCCCCTTGATGGGGCGCGTAAACCGCATATACTATAGCTCCGTCGGCATGACCATCGCTGGTGGGGCAAGCGAGATTCAACGCAACGTGATAGCCTCGCGCGGCCTTGGACTGCCGCGTTAGGCGATACGCCAAGAACACAGGAGGCATCGGATGGACCTGGGCCTGAGCCAAGAGCAAGAGATGATTAAGACTTCGGCGCGCGATTTCCTGGACAAGGAATGCCCGAAGAAGCTTGTGCGCGATATGGAAGAGGACGCCAAGGGCTACTCTCCCGAACTCTGGAAGAAGATGGCGAACCTGGGCTGGATGGGCCTGGCCCTTCCCGAGGCCAACGGCGGCACGGGCAACAGCTTCCTGGACCTGTGCGTCCTGCTGGAAGAGCACGGCCGCTCGCTCCTGCCGGGCCCCTTCTTCTCCACCGTGGTCCTGGGCGCGCTGCCAATCGCCAAGTTCGGCAACGACGCCCAGAAGAAGAAGCACCTGCCCAAGATCGCCGACGGCAACGAGATCGTGGTCTACTGCCAGACGGAACCGAGCGCGACCTGGGAGGCCAGCGGCGTTGAACTGACGGCCAAGAAGGAAGGCGACCACTACGTGCTGAACGGCACGAAGCTCTTCATCCCCCATGCCCACGTGGCCGATACGCTGCTTGTGGTGGCCCGGACGAGCAAGGGCGCCAAGGCGGAGGACGGCATCACGCTCTTCCTGGCGGACGCCAAGAGCCCCGGCATCAAGTTCGAGGGGCTGAAGACGATCGCCTCCGATCATCAGAGCGAGGTGACGTTCAAGGATGTGAAGGTTCCGGCCGCCAATGTCCTGGGCCACGCCGACAAGGGCTGGCAGATCGTGCACGCGATCTCCCTGTGGGGAGCGGCGGGCAAATGCGCGGAGATGGTGGGCGGCGCGCAGAAGGTCTTGGAGATGAGCGTTGACTATGCGAAGCAGCGCGTGCAGTTCGGCAGGCCGATCGGCAGCTTCCAGGCGATCCAGCACCACTGCGCCAATATGGTGACGGATGTGGACGGCTCCCGGTACATCGCCTATGAGGCGATCTGGCGCTTGAGCGAGGGGCTGGACGCCGAAAAGGAAGTCTCCATGGCGAAGGCCTGGGTGAGCGACGCCTACCGCCGCGTGTGCGCCCTTGGGCACCAGATCCACGGAGGCATCGGCTTCACGAAGGAACACGATATGCAGCTCTACTTCCGCCGGGCCAAGGCGGCCGAGCTGGCCTTCGGCGACGGGGATTTCCACCGGGAGCTGGTGGCGCAGAAGATCGGCATCTAGTCCGCAGCACATGGGAGTTTCGAGAGGCCCTGAGCGATCGGGGCCTCTCTTCTTTTCAGGAGGCGCGCCATGCCGGCAGACTGCATCTTCTGCAAGATCGCCACGGGCGAGATCAAGAGCGAGATGGTGGATAGGGATGAGAAGGTCTTTGTGATCAAGGATATCCATCCCCAGGCGCCGGTGCATCTGCTGGTGATACCGTTCGAGCACATCGCCTCCGTGGCGGAGATCATGAAGGGGAAGGCCGACCTGATCGGGCGCATGACGCTGATGGCGAACAAGGCGGCGGCGGACGCGGGCATCGCCGGGAAGGGTTACCGGCTGACGATCAATTGCGGCGGCGAGGGCGGGCAGACGGTTGGGCATTTGCATATGCATGTGTTGGGCGGCCGGCAGATGCGCGGCGGCATGGGGTAGGGCGCACCGCGTGCGCCCTAGCGGGTAGCCCTGAGGGCTTACCTCTACTCGCTCGCGCGGCGCGAGGGCTAACGACCTTGCGGTATGAACGCAGGGGCGTTTACACGATGGGTGAGCCACCGAGCGTTTCTTGTTTGTGACTAGTTTCTTCTGATATACTGGCCCCTGTTCCACGCTATTTCGAAAGGGCATAGGACTATGGCACAAGCACCACAGAAGAAGGGCGCGAAGAAGTTCCGGGGCGCCAGCGGCAAGGGCATCTCCCAGAAGCGGGCCAACGCAGGTCAGCGGCGCAAGGTGGTGCCGATGGACGTGCTGATGGGTGAGAAGCCCTGGCCGAAAAGCTAGCTTTCGTCCGTCGTTGCTTTTTCAGGCTCCCCGTTCATTTACGGGGAGCTTTTCTTTTGGCTCACGAGCCTTTTTGGGCAAGCCTTTCACGAGCATCCGCCTGTGGAGGCGCGCCTGCTTCGAGGGCTCCTTTCGCTGGGGATGGGGGAGGGTGTGCGATCCGCGCGAGATGGGGAAGGGTTCGCATGCAACCGGCCCGACGGGGCTTCCATGGAAGCGCCTGTCCCGAGATGAGGCGCCCCGGCACCGCACCAGGGCTGCGAACGTCTAACCCGATCGGGGAGCGGGCGGCCTTGAGGGCGCGCCAGCACCAACGATCGAAGGGCGACGCCGTACCGGTCCGGCGCGTTCTTCACCGTGCCCTCGGCGACATGGGTCAGCCGGTCACGTTCGCGTGTGAGTGACTGAGAGCGGATCGCGATCCTCCTCTTGCGCCTTGCCGAGTGCGGCGGCGGAGCTGCGACCGTGTGCCGGTGCACTCGGCGCGGTGGGCAGCTCCGGGGCTTGATTGCATACGATGTGGCATAGGCAAAGGCTATTCACCTCTATTTCAATAATACGTATCACTGTCAAGTAGTGAGAGAGCAAGAGAATCTAGGAGTCCATCCACCGATTGCACAGATTAGAAGATTAGGGAAGTAGAGAAGAGGACAATCCACAGAGGGCGCAGAGGCAAAAAGGAGCAGGGAGCGCGGTTCCGTAGAGGAAAGCGATCCAGAGGTGATCCACAGGAGAGTGAGCGGACTGAGGGAAGTGGGAGCCGCGAGTGTTTCGGACAGGGTCTAGGAATCAGTTCGAAATTAGCGGGTGAGACGTGAATGGGGAGATGGTGGTCCAACAGGTACAGACAGCGATTTTGACGAGTTTGTGCGGGGATGGCATGTTGCATTTGTGACGAAATTCGCAACGATTCGAGTAATGGGGAGGGAGCAATTCGCTAATTAGGCTAACTGGAGGCGGATTGTGACGATAAAGTTCGTAATATTTCGGAGATTTTTTGGGTTTGGAGCAACGTGTCGGGCGTATTTAGACTGATTCCGTAGTGACCGCAAGAAAAGAGCGGCACTGACGAAGGAGCATCGAGATGAGCGCGATCGTTGAGACGGTGGAAGAGCCGAAGGGGTATGACCCGGAAGTGGCGGCGTTGCTCGAGGAGATCGGTGAGATGCACCTGGGGAATGCGCGGGCGACACGTCGGGACGACCTCTCTACCTGGACATCGGCCACCTACTTCGGCATCTAAATAAGCGGCATCAGGGAGTGGCGACCCGAAGAGGCGCTAACTCAAGGAAGGACTTATCCAAATGAAAATCGTACGTGAAACGATCATCCGCCCCGCGAAGGGGTACGAGAAGGAAGTGGCGGCGACGCTGGAAGAGCTGGGCGATTTCCTGGCAACGCAGCCGGGGTTCATCGAGGGGTATACGCTCGATGGGATCAACGAGGCGGGACTTCTCGCGCGCATCAGCGTGTGGGAGAGTCGCGACCTTGCGGACCGGAGCGCGATGCTGGACCACACGATCGCGCTGCGGGCAAAGCTGCAGCGGATGGCGCAGCCTGGGACGCAGGAGCTGTTGCTCGAGATTGTCTCGGAGCGGCATGCGGAAGCGGTCGCCGCGTAAGACAAAGACAAATACATAGAGTCGAGGAATGAGAGACGCCCCGGGAAGCCGGGGCGTTTCTGTTTGGGGGGGTTGGTGGGTAGGGGCGCGCGTTTCGGTGCGGCTCCGATGCAGCATGCGGAGTGAAGACACACGCGGAGTGAGGGCGCGCGCTCCGGTGAAGCACACGGAGTCCTTCAGAAAGGACCGCGTTCGTCCGATGGAATCGGACCGCCCCTACAGAGGAGGTGGATTGCGGGGCAACCCAGGCGGCGTAGGCCCTGCGTCGCAGCGATTGGGATAGCTGATTCTCAAGCTTCGCTATTTGATGGCGACGGGGCTGATGGGGCTGCCGACGGCGTTGGTGATGTTGAGGGGAGGGGCGGAGAGGAAGAATTCGTAGACGCCGTCTTGGGCGCAGTCTTGGGAGAGGACATCGAGCTTCCAGTATTCGCCGACCTGCATGCCGAGGTTGCGGATGACCTGGACGTGCCAGGGGAAGGCGCGGGGACCCTTCGAATCTTCGAATGGCGTGACTTCGGCGGCGGAGTTGTCCACGGCGATGGCGGCGACCTGCTTTTCGTGGAGCCAGCCGGCTGAGGAGACGCCCATGCCGGGCTCGCCGCCGCGTATCCAGGCCATGCGCTCGTTGAGGGGAACCTTGGGCCAGCGCTCGAGGTGGCCGGTGCGGATGAGGAGGATATCGCCGCGCTTGATCTGGACGTTCTGCTTTTTTGCGCAGCCTTCGAGGTCCTGGGCGGTAACGGGCATGCCGGGGGTCATGAAGTCGAGGCCTTTGTAGCGGGCGATGTCCAAGAGGACGCCTCGGCCGACGAGGTGTTCGCGAAGCTGGTGGATGCCGAGGTGGCTGAGGCCCTGGGAGGCGGAGACATCGCCGCCCCAGAAGCCGTTGTACATGACGTCTTCATAACAGAAGTGGGAGAGGCCGTCCCACTGGGTGGAGCATTGGAGGGGCATGGTGATCCAATCGTCGTTGACCTGGAGGCCTGGGTAGTAGAGCTTTTCGGTAGGGAGGAGCATGCCATCGGCGCTGGTGGAGGACATCCACTTGATGGGGGTGGCGCGGTTGAAGGGAGCGGAGGGGTCTATGTTGAGGGCGAGGTTGATGACTTTGCCGCGCTTGACGAGCTTGGTGGCGGCGATGACGGTCTGGGGGTCTATGTAGTTGAGGGTGCCACGCTCGTCGTCGGGGCCCCATTTGCCCCAGTTGTTGACGTCTTTGTTGACGTAGCCCATGACTTTGCCTTTGGCGTCCACGGTGTACGTGGGTGGTGTCCAGCGCAGTTTTTCAGTCATGGGGGCCTCCGTTAGGTGGCGTTCGATTGGGAATAGCGGGGCTATAGTAGCGGAAGCAGGCAAATGTGGGAACGGGGGAGAGGGGGCGAGCTCAGCCCGGTTCTTGGGTTACTTTAGAAGGAGCCGTAGCTCATAGGGATGAGCACACGCCATCAGAATGGCCAAGAGAAGAGGGGATAAAGAGACCTCACCCCCGATGCGGCATCGGGGTCTCGAGGACTCGACCTGTGCGTGCCCTCTTGTAGCTCTAAGAAGAGCAGTAGCTCATAGGAATGAGCACACGCCATAGGAATGGCTCTCCCGGACGCTCCGATGAATCGAAGCTGGGAGAGGGTAGGCGCGCGCCGCGTTCGTCCGATGGAATCGGACCGCCCCTACGGGATGTGGGTTGCGGGGCAACCCGGTCAGCGTAGGCCCGTTCGTCGTGGTGATTAGGTATCACCGCTCCTCATGGCGACAGAGGGGGTTAGAAGGCGAGGGTGTCCCAGGTGCTCCAGGAGGCGGGGACGGGGGAGACTTCTTCGGTGGGGTGGACGGCGTGGAGAAGCTCGGAGACGGTGACCATCTGCATGGGTGTGTGTTTGATCATTTCGGCGAGGAGCTCGCGCGGCTGGGTGCGGCGCATGCCGTAGATATCGGCCTCGATGCCGGTGAAGAGGTAGGCGTTGTGCTCGCCGCGGGCGCGGATGGCTTCGTGCATGGCTTTCGTATCGGCGAAGTTGCCGTAGAGGATGCCGGTGCTGATGGAGCGATCGCGGAAGATGACCTGGAGGCCGAGGCTGCTGTTCATCTTATAGGTGCGGTCGGCCTTGGCAGTGCCGGGTCTGCCGCTGTGCCCCATCTCGTCCATGACGACCCACCTATAGCCGTGGCTTTTGATGATGGGCGCGAGGGCAGGGGTGTAGGACATCTCTGGGGGGAAGAAGCCGACGGGCTTGTAGAGCTCGCCGAAGTACTTGCGGCAGGCGGCGGTGTTCTGCTCGATGAGGGCGGCGGCTTCGTCGGGCGGGAGGGTGTTGAGGGGCTTGCCGCCGAAGGCGCTGGCGGTGAGCTCGATCTGGCCCCGTTTCACGAGAGCGGCGAGGCGGCGCATGACTTCGGCGTGGCCGACGGCATCGAGGCGCTCGGCGAGCCGGCCATCGAAGTTGACGGTGAGGTGGGCCTTGGGGGTGGCTTCGAAGAGATCGAAGAGGGGGAGGTAGCAGACGGTAGCGGCCTTGCGGATGATGTCGTCGCTTTTGAACTCGGGCTGGAAGCAGTTGATGAGATGGCACCAGTACAAGGGGCGTGGCACTCCTAAGGCTCGATGCAATTGTGGCGGAAGGCATTCTACAGACAGCGGGGGCGCCGGACAAGGCGAACGGGATACGGGCGATGTACCCCACGATTTGAGCAGCCGCCAGGGCCTACGCTGCAGGGCGATTGACCCTAGTTCTTTCCCAGGTATAATAGCCAGCGCCGACGGCCCATTTCCTGATAGCAGGCTGGGCTTTGCCCACAGCGCGCCAGAGGAGGCGGCGATGCAGAACTTCAAGACGATCTTGTACGACAAATCGGAAGGCATCGCCACCATCACGCTGAACCGCCCGGAGGTGCTGAACGCGCTGAACTGGGTGATGAACGAGGAGCTGCAGGCGGCGTGGGCGGACATCAAGAAGGACCCGAAGACAATCGTGGCCATCGTGACGGGGGCGGGGGATCGGGCTTTCTGCACGGGGATTGATGTGAAGGGGATGGCGAACGATTCGCCGCCGATCCGGAAGCCGGACGAGAAGCACCGGGACCTGTATTTCACGGCTATCCACACGCAATGCTGGAAGCCGGTGATCACGGCGATCAACGGGATGACGGTGGGCGGCGGGCTGCACTTTGTGGCGGACAGCGACATCGTGATCGCGGCGGACCACGCGACCTTTTTCGATACGCACGTGAAGGTGGGACTCGTCTCCGGGCATGAGCCGATCGGCCTGGTGCGGCGGATGCCGTTCGAGGCGGTGATGCGGATGTCGCTCATGGGGGGACAGGAGCGGATGAGCGCGCAACGGGCCTTTGAGCTGGGGATGATCAGCGAAGTAGTGCCGAAGGACCGGCTGATGGCGCGGGCGCGGGAGATCGCGAAGATGCTGCTGACGAACTCGCCGCAATCCATGATTGACTCGAAGAAGGCGATCTGGGGGAGCCTGAACTACGGGCGCGAAGAGGGGATGGAGTATGGGTGGAAGGTGATCGGCGAGCACAACGTGCATGCGGACGTGCGCGAAGGGTCGCTGGCCTTTGTGGAGCGCCGGAAGCCGGTATGGCAGGCGCCGAAGGCAGAACATTGATCAGGGCGTGATCAGCACACCGATGGAACATTCAGCCCTGGCCGGAATACGGGTCCTTGACCTGACGCACCACATCGCGGGGCCGTGCGCGACGAAGCTGCTGGCGGACTACGGCGCGGATGTGGTGAAGGTGGAGCGGCCGGAGGGGGACCCGGCGCGAGGCATCGGCCCCTTTTCTCAGGACCTGCCGGGGCCGGAGCGCAGCGGGTCGTTCCTGGACCTGAACACGAACAAGCGCAGCATCACGCTGAACTTGAAGTCGTCGCTTGGGGTGGAGATCGCGAAGGAGCTGGCGCGTGAGGCGGAGATCGTGGTGGAGAGCTTCAAGCCGGGGACGATGGAGCGGCTTGGCCTTGGGTACGACGTGCTGCGGGAGAGCAATCCGCTCGTTACCCTGACGTCCATCTCCAACTACGGGCAGACGGGGCCGTACCGCGACTTTCTAGGCACCGACATGGTGCTGTACGCGGCCGGAGGGCCGATGTGGGGGAATGCGCCGCTGGGGCGCTATCCGCTGCGGCTGCCGGCGAGCACGACGCAGTTCCATGCGGGCTATATGGCGGCGGTGGCGACGATGATCGGCTATTACGGAGCGCGGTATAACGGGATCGGCCAACACATTGATTCTTCGATCTTCGAATCGGAGGCGGGAAGCGTGGACCGGCGGCTGACGGGACTGCTGCGCTACCAGTATCAGGGGATCGTCATCGAACGGACGGTGCCTCGAGGGCAAGGGTTCCCGTGCGGGGTCTTCGCATGCAAGGACGGCTATGTAAACATCTGGGGCGGGATGCAGTTCTACCCGAACAGCGTGCGGATGATGGGGATGCCGGATCTGGCGAACGACGCACGCTTCAACACGCGGGAGCAGCAGGCGAACGAAGACCGGAGGTCTGAGTTCGAGGCGGAGTTCTTCTACCCGTGGGTGCTGGAGAAGACGAAGCAAGAGGTGCTGGACCTGGCGCGGAAGAACGGGGTGCTGTGCGGCGCGCTGTTCACGGTGCAGGACTTGATCGAAAGTCCGCATTCGAAGGCGCGGAACTTTTTCGTGGACGTGACGCACGCGGAGACGGGGACGGCGCAGTATCCGGGTCCGCTGTTCAAGATGGCGCGAACGCCATCGGAGGGATGGAGGGCGGCTCCGCTCTTAGGCGAGCATAACGAGGATGTGTATTGCCGCCAATTGGGCTTCAGCAAGCAGGACCTGGTGCATATGCGGCAGGCGGGGGTGATTTAGTGGCAAGAGAAGAACACCCTCTCCTCATTCCCCTCCCATCGAGGGAGAGAGGGTTGGAGGCTTTGGTTTGAGGCTCCCGCTGGAAGGCATCCGCGTTTTGGCGAACACGTATACGTGGGCCGGGCCCTACGCCGGGATGATCCTGGCCGATATGGGGGCCGAGGTCATCCTCATCGAGTCCACGCAGCGATGGCAGTGGAATACGCGCGGCTTTATGGCGCGGCCTTCCAAGGCGCTGGTGGCGACGCTGGGATCCATCGGCGGGGCGTATGTGGACAAAGACCCCGGGGAGCGGCCGTGGAACCGCCATGCGATGTTCAATTCGGCGGCGCGGAACAAGTACAGCTTCACGGTGGACCTGCTGAAGCCGGAGGGCGTGGAGATCGTGCGCCGGCTGGCCTCCATATCCGACGTGTTGATCGAGAACAGCACGCCGGGAGTGATGGACAAGCTGGGGGTGGGCTATGAAGCGCTGCGGCAGGTGAAGCCGGACCTTGTCTTTGTCTCATCGAGCGGGATGGGGGCGCGGGGGCCGTTCGCGGGGCACCGAGGGTTCGGGACGCAGATGGAGGACCTTTCCGGGTTCACGTGGCTGCGTGCCTACCCGGACGGGGAACCGACGGATACGCCGATGACGAACCATTCGGACGCCTCAGCAGGGGCGGGGATCGTGCTGGCGGTGATGCACGCGCTGGCGCACCGGAACCGGACGGGCGAGGGGCAGTGGGTGGACTGCTCGCAGTCAGAGAAGCTCATCAACCAGGTGGGCGAGGTGGTGATGGACTATACGATGAACGGGCGGGTGGAGGGGACGCTGGGGAACCGCCACCGCTCGATGGCGCCGCACGGGGCGTACCCCTGCGCGGGGCAGGACAAGTGGATCGCGATCGCGGTCTCCAGCGACAGACAGTGGGAGGCGCTGAAGGGGCTGATGGGGAGCCCGACGTGGGCGGAGGACCGGAGATTCCGGACGAGCCTGGGGCGGTGGAAGAACCAGGACGACCTGGACAAGGGGATCAGCGAGTGGACGCGGAGGCAATCGCACCAGGAGCTGTTCCTGCGCTGCCAGGCGGCCGGCGTGCCCGCGGGGGCGCTGTGCGACGAGGCGGAGATCAGCAAGGACCCGCAGCTGTGGGCGCGGGACTTTTTTGTGCCGATCACGAGCCCGGAGGCGGGGACGCACCTGCATGTAGGGCCGCTGTGGCAATCGTCAAGCGTGCAATTCGCAGTCAGGAAACCTGATGTACGGCTAGGCGAGGACAATGCGTTTGTGTATAAAGAGGTGCTGGGCGTGGCAGAGGAGACGTACGGGCGCCTAGAGCGCGAAGGGCACATCGGGATGGACTATGTGCCGCATGTGACGTAGCAATATCTTTCAGGAGGACGCAGTTGAGCAGCAATCCGTACTACAAAAAAGGCGCGATCGTGGGCGCGTATGAGCATCCTTCGCGGTCCATGCCGGGGAAGACGGCGATGCAGCTGCAGGCGGAGTGCCTGGTGGCGGCGCTGGACGACGCGGGGCTGACGCTGCAGGACCTGGACGGGCTGTGCGCCACGCGCATCCCCGGCTTGCAGCCGATCTCGTTTGCTGAATACCTGGGCATCTACCCGCAGTACCTGGAGTCCACGCAGGTGGGAGGCTCTTCCTACGTGCTGTATGTGCTGCACGCGATGGAGGCGATAGCGGCGGGGCGGGCGAAGTGCATCGGCATCGCGTACGGGAGCCTGCCGACCTCCGAGGGGCGCAAGATCGGGACGCGCGGGATGGGCGGCGGAGGAGGCGGCGCAGAGGTGCCGCGGGAGGACCAGTTCGAATCGCCTTACGGGCTGACGCTGATCGGGGCGTATGCCCTGAGCACGCGGCGGCATATGTATCAGTACGGGACGACGGCGGAGCAGCTGGCGGAAGTGGCGGTGACGATGCGGAAGCATGCAGGGAACAACCCGAGCGCGAAGTACCGGGACCCGATCACGGTGGACGACGTGCTGAAGTCGCGCTATATCTGCGACCCGCTGCACCTGCTGGACTGCTGCATCATCAGCGACGGCGGGGGAGCGGTGATCGTGGCGCACCCGGACGTGGTGAAGAAGTGCAAGACGAAGCCGGTCTATGTGATGGGGGGAGCGGAGACGAGCATGCACACGTCCAGCGGGCACCGGGACTACACGGTTTCGGCGGCGGCGCAATCGGGGCCGCTGGCGTTCAAGATGGCGGGCCTTTCGCCGAAGGACGTGGACTTTCTGATGATTTACGACGCCTTCACGATCAACGTCCTCATCACGCTGGAGGACCTGGGTTTCTGCAAGAAGGGCGAAGGCGGGCCCTTTGTGCAAGGCGGGCGCATCAGCGTGGGGGGGCAGCTGCCGATCAACCCGGACGGCGGCGGGCTCTCTTCATGCCACCCCGGCATGCGCGGGATGTTCCTGCTGGTGGAGGCGGTGAAGCAGCTGCGGGGAGACTTCAAGGGGACGCCGCGCCAGGTGAAGGACCCGGAGGTGGGGCTGGTGAACGGCATCGGCGGGTATATGGGGACGCGGCACAATACGACGACGCTGCTGCTTTCGAACAAGTAGGGGTAGGGAGTTTATCCACAGATTGCACAGGCGGGGAAGATTTAATACCACTGAGGACACGGATTATCAGCTTGGCAAGAGAGGGCGGCGGGAAGGCCGCCCGGAGGAAGTGACGCGATGACGACGCAACCGCCGGTGAAGAAGTATGCAAAGACGCTGCCGGTCATAGACGACGAGAGCGAGCCGTTCTGGAAGGGGTGCAAGGAGCATAAGCTGCTCATCCAGAAGAACATGTCCACCGGGAAGCTGTTCTTCTACCCCCGGGCCATGGCGCCGGGGGACCCGAAGGCGAAGGTGGAGTGGGTGCAGGTGAGCGGGAAGGGGAAGGTGCACACGTTCACGGTGATCCGGCAGAACATCGCGCCGGGGTTCCGGGACGAGCTGCCGTACATCGTGGCGATCATCGAGCTGGATGAAGGGGTGCAGATGATGAGCAATATCGTGGGATGCAAGCCGGAAGAGGTGAGCATCGGGATGGCGGTGAAGGTGCAGTTTGAGGATGTGAACGAAGAGATCTCACTTCCGAAGTTCGTGAAGGCATAGTATCATCGCACCGCCCCAGGGTGGGCGCTGCAGAAAGCACGTTTAGGAGGCAACATGGGCATCCTTGAAGGCAAGTGCGCCGTGATCACCGGCTCGGGCCGGGGTTTGGGCAAGGCGTACGCGGAGCTGTTCGCGAAGGAAGGCGCGAAGGTGGTGGTGAACGACGTTGACCGGGACGTGGCGGAGGAGACGGCGGCAGGGATCAAGAAGGCGGGGGGAACCGTCGTGGTCAGCGCGGAGAGCGTGTACCCGTACGAATCGGCGGGGAAGATCATCCAGAAGTGCGTTGACTCGTTCGGGCGCATTGACATCCTGGTGAATAACGCGGGCATCGTGCGCGATAAAACGGTGTGGAATATGACGGTGGAGGAGTTCGACGCTGTGATCAACGTCCACCTGAAGGGGACGTTCTATTGCGGGCAGCATGCGATCCGCCTGATGCGCGCGCAGCGGAGCGGTGTCATCATGAACATCGTGTCCGGGGCGCACCACGGGAACTTCGGCCAATCGAACTATTCGGCGGCGAAGGGCGGCATCGCTTCGATGACCTATACATGGGCGGTTGAGCTGGCGCGGTCCAACATCCGCGTCAACTGCGTGGCGCCCAGCGGCGATACGCGGATGACGCAGAGCATCCCTGATGCACAAAAGAACCCGAACAGGCGCGCGCTGCCTCCGGAGTGGACGGCGCCGCTGATCGCCTATCTGTGCAGCGACGAGGCGTTCTGGGTGCACGGCCAGGCGTTCAATTCAACGGGGGAGCTGTACCGGATCATGCGCCAGCCGACGTACCACACGGGCATCTTCAAGCCGGGCGGATGGGACATCCCTTCGCTGAAGGAAGTGTTCAAGCGAGTCTACTTCGGCCAGCTGGAGAACTATGGGTTGGGCAAGCCGCCATATGCCTATTACAACGGCCTGCCGAAGCCTGAGGAGAAGCAGTAGTCGCTCGGCGCGACGGCCAGCAGTCTCGCGGCACGAGGCGCGATTTGTGCGAGTGAAGGGGCGCTCCCAAAAAGGGGCGCCCCTTTTTGGTTGAGGATGGGGAACCTATCCCTTGGTCCCTTCCCTGCGAGTGGTTCCGGCAGACCGGGCCGAAGGTCCGGCCTGCGGACAGAATCTTCGAAAGGGATAGGGGCTGCTTGAGCAACCCAGTCTGTGTTGGGTTGCGGAGGCAACCCGGACAGGGGCAGATGGAGGGGAACCGATGAAGGTGCGGATAGGCGTGGGACTAATGGGATGGCCGTTCCCGAGGCGCGAGGCGGCGCCGCTGTGGGAGTGGGTGGACTTTTGCGAGGGATCGGCGGTTGATTCAATATGGCTGGCGGACAGGGTGGTGGCGCCTACGATCAGCTTAGAGTCCATGACGTTCATGGGGGCGCTGGCGGCACGCACGAGGCGGATGAAGTTCGGGAATAGCGTGCTCGCGCTGCCGCTGCGGAACCCCGTGGTGCTGGCGAAGGAGATCGCGACGGTGGATTTCATCTCGGGCGGGCGGATGCTGCCCGCCGTGGGGATCGGGACGGACAACGCGGCGGAGTTCGAGGCGACGGGAACGGATATCAAGGAGCGGGCGGGCCGAACGGATGAGGCGATGGCGCTGATGCGTCGGCTGTGGACGGAGAACGAGGTGACGTTCCAGGGGAAGTATTACAAGACGACGAAGGTGACGGTGGAGCCTAAGCCGGTGCAGAAGCCTGCGCCGCCGATCTGGATCGGCGGGAGGACGGAGGCGGCCTTCCGCCGGGCGGGGCGGTTGGGGGATGGGTGGATGGCCTCGCTGGTGACGCCGGAGGAGGCGGGACGAGGGATCGAGGCGATACGGCGGCATGCGAGGGAGGCGGGTCGCACGGTGCCGGAGGACCACTACGGGGCCATCGTGAGCTATCTTTTCGCAAAGAGCCGGGAGGAGGCGGAGCGGACGGCGGCGCAGTACGGGATAGGGGCGCGATCACGGCCGGAAGTGCCAATAGGCAAGCTGAATGCGCTGGGAACGGCGGAGGATATAGCGGCGCTCATCGGGGAATATGTGAAGCGCGGGGTGACGAAGTTCGTGATGCGGGCGGCATGTCCGCCGGAGCAGACGATGGAGCAGACGCGGCGGCTGGCGGAGGAGGTTGTGCCGGGGTGGCACAAGGGGTAGCGCAGGAATCCGGGGAGGGCGCTCCGGTGCGGCACACGGTCCGAGAGGCTCGGACTCGTAGGAACGAGAGTCCTTCAGAAAGGACCGCGTTCGTCCGATGGAATCGGACCGCCCCTACATGGGTTTGGGGTTGCTTTGTAACCCAGGGACGTAGGCCCTTCGTCGCAGCAGTTGGCATAGCTGCTTCTCAGGGTGACGGAGGGGGGAGAGGGTTATGAGCGGCGCTGGGTCATCATTTCGTGGAATTTTTCGGGGGAGGGGGCGCTGCGGGCCATCTGGATGATGCGCTGTTCTTTCTCTTCGATAGCAGTCGCGGCGTCGGCGACTTTGGCGGCAATGGAGAGGGGGATGTTGGCGACGCCGTGCTTATCGCCGTGGAGGAGGTCGCCGGGGTTGACGACCATGCCGCCGACGCGGACGGGAAGGCCGAAGCTCACCAGGTGGACGTAAGCGTGGGAGACGAGGACTTCCTTGGCGAAGAAGTGGAAGCCTGCGCGCTCGACTTCGTCCAAGTCGCGGACGCCGCCATCGGTGACGGTGCCGATGACGCCGAGGGCCTTGTGGATGCTGGCGTTGACTTCGCCCCAGAAGGAGCCGATGGGGTTGGGGTAGTCTTCATCATGGATGACGAGGATGCGCGGCGCAGGGATGCTCAGGATGTGATCCCAGAGGTCGGCGCTCTTGACGCGGGGCGGGTTAGGGCCGGGCTCGCGGGCGGAGATGGTGGCGGTGACGGCATAGCCGGTCATAACGCCGAGTTTGGGGAGGATGCACTTAATCTCAGGGGTCATGAAGCCTTCGCTGTAGGGGATGACGTTGAAGGTTTCGATGGCGTTGCAGATGGTGGGCGAGGTGATTTTGGCGAGTCGGGCCAGTTGATCGGCGGTCAATGGAGCTTCGGGCATATGGGTCTCCTTTTTGGGCAGCCCTGAGGGCGACCATTTTTTGCTCGGGTGGCCCTAAGGGCTTACCCATACCAAGATTCTTCGGGGAGGGCTTTAGGCCGTTACCTACCAAGGGTTAGGGAAGGGTTCGTTTGAAGAGGCGGGCACGGGGCTTCACATCCGGGTTGGCGATGTTGAGGGGCCATTCGCCGCGAAGGGCGCGGAGGACTTCCTCGCAAAGCTGCTTGCGCAGTCGAGCGTTGGCGACGGGGGACTGGGAGCCGGAGTGGGGGGTCATGAGGACGTTGGGCATGCTGACCAAGGGACTATCGGGCGGGAGGGGCTCTTTTTCAAAGACGTCCAGCCCGGCCCCGGCGATCCGGCCCGACTTCAGCGCTTCGATGAGAGCGGCTTCGTCCACCACAGGGCCCCTGGCGGTGTTGATGAGGAAGCAGGTCTTTTTCATCTTAGCGAACTGCTCCCGGCCGATGAGGCGCCGCGTGGAGGGCAAGAGGGGAACATTGAGGGAGATGTAGTCGCTGGTGGAGAGCAATTCATCGAAGGAGACGGGTTTCATGCCCTTGGCGGCGATCTGCTCCGGCTTGAGGACGGCATCGTAGGCGACGACATCCATGGCGAAGGCCTTGCCCTTTTGCGCCACGGCCATGCCGATGCGCCCGAGGCCGATGACGCCGAGGCGCTCCTGCTGGATGGAGCGGATTTTAGGGATGAAATCGCGAAGGGGCCACTGGCCCTTGTGGACGGCGGCGTCCATGGGGATGAGCTGTTTGGCGAATGCGATAAGGAAGGCGAAGACGGAGTTGGAGACCTCTTCGGCGCAGTAATCGGGGACGTAGATGACGGCGATGCCGTGCTCGGTGGCGGCGGCGATGTCCACGTTATCGTAGCCGACGCCATAGCGGGCCACGGCGATGGTCTTGGGGAGGTTCTCCATTGCCTTGCGGGTGATGGGGACAAGGCCGTTGAGGATGATATGGGCATCCTTCGCGAGTTCGATGAGGTCGGCGTCAGAGGCGCAACGCTTGCCGGTGACGCTAACGCCGTGAGCGCCGAGGGTCTTGGCCTCAGCGGAGTTGGCGATGAATTCGGGAGGAGAATCGGAGTGGACGGCAAGGATGGGTGTCATAGAAGGCGTACACCTCGGCGTGATCCGCTTATGTGACTACCAGGGACAAAACGGTGGGATAAGGAGCGTTTCGGTTCAGCATGCGGGCTCCTAGATGCGGTCTACGGTCCTGCCGCCATCAACGACCATCATGAGGCCGGTGGTGTAGTCGCTTTCGCTGGAGCAGAGGTAAAGGAGGGCGCCGATGAGATCAGAGGGGTGGCCCATGCGCTTGAGGGGCTGGCCTTCCACAAGGCGGCCTATGTATTGCTTGGGGAGGGTGACCATGGTCGCCTCGGTATCTATGGGCCCGGGGGCGATGCCGTTGACGTTGATGTTGTCCTTGCCCAGCTCCACGGCGAAGCCGCGCATGAGGCCGAGGACGCCAAGCTTGGAGAGGGCGTAGGGGCTGCTGGCGGCGGAGTAGGCGGCGCCGGAGGACTGGAAGATAACCTTTCCCTTGCCGCGCTTGCGCATGGCGGGGATTACGGCGCGGGTCATGAGGATCTGCCCGGTGAGGTTCACGGCCATGAACCGGTTGTAGTAGTCCATGGGGACGGTGGTGAAGGTGTCCATGCGCATGCTGTGGTAGATGGCGGCATTGTTGACCAGGATATCTATGCCGCCGTAGAGCTTTTCCGTCTTTTCCGCGACATCCATGCAGTTCTTTTCGTCGGCGACATCGAGTCGCATGAAGGTAGCGCGTTTGCGCATGCGGGAGATGGAGTTGGCAACCGCTTTGCCTTTTTCTTCGTTGATATCGGCGAGGACGACGGAGGCGCCCTGGCCGGCGAGGGCATAGGCGTAGGCTTCGCCGATGCCCTGGGAGGCACCGGTGACTATGGCGACTTTTCCTTTGAGTTTCATGGCAGCTCCGGGGAGTTTATCCACAGATCACGGGGGTTTTCGGAAGGAATTTCGGATTTCATCCACCGATTTTCACAGGTTGCAGAGATTGGGAGATGCGGCTGGAGAGGAAGGGGCATTCGGAAGCTGGCGGGATGGTAGCATTGGGGCTAGGGTGCGTCAACGGAAGGAGGAGGAAGAGGATTCACTCCCGATGCGGCATCGGGGTCTCGAGGACTCGACATGGGAGTGCCCTCTCGTTGCTCGAAGACGAGCAGTAGCTCATAGGAATGAGCACAAGCTATCAGAATGGCTCTCCCGGACGCTTCCCGAGTTGCACTGGGAAGCTGGGAGAGGGTAGGGGCACAGGGTGTGCCCGGCGGGGAGGGCTGGCCGCTCCGATGTATCGGAGCCCTGTGGGAAGCCAGGGAGGGCGCTCCGGTGCGGCACTCGGAGTCCTTCGGAAAGGACCGCGTTCGTCCGATGGAATCGGACCGCCCCTACGGGAGAATGTAGGTTGCGGGGACAAGCCGGGGAGCGTAGGCCCGTTCGTCGTGGCGATTGGGAATCGCCGCGCCTCAGGGCGACAGGGGAAGACTGCTATGTGCGGTGAAGTTCGATGAGGGTGATTTCCGGACGGGCGCAGAAGCGGATGGGAAGCATGCTGGCGCCGAGGCCGGGGCTGACGTGCATGAGGGAGTCGCCGTGCTTGTGGATGCCGGAGGCGGGTCTGAGGGGGTGGATGGTGCCGGTGAAGGGGACGCCAAGGAGAGGGATGCGGACCTGGCCATCGTGAGCGTGGCCGCTGAGGGTGAGGGCGATGCTGCGCTGGGCGACATGGGGAAAGAGATCGGGGGAGTGGCTGAGGAGGATGACGGGGAGACCGGAGGGAACGCCCTGGAGGGCAGCCGGGAGGTCATCGGCCTTGTTGTAGCGATCGTCTAAGCCTGCGAGGACGAAGCTCGCGCCGCTACGGGTGAGGACGACGTGGCGGTTGACGAGGAAGGTGAGGCCCGCGTGGCTGAGCGCGCGGAGGTTGCCCGCAGCATCTATGCCCTTGCCGCGAAACCTGCCGGGGATTGGGATGCCGAGGCGATAGTTCATGTGCTCGTGATTTCCGGGGACGGCGTAGACGGTCTTGCCGTTGGCGAAATCGCGCATGGCGGTGCACGCCTGCTCCAGGCCCTGGCCGTTGGAGAGGAAATCGCCGGTGACGATGTAGAGATCGGCATGGAGGCCGGCGGCACGGCGAAGGTGCTTGCGCGAAGGGGTAGGACGCCTGCCGATATGGAGGTCGGAGATGTGGAGGATGGTGAAGCCATCAAGGGCGGCGGGCCAAGAGGGGAGGCCGAGGACGCGGCGGCGGATGCGGAGCCGGTTGGGCTCCACGAGGCGGGCGTAAAGGGCGAGGGCGACCAGGAGGAGGACGAGCGGGAGGAGGATGGCGAGGAGCATCGGGAGTCAGCGACCGAGGAGGACGACTTCGACGAGGGGACAGCTCTTGATCCACTTCTTCACCGGGCCATCGCCCAGCTCGTTATCCGTGAATTTCGAGAGAACGGCGAGGCGCTCTTTCTTCTCGAGGATGGGGCGGGCGCGGGCGGGAAGATCGGCCTTGGCCTTCTTTTTGACGTGCAGGGTCATCTCCTGGTTCTTGAGCATGTTGGCGTACCAATCGCGCTTGCCGGGCGGCCCGGTGATGTAGAGCTTGCCATCGCGCATGTGGGTCCATATCTCGATGCGCCTTGGCTTGCCGCTCTTCCGGCCGATGGTGGTGATGTCCACGATCTTTGTGCCCTCGAGGGCTCTGAGGATGGCTGGGTCTACGGGCATCAGGCGTTCCCATCTGAGAGTCCGGCGAGGCCGTCTATGCTCTGGACGTTGTTCTTCCGTTGATAGTCGCGGATGCCCTCGGGGCCTTTGCGCTCCACCCACTGGACGAGCTGTTTGCGCTCGCCGGCGTAGGTGAAGAGGGGGACGCCATAGCCGCAGGAGTCCGAGATACGGTGGAGGCGGACGCGGATGATGGAGCGGACGCCATCAAGGCGGGGGAAGCGGGCGAGGAGGCTCTGGAAGTCGGGGGAGGAAGGCTCGACGACCTCGCCGCGGCCGTGGAGGCGAACGATGTTGGGTGGGCCATCAAAGGCGCAGAGCATGATGACGATGCGCCCGTTCTCTTTGAGGTGGGCGATGGTCTCCGCGCCGCTGCCGGGGAGATCGAGGTAGGCGACGGTTGTATCGTCCAGGATGGCGAAGGTATCGAGGCCTTTGGGCGAGAGGTTGATGTGGCCCTGGCCGGAGAGAGGCGCGGTGGCGACGAAGAAGAGCTTCTGGCGGCGGATGAAGGCGGCCAATCGTTCATCGAGGACGGGGTGCAGTTTGCCCATGGGATTCTCCCACTAGAAGAGCGGCTTGAGCAGGTCAAGAAAGCGATTGGTCATGTGGGCGGTTGCGCCCCAGATCATGTGCTCGCCGAAGCGGTAGGACTGAATCTTGATGCGCTGGCCCGTCGGGTCGTCGGGGTGAGGGGCAAGGTTGCGCGGGTCGCGCAGGTGAGAGAGGGGGACTTCGAGGACCTTGTCCACCTCGCGGGCCTGGGGGATGAAGGGGTAGGGGTCGCGCTGGATGCGGGCGACGACGGGGGTGACGACGAACTTGCTCCGCGTCACGATATCGTCCATGAGGCCGAGGACGGTGATGTCGTCGGGCTCGATTCCGACCTCTTCGAAGCTTTCGCGAAGGGCCGTCTCCACAAGCGTGGCATCTTCCGGGTCTTTGCCGCCGCCGGGGAAGGAGATCTCGCCCTTGTGGTGCTCGACGTGGGAGGTGCGGACGGTGTAGACGATCTTGTAATCGGGCGGCGGGCCGAAGAGGCCGATGAGGACGGCGGCGATGGGGCGGCCTTCGCTGGGGATACGGACACGGGACCGCCGGTTGAGCAGGCGCTCAAGTTCAGAGAGGTCCATGGGGGCATGATACCACGCGCACGATTACGATTGCGGGACAGGTTCACCATGCTATACTCCCGCCAATTTCCACAGGAGCAAGACGCGTATGTCCGGCCCCTGCCAAGGCCTTCGGATTGTTGACTTCACGAGCGCCTTCCCCGGCGCGCTGGCGACGATGGTGCTGGCCGATGCGGGAGCGGAGGTGGTGAAGGTGGAGCCGCCGGGAGGCGACCCGACGCGGAGGCAGTATGCCTCCATCATGTGGCATCGGGGGAAGAAGAGCGTTGTCCTTGACCTGAAATCGGCGCAGGGGCAGGCCGACGCGAAGCGGCTGGCGGCGAGCGCGGACGCGGTCATTGAGTCGTTCAGGCCGGGGGTGGCGAAACGGCTGGGCATCGGCTATGAGGCGCTGGCGAAGGAGAATCCGGGGCTGGTCTATTGCAGTATCACGGGCTTCGGCGAGAAGGGGCCTCTGGCGAATGTAAAGGGCTACGAGCACATCATCCATGCCACGGCGGGCCGGATGGACCAGGTGTGGGGCATCATCGAGAAGGACGGGCCGAACTATTCGGCGCTGCCCATTGCCGGGTACGGGGCGGCGATGCTGGCGGTGCAGGGCACGTTGGCGGCGCTCATCGTGCGGGGGCAGACAGGGCGCGGCCAGCGGGTGACGACGAGCATGGTGCAGGCGCTGATGACCTTTGACCTGACGAGCTGGATCGCGGCCCAGCTAGAGGGGCAAGGGGCGGCGCCGTTCCGTCGGGGCTATGCCGGCGGGCCGATCCCGCCGTACATGACGGCGCTGACCAAAGACGGCTACTGGCTGCAGCTAGCCAACCTGACGGTGGATACGATGTGGAACTACATGCGTGTCCTCGGCCTGGAGTGGATGCTGAAGGACGAGCGCTACAAGACGATGCCGAACTTCACCGACCCGAAGCGCGAGGCAGAGGTCCAGCGGGCATGCCTGGAAAAGATCCTGGAAAAGACGCGGGACGAGTGGATGGGCATCTTTATGAGGTCGGACGTGGCGTGCGAGCCGTTCCGCACGACGCAGGAGGGGATGCAGCACCCGCAGGCGATCCATAACGGCAACACGGTGCAGATTGCGGACCCGCGAGTGGGGGCGACGACGCAGCTGGGGCCCATCGGCAGGCTGACGGCAACGCCGCTAACGCCTGCAAGGCCCGCGCCGGAGGTGGGGCAGGACCAGGAGCTGCTGCGGGCAGCTCAGCCCGCGCGGCGCATAGCGGCAAGGGGAGGCGGCGTGCCGAAACATCCGCTGAGCGGCGTCACTGTCCTGGAGTTCGCCTCATTCATCGCCACGCCCGTCGTGACCTGCCTCCTTTCAGACCTTGGGGCGCGGGTCATCAAGGTGGAGCCGGTGACGGGCGATCTGTACCGGGCCATCGGCTGGCCCAGGATGTGCAAGACGCTCCAGGGGAAAGAGGCGCTGGCGATAGACATCAAGTCGCCGAGGGCGCGCCGGGCGATGGAGCGGCTTATCGCGAAGGCGGACGTGCTGATCCACAACTACCGCCCCGGTGCGCCGCTACGGCTGGGGATAGATTATGAGAGCGCGCGGAAGATTAAGCCGAACATCGTCTACGTCTATGCCGGGGCGTATGGCTCCACCGGGCCGCACTCGCACCGGACGGGTTTTCACCCTATCGCAGGGGCGATCACAGGCGGCCCGCGCTACGCGCTGGGCAAAGCCTATCCCACATCAAAGGGCAATAACCTGAGCGATATCCAGGAGAAGAGCAATATCCTGCGCCGGGCGAACGAATCGAATCCAGACCCGACGGCGGCGCTGGCCACGGCTTCGGCGACGATGCTGGCGCTCTATCACCAGCGCATGACGGGAGAGGGGCAGTATGTGGAGACCTCTATGCTGGGGGGCAACCTTTTTGTGAACGCGGACGACGGGCTTTCGTACAAGGGAAAGCCTGAGCGCCCCGTGCCCGACGAGCAACTGAACGGCCTTTCGGCGCAGTACCGCCTCTATAGGACTAGGCAGGGCTGGGTCTTTTTGGCCTGCCCCAAGGAGAGCGAACTGCGGGCCTTCGCGAAGGTGGCGGGCTGCGAGCGGCTCCTGGCTGACCCGCGCTTCGCGACGGAGCAATCGCGAGGGGCGAACGACGCGGCGCTGGGCGAGGAGTTAGAGCGAGTCTTTGCCTCGCGGACGGCGGCCGAGTGGGAGCGTCTGCTCACCGCGGCGGACGTGCCGTGCGTGGAGGTGGCGGAGTTCGATCACGGGAAGTGGCTGAATGTGTCGCCGTGGGTGAAGGAGGCTGGATTCTTTGTGCCGACCTCCCACCCAAGCCTGGGCGGGAAGTACTTTCGCCACGGGCCGCCGTGGAGCTTTTCGGAGACGCCGCCGACGTGGGGGCCGAGCATCTACCTGGGCGAGCATACGAGGGCAATCCTCAAAGAGGTGGGGTACGACGAGGAGACGATCGAGGAGATGGCGGCGGCGGGGAGCATCGTCTGCCACCAGCCGGAGGCGGCGAAGGCGTAGGGAGACCTCTCTCCCGATGTGTAATCGAGGCCGAAGGTCCGGCCTGAGGACAGATCTCAAGGACTCGACCTCTTATCCCTCTTGTTGCTCTCAGAAGAGCACAGCTCATAAGAATGAGCACATGCCATCAGAATGGCACACGAAGGGAGGGACGCTTTGCCGACCAGAGCCGACGCCACTTTCTAGATAGGCCAAGTGACCCCTTCCACACTTGCTCGTCTTCAGGCTACGGAAGAGGCCAGGGGATAAGGCGGCCTAGGTCGCCTCGTAATAGCCGACGATGCCTTCAGCGAGGAGTAGGTCGTACTCTTCCTGGGTGTAGCTCAAGATGGAGCGGTAGACATGGTCGTTATCCCCGCCTAGGAGCGGGGCGTGGCGGCGGAGCTGGGCGGGCGTCGTGGAGAGGCGCGCGGCGGGAAGCTCGGCGTGATAGCGGCCCATCACGGGGTGCTCAAGCCACTGGTAGTGCCCAAGGGCGTTGAGCTGCTTGTCCTCAAAGAGGGCCTGCTGGTTGTGGACGGCCCCGGCAGTGATGCCGTTGGCCTGCAGGAGCTCCATGAGCGGCACGGGCGCATAGCCCTTGGTCCATGCGCCGATGTGCGCGTCCAGGGCCTCTGTGTTGCGGCAGCGCGATTGGTGCGTGGCGAAGCGCTGGTCCTTGGCCCAGGCAGGATCGCCCATGAGCCGCACCAGCGTGGCCCACTCGGCATCGTTGAAGACGGCGATGGCGCACCAGGCGTCGTCGCCGATGCAGGGGTAGGCGCCGTGGGGGGCGGCGTAAGGGACATCGGTCTCCATGAGCTTATTGCCTTCGCGGTTCCAGACGCGCCCGTTGACGGTGTAGTCCAGCACGGATGCGCCCAGGTAGTGGATGGTGCCTTCAAGCTGGGCGGCGTCTATGTACTGGCCCTGGCCGGTGCGCTGGCGGTAATCGAGGGCGGCGGCGAGGGCGAAGGTGGTGTAGACGGGGGCGAGCCAGTCCGGGTAGGGGATGGTGGCGCAGCCGGGAGGGCGATCGGGCCAGCCGCCGAGCTGGGCGATGCCGGCCAGGCCCATGATCATGGGCCCGTAGCCGCGCGATTGGGCGTGGGGGCCGGTCTGCCCCTGGAGGGTGAGGCTAACCATGATGACGCTGGGGTTGATGGCGCGGGACCCTTCGTAGTCCAGCCCCCACTTTTTCATGGTGCCGGGGATGTAGTTCTCCACGATGACATCGGTCCACTTCACGAGCCTTCGGCCCACTTCCAGGCCCTGGGGGGTGTTGAGGTCCACGGTGATGCCGAGCTTGTTGTTGTTGCAGGCGGCGAAGTAGTGGCTGCCGTTGACGTTGAACTTGCCGCCCTTGATGGGCGGCGAGTTGCGCAGGATATCGTAGCGCTGGTGGTGCTCCACCTTGATGACGGTGGCGCCGAAGTTGCCGAGCCACTGCGCCGTGAGGGGCCCTGCGCCGATCCAGGAGAAGTCTATGACTTTGAGGCCTTCGAAGGGCAGGGGCGTGGTCATTTCAGAGCACCTTCGCCGCACGCAGGTCGCGAAGCTCGCTCTCGCTGATGCCGAGCTCGTCGCGATAGATCTCGGTATTGTGCTCGCCGATGAGCGGGGCGCGGCGGGAGATGCGCATGGGCGTGCCGGAGAGCTTCACATGGCCGCCGGGGTACCGGATGGTGGTCCCCAGCTCCGGGTGCGGCACGTCTATCCAGTACTCCCGCGCCTCCAGCTGCCTGCTGTGCAGGAGATCGTCCGAGGCGTTGACGGGAAAGACGGGCAGGGCGTGCTTGACGGCCAGCTCCAGGATTTCTTCCTTAGTGTGGCGCATCTGCCATTTTGTGAAGACGTCATAGACGTAGTCCAGCTCGGCTTGGGTGCATTGCCACTGTCCCGGCCCGGGGGGGAATGAGGTGGCGGATTCCCATTTAGGGTCCAGGAGGTCTTCCGCCACGCCCTCCTTGGCCATCAGGTCGCGGAGTACCGGGAACTTATCCCAGCCAAGGACGCCGGTATTGGCGGTGTAGCCGTCCTTGCAAGGGAGCATGACGTGCCACTTGATGAAGCGGAAGTTGAGGGAGCCGCCCTCCCGCCGGATGCCGCTCTTCTCCACGGTCCACCAGCTGACGATGGTGCCCGGGCCGTTGAGGTTGAAGGTGACGGCCTCTTGCATGGAGACGTCCAGCAGCTGGCCGATGCCGGTGCGGGTGCGGTGGTAGAGAGCGAGGGCCGTGCCGAGCGCCCCCTGGCTGCTGGCGTGGAAGTAGGCCTGGGGGGCGCGGAAGACGATGGGCGGTCTGTCCGGGTCGCCCATGAGGTACATAAGGCCGCCAAGGGCCATGCCGGTGATGTCCGCCCAGCGATAGTTGGCGTAGGGGCCGTCCAGCCCGTAGCCGGTGATGGAGGTGTAGATGAGGTTGGGGTAGCGCCTGCGGACCGCCGCCTCGTCCATGCCCAGGGCTTGGGCCTCCTTGCGCGTCCAGCTGGTGACGATGACCTGGGCTGTGGGCAGGAGCTTTTCCATGATGCGCCGCCCTTGTGGCTTGGAGAGGTCCAGCGTGACGCCGCGCTTGCTGGTGTTGGCGGAGAACCAGCGCAGGCTCTTGTCGGGGTCGCGCTGGTCCTTGTAGTAGGGGCCGATGAAGCGGACAGGATCGCCGCCGGGCGGCTCGATCTTGATGACATCGGCCCCCATATCGCCGAGCATCTTGCCGCAGTAATGGCCGATCTCCCCAGTAAGGTCCAGGACTCGGTAGCCGGCGAGGGCCAGAGGCGTCTGCGGCTTAGCTATCTTTTCCAACGGCGCCTGCTCCTTGGAGTGCGCGGACCTCTGCGGCGGTGAAGCCATATTCTCGCAGAACCTGAGAGGTGAAACGTATCCCTTGCAGTTTGGCGAGGGGCGCGCGCACGGGCGATCGGACGAGCTTGACGCCCTTAGGCGCTCCCGGCCTCACGATGCGCTTGCCCAGGGGCGAGGCGAGGGTCTCTGCCGTTGTGAGCACCGGAGAGATGCAGACGTCCTGCCCCTCAAATAGGCGCGTCCATTCCTCCAGCGTCTTTTGTTTGAACGCCTTGGCGAACTCGCCACGGACGGCCGGAAGCTCGTCCTTGGAGACGAAGCGCTTGGTCTCCAAGTCCGGCCTGCCGATGAGGCGGCAGAGGTTGGCGTAGAAGCCTGCTTCGATAGCGCCGACGGAGAGGTGGCGGCCGTCCTTGGTCTCATAGAGGCCGTACCATGGGTAGCGCCCGGTGAAGTGGATGGCGCCCTTGTTGCGCGAATCGCCGGTGCGCCAGGAGTGCTCGAACTCGGCCGCCATGAGGAAGAGCGGCCCGTCCACGATGGCGAGGTCCAGGAACTGGCCTTTGCCTGTGCGTTGGCGCAGCTGGATGGCCGCCAGGATGTTGATAGCGGCGTTGAGCCCTGCCGTGCAATCGGCCACGGTGACGCCTTCGGTGGCGGGCGGGCCTCCCGGATCGCCGCTAAGGTTCAGGACGCCGGCATCGGCCAGGTAGTTGAGGTCGTGCCCCGGGCGCATCCGCCAGGCGCCTTGTTGCCCGTAACCGCTGATGGCGGCGTAGATGAGTTTTTTGTTTTTTCTTGCCAAGGACTTGAAGCCGATGCCGAGTCGGTCCGCGACATCAGGGCGGAAGCCCTCCAGGATGACATCTGCCTTGCGGGCCAGGAGGTGATAGACCTCGCGTCCTTTTGGCTGCTTCAAGTCAAGGCGGCACTCGGAGGTTCCCGCCTTGAGGGAGTCCGTGGAAATCATGCCGCCCAGGCCCTCGTACTTGGGGTCCACGGTCCCTTCGCCCACACGCTCGATGCGCACGATGCGCGCGCCGAGATCTCGAAGGATGGCCATACAGTAGAGGCCGGGATAGGTGTGGCCGATGGAGAGGACGCGAAGACCATCGAGGGCGTGGCGGGCTGTTGGCATAGCGTGTGCGGCGAGTCTATGGGCGGCTTCCGCCAGGTGTCAAGAAGCAACGGAGGAAATTGACACACTACCGGGGCGATGCTATCTTCCCGGCGCTCCCTTCACTACTGGAGGCATCACGATGCCAAGCGCGCTCCACGGCCTTCGCGTCCTCGATCTCACCCACGGCATGGCCGGCCCCCTTGTGGGCATGATGATGGCCGATAACGGCGCCGAGGTCATCAAGGTTGACCCGCCCGGAGGCCCGCGCATCGCCTATCCGGCGGGCGAGACCGCTTGGCACCGCGGCAAGAAGAGCGTTCACCTCAACCTCAAGTCCAAGGCCGGCCTGGCCGATTTCCTGCGGCTGGCCGATACGACCGATATCGTCCTGGAATCGTTTCGCCCCGGCGTCACCAAGCGCCTGGGCATTGACTACGCGAGGCTGAGCCGCCGAAACCCACGATTGGTCTACACGAGCATCACGGGCTACGGCTCCACGGGCCGGCTGGCGGACCGGCCTGGCTATGAGGCGCTGGTACAGGCGCGCACGGGCTTCCAATCGGAGCAGCCGCTGTGCGAAGGCCAGCCCTCCGTGAAGCGCTCCGGCCCCATCATGATCGGCGTGCCGTATGTGAACATCGGGGCCTTTTTCATGGCGATCTACGGCACCCTGGCGGCGCTGGACGTGCGCGAGCGAATGGGCGAGGGTCAACTGGTGGAGACCTCGCTTTTCTTGGGCGCCATGGCGAACTACACGATGAACTGGTGGGGCGCCGAGCGCTATCAGGTGCACTCCCCCGGATCCTGGGTAAACGGCGAGCGCATCCCCTGGCTTCCCACGATCTATGAATCGAAGGACGGCGTCTGGTTCTTCGGCATGGGCACCCGGCGGTTCAAGGATGAGTTCGCCAAGCTCCTGGACCTCAAAGAGGGCTATATGAACGTGCCGCTGGATGTGCCCATCGCGCGCCAGCGGGAGATCTATTGGGAGCTGTGCGAGGCGTATAAGAAGAAGACCTGGAAAGAGCTGGAAGACATCTTCACCAAGACGGACTGCATCTGGCTGCCTGTGCAGAAATCGGAAGAGGCCTTTGCCGATGACCAGATCCAACATAACAAGTTCATCGTCGAAGTGAACGACCCACGTTACGGCAAGATCCGGCAGGTGGGCGTGCCGTTCACGATGAGGAAGACGCCTCCGAAGGTGCAGGGCCCAGCACCGCTGCCCGGCCAGCATACGGCGAATGTTTTGGCCTCTACTCCAACGGCAAAGCCGTCCGCGGGAAAGGGGACGCCGCGGGCCAAGATGAACCGCCTGGCCTTGGAGCACGTGAAGGTGCTGGACATGGGCGATTTCCTTGCCGGCCCCCTTGGCCCGCAGCTCCTGGCCGATCTGGGCGCGAACGTTATCAAGCTGGAGCGCACCACCGGCGACCCGATGCGCCACGCCTGGGCCTTCTACGGCTGCCAGCGCGGCAAGCGAGCCATCGCGGTGGACCTCTATTCTCCGGAGGGCCAGCAGATCGCGCATACGTTAGCGGCGGAGGCGGACATCGTCCACCACAACTGGAGGCCGGGCGTTGCCGAACGGCTCAAGGTGGACTACGAAACGATCAAGAAGGTCAACCCGAACGTTATCTATTGCCACAATGTGCCCTTCGGCTTTGATGGGCCAAAGGCAGAACGCGGCGGCCTGGACCAGATCATGCAGGCCTACACGGGCGCGCTCCGCCGGGACTCCGGCGAGGGCAACCCGCCGACGACCTGGCTGCGGAGCGGCCTGTGCGATTACGTGCAGGCGATGATGGGGGGCCTGTCCATGCTCTTGGCCCTGTACCACCGCGAACGCACCGGCGAGGGGCAGTTCGTGGGCTCACGGATGCTGGACGCGGCGCTGTGGATACACTCGGATGTCTCCTTAGGCGGCAAAGGGACGCCCAAGCGGCCTGATTTGGATAGCAAACTCTACGGCTTCGGTCCGCTCTACCGCCTCTACGAGACGCGCGAAGGTTGGATCTGCCTTGCGGCAGTGCAGGAGAAGGAGTGGCAAGGGCTGTGCAAAGCAATCGGCCAGCCGGGACTCGCCAAAGAGGCCCGCTTTGCCGATGCGTCGGCGCGCGGGCGCAATGCGGCGGCCCTGGCGCAACTGCTGGAGCAGGCCTTCAAATCGCGCACGGCAGAGGCATGGCTGGCGGCGCTTGATGCAGCGCGTGTTCCCGCCGAGATATCCAAGGTCCACTATGGCTATGACGGGGTTGACCTGCCTAAGAGCCCGGAGGCGCGGGAGAACGGCTGGGTGGCAGAGTACCCTCACGCCGCCTACGGCAAGATGTGGCAGACGGGCATCGGCTCGAGGCTCTCCAAAACGCCGGGGCAGGCGGTGCTCGCGCCGCCGATCCTTGGCCAGCACACGCGGGAAATCATGGCCTCCATCGGCTATAGCCAATCGGCCATCGCCGACCTGAAGGGGCGCGGCGTCATAAAATGGACGGAGCCAAGCTAGCCAGCCTGGCTGATGGGAGCCGCCAGCGACGCCCGAAGAGCCTGAGGCTCTTCTACGGTTAGGCAGCGGATGCCGTTCCAGTATCGCGCCAGCCGTGTGCGGTGCTTTGTGTATCCCGCCTGCGCGAGGGCGCGAGAGAAGGCGATGCGGCTGATGGGCTCCATCGCATGGTTGCGGCACCACCGCTCATAGACGGCATAGAGGCGCGCTGCGGGCACGAACGCCCCTGGGCTCGAAACACAGCACTCCCGTACAAATCGCGTCAGGCTGTTTGCCTGAAATACCTCAGGCGCAGGTTGGCTCACCTTGGGTGCTTGCAGGGCCCGCCCGCAGGCGGAGCATTTCCACTCATCGCCTTCCAGCCAAAGGGTTCCTTGGCAATGGCGACAGCGCTGGCGTGTCAGGATGAGGGTTCGCGGTACAAAGTTGTGCGCAAGCATTTGAGTTCCAAGATAAACTCGGCATGTTACAGCCGCGTAAATGTGCCGTTACAGCAATGTAAACACTGGTCTTTGTAGGGCGTTGGGAGCGAGGCTCTTCATGCTACAATTGCGCGGTTGATCCCAACCGTCCGCCAGAGGCGGACGTCATTCTAGATGGAGGATTGCATGTCAGTGGACGTAGGACAGCCCGCACCGGACTTCAGCCTGTACGATGCGGAGACGAAGAAGCAGCGGAAGCTCAGCGAGTTCAAGGGGAAGAATGTGGTTCTGGCGTTCTTCCCCGGTGCCTTCACCGGCGTTTGCACCAAGGAGGCCTGCACCTTCCGGGACAGCGCCGCCCAGCTCAACAGCTTGAATGCGCAGGTGGTTGGCGTGACAGTGGATTCGCCATTCGCTCAGAAAGCGTGGGCGGATGCGAATAAGCTCGGCTTTCCCTTGCTGAGCGATTTCGGCAAGCAGGTGATCCAGCAGTATGGGGCCGGGTTCAAGAACCTGGCCGGGCTGGAGGGCTATGTCTCCGCCACGCGCGCTGTGTTTGTCATTGATAAGGGCGGCGTAGTGCGCATGAAGTGGATCGCGCCGAACCCGGGCATCGAGCCGGATTATGCGGCGGTCCAAGCAACCCTTGCCGGCTTAAAGTAGCCTCAGTCACAGCTGGACGGGATATACAACGGCCCCCGGCGATCGCCGGGGGCCGTTTCCATTCCGGGAGGCGGGAGCGACTATTCGGGCGGGGCGTGGGGCGCTTCGCCGCCGAGCTCGAAGCTGTAGCCGACGCCGCGGTGGGAGCGGATGATTTTTGGTGGGACGGCATCATCGCCGAGCTTGAGGCGGAGGCGGCGGACGGCATCTTGATAGCGGCGGGGTCCATCTGGTCAACGCCCCAGACGGACTCGGCCAATTCCTTGTGGGTGGCCACCTTTCCATCGCGGCTGGCGAGATGGGCCAGGAGGTTCCATTCCGTGGGCGCAAGGCTGACTTCCTGGCCGTCCACCTTGAGGATATGGCCTGCGAAATCAATGGAGATGCCGCTGCCCTTGACAACGCCGTCATCGGCGATGGAGTTTTTCCGTGCGCCCCGGCGCATCACAGCGCGGATGCGGGCTAGGAGCTCATTGTGGGAGAATGGCTTGACGATATAGTCGTCCGCGCCGCCCTCCAGGCCTTTGACGCGGGACTTCTCCTCGCCCCGGCCAGTGACGATGATGATAGGCACGGTGGACGACTTGCGGATCTGCTCCAGGACGTCCATGCCATCAATATCGGGCAGGCCGAGGTCCAGCAGGACGAGGTCTGGGTTCTCAGTCTTGAAGAAGTTCAGGCCGGTCGCTCCGCTTTGTGCGGTAATCAGGTTGCTATCCGGCCATCGCACGGAGAGGCAAAGGGTGATGATATCCAGGACTTCCCGGGTATCTTCGATGACAAGGACTTTCACTGCATTTCCCTCTAAGCCTTTGCCGGCCCGTCAATGGGGATACTGAACGAGAAGATATTACCCTCTCCGTCCGCGCTTTGCACGCCGATCTTTCCGCCATGGGCCTCGATGATCTGGCGTGCCAGGGAGAGGCCCAGCCCCAGCCCCTGCTGTTCCTGCCGGTCCTGCGCCGCTACGAAATAGGGCTCAAAGAGCTTGGCCTGGCCCTCCTTAGAGATCGTCTTTCCGTGGTCGCGGATGCGGACGGTGACAAAGGTGTTGTCCCCGAAGGCTTGGACGGATATGTGCTTGCCTGGGGGGGGTTCGCCCTGATGGCGTTCAAGAGCAGGGTGGAGACTACTTGGCGCAGGCGCGGCCCATCGCCGGTAACCTTGGGCAGCGGATCGCGGATCTCAAGTTGAGTGGATTCGCCACGGCGTTTCGCCTCTGCATCGCGAAGGTCGCAGAGCTCAGTAAGCAAGACCTTTGTGTCTATCTCAGCAAGGTCTAGCGGCAGGGTGCGCGCCTGGAAGGCGGCCACATCGAGCATATCGTCGATGCGGCGGCGTAGAACGTCGGCGCCAGACTTGATGTTGGAGAGGAGCTTGCCTTCCTGGGAGTCCGGCTCCGGCTCCAGCACGTCCTCCAGGAGACCGGCCGATGCAGCGACAGGGGTGAGCGGGGTCCTAAGTTCATGAGAGAGGACGCGCAGGAACTTGAGGCGCGCGGCGTCCTCCCGCTCCTGAGCAAGTTTACGCTCGGTGATATCGCGCACCATGACCAGACCCTCGTCGCGCTGGCATACCACATAGCGCGCCTCGAACCAGTGGATCTGGTTGTTATCCAGCGATTGGTACTCCATGATTCGGGAGGAGCCGGTATCGAGCGTCATCTGGATATTGCGGACATGATCGGCGACGTACTCAGGCGGGATAACGTCGCTTCCCGCCTTCTCCACGATGCGGGTGTTCGGTAGGCGCGATTCGAACTGCCTGGCGCCGGCGAAGGCAAGGGTCCTGCCTTCCCGGTTGGCGCGGAAGAGGACGTCCGGCACGGCGACGAGGATGGCGCGGTTGACGGCTTCGCTTTCAAGGAGGGCCTCTTGCGCCTGGGCGCGCTCGGCCTGGGAGCGCTCTATGGCTGCGAGCATATCGTTGATGGCGGTGCCGACGCTGGTGATTTCGTCGCTTCCCGGGACGGTGACGCGGCTGGACGGGCTCCCACTGACGGCGATCTCGCGCAGGCCGTTGCTGAGACGCTCCACGCGCGAGAGGACGAGGCGGTCGAGAAGGACGAGAACGACGAAGCCGAAGACGAAGAGGCTGGCGATAAGGGCGATGATGACAAAGAGGACAGTGGTGTTGCCTTGGGCCAGGGCGCCGCGCGGGATATCAGCGCGGAGGATGAGACCAGGTGCGCCGGAAATATCGTTGATCACGGCATAGCCGCCGATGGTATCCGAGCTGACCTTCTTGGTGTAGAGCCCTTTCTCATCGGCCTGCTCGATAGCCTTGCGGAAGTCCCCCGGCAGGCTGGGGTTCTTGGCGTTTCTCGCTTCGACATTAAAGAGGGTGGTCTCCTTCAGGCTGGCCACCACGCCCTTGTCCACAAAGCGGCCGAAGATGACGGCTCCCCGTATCGGGCCCATCTCAGTGCTTGTCAGCACGGGATGGGAAGTGATGAGCATCGGCCCTTCCGGCAAAGAGAGAAGTCCGGCGATGCCGCTCTTGAGGCCTGTATGGGAGACCAGCGGCTGGCCTGGGGCCAACAGCGGCCTCAGGCCTTGCGGTACCTGGGTCGGGATTCCATCGTCCTGGTTGAAACCGCCGCTATAGACGATGCTTGCTTCGGCGTTAGTGTAGACGATGACGCTGAGCCCAAGGCGCAAGTAGGTCTCGTTCACCAGGTTGGCGCTGATGAAGTCCGGGTTTTGACCCTCCACAAAGCTCAGCGCTTCATCCCACGCGCCCCAATCAATGTTCGTGTTCTTGATATTGTCTAGGAAACGGTTGAAAACGCCGATGACCCGTTCGATGTCTCGCTTGGATTCCGTTTCTTCACGGCTGCGAAAACCATCGAGCACAATGACGCGAGAGCTGCCGTAGAGGACGACGAAGAGAACGATGATGAGCGCTCCCCCGCCCTAGGATTTTCTTGGACACGGAATTGGGGCATGATGCCACAAACTCTAAGGAGGTGTCCATGATGGATGGAAAGGGCGAGGGAGCACTTGATCGAGGCCGCGTTGAGCGAGGGAGATTCTCCTCTCGGCGCAAGAGCGGAGCGGTGATGCGGCTGCTGCATGGGGAAGAGTTGGACGCGCTGTCCCGGGAGTTGGGCGTCACGGCGGCGACCC
>Ga0194132_10001273_pt1 | contig 51154 bp, 43 predicted proteins | sample TA2KigOf80mmetaG_FD_148612 | JGI IMG/M metagenome (GOLD analysis project Ga0194132, IMG submission 148612) | Freshwater microbial communities from Lake Tanganyika, Tanzania - TA2015054 Kigoma Offshore 80m | ecosystem: Environmental > Aquatic > Freshwater > Lake | place: Tanzania: Lake...
GCGCGGCTCATGGACGCGATCCTTGGGGCTCAGGGGGTCAGATAGGGGGTCAAATAGGGGGTCAAATAGGGGGTCAACGACTCTTCGCCCTTCACGATCGTTGATTTTCCTAAGGATTTTGGAGCCGGCAATCGGACTTGAACCGATGACCTGCTGATTACGAATCAGCTGCTCTACCAACTGAGCTACGCCGGCCAGGCGAGCAACCGCGATTGTAGCACGCGGGGGCGAACGCCCGCCGCGCACACGGTGGAATCCACGACCTAGCGATGAGGGATCAGCGGCTCACCATCGAACCCAGGAACCCACGACCTGTGAGCGCGAGAACCAGGACGCGAGAACCCCAGACACCCGCGAAGCAACGCGACCCCTAAATCGTCTGATACTCGCTCTCGCTGACCGGCTCGAGCCAAGTGGTCGTGACGTCGACGTTGACGGCGAGATGCGTGCCCGTGCAGCCGGGCACTGCGCCGTGCCAGTGCTTTTCGTCTGGCGCGAACACGACGGCGTCACCGGCTTCCACGTCCTGCGCAGGTTCGCCTTGGCGCTGGACGCGGATGCGCCCCTCGATGACGAATAACCACTGAGGGCCGGAGTGCCGGTGCCAGTTCGTACGGCCACCGTCGGCAAACGCCACGCGATATACCCCGACGGGCACAGCCGTCGGATCCTCGGCAAGCCGCTGCGTCGTGGCGGGACCGACAAAGGTCTGTGGGTCGACGGGGTTCACCGGTACGGCGTGAGCTCGAAAGATGCGCATGGGCCCTGGCTGCCGCGGCGATTGTACGCCGACACACGCCTGCCAGAGGCATCGGGAACGGTCGCGCTCGCGCTACCAGGATCTCGCGTGACTGCGTTACGATTGGTGTTTGGTATTGCGGTCGACGTCCGCACAGGGCAACCCGACGCGCCGACGTACATGGCAGAACCACTTCCGAGCAGCTCGATCGACGCGACTGACCTCGTCGTTCGGGGTGCGCGGACGCACAACCTGAAGAACGTGGACCTCACGTTGCCAGGCGGAAAGCTCATCATCGTCACCGGTGTGAGCGGATCGGGCAAGTCATCTCTCGCCTTCGACACGATCTATGCGGAGGGACAACGCCGCTACGTCGAGTCGCTCTCTGCTTACGCGCGTCAGTTTCTCGAGCGCATGGAGAAGCCGGATGTCGACGCGATTGAGGGGATCTCGCCCGCGATCGCGATCCGTCAGAAGAATAGCATCCGGAACCCGCGCTCCACGGTGGGCACGACGACGGAGATTCACGACTACATGCGCCTGCTGTTCGCGCGCGTCGGCCGCACGTTCTGTCGGCAATGCGGCAAGGAGGTCATCCGGGAGACCGCCGAAGTCGTCGCGCGTGAATTAGCTGCACTGCCGGTCGGCACCAGGCTCGTCATCGGATTCGACTTGCCGATTGTCGAGGCGGCGCCGCTCGCCGCGACCGACGCCGCCGAAGCGGTGGACGAGGTTCGCGAGGACGAGGCGTCGCCGGTCCGGCGGAGGTTTTTGGCTGAACTCCAGCGTGACCTGGGAGAGCCAGACGAGGAAATCCTGGACGACGGCGAGACGGGAGCGAGCGACGACACGCCGCCAGGCCGGTCCGAGCCCGACGAACCCGACGAGCCGTCACTGTTCGCTCGAGCACCGGGCAAGAGTGCCCGCGAGGCGGACGCAGATGCAGAATCAGCGGCCACACCGTCCCCAGCGGTTGCGCTGGGTTCAGCGACGACCGCTGTGACGATTTCCGGCCTGATCGACACCCTACGGCGAAAGGGATTCGGCCGGCTCCTCGTCGATGGGCGTGCGGTTCCGTTCGACGACGTCGATGTGGCGGCGATAGTCGGTGCACCGGTTCTCCAGGTCGTGGTAGACCGCGTGCAGGTCGAAGGTGAGGCGCTTCAACGCATCACGGATTCCATCGAGACGGCGTATCGAGAGGGTGGAGGCGCAGCCTGGGCCGTGGCGTCGCTCGCCAGCGCGCCGCCGTCCGACGAGCAACGGCGGGTCGTTCATCGGTTCTCCGAGCGATTCGAGTGCCGGACGTGCGGCATCGCATACGAGGATCCGCAGCCACGACTCTTTTCGTTCAACAACCCGTTCGGCGCGTGTCCCACGTGTCACGGTTTCGGCAACGTGATTGAGCTCGACATGGGGCTCGTCGTGCCAGACCCATCGAAGTCGATCAACCAGAATGCGGTCGACCCTTGGAGCAGGCCCCACTACCGCTCGTATCTGGTCGCGTTGAAGCGGGCCGCGAAGAAGCGACGGCTGCGCCTCGACGTGCCGTGGGGCTCCCTGACCGAAGAGGAACGGCAACTCGTCCTCGAGGGCGATGAGGAGTTCGACGGCGTCCGCGGCTTCTTCAGTCGGCTCGAGAAAAAGAAGTACAAGGTTCACGTCCGGGTCTTCTTGAGCAAGTATCGGGGATATCAGACCTGTCCGGATTGTCAGGGTGCGCGCCTGCGGCGCGAAGCGCGCGACGTGCAGGTGGCTCGGCGCACCATCGACCAGGTGTCAGCATTGACGGTGCGCGACGCGCAGCAGTTCTTCGGGACGCTGGCTCTCACGGACAAGGAGGCGGCGATCGCCGACAAGGTGCTCAAGGAGATCCGGAGGCGATTGTCGTTCTTGAGCGATGTCGGCCTCGACTATTTGACGCTCGATCGGCTGTCTTCGACCCTGTCGGGGGGAGAGGCGCAGCGGATCAACCTCGCGACGTCGCTCGGATCGGCCCTGGTTGGCACGTTGTACGTGCTGGATGAGCCCTCCATCGGCCTCCACCCGCGGGACAACCTTCGGCTCATCGACATCCTCCGGCTTCTCCGCGACCAGGGCAACACGGTGTTGGTCGTCGAACACGACGCGGACATGATCAAGGTCGCCGACCACGTCGTCGACCTCGGGCTGGGCGCCGGCGAGCAGGGAGGGCGGATCGTGTTCTCCGGTCCGCTCGAGGCGTTGCTGCACGAGGCCCGTTCGCTGACGGCCAAGTATCTTCGGGGCGAGCTGGCCATTCCTGTGCCGGCGCACCGGCGCCGTGGGATCGGTCAGGCGATCAGCATTAGAGGCGTTCGAGAACACAATCTGAGGGGTGTCGACATCCGTATCCCGCTCAACACGCTGACGTGCGTCACCGGCGTGAGCGGATCGGGCAAGTCGACGCTCGTGCACGACGTCCTGTACGCCGCGATCAAGCGGGCCAAGGGCGACTGGGACAAGCGCGTGGGCTCCTTCGAGACCCTTGAGGGGCTCGAGTTCATCAGCGACGTCGTGCTGGTGGACCAGGCGCCAATCGGACGCACGCCCCGCTCGAATCCGGTGACCTATCTGAAGGCATTCGATCCGATCCGGGAGATCTTTGCCGCCACCAAGGACGCGCGTGCGCGCGGTCTGATCGCCAGTCACTTCTCGTTCAACGTACCGGGCGGGCGCTGCGAATCGTGCCAGGGCGAAGGAGAAGTGCGGGTGGAGATGCAGTTCCTGGCCGACGTCTTCGTGCCGTGCGACCAGTGCGACGGCAAGCGGTTCAAACCGCAGGTGCTGGAGGTACGCTTCAAGGGGCGCAATATCCACCAGGTGCTGGATCTCACGGTGCGCGAGGCGCTGGCGTTCTTCAGCAGCGCGCCCAAGGTGTTGCGGCGGTTGCAGGTGCTCGACGAAATCGGTCTCGGCTATCTCCGGCTCGGCCAGCCGGCCACGACGCTCTCAGGCGGCGAGGCGCAGCGAATCAAGATCGCCGCGCACTTGGCCTCCCATCTAGGCGAGCGATTGCTCTACATTCTGGACGAGCCGACCACCGGCCTGCACTTCGACGACATCGCGAAACTCCTGACGGCGTTTCGGAAGTTGCTCGACGCGGGGCACACGCTCCTGGTGATCGAGCACAATCTCGACGTGATCAAGACGGCGGACATGATCATCGACCTCGGTCCCGACGGCGGAGCAGCCGGCGGCGAGGTGGTGGCGGTCGGGACCCCGGAGCAGATCGCCCAGCACGAGGCATCGCATACGGGCCGGTATCTCAAGCCCGTGTTGGCGGAGGGACGCTCGCATGCCTACGCGGGCGGCCACTAGTCCCCGTCGAATCCTGCCGCGCGAGTTCTACGATCGACCGACGCTCGACGTCACGGCCGATCTCCTTGGGAAAGTGCTGGTCCACCGCCAGGGGACGAACCTCACCAGCGGTGTGATTGTCGAAGCCGAGGCGTACATCGGCGAATCCGATCCGGCCTGCCACGCGGCGCCGGGTCCGACGCGGCGGAACGCTCCGCTCTACGGACCGCCGGGCCACGCCTACGTGTACCTGAACTACGGCATCCACCACCTTGTGAACGTCGTCACGGAACCCGAGGGGCATCCTGCCGCGGTACTGATTCGGGCGCTCGAGCCACTCGAGGGGCTGGAGGTCATGAGGCGCCGGCGGAACGTGCTGAAATGGCTATCCGACGTCGAGGTGTGCCGCGGTCCTGGCAATCTCACGATGGCGATGGGGATCACGTTGAGCGAGAACCGACTGGATTTGGTGAGCTCCCGCCTCTGGATCGAGGATAGGGGACGCGCGGTCGGTCCGATCGCGTGGACCCGGCGCATCGGCATCAGGGTCGGCTCCGATCGACAGTGGCGGGCACATGTACGGGATCACCCCGCTGTCAGCGGTCCGCGTCAGTCGTCGAGATCGGCGGTAGGCTGACCAGACCTCATCGAGCCGCCAGCCATTTCGCGAGCTCGCCGGCCTGTGCCTCTCGTAAAGCGATGCAGCTGTCGATCCGTTCGAGCGATTGCGCCAGCGCCCGCTCGCCGCTCCGGAGCGCGTGAGTCTTGAAGAACGCTCGGATGTTGTCGCGCGTGGGTGTGTCGCAAAACGATCCGAGCGAGGCCGCGATGGTCGGGCCGCCAAGGAACGTGAGCGCGCGGGGCTCGAGCTCGTTCCAGCGGTGCTTCAAGAATGTCCAAGCGCGCGCGTTGGCGACGGGGCTGCCCAGGAGGCCCGCGAGGAACTTCGGCACATCTTGAGCGCGGAGGCTCGGTGTCAACGTCAGGTCGAGGCTGCGTTGTACGAGCGTCGGGTCCTCGAAGGCTGTCAGGGCATGGAGGTAGCGATCACGCTCTTCGGGCGACGTCGCCAGACGTGAGGCCGCCAGGAATCGATCGTAGAGCTGCGTGTCGCCACGCCGGGCTGCGAACCGGACGAGCGAATCGGCTGTCGCCGTGTCGAGCGGCCGCCGGCCATCGAGCGCCGCATCGACCGCTTCCCGGACATATGTCAAGACCGCCCCCTCGCCGCCGGCTGACGCCATGAGCTGGAGCACGTAGGCGCGCAGCGTGGTGCGATCGGGATCCTCGCCGGGGATGGTGTTCGGTCCGAGCTCCTTGGCCAGTGGCTCGAAGAGACGCCGCACGAACCGATCGAAAGGCGGACGGGTTTTGGCGGTGGTCAGGTACGACTGCACCGTCGACAAACGGCTGCTGATCTGTGCCATGACCGCACTGGAAGTCTCCCGTCCGAATCCGTTGATCAGCGTCAGGTAGTCGCCAATCGTGTGATGCCCGGATCGCACGAGCGCCCATTCGTCCCCGAGCAACGACAAGCGCTCGGGCGCGCTCAGCAGCGTTTGAACACGCGGCGCCATCGCGGCGAGCACGGTCTGTGGGTACTCGGTGCGGTAGTAGCCGGTCGCGCCCGCGTTAGCGAACGTCCACGGTGTGGGGCACTGAAACCCCGCTCCGACCCCGGCACGGATCGAGCGCGGACGGTCCCGTGGGAGGATCTGGCAGTCCGGTGAGGAAGCGTGATCGTCCTTCAGGCACACGGGGACGTTCCACGTCAGCGCCCGAGGTGCCGTGCCGCCGGTCGAGATGATGAAGCGCTCCTGTGTGAAGGTGCGCTGGATGCCGCTGCCATCACATGCGTACCCCACCCGTACGAGCGGCGCGCCGGGCTGTGTGATGAACGAGGACAGGATGGCGTCGACGGGTCGTCCCGACGATTCCGCCAAGACGGTCCAGAAGTCGCGTGAGGTGGCATTCCTGTAGGCGAACCGGGCGAGATAGGCGTTGACGCCCGCGCGAAACGCTTCGGGTCCGACGAACCCCTCCACCATGCGCAGCAGCGAGGCTCCTTTCTCGTACGCGATGGGATCAAAGAGGCTGTCGATGTCGCTGGAGGTCTCGACCGGCGACTGAATCGCCCTCGTCGAGGCGAGGCTGTCCAGCTCCAGCGCCGCCTGCGTTTCTCGCGCCTCATCGATCTCAATCCGCCACTCGGGTTTCCAGGCGGCCACCGGTCGATTCTGCATCCAGGTTGCGAATCCCTCGTTGAGCCACAAGTCGTCCCACCAGGCCATCGTGACGAGGTTGCCGAACCACTGATGCGCCAGCTCGTGCGCGAGCACGGAGGCGATGTTCTTGCGCGTGGTGACCGAGGCGGTGGCGGAGTCGGCGAGGAGCAGCGTCTCGCGATAGAAGATCGCGGCCGTGTTCTCCATGGCGCCGGCCGAGAAGTCTGGCACGGCCACCAGATCGATCTTCCCGAACGGGTATTTGATCTCGTAGTAGCGGTTGAGCAACGGGACGATCTGCTCGGCTGCCTCGAGCGCCAGTCTCCCAAGATGCGTCTTGTCGGGCGTGGCGCAGACACGGACGGGAATGTCGTCCGCCGTTCCAGACAGGCACGTGAAGTCGCCGACCGCGAGCGCGACGAGGTAGGTCGACATCTTCGCGGTCCTCGAGAAGCGGAGTGTGTGGCGGTTCGGGCCAGGGCCGGGGGTGTCGGCGATCATGCGGCCGTTCGAAATGGCGGTATCGCCCGCGTCGAGTGTCGCCGAGATGTCGAAGGTCGCCTTGAACGCCGGCTCGTCGAAGCTCGGGAAGGCGCGGCGTGCGTCGGTGGCCTCCATCTGGCTCACGGCATACCGCCGACCGTTCGCGTGACTGAGATAGAGGCCGCGGAGCTGGTCGTTCAACACGCCGGTGTACGAGAAGCGGAGAGTGGCAGGCCCCGGCGCTATCGCCCGCGGCACGGTGAGTAGCGCGAGCTGACCGGTCAGGGACACCGACGCCCGCTGCGTCGTGCCTGTGCTCTCGACCGTGACCTCGCGAAATGTGATGTCGACCGCGTGCAGCAGTACGCGGGTGGTCGCCTCCTCGACCTGGATGTGAATCGCCTCGGTCCCGGTGAACCGCGCGCGCTCGAGATCGATGTCGAACGCCAGCTCGTAGTGCTCCGGCCGCACTGTCGTGGGCAGTCGCTGTGCCTCCGCCTCGCGAGGGCCGGCGAACGCGATGGCGGCAGCACCGAGGAACGCTAGAGGCCACACGTGGCCCGAGGGACGAGAGCGCAAGGTAGGTAACAATGAGGCCCGCATACACCCAGTGTAGCGATTGGAGGCGGGGTTCGGACCGGCCCGGCTCCGGGGGGAAGCATCCCACAAGAGTCTTGACCCGAGCCCCCTAGGAAGAGGATAGTGAAGGGCAAGTGTCGATGGTCCTGTGTTCCTGTTGCTGTTGTTGCTGCGCGGCTGCGGGCAGCTCTCGCGCCACCGGTTCAGGTTCCTAGCGGGTAGATTTCACGGCATAGGCGATTCGCACCTGAACAGTTACTGGCCCGGGAGGCTCGTCGGCTTCCCGGGCTTTTTTGTTTCCGTCGGTTGCGCTGTTACGAACGATGGCCTCTGAGCTGCTGCCAATCTTCCTGGACCTTACGGGCCGCCGGGTGCTCGTCGTCGGCGCCGGTCCGGTTGCTGTGTCGAAGCTCGAAACGCTGCGGTCGACGGGAGCCGACCTCCGAGTGGTGGCGCCGGACATCCGCCCCGAAATTGCCGAGGCGGCGTCGGCTGGCGCGCTCGCCGTCGTGCGGCGCGCCTTCGACCCTCGTGACCTCGACGATGTGTGGCTGGTGATCGCCGCGGCTCCCCCCGATGTGAATCGCACGGTGGCCGAGGCGGCGCGAGAGCGTCGCGTCTTCGTCAACGCGGTGGACGACCCGGTGAACGCCACGGCCTATCTTGGCGGTGTCGTGCGCCGCGACGGCATCACGCTGGCGATCTCGAGCCGCGGCACCGCCCCGGGACTCACGGGTCTGCTGCGTGAGGCGCTCGATGCGGTGCTGCCGCGCGATCTGCGCCTCTGGATGGACGAGGCGCGGCTGCAGCGCGTGCGTTGGCGCCGTGACGGCGTGCCGATGCAGGCGCGGCGTCCGCTCCTCCTGCACGCGTTGAATGTCCTCTATGCTCGGCGGACGAAGGTACCCGACCATCCGTCTGTGGAACAGCCATGCCCGTAAGCCCGCGTCCAAGGGGCCGAGTGTCGCTCGTGGGAGCAGGTCCCGGCGATCCGGCGCTGCTGACACGACGTGCGGCGAGCCGTCTCCGCGCCGCCGATCTCGTGCTCTTCGATGCGCTGGTCGACGAGCGGTTGCTGACGCTGGCCGCGCGCGCGCAACGCTTCTTCGTCGGCAAGCGGGCCGGACGGCACGCGTTGACGCAGGATGAGATCAACAACATCATGATCCGCGCCGCGCAGCGTGGACGCCGTGTCGTCCGCCTCAAGGGCGGCGATCCGTTCGTGTTCGGTCGGGGCGGCGAAGAGGCTCAGGCGCTCCAGGCCGCCGGCGTGCCCTTCGAAGTGGTGCCAGGCGTAAGCAGCGTGCTTGCCGGTCCCGCGCTGGCCGGCATTCCGGTCACGCAGCGTGGCGTGGCTGGTGCGGTGCTCGTCACCACCGGGCACGACGAGTCGGCCTTTGCCGCGCAGGTTGGCCAGTTGTCGCCCGGTGGCGTGACGCTCGTGGTAGCGATGGGCCACGCGCGCCGCGCGGCGCTCGCCGGGGTGCTGCGAGCGGCCGGATGGCCCACCGACACGCCGGCCGCCGTCGTGGCCAGCGCCTCCTCGCCGCGGCAGTACGTCTGGCGGGGGACGATCGAACGCCTCGAGCAGGGCGAGGGCGGGTTGGACGGCGATTCGCCAGCGCTGCTCGTCGTCGGACAGGTAGCGGCGCTGGATCTGACGAGCGCCCCTATCAACCGGGTGGCGCGTCGTCGTGATGATCGGCGGGGGATTCGCCCCCGCTCGACTGAGCCGGACGCGCTCCGATCGCCAGTCGTCCGGCGCGGCGAGCGGTAATGGGCCATCGAGGCAGCAAAAGGGGAAGTCATGTCTGCGACTGACACTACGAACACGCACGGTCGGACCCGCCTATCGTTTGCAACCGTCGCGGATATCGACGAGTTCGTGTCGACGCTCGAGCGCTATGAGCGCGGCGAGTTGAGCGCGGACCAGTGGCGTGCGTTCCGCTTGGTTCGCGGCACCTATGGTCAACGGCAGTCCTACGACGCCTCGATGCTGCGCGTGAAGGTCCCGCAAGGGGTGCTCGACAAGGCCCAGCTCTATGCGTTGGCGGCGGCAGGCGAGAAGTACTCGCGGACGTTTGGCCATATCACCACGAGGCAGAACATCCAACTTCACTTCATCAAGCTGCACGACATCGAGCACGCCATGCGCGATCTCGCGGCGTCGGGACTGACGACGCGCGAGGCGTGCGGCAATTCAGTCCGCAACATCACCGGCTGTCCGTACGCCGGTGTCTCGGCCACAGAAGTCTTCGACGTCACGCCGTACGCGGAGGGGTTGACCCGGTTTTTCTTGCGGCATCCGCTGGCGGCGATCCTGCCTCGGAAATTCAAGATCGCGTTCGAGGGTTGCGCGGAGGATCATATCGCGCTCCCCATCAACGACCTGGGATTCAAGGCGGCGCTGGGCCCAGACGGCACGCGGGGCTTCCGCATTACTGCGGGCGGCGGCACGGCGATCATGTGCACCAACGCCGGCAAGCTGCACGACTTCATTCCGGCCAGCGAGATACTCCGCGTGGGCGAGTCGGTCCTGAAAGTCTTCCGTCAGTTTGGGGACTTCCAGCACAAGCAACGCAACCGGATGAAGTTCATGATCAAGTCGATCGGGTGGGACCGCTTCGTCGCGGAGTACCAGCGCGAGCTGGCCGCGGCGCGCGAGGCGAACGTGCCGACCCTCGACATCGATCCGCCAGCCGAGGAAACCAAGCCGGAGCGGTCGCGTCCAGCGCCGCCCGCGCCGCCACTCATCGGCGCCCGAGTGGCAGCCGCACCACCGTCGGGCCCGGGCGTCACGCCCGTCGTTGTCCCGGTCTACCAGACCACGGACGAGATGTACATCCGTTGGCGGGGCACGAACGTGCATCCGCAGAAGCAGTTCGGGTACTCCATCGTGACGGCGACGGTACCGCTGGGCGATCTGACGAGCGAGCAGATGCGCGTGATCGGCGATCTGGCGGAGGCGTACGGCGACGGGTCGGTCCGGGTGACGATGGAGCAGGACCTTGTGTTCAGATGGGTCCGCGTGGGCGAAGTGCACGAGCTGTATCAGCGCCTCGCCGCCGCCGGGCTCGGCCTCGCTGAGGCGGCGACCGTTGCCGACGTGACGAGCTGCCCAGGTGCGGAGTCGTGCCGACTGGCGGTCACACAGTCTCGCGGCCTCGGGCGGCTGCTCGAGGAGCATCTGCGCGCGCGCCCGGATTTGGTCGCGGCCGCAGACGGTGCCCGCATCAAGATCAGCGGATGTCCGAACGGCTGCGGTCAGCATCACGTCGCCACCATCGGCTTCCAGGGCAGTGTTCGGAAGGTCGGCACCCGAGCGGTGCCGCAGTACTTCGTGCTCATCGGCGGCGGCACCACCGCCGACGGGGCGTCGTTCGGCCGATTGGCGGCGAAGATTCCCGCGCGCCGCATCCCGCAGGCGGTCGAGCGGCTGATCAATCTGTATGCGATCGAGAAGTCCGCCAACGAGTCTGCGCCGACCTTCTTCGCGCGCGTGGATCTGAAACGGGTCCAACGCGAACTCCTCGATCTCCAGAACTTCACCGAGGCCGACGCCGTGCCGCTCGATTTCGTCGATCTCGCGGAGACGGGTGAGTACACGCCCGAGGTGATGGAAGGGGAATGCTCCGCGTGACCGCATATCGACGGATGTAGATATAGCGATAAAACTTCTTGCCACGGCGATCGGCGCTACGGTATAGTCGCCGATGTCGGTAGCGCTCTTATCGAGAGTGGCTGAGGGACAGGCCCTGTGATGCCACGGCAACCTCCGCCTCCGCTGCGGGAGGTGCCAAATCCTGCCCAACAACGCGGCGCGGCACGGCCGATCGCGACGGGTTCGCGTGGCTTCGCCTGGCGTGATTGGGGAAGATGAGAAGGTCGTGAATCCATTTCTGACGTCCGGGAACAGCCCCGGCTCTTGTGGTTCGGCGCTCTGCACCCCTGCCCTGTCGCGTTCCATCGACCACCCCTCGTTCCCACGCCCGCGTCATCGTTCCCCGGAGGTTCCGTGAGCCCTCTTCTCGGCCTGCAATGTCACCTGTGCAAGTCTGTGTTTCCGCCGGAGGCCGTATACGCGTGTGGGAAGTGTCTCGGACCACTCGAGCCCATCTACGACTACGCACGCGTCACCCTCACGCGCGACACGATCGAGCGACGGCCGAAGAACATCTGGCGCTACCGTGAGCTCCTGCCGATCACCGGCGAGCCGCGGACCGGATTTCACACCGGATTCACGCCGCTCGTCCGCGCGACTCGACTCGCCGAGCGTTTGGGTGTGCGCGAGCTGTACCTAAAAGACGACTCCGTGAATCACCCGACGCTGTCCTACAAGGACCGCGTGGTGTCGGTGGCGGCCACGCGCGCTGCCGAGCTCGGCTTCAAGGTGCTCGCGTGTGCGTCCACCGGAAACCTGGCCAACAGCGTGGCTGCCCACGCCGCACGACTCGGGATGGAATGCTGCGTGTTCATTCCCGACAATCTCGAAGCCGGCAAGCGGATGGGCTCCGCGATATTCGGTCCGCAGATTCTGGCGATCGACGGGAACTACGACGATGTCAATCGGCTGTGTTCGCAGGTGGCGGATCGGTACGGCTGGGGGTTCGTGAACATCAACCTCCGCGCCTACTACGCCGAAGGCGCCAAGACGATGGGGTTCGAGATCGTCGAGCAGCTTGGCTGGCGCTATCCGCAGCACATCGTGCTCCCGGTCGCAGGCGGGACGCTGCTGCCGCGCGTGGTCCGTGGTCTGCGAGAGCTTGAGCGCGTAGGTCTGGTCGACGGTGCGCTGCCACGAATCCATGCCGCACAGGCGGCTGGCTGTGCGCCAGTGGTCACCGCATTGGCCAATGGGGAGGACTATCCCGAGCCAGTTCGGCCGAACACGATCGCCAAATCGATTGCCATCGGCAATCCAGCTGACGGTTACCAGGTGATTCAGACGGTCCGACAGACGGGTGGCAGTGGCATCAGCGTGCCCGACGACGAGATCGTCCACGCGATTCACCTCCTCGCGGAGACCGAGGGAATTTTCACCGAGCCGGCGGGGGGCACGACGCTCGCGGGCGCGATGGCGCTCATCGCGCAGGGCGCCATCCCGTGCGATGAGTCAGTGGTCGTGTGTATCACCGGAAACGGCTACAAAACCACTGAGGTCGTCGCTGGCCAGGTCGCTGAGCCGGTTCATCTCAGTCGCGGGTTCAAGGACTTCGAGTCCTGGCAGCAGACTCGGGCGGCGAGCCACGTCCCCGCCTAGCCCCCGCCTAGCCCAATGCGCTACACACCACGGGATGGGCGCAACATCGAGGATCGACGCGGGAGCCGCGGCGGGCGGGGATTCGGCAGCGCCGCACCGATTGGCATCGGTGGGCTTCTGCTGCTGGTTCTGAGCTGGGCCACCGGCACGGATCTTCTGCAGCTGGTCGATTCCGGCGGGGGGGCTGGTGCCCCCTACGTGCCGGAGTCCGCCGGTCCCGTGGAGGCGTCGCCGGCGGAGCAGCGGTTAGCGCAGTTCGTGGACGCCGTGGCGGGTGACACGCAGGACACGTGGGCTCGACTGCTTGGCGACCGGGATCAGCGCGTGCCCACCGTGCTCTTTCGTGACGAGACGCCCACGGCGTGCGGACAAGGAGCGGCAGCGACGGGGCCGTTCTACTGTCCCGCGGACCGGAAGGTCTATCTCGATCTGAGTTTCTTCGACGATCTCTCGCGGCGGTTTGGTGCACCTGGAGACTTCGCGCAAGCGTATGTCATCGCGCACGAATACGGACACCACGTGCAGAACTTGCTCGGCTACAACGAGCGCGTCGGCAACGACCGGGCCGGGGCGAACAGCGCCGCCGTTGCGCTCGAACTGCAGGCCGACTGTTTTGCGGGCGTGTGGGGACATGAACCGTCGCAGGGCGGTCGGTTCCAGCGAGGCCAAACGGAGCTCGACCCCGGCGACGCGGAAGAAGGGCTGCGGGCGGCCTCCGCGATCGGCGATGACCGGCTGCAAGAGATGGCCGGCGGCCGCGTGCAGCCGGAGCGCTTCACGCACGGCAGCTCTGCGCAGCGGATGGAGTGGTTCCGCCGAGGGTTCACGACCGGCGATCCACGTCAGTGCGATGCGTTCGCCGCCATCACGCAGTGAATTGAGCAGAGCCGCGGTGCTGTCGGCTGTCTGATTTCGCCCGCGTTCAATACAGGTCCCGTGGTCCTGGACGAATCTGGATGTTCGCCGTGGCCGTCGCGACCTGTTTGGATCGCTGCTTGAGATGAATCATCGGGCGGTAGGATCCCGCACGACGATAGATGTGGTCGATCGTGTAGCGGCGTCGGATCGAGGTCTTGCCTACCTCGTACGGTGGGCAGTCGACGTTGGATTCCGAAGTCGTGTCGTCCCCCCACTCCCACTCGACACCAGCACAGTAGTACTCCTCGAAGTCGTCAGCACCACCGACGAGTTCGGCTGTAAAGACGATTCGGGCCGGAGAGGTGCCGATCATCGGCTGCGCCCTGAGCTGAAGCCTGGGCCGGCGGTCGTTGTCGTTGTTGTTGTCGCGATTCCCATCGCGGCGGCCCTCGCGCTGCGCGGCCCATGTCCCAGATGCGAGACACGCCACACCGAGCGCCAGAATGAGGACTCGGCCGGCAGTGGTGATCATGGGTGGCACTCCTGGAAGAAATTGCACGCAAACGTGGCGGCCTCGGGGGCCGCCCTCCACGGCTTCGATGATAATAGCGCGATGCCTTCGCCGACGACAGCCGCACCGATCGGGTGCGTCCTCGGTCCAGCCGCCGCAACGGAGACCGACCTCATCGTGATTCCGTGGTTCGAGGGGGAGCCGGCCGACGCCATCGGCGACCTGGATCGGGCCTCTGGCGGCGATATCGCGCGTGCCGTGTCCACGCGTGAATTCGTGGGTAAGGCCTTTGATGTCTACTTCACGGGCCTGCCAGGCAACGAGTGGTCAGCCCGCCGACTGGCCCTTGTCGGAGCGGGCCCACGAGCGTCATTCGGACTGGGGCTTGCCCGGAGAATGGCCACTGCAGCGGGGTTGGCGGTGCGCACCCGACGCCTCGCGCGTGCTGCGCTCCTATGCCGAGGTGCGGCCGACACACTGTCCGATGGGGAATGGTCGGAGCTCGTACAGGCAACTGTCGAAGGGCTGACGCTGGCCGAGTTTCACGGTGGAAGTTACAAGACCGGCGATGCCCCTCCGCCGATTCCGGAGTGGACGCTGATTGCGCCCGGGGCGCCGGTGACGGTGGCTGACGCCCTTCGCCGGGGACGAGTCCTCGGAGAGTCGAGTAACCGCGCTCGCGAGCTCGCCAACGAGCCGGGCAACGTGCTCACACCGCGCCTGTTCGCCTCGCGGATCGCGGACCTTGCTGGAGAAGGCGGCGTGAGCGCCGAAATCCTCGAGCAACCGCAAATCGAGGCGCTTGGCATGGGGATGTTGCTCGGCGTCGCCCAAGGAAGCGCCGAGCCGGCTCGCCTCGTCGTTCTTCGCTACGAACCGCCGGCCACGGCGGACAGCGTGGCCGCCGTTCCAGTGCTCGGCCTGGTGGGGAAGGGCGTGACCTTCGACACCGGTGGCATCTCGATCAAGCCGGCCGAGGCCATGGACCGGATGAAGGACGACATGGCGGGTGGCGCGGCCGTGGCAGGCGCCATGCGCGCGATTGGCCTGCTCGGTGCCCCGATTCCGGTGCTCGGGATCATTCCTATCGCGGAGAACATGCCGAGCGGGACCGCCATCCGTCCGGGCGACGTGCTGAAAAGCGCTGAGGGGAAGACGGTGGAGGTCGTCAATACTGACGCCGAAGGCCGACTCATCCTCGGCGATGCGCTCTGGTACGCACGGCGATTGGGTGCGACCCACTTGGTCGACGTGGCCACGTTGACGGGCGCCATTGTGGTCGCGCTCGGGCGCATCACCTCCGGGTTGCTGGGAACGCCAGACGCCTGGGTGGAACACGTCCGCGCTGCCGGCGAGCGTGCAGGTGATGCGATGTGGCCGTTACCGCTCTTTGAGGAGTATCGCGATCAGCTGAAGAGCGAAATCGCGGACATGAGCAACACGGGCGGGCGCCCAGCCGGCTCGATCACCGCAGCGATGTTCCTCAAGGAGTTCACCGGCGGTCTGCCATGGGCGCACATCGACATCGCAGGAACGGCCTGGGCGGAAGAGGCGAAACCCTACCAGCCAAAGGGGGCCACTGGCGTCGCCGTTCGCACGCTGGCGACGATCGCGCTCGAGGCTGATCGCTGGACGGACCGGACATCACGCCGGGTGTAAGCTGAAGGCGTGTTCGTCCAGGGCCAATCGGCGCCGAGCGACCCTATCATCATCAAGATCATCGATCCGCCGAGCGAGATCGAAGGCCTGGGCGAGGTGTTGCTTGGCGCCCTCGGCATCACCGGCGCCATTGTGGTCGCGGCCGTCGTGTGCGGCGTCCTCGTCGCGGGCGTGCTGTTCCTCACGCGACGCTTCCGGGAGTCCGATGGGCCCGGCCCGGTCGTATGATGCTACTGGCCGGTGACGCGCGACGCGCGGGCCAACGATTCTTGATAACGCTGGACGGCCGAGAACAGTGCCTCGGCGATCCGCTGACGATAGCTTTGACCCTTCAGTAAACGAGCTTCCTGCTCGTTCGTGATGAACGAGACCTCTGCGAGCACGCTGGGCATTGACGCACCGAGGAGCACGACGAAGGGTGCTTGCTTGACGCCCAGATCGCGGAGTCGCTTGTTCGCGGGGCTCAGCTTCTGCAAGAGCGCGCGCTGCACGTGGGTTGCGAAGTCGCGCGACTCGGCTTGCTTGCCGCTCAAAGCGATCGCCTTGACGATGTCGGGCAGCGCGTTCATCGATTGACCGGACGCGGCGTTCTCGCGGGCCGCGACCGCAGCCGCGCTGGCCGTGTTGGCGAAATCCAGGTAGTAGGTCTCGACGCCGCCAGCCTGTGGGACGCTGCTGGCGTTGGCATGAATGGACAGGAACAGATCGGCCTCGGTCCCGTTTGCGATCGCCGTCCGCGTTTCCAGAGGGACGAACTCGTCGGCGCGTCGTGTGAGGACGACCTCGACGCCCTCAGCCTGAAGCAAGGCCTCGAGACGCAACGCGACATCGAGCACGAGCGCCGCTTCGGTGATCCCAAGCCCTTTCGCGCCTGGATCGTGTCCGCCGTGGCCCGGATCGATGACGACTCGTGAGACCGTCAGCCCGAGTTGGCGAGCGAGCGAATATCCGCCGTCGACATCGCGCTTGGTCACTTCCCGAGACCTCGGTGTCGGAGAGCGTGCTGCGTCGGTGGCCGACGTTCGCGCAGGGGGCGGCGTCAGCGTCCCATCGGCTGGCGCAGGAGTGGGCACCGGCTCGTCGGGTGACATTCGCGGAGCCAACGGTGACGCCGTGGTCAACGGCGCCCGAGATTCTCGATCGGCGCCTGTCCCTGCGGCTCCCATGAGCGGCGACGTTGGGGCCACTGACGTCGCACGCGTGGGCTCACTCGCGCCGGTCGCCCGAGGTGCCGGAGGCGCGGTGTCCGCCGAGGCGCGCCCCGACGACGATGTCGGATCTCCGACCGAGGAGGATGGGACGCGGGTGCCTGGTACATCCTTTCGAGCGAAGGTGCCTGGCGTCAACGGATTCGGACGTGGTGTGCGGGCGGCGGACGCCCAGGTCGAATCACGGACGCAGTCGACGACCAATCGATAAGGTGCGTACAACGGCGATGCGTGGCACGAGGTGACGCCCGTCGCGTCGAGAACCACGCGCAGTGTGTCTGGGACTGGCTGACCGATCCGGATCTGCCGGACCACGTCGCCATCGTCCTCGAAGCGGACCGTACGATCGCTCAACGAGCGCGCGCTGGTGGTGTTCGCCAGGTCGAAGAAGATGCGGGCCGGTCCCGAGAGCCGCTCCTGACGAAACGCCACCTCGCGGTCGATGTCGAGCGTGACACGGACGACATCGGGCAACACGATGCGGTGGATCGCGAGCAGTCTGGCTGGCGACAACGGGTTCGAGCCGACGACGTCAACCGCTGCGCCGGACGCTCCACTCCTTGCCGCCGAGCTCGACTTCGGTGGCGTCGTCTCGTTGACCGGGGCGCCGCGTTGTTCGACGTTGGGCTGGGCCTTGGTCCGCCCGTCGATGCGCGCCACCACATCGGGGTCCTCCGTCGCACGACCGTTCGGCGAGAGCGTGGCGCGCAGCTCGGAAGCCTGCTTCGCGTACTTGCTCGACGGGTACGCTGACTGCAGTTTGGCGAGATACCGATCGGCGTACGTTTGCAGCGCAGTCTTCCTGAGGCGCGTGGCGGCGTGCATCGCGAGCTGAGCGGCTCGCCAAAGGGCGTCATCGGCATAGCTGCTGGTGGGGTAGTTACGCACCAGCCCTTCATAGGAGGCCAGGGCGCTCTTCACAGCTCGGCTCATCGCCGGCGTGGGACGGTCATCGAGCCCTTTGCGGACTGCTTCGTCTCTGCTCGTCGCGTCGGCATAGAGCGCTGACGCGGAAAGCGGTGCGGCATACACCACGGGCTCCAGGGCGCCGGCGCGCGCGCCCAGCGCCGCCGCCGCGACCATGACGACGATCCCGATCGCGTCGACTGCCCGCACGATGCCTGCCTTCGCTGACCTCATGAGCCGCACCCCTATCGTAGCTGGGCGTCCACCTCGTCGAAATACCCTTTGTCGACCAGGACCTCTCGCGCCTTGCCCCCGGCGGCCGGCGACACGAGCCCTTCCATCTCCATCATGTCGACCAGGCGGGCCGCCCGGCTGAAGCCGATTCGGAGCCGTCGCTGCAGATACGAAATCGACGCTTGTCCGCTCTGGACCACGATCCGCGCAGCCTCGTCGTACAGGTCGTCCTTCTCCATGTCGATGCCGTCCGCCGCGGTCTTCTCTTCGGCCGTGATCGACTCGTCGTATGTCGGCTTACCCTGCTTGCGGAGGAAGCTCGCGAGGCGGGCGCTCTCCTGCTCGCTGATATACGGTCCGTGGAGCCTGATGAACCGCGAGGACGCCGGGGGCAGGAAGAGCATGTCTCCCTTCCCGAGGAGCTGCTCGGCGCCATTGCCATCGAGAATCGTTCGCGAGTCGATCTTCGACGACACGCGGAACGAGATGCGCGACGGCAGGTTGGCCTTGATGAGCCCGGTGATGACGTCTACCGATGGACGCTGGGTCGCCAGGATCAAGTGAATCCCGACGGCCCTGGCCATCTGGGCCAACCGCGCGATCGATTGCTCCACATCGGCGCTCGCTACCATCATCAGGTCCGCCAACTCGTCGATGACCACGACGATGAATGGAAGCGGTTTCGGGAGCTCGCCGATGTCGGCTCCTCTGGCCTCTGCCATGGCCTGCCGGATATTTCGGTTGTACTGGTCGATGTTACGGACGCCCTCGGCGGCCAGCGTCTTGTACCGTTCCTCCATCTCGTGCACGGCCCACCGCAGGGCGTTCGCGGCCTGCTTGGGATCGACGACCACGGGCGTCAGCAGGTGCGGGATGTCCTCGTACACGCCGAGCTCGAGTCGCTTGGGGTCAATCATGATGAGCCGCACTTGGTCGGGCGTCGCGCGGTACAGGATGCTCGTGAGCATCGCGTTCATGCCGACCGACTTGCCGGTGCCGGTCGAGCCCGCAATCAGGAGATGCGGCATCGTGGCGAGATCCGTCATGTACGGCTCGCCGTGAATCGTTTTGCCGAGTGCCAGTGTGAGACGCGACGTGGTACGACGGTACGCCTCGGACTCGAGCAATTCACGCAGCGAGATCTGCTCGCGGTTGTGGTTCGGGATCTGGATGCCGACCGTTGATTTTCCGGGAATGCGATCGATCAGGACCGACTCGGCTTGCATCGCGAGACAGAGGTCGTCGGCGAGGCCGGTGATCCTGGCGTACTTCACGCCTGCGTCTGGCTTGAACTCGAACGTCGTGACCACGGGACCCGGGTGGATCTGGACGACCGATCCCTCAACCGAGAACTCTCGACACTTCTCCTCGAGCAAGCGTGCACCGTCCATGAGCTCGCGCTCGTCGATCTTGCGTTCGGTCTTCGGCGCGTCGAGGAGCGCGGCCGGAGGCAGCGCGTACTCCCCTTTGCGACGCTCTGCCGGTCCTTTGATCGGCTCGCCCTCGGTGAGAGGCAGCGGCGGCGGTGGCAGGTTGACTTTGGGCGGTTTGGGGGGTGCGAACGAACGCGGTCCGGCGGTCGCTGGAGGAGCAGGGGCCGTTGGTGCGGTGGGCTCCTCGGAGGCCGATGCCGATTCGCGCTTGCGAGGCGGGCGGTCGGCCAGGGGAGACGCGGTCGCCGCGGCGATCACCGCCGGATCGGTGCCTCGTTTTGTGTGCTTGGCGATCACTTCGCGACGCTGCTGCTCACGCCGTCGGTCTTCACGCCAGCGCTGGATGGCGTCCCAGCTCCAGGAGGCAGTATCGCCGGCGGCCCCGCCGACCGAGGTGGCCAGCCGGCCGATCGAGAACTGCGTCGATACGATGATCGCCAGGAACGCCAGTGCGAGGAGAACAATGACCGAGCCGGTACGGTTCAGGTACTCCGACATCTCGAGCGCGAGCCATTCACCAAGATACCCGCCGGCCCGGAACGGTTTGGCCGCGACCTCGATGGTGCCGACCACCAGGCCGAGACACGCGCTGGCGCAGGCGAAGAGCACACCCGCGCCGAAGGTCTTGCTCCCGGCGGCGTCCACTGGACGACACCAGAAGTATTGCCAGCCCACCATCACCAGCAGCACAGGGATGAGATACGCCGCGTAGCCGGCGATCTGAAACGAGATTTCGGAAAGGAACGCGCCGACACGGCCCGCGAAGTTATCTGGCAGCCGTTTGACGCCCGCGCTGAAGAACCAGGCCGGATCGTCGGCGTTATAGCTGACGAGCGCGACAATCCAGAGCAGCGCCGTCGCGAAGAGCGCCACGCCCACGAACTCGCTCACCCTCCGTGAAATAGTCGAACCTCTCACCTTCTAGACCTCCATGATGACGGGCAGAACGAACGGGCGTCGTCCGGAACGCTTGCGTAAGAAACGCCGCAGCTCGGTGCGGACTTTTTCCTTGATCAGCCCCTGGTCGGTGCGTTCCTCGACACTCGACTGCTCGATGATGTCGGACAGCACCCGAGCACCATCGGCGAGCAGCTCGTCGGCGTTCTCCATGACGAAGCCGCGCGTGATGAGCTCGGGGACGCCTTCGAGCGTGCCGTTCTGCGCGTTGATCGCGATGACCGGTACCACGAGGCCGTCCTCCGCGAGATGGCGCCGGTCACGCAGGACTTCGTCAGCGATCTCGCCCGTGCGCGTGCCGTCGATGAGCACGCGGCCGACGGGTGCCTTGCCCTCCAAGCTGGCTCCTTGGCCGTCGACGACCAGTCGGTCGCCGTTCTCGATCAGCAACACCTCGGTCCTCGGCTCCCGGCCGGCGAACACGCGGCGCGCGATCGACGCGTGGTGCGCCAGTTGGCGGTACTCGCCGTGGATCGGGATGAAATAGCGCGGGCGCACGAGCGACAACATGAGCTTCAGCTCTTCTTCGCTGGCGTGCCCCGAGACGTGCACGTGCTTGGTGCCTTCGTGGACCACCGTCGCGCCGCGGCGAGCGATGTGGTTGGTGACGCGGCCGATCGCCTTCTCGTTGCCGGGAATGGCTCGCGCCGAGAAGACGATGGTGTCGTCCGGCGCGAGCTTGACGTGGCGATGGTCGTCGATTGCGATGCGTGACAGGGCGGACAACGGTTCACCCTGCGAGCCAGTCGTCAGGCACAGGACGTCTTGCGCCGGGTACGTCGGTACGTCCGCGTCGCGGATCTGAAGGCCCGCGGTCAGCCGAAGGTGGCCGAGCCGCTGCGCGATTTGGGAGTTCTCGACCATGCCGCGCCCGACGAACGCGACCTTTCGTTCGAACTGCGCGGCGAGATCCACCAGGAGCTGGACGCGATAGAGGCTCGACGAGAAGGCGGCAACGACGATCCGGCCTGTTGCGCCAGAGAAGATTTCTTCGAACGCGGCGACCACTTCTGTCTCCGACCCCGTGAAGCCCGGCCGATCGATGTTCGTGCTGTCGGAGAAAAGGGCGACCACGCCTTCGGCGCCGAGCTGCGCGAAGCGATGGACGTCGAAATGCTCGCCGTCGATCGGCGTCTGATCGATTTTGAAATCGCCCGTGTGAACAATCACGCCCACGGGCGTGTGAATGGCCAGCGCCACACAGTCCGGCATGCTGTGCGTGACGCGAACGAACTCGATTGCGAACGGGCCGACGGTGATGCGATCTCGCGGCCGAACCGCGTGGAGCACGGCGGCCTTGTCGAGGCCGTGCTCGCGAAGCTTCGGCTCGACAAGCGCGAGCGTCAGCGGCGTCCCATAGATCGGACCGCGCAGGTGGGGTATCACGTGCGGTACGCCGCCGATGTGGTCCTCATGGCCGTGGGTCAGTACGAGGGCGGAGGCGCCACCCGTCTGCTGGAGGTACGAGAGATCGGGGATGACCCGATCCACGCCGAGCAGTTCGGGATCGGGGAACATCACACCGGCATCGACCAGGAGCGTGGTCTCGCCCCAGGTGATCGCCATCATGTTCATCCCGAATTCGCCGAGGCCACCCAATGGCACAATTTCGAGCATGCTGTCGTCGATGGAACAAACCTCCCCCCGAGCCATCCCTGGCGGGATGCTCACCGGGGCAGGGAGCCACGGTCACGGCTCGGCAGACGCCTGGGTGCGCCTGATCTAAGAGGCAGGATGCTCTGCCGCGCGGCAGCGGGCTAAAACTCAGCCCACGTACAACTTAGCAGTTCGAGGATTGTAACACGCCTGATTGGGGCCGTACCAGCGGTATTTAGGGAGCGACCGTGCCAGCGATCGCGTCCGCGAGGCAAACGAATTCGGCGATCTCCAGCGTTTCTGGCCGGCGGCGTGGGTCGATGCCGCACCGCGTCAGCACCTCGGCGGCCGTCGTCGGCATCGGGCCCGTCCACGCCTTGAGGGCATTCGCGAGCGTTTTGCGGCGGCGCGTGAACACCGCGCGAACGAGCGCCCTGAAGAGCCCGAGATCCCGGGGCGCAGGAGTGGGTGTGTGGAAGATGAGGGCGATCAGGCTCGAGTGCACCTCAGGCGCAGGTCGAAAGGCCCCCGGCGGCAGGTTGAGGCGTCGCTCCACGTGAGCCACATGGCGGAGCAGCACGGGTAGCACGCCGTACTCCGCCGTGCCAATCGGCGCCAAGATCCGGTCCGCCACCTCTCGCTGCACCATCACCACGGCATCGGCGATCGGAACTCCTGACTCGAAGAGGTCGACGCACCAGAAGAGGATGAGCGAGGCCACGTTGTACGGAAGGTTCCCCATCACACGCAGACCCGCGGACGAAAGCGGGAGGTCGCGCGCGAGGGTCCGGACGCGATCCGCTGACAACGTGAGGACGTCGCCCTCGACGACGGTCACGTTCCGAGGAGCCGTCGCGCCAAGGACCTCGACGAGATCGCGATCGATTTCGCAGGCCAGGACGTGGCGACACCGGGCAGCGAGCGGGATGGTCAGCGCGCCCTGTCCGGGCCCGATCTCCAAGAAGACGTCCTCGTCGGCCGGCGCAATGGCCCGCAGTACGCGGTCGCTCCAGGCGGGCTGCAGGAAATGCTGACCGAATCGCCTCCGTGGTCGATGTCGGGACGCCCGCGACGTCCGTTCGCGTGAGACCGGATCATGCGTCATGCCGGTCGTCGTCATCCTCCGTCGGCACATCCCCGTCGTCATCACCGGGCTGGAGGCTGCCCCAGTAGAGCTCTTCGATCTCTTGGATTTCGTCTTCGCTCATGCCGAAGTAGTGGCCGATCTCATGGATGAGCGTCTCCGCGATTGAGACGATTAGGTCTTCGTGATCCTCGGCCTCGCGCTCGTGGGGACCCTGAAAGAGCAGGATGCGATCGGGCAGCGCGTTGCCGAACGAGGCACCACGCTCGGGCAGCGGCGTCCCCGTGTAGAGACCGAAGAGTGTGTCCGGCGGTTCAATCTCCATCTCGCGAAGCAGCTCGCGTGACGGCTCGTCCTCCACGATGATGGCGATGTTGTGCATCGCCTCTCGGAAGTGCTGAGGGATGTCGTTCAGGGCCTCAGCGACGAGGCGTTCGAATGCGGCGCGTTCCACTGGCACCTCGAGCGGACGTGGTTCGACGGTCTTGCTCCAGCGCCCGGGCGTAGTCGCAGTGGTCCCGGACAGAACATCGGTCGCAGAGCGGCTTGGGCTTGCAGACACGACGGCCGTGGAGGATGAGGAGGTCAGAGGTGAGCGTCCACCGCGCTTTCGGCATCGCTCTGCAGAGCTGTTGCTCGACGCGTTCCGGATTCTCGCCTTCCGCGATGCCGATGCGATTGGCCACGCGCAGCACGTGCCGATCGACCGGCAATCCCGGGACGCCCAGCGCATGGCCGAGGACGACGTTGGCGGTCTTGCGTCCGACGCCCGAGAGTGCGGTCAACGCGTCCATGTCAGCCGGCACCTTGCCGCCGTGTGACTCGACGAGCGCGCGTGCCATGCCGACGATCGCCTTCGCCTTCGCCCGGAAGAACCCCGTAGGGTGGATCTGCGGCTCTATCTCGTCCGGCGCCGCCGCCGCGAGTGCTCGCGCGTCCGGGTACCGCTTGAAGAGCATTGGGGTGACCATGTTGACGCGCGCGTCGGTCGATTGGGCGGACAGGATCGTCGCGACGAGCAGCTCGAAGGGGCTGCGGTAGTGGAGCTCCGTGTCCGCGCCCGGATGCTGTGTTTCCAACGCGTCGATGATCCGCCGTGTCTGTGCCGCGGTCTTCACAGCGTCAGCCCACCAGGCGCGTCAGTGAATGGGACCACCCTTGTTCCAACCGACGTTGCTGTACGACTCGGAGAACACGCGCCAGTGCTCTTGCAGTGCGGCGATGAGGTTCGGCACGAACTGGACAGGCACCACCACTTTGGTCCGCACCGGCGCTCGGACCACGTTCTCGGTTTCGGCGGCCTTGATCTCCTTCTCGGAGAGCGGCATCACCTCGCAGAACGTCAGCGTGAAATCGAACGGCGTGTGCGCGATGGAGCAGAAGTTGGCGTATGTACGCCGTGCCGGGCTCTGCTCGTTGTCATCGGCGGGAACGATGGTGAAGTTGATTTGTTTGGGCTGATCGGACATGGGGTGGGCTCGGGTTCGGGAATAGGCGGCCGGGAGTCGGCTAGGCCTACTGTACCCGCGAAGGGCGCGCCGCCCCAAGTCGTATCTCGACGCCTGGTTCATGGCGCTCGCCCCGCCTCGAGCGAGCTGACGCCTTCATCGCCGATGCGCACTGCCTAGTGACCTCTGTCGATCTGCCACGGCGCACGCGGAGGACCAGCCGACAAGAGGCCTCAGTACTTGCGCATGACGCCAACCACGACTCCCTGCACTTGCACCTGATCGGGATCCGCGAAGATTGGCTGCATGGCGGCATTGGCAGGCTGTAGGCGAATGCGGCCGCTGGGGTCGCGATAGAACTTCTTCAGCGTGACGTCCGTGCCGCGGAGCAGAGCGATGACCATCTCGCCGTTGTCGGCAGTCTTGCGGTCTTCTACGATCACGTAGTCGCCGTCGCGGACCTGCTCGTCAATCATGGAATCCCCGCGCACGCGCAGGACGTAGGTTTCGCGCCTGCCCACGAGGTCGTGGGGTACGGAGATGGTCTCAGCGGTGGCGATTGCCTCGATTGGAAGCCCAGCCGCCACGAAACCCAACAGCGGGAGCTCAACCGCGCGTCCACTGGATCGGGCCTGCACCATCTCGACCGACCGGCTCCGATTCCAGGCGCGCTTGATGAAGCCTTTCTCCTGTAGGTTCGTGAGGTGCTTGTGGACCGTCGCCAGCGAAGAGAGACCGAATCGCTTGCCGATCTCCTCCAAGCTGGGCGCGTACCCATGCTGCTGAATGAACTCGTTGAGGTAGTCCAGAATTTCGCGCTGTCGTTTCGTGAGCGGCAGCATTGAGAACTCCTTCTCCAGGGCCTTCGACCCCTGGTGCCGGCACGCTCCGGCCGGTCGCCGATCGTGCCATTCACGGCGCCTCGAGCCGACCCGACGCGGGAGACTATACGCAAAAGAAAGGCGAAGGTCAAGTGAAGCAGGTGCCCCTGCTAGGATGCGGGCGACTGTGCGGATCCCTTTCGCCCTGGTGTCGCCGTCAGCGCGTCGGTTCGATCTGGTTGGCCTGGGCTTGAACAGCGTCGATCTCGTCACGGTGGTCGCGGAGTACCCGGCAAGCAACACGAAGCAGCGGCTTCAGCGGTTCGCGCGGTTGCCTGGGGGGCAGACTGCCACCGCCATGGTTGTCGCTGCCCGACTGGGGTGGCGCGCCTCCTACATTGGGCGCTTCGGCGGTGATGAGCTGGGTGCGTTGTCGCGCACAAGCCTTGTGGACGAAGGAGTGGATGTGGCGGCGTCGCAACTCGTCGGCGATGCCACGAATCAATTCGCGATCGTCATCGTCGACGCTCGGTCGGGTGAGCGAACGGTCCTCTGGGACCGCCATCCGGCGCTGACGATGCATCCGGAGGCGGTGTTGGCGGCAGATGTCTGCGCGGGTCGCATGCTGCTCGTGGACTGTCACGAGACAGCGGCGGCCACTCGAGCCGCGCAGTTCGCGCGCGCGGCTGGCATCCCGACGGTGCTCGACGTGGAGAAGGTTCGCCCGGGAATCGCCGAGCTCCTGCAGCAGACCGACGCGATCATCGCGGCGGAAGCCTTTCCGACAGAATTGACGGGATACGACGCACCGGGTCGCGCGCTCGAAGCCATCGCTCGAGAGTTCGATGCGCCGCTCGTGGCCGTGACACTTGGCGCCGACGGGAGCCTCGCGCGCTGCGGCGGGAAGGAGATCCGCACGCGGGCGTTCCCGGTGAACTGCATCGACAGCACAGGGGCGGGCGATGCATTTCACGGGGGATTCGCCGCGGCCTGCCTCCAGTCACCCGATCACCCGGTCGACGTCGAGGACGCGCTGCGCTATGCCAATGCGGTGGCCGCGCTCAATTGTCGGGCCTTGGGTGCCCGCGGGGGTCTGCCGACGCCGGACGAAGTGACCCGCCTGCTGGCCGGCGACGCGCTTCGCTGAGTAACATGCACCCGTGATCGAACAACCCCTGGAAGATCTCCTGGCTCGGCTCGACCGCGAACGCCTGGATGCGGATCGTCGCTACAACGAAGCGCTCACCGCGGTGAATCAGGCGATTCAGCGGGTGCCCCCCCTGCCCAGTGCCCCCCCGGCTCCCGATGACACCAATCTCGAGAGATTGAACAAGGCCTGGCGCATCCGCATGGAGGATTTCAGCACCGAGCCGTCCAGTGAGACGGGTTGGCGCGGACGCTTGCGCGGCGTCGTGCGACGCCTGATCGATCCGCCTGCGGCGACGCGTCGAAAGGCTTGGGCGCGACTCGAGCGACAGGAGCACTTCAACGCCGCGATCGTCGAGCACGTGAATCGGAATCTCGCGTCCGCGCGGGAGACACCGGCCGCGACCGCAGAGGTCATCCTTGCCCTGCGACAGGCTCTCGAAGGTTTGTACCGCTTTCAGTCGCTGCTCGTGCAGTACCTCATGACGATCACGGCGTTCGTGGACACACGTGATCGCCGCCTCGGTGCCGAGGGGATTGCCGAGCGCCTCCAGTTCGTCGAACGGCGATTGGTCGCACTCGGAGGCGAGCTCGATCGGCTGCACAGGAATCAGCCGGCCGCGCCGATCACGCGCGCGACTGCCGATCCCGGCGACTCGCGTGAGGCGTTTGCCTCACCGCTCGCCTCGGTCACTTACGTCGGCTTCGAGGACCGCTTTCGCGGGACACGCGAGGACATCGCCGCGCGCGTGCAGCACTACGTGCCCCTGCTCTCGGGCGCGAAGGACGTCTTGGATGTCGGCTGCGGGCGCGGGGAGATGTTGGAGGCCCTGCGTCAGCGCGGGGTGACCGCACGGGGCGTCGACACGAATCACGCCATGGTGGAGCTCTGTCGCGCGCGTGGTCTCGACGTCGACGAGTCGGACGCGCTGGCCTTCCTGCAACGCCAGGCGCCGGAGTGCGTGGGCGGTCTAGTGGCCATCCAGGTGGTCGAGCACTTCGCGCCCGCGTATCTCACCGCGTTTCTCACCGCGGCGCACGATGCCATGGCCCCGGGAGCGCCGCTCGTGCTCGAGACGATCAACCCCGCGTGTTGGGCGGCCTTCTTCGAGACCTACATCCGTGACTTGACTCACCAACGCCCGCTGCACCCGGACACCCTGCGATATCTCGTCCAGGCCAGCGGATTTCGGGACGTCGACATCCAGTTCCGCCAGCCGGTCCGCGACGCCGACCGGCTCGACCACGTTTCGTCCTTGGCGCGTGACGCTGGCGCGCCGGCGATCGATGCGATCGTTGCGGCGATCAACGACCACGCGGACAAGCTCAACGCGCGATTATTCTCGTCATTCGACTACGCGGTCATCGCGCGCCGGTGATCTCGTACACACGCGTGTCCGCGTCTGCGTAGCGAACCGTCAAGTAGGGCCCAAACGCCTCGAGCCGGTGCTCGAACTCGGCGCGCAGCGCACCGAAGTCGGCCAGGTGGACGACGGCGTAGCGAACCTTGTCGCGCTGCAGCGACGCCAGGGCCTCGCGGCTTGGGAAGCCGCCGAGGACCTCCAGCTGCGCCTTGAAGTCTGACGGAATGTAGTCGCTGTACGCATTGACGAGAGGCTTCCAGTGGATGGTCGAGGCCAGCATGTACTTCGCACGAATGAACTGCGCGCGCTCGGAGTACACGGGCACCTCGAGCACCGCGCCCGCCGGCAGGTCGGCGAGCGTCACGTACGCGGGGTGTGGGGCCGGCACCGGCTGGAAGTCGAGCGGCACGATGTGCTCTGCGACCAGGCCCACCAGGAGGATTCCCGCAGCGAGCGGCGACGCGCCGAACCATCGCCACCGCTGCCTCGCCAAAGCCACGCCGATGCCCGCCAGCAGCACGACCGAGACGAGCACGATAAGGCCAAAGCGGCTGGGCGCGCGCATCTGGTTGAACGCCGGCACGGTCGCGTAGAGGAGCCGGTAAAGACCCGCCGACGGACCCAGCGACGCCCAGCACGCCAGCACCCCAGCGGTCAGGTACAGGCCGACCGCTTCACGGAGGCGACCGGCCGTGCGCAGGCCCCATGCGACGCCAAGGGCGCCGAACGCGACGGCGATGAAACCGGGAAATAGGACTTCGTTCCACCTCCCAAGCCACGGGAGCAGCCACGCGTGCGCGTAAGCCGCCGAGGCCAGGTATGCCTGCCAATCAGCCGAGAATCTGTCCGACGCCCCCAGCGGACGCGCGAATCCTGTGGTCCGCTGAAACGCGAGGTACGCCACGAGCAGCGGCAGGGCGCTGATGACCGACACGACGATGGCCGTCGCCATCGCGATCCAGAAGCGGCCGTTGGCCCAATAGTTCCGTGTGATCGCCACGACGCCGGTGAAGACGCCGATGACGAGGACGAGAAACACCGCGTAGTAGGCGCACAGATACAGCGTGGCGCTCATGGCAAGACCCAGGGCCGCACCGCGCGCCCACGTCGGCCGCTCCACGAGTCGGTGAAAGCCGAGCATCGTCCACGGCAGCCCGGCAGTCCAGAGGAGCTGGATGTGGAGCAGGTGCGAGAAGACGTGCGGACAGAATCCGAAGGCGATGCCGCTACAGGTTGCCGCGACACGGTCCTGTGTGAGATAGCGCACGAGGTAGTACATGCCGACCGCACTGGCCAGAAACGAGAGCAGCACGACCGACCCGTGGGCCGCGAAAACGTTTCCCGTGGCCCAGTACACGGGCACGGCCAGCACCCCCGACCCGAGGTTCGCCTCCGAGTACACGAGCGTGCCGGTGTGCGGGTAGAAGATGTTGGCATCGAACACGCGCGCAGGGTGCAGGATCAGCGCGCGCGCCACCCAGGCGGTGTTCCAGACCGAAAACTGCCCGTCGCCATTGGAGAGCCGATACGCGACGGCGCCGAGCCGGAACGCCAGCGGAGCGGTCAACGCCGCGGTCAGGATCGCGAACCCGACGGTCACGAGGGTGGCCTCGTGCAGTTCCCGGAGCCGGGAGGGGGTCATGGATGGTAATTATTCCATTTAACTCTTCGGCCCGGTCGCAGGTCTAAGCCAGTAGTGGGGTGTTTCAAGGGGCTCTAACGGATCGGGGTGGGATGACGACACACGGCGGCACATGGCGACCCACCTGGGTCATTGGCATGCCCTACGCTGACGCCCGTGACCGCGATGGGCCGATCGGAAGCCTCACGGACGCCGAGCTCGTTCGGGCCTGTCTCGATGGCCGTCCCGATGCGTTCGACGTCATTGTCGAACGGCATCAGCGGACGGTGTACCGGTTGTGCTATCGCTTCGTCTCGAACCGCGAGGATGCGAGCGACCTGTCGCAGGAGGTGTTCCTCAGAGCCTTCCGCGCGCTGCACCGATTTCGTGGCGATGCGACGCTCGGCACCTGGCTCCATCGCATCGCCGTCAATGCCTGCTTGACCCGAGTCAGCGCACAGGCACCCGCGACGGAGCCGATTAACGCCGACCGGCACATCGACGAGCGCGAGGAGCCCGCGGCCGAGCAACTGGTACGGGCCGAACGTGCGGAACGCGTCCGGGACGCGCTGGCGCAGCTGCCCGAGAAACAGCGCGCCGCGCTGATTCTCCGCGTCTACGAGGAGATGACGCATCGGGAAATCGCCATCACGTTGGGGACGTCGGTCGGCGCGGCGAAGGCGAACGTGTTTCACGCGTTGCGGAACCTCAAGCGTCTGCTCGGGAGCGAGACGGTGTGACGCACATGGCGCACAGCACACCCGAAGAGCTGATCGATGTTGTCGACGGAACGCGTAGAGTCTCGTCGCTGCCGCACCTGGCAGACTGCGCGGCCTGTCGGGCGCAGCTCGACGAACTGCGCGCCACCATCGGCGAGGTGGCAGCGATTGATGTTCCCGAGCCTCCGCCGCTCTACTGGCGGCAGCTGTCCGCACGAGTGCACGACGCCGTTGAACGCGAACGGTTCGGAGCAGGCCGGCGAATCTGGTTCCTGGGCGGCGCGTCATGGGACACCGTGTGGCCGTGGGCCGCGGCCGCGGTGCTGGTCCTGGCCGTCCTGGTGACGACACGTCGCGGTGCCGAGCGCCAGCCTCAGCGTACGCCGACGAGCACAGTGAATCTGGCGCAGCAGGATTCAGCACCGTCCGTGGGGAGTGTCACGGAGTCGGCACGAGTCGACGCCGAGAGAGCGCCTGACGCGCTGAACGCGGGTGATTCGGCCGACGAGTCGCTGATCGCGTTCATGCAAGACTTGGCGGAAAGTATGGATGCCGAGGCAGCCGGCGTATCGCTGCGGCCCGACGGATCGGTGACCGACGCGGCTGTCGCAGAGTTGTCGCCCGAAGAACGGGCCGAGATGCAGCGCCTGCTTCAGGACGCGATGCGCGGATCGGGGGTCTGAGGGAATGACCAAGGGGGGCATCGAGCGTCTCGGGTGCGCTGCGCCACTCGGCCTCGCGGTCGTGATAGGGCTGGGCCTGCTGCAGGTCCCGCTTGGCGCGCAAGCGAGACGCGGGGCTCCACCCGACGAGACGGCGGCGATGGCGGCAGCCTCGCCGGCCGAGCTGCAACGGCTGTTCGACGCCTACGTGCTCGTGCAGGCTGAAGGTACGCTGCAGTTGACGGAGGCGCAGTACCCCCAATTCCTGACGCGGATGCGGGCGCTTCAGGAAGCGCGCCGCCGCACGCAGGCCGAGCGTGCACGCATCATCGTGGAGCTTCGACGTCTCGCGGATCGCGGCCGGTCGGACGCTCCGGGACGCGATCGGATTCCGGAGCGACTCAAGGCGTTGCGCGAGATCGAGAGCCGCGGGCACGGGGAGGCGCAACAGGCGCTCGAGAAGCTCGACGAAGTGCTGGAGCCCGTCCAGCAGGCGCGTCTGCGCGTCCTCGAAGAGCAAATGGAACGGCGCAAGCTGGAGCTCCTCGTCCGCGCAAGGCAGACCGCGCGCGAGCGCCGCGCACGATGAGGCCTGCCGGCCGACGGAAGCGTTCCCACGGCACGTAGTACAATCCGGCCCACCGCCGTGGCCGTTGAGAGCGAGGATCTCCTTGCCACACCGCTCCAATTCCTGAAAGGCGTCGGTCCACGACGGGCCGCGGACTTGGCTCGAGCCGGTCTGGCCACCCTCGAGGACTTGCTTTACCGATTCCCTCTTCGATACGAGGATCGCAGACGGCTGCAACCAATCGCCGCGATTCAACCGGGCCGCCCCGCCCTGGTCGCCGGAAGGATTCTCGGCGCGCAACTGCGGACGACGCGCCGGCCTGGGTTCAAGGTGTTCGAGGTCGTGGTGGGGGACGACAGCGGGGCGATTCGCGCGAGCTGGCTCAATCAGTCGTTCCTTCGGGACGTGTTCGCCAAAGGCCAACACGTCATGCTCTACGGTCCGGCCGAGTTGCGCGGAACCGCCGGCATGCAGCTGACCAACCCGCAGTACGAGATCCTCGATGATGAGGAGGGCGAGACGATTCACACCGGCCGCATCGTGCCGGTGTACGAGAAGGCGGGCGGTGTAACGTCGAAGATGCAGCGGAAGATCGTCCACGACGCGCTCGAGCGGCTGCCGCACGATCTGGAGGATCCGCTTCCTTCACGACTGCTCGAGGCGCGGCGCTGGCCCACGCGGCGTGCCGCGTTACTGGCGGCGCACTTCCCGCCCTCCGACGCCGCGATCGACGAGCTCAATAGGTTCGCGACGGCCGCGCAGCAGCGGCTCATCTTCGAGGAGGCCTACGCATTTCAATCAGGCCTGCTGGCAAGGCGACGATTCGCCTCGCTCGACTGCAAGCCGGCCACTATCGTGGTGGACGATCGCATTCGCGCGTCCGCGCGGGCGGTGCTGCCGTTCAAGCTCACGCCCGGACAGCGGCAGGCACTCAAGGAGATCGTCGAGGACCTGCAGCGCCCCCAACCGATGAACCGGCTGCTGCAAGGAGACGTCGGTGCCGGGAAGACGATCGTCGCGCTCCTCTCGGCGCTGGTCGCGATGGAGAACGGCGTGCAAGTGGCGTTCATGGCGCCGACTGAGATCTTGAGCGAGCAGCACTATCTCAATCTCAGTCGGCTGCTGCAGGCGTCGAGATTCCGAGTGACGCTGCTCACTGGCACGGCGACCGAGTCCGCGCGCCGCGCGCAATTGGCGGAGATCGCGAGCGGGGCGGTGCATCTAGTGGTCGGGACGCATGCGCTCGTCCAGGGGGATGTGGTGTTCCATCGCCTGGGCCTGGTCATCATCGACGAGCAGCATCGGTTCGGCGTGATGCAGCGAGCCACGCTGCGCGCGAAAGGGCTCTGGCCCGACGTGCTCGTCATGACTGCGACACCCATTCCGCGCACGCTCGCGCTGACGCTGTACGGCGATCTGGACGTGTCCGTGATTCGCGATCTCCCCCCCGGTCGGTTGCCCGTGAAGACGATCGCCAAGCCGGAGTCGCGGCGCGATGAGATCTACGGCTTCGTGAAACAGCAGATCGAGGCCGGCCGCCAAGCGTACGTGGTCTTTCCGCTCGTGGAGGAGTCGGACAAGGTCGACTTGAAGGCCGCCACGGAGATGGCGGACCACTTCGCGCAGGACGTGTTTCCGTCGCTGCGGATCGGGCTGTTGCATGGCCGCCTGAAGAGCGAGGGCAAGGATCGGGTGATGCGGGACTTTGCCTCCGGTGAGCTCGACATCCTCGTGTCGACCACGGTGGTCGAAGTGGGCGTCGACGTCCCGAACGCCGGCGTCATCGTGGTCGAGCACGCTGAGCGCTTCGGACTGTTGCAGCTCCATCAGCTCCGCGGGCGCGTGGGACGCGGTGCGCACCAGTCGTACTGCTGCCTCGTCTATCAGGCGCCGATCTCCGATGACGCGCGAGGGCGCCTCAAGGCGATGACCGACACCACGGATGGATTCGAGATTGCCGAGCGTGACCTGCAGTTGCGAGGGCCGGGCGATTTCTTTGGCACTCGCCAGGCCGGCGTTCCGACGTTTCGGCTGATCGACCTGGTGCGCGATGGAGAGCTGCTAGCCGAGGCGCAGCGCGAGGCAGCCGCGAGCATCGCGCGCACGCCGCCATCGAGCACGGCCTTGGCGGGCCTGATGGCCCGCTGGGCTGCGCGGTTCCGCCTCATCGAGGTCGCGTAATGCGGATCGTGGCTGGGAGCTTGAAGGGGCGTCGCTTGGCGGCCCCAACCTGGCCGGACCTCCGTCCCACGTCCGACAAGCTGCGAGAGACCCTCTTCAACGTGCTGGCGCCTCGCCTCGAGGGCGCTCGCGTGCTGGAATTGTTCGCGGGCACTGGCGCGCTTGGTCTGGAAGCCGTCAGTCGCGGAGCGGCGTCCGTGCTCTTCGTGGAGAGCGACCGCCGGGCGCAGGCGTTGATTCTTGACAATATTCGCCGCTGTGGCGTGGCGGACCGGTGTGCTATCATCCGCGCCGAGGTGGCCCGCGCGCTGAAGCGCTTGCGCGGCCAGCCTGACTTCACGCCGTTCGATATCGTCCTGCTGGACCCTCCCTATGGCTACACGCCAGCTTTTGCGCTGGACGGTGTGGACGCGGTAGTGGCCGGACAGGGCGTGGTCGTGCTCGAGCGCGCGCGGCGAACGCCGGCGCCCGATCGAGTGGGCGGTCTGGAGAAGCAGCGAGATCTCGCCTCAGGCGACAGCGCGCTGAGTTGGTACGCCACGACAACGTGAAACCGCATGTCCACACTTGCTGTCTACCCTGGCTCCTTCGATCCGTTGACCAACGGTCACGTCGACATCATCACGCGGGGCGCTCGCCTGTTCGACCGGATCATCGTCGCGATTCTCGTGAACGCCGAGAAGGCCCCGTTCTTCTCGATGGAAGAGCGTGTCGCGATCGCGCGTGCGGTGTTCAAGGACCAACCCAACGTCGAGATCGATACCTTCGACGGCCTTCTCGTGGACTACCTCGAGCGCCGCAACGCCCAGGTCATCGTGCGGGGGCTTCGCGCGGTGTCGGACTTCGAGTTCGAATTCCAGATGGCGCTCATGAATCAACGGCTCAACGGACGTATCGACACGATCTTCATGATGCCAGCCGAGCAGTACACGTACATTAGCTCCCGCATGATCAAGGAAGTGTTCTCGCTGGGAGGTCGGGTTCATGGTCTCGTGCCGGACACGGTCGAGGATCGGCTCCGTGAGAAGTTTGCGAGCCGCCGATCTGTGGAAGGGACACAGAGCGGCGCCAGTGAAGGCGTCCGGTCATGAGCAGCCTGGCCGTGCGGACGTCGCGGATCGCCACGTCGCCGACGATGCAGGTGACGGCGACCGTTGAGCGACTGAAGCGTGAAGGGGTCGCGGTCCTCGACCTGGGGGCCGGCGAACCTGATTTCCCGACTCCGGCCTCGATTGCCGCGGCCGCGCACGACGCCATCGATCAACAGTTCACGAAGTACACCGCTGTCGGGGGCATCCACGAACTGAAGCAGGCGATCGTCGATCGGTACCGATCGGACTACGGCGTGGAATACCAGCCGTCACAGGTACTCGTAACGGCTGGCGGCAAGCAAGCGCTCTTCAACACAGCGCTGGCGCTCTTCGGTCCGGGCGATGAGGTGGTGCTTCATACGCCGGGCTGGCCGACGCTGGTGGAACAGGTCAAGCTGGCGGACGCGACACCCGTCTTCGTTCGCACCCGCGCTCAAGACGGGTTCGCTCTGACGGCGCAGTCCTTTCTGGATGTCCTCACACCCCGCACACGCGGTGTCGTCCTCAACACGCCGTGCAATCCGACCGGTGCGGTGATGACCGAGGACGAGCTCGCGGTCCTGGCCCGGGAGGCCGCTCGGCGTGGAATCTGGATTGTGTTGGACATCTGCTACGAGAAGTTGATCTTCGAGCCAGTCGCGCACAACCTTCCTCGGGTGCTCGACAAGTACAGCCCGGACCTGGGCGTGATCTGTGGCTCGGCATCCAAGGCGTACGCGATGACCGGGTGGCGGTGTGGCTGGACGATCGCCCCCTCGCCGGTGATCGCCGCTGAAGCAGCTTTGCAGAGCCACTCGACGTCGAACGTCTCATCGATTACACAACGAGCGGCGCTCGAGGCGCTTCGAGGGCCGCAGGAGTCGGTCGATGCCATGCGCCGAGAGTACCAGACGCGGCGGGACGCCGTGCACGCATGGCTTACCGACGAGGGGTGCTATCACGCGGACTTGCCATCCGCGACCTTCTACCTCCTCCTCGATGTCTCGCGCTTGCTGACGACCGGTGGGCTCCGGACATCGACCGACGTGGCGCGGGCACTACTCGACGAGTGCCGTGTGGCGGTGACGCCAGGAGAAGCCTTCGACGCGCCCGGGTTCGTGCGGGTATCGTTTGCGACCTCGTTGGACGTGCTGCGCGAGGCGAGCGAACGGATGGTTGCGTTCGCGAGGCGTCGGCAGGCCCAGCCGATCGGACGGTGATCGAGATGTCTGTCGAGACGTCCAAGACGGTCGCAGTGATTGGAGCGTCGAGGAATCGTGCCAAGTTCGGGAACCGCGCCGTCCGCGCCTATCGCGCGCAAGGATACCGCGTCGTCCCGATTCACCCGCGGGAGGCGGAGATTGAAGGCCTGCCGGCGTACAAGTCCGTACAGGACGTGCCGACTCCGATAGACGTTGCGTCTTTCTATGTTCCTCCAGAGATCGGCGAGCGCGTGATCGATGAGGTCGTCGCCAAGGGCGTTCGAGAAGTGTGGCTCAACCCCGGCGCTGACAGCGACGCGCTCATCGAGAAGACGCGCGCGCTCGGGATCCGCCCCGTCGTGGCGTGCAGCATCCTTGCGCTTGGACTCGACCCATACACGTTGTAGCCATGGCACAAAAGCGCTCCTCTCCTCAGGGCCGTGGATCCGGGGAGGCCCGCGAGGCTCCACCCGTCGAAACGGCGACATCGGCCGCCGCGGCGGAGCAGCCGCCAACCGGGGGGCGTCGAGCCGCCGGCTTGAACATCACGGATCTGAAGGACATGAGCATCCAGAAGCTCACTCAGATCGCGAAGGACATGGCCGTCGTCGGGGCAACCGGCATGCGCAAGCAGGAGCTGATCTTCCAGATCCTCAAGGCGCAGACCGAGCAGAGTGGATTCATCTTCTCCGAAGGCGTGCTGGAGGTGCTGCCCGACGGGTTCGGGTTCCTGCGCGCGCCCGACTACAACTACCTTCCCGGTCCCGACGACATCTACGTGTCGCCGTCGCAGATTCGCCGGTTCGATCTGCAGACAGGCGATACGGTCTCGGGCCAGATCCGCGCGCCCAAGGAAGGGGAGCGTTACTTCGCGCTCATCAAGGTGGAGGCGGTCAACTTCGAGGCGCCTGACAAGGCGCGCGAGAAGCTCTCCTTCGAGAACCTGACGCCCCTCTACCCGCAGGAGCGTCTCGTGCTCGAGACGTCCATGGAGCGACTGGCAGGCCGTGTGATGGACCTGCTGACGCCGATCGGAAAAGGGCAGAGAGGCCTCATCGTCGCGCCTCCGCGCACGGGCAAGACGATGCTGTTGCAGAGCATCGCGCAGTCAGTCGCCGCCAACCATCCAGAGGTCTACCTCATCGTCTTGCTGATCGATGAGCGTCCGGAGGAAGTCACCGACATGCAGCGGTCGGTGGACGGGGAAGTCATTTCGTCCACGTTCGACGAGCCCGCACAACGCCACGTGCAGGTGGCCGAAATGGTCATCGAGAAGGCCAAGCGGCTCGTCGAGCACAAGAAAGACGTCTTGATCCTACTCGACTCGATCACCCGTCTCGCCCGCGCCTACAACACCGTGATTCCGCCGTCCGGCAAAGTGCTTTCGGGCGGCCTGGACTCGAACGCTCTCCAAAAGCCCAAGCGCTTCTTTGGCGCTGCACGCAACATCGAGGAGGGCGGATCACTGTCCATCATGGCAACCGCGCTCATCGACACCGGCTCGCGGATGGACGACGTGATCTTCGAGGAGTTCAAGGGCACAGGCAACATGGAAATCCATCTAGATCGCAAGCTGGTGGACAAGCGCGTGTTTCCGGCCATCGACATTCAGAAGAGCGGGACGCGCAAGGAGGAGCTCTTGCTGCCGCGCGACGACCTCAACCGGATTTGGGTGCTGCGGAAAGTGCTGAATCCGCTGTCGCCCGTCGAAGCAATGGAGCTCTTGCTCGACAAGATGGCGAAAACCAAGTCGAACGCGGATTTCCTGGCCGCGATGCAGAAAATGGCATGAAACTGGTGACGACGCGAGCTGCGGGTGCTGGGCCCCATGACGACCATCAAGCTTCGTGAGAATGGACCGTTGGTCATCGAAGGCGACGACGTCACGGTCGTGGACTGGCAGGGCCGGCCGTACGAGATTGCTCGCCGCCCGGTGGCGTTGTGCCGCTGCGGAGGTTCGTCACGAAAGCCCTTCTGTGACGGGACACATGCGCGCCTCGGCTTCAACGGCGGTGAGTCCGCAAAGGGAGAGCTGAAAGCGGAGCGCTGAATCGTGCCAGCCATTCTTGTCGCGGTCGCCGCCGTGATGCTCACCGTGGCGCTTGGCTCGTCACGGTATGCCGCCGGTCGTGTGCACGAGGCGGGCTTCTGGTTCGAGGACGTGCCGTTTGCGCTGAGTCCCGCCGCGACCGAAGAGATGGGAGGCGCCATCGCCGCGACAGAGATGGCCGATCTGCAGCGGCTCGCACGCGTCGAGCTGGAGTCCGCGTTTGCGGGGCTGCCGATCGCGATTACGGGGCGGCGCGATGCGTTCTGGCGTGTCTCGGTGACGTCACTCCTGCCCCAACGTCGTCGGACGCCGTTTCCCGCCGCGGGCGAAACGTGGGCGATGGGCCGGTTCGGCGGTGTCAGCCGCGTCAGCTTCCGAGTCCTGGCCCACGCGGCGTTGACCCACGCGCCTCAAGGGGCCACGCGCGGGCAGATCGTTCAGGGCATCGCGCGCGGCATCGGACGAACGGCCGTCCACGAGCTGGCACATGCCATCCTTGGCCCGTCGCCCGTGATGGATACGCGCGACGAGAGCAGCTACGAGTTCCACTCCTTCGCGCGGGCGGGCCAGTACTACGGCGAGCTCCGCTGGACCGAGGCCAGAGCGAAGCTCGCCGACAGGCTACGCGCCAGTCACTGAGCGGGGAGCCTCTAGCGAGCGACTTTGTTTCCCGCGATGTAGACCGAGTCGATCTGGCGGACGTTGGAGATGTTGGTCAGCGGATCCCCGTTCAGTACGACGAAATCGGCCCACTTCTTCGACTCGAGCGTGCCGATGTCCTGAAGGTTGTGACAAGCGGCAGCGTTTCGCGTTGCAGCGGTTATCGACTGCTTCGGCGTCAGCCCGGCCTTCACCATCATCTCGAGCTCCATCAGCTCGAAGTAGCCCTGGAAGCGGCCCGCCGGTCCGGTATCGGTGCCCATCGCAATGCGCACGCCGCCGTCGGACAGCTTCTTCAGGTTGCGGTTCGCCACCTCGAGTGCCGCCTTGTACCGCTGCGCGCTCTGACTCGCCTTGACCTTCGCTTGCGCGGCTGGTTCCTTGATGTCGGCGACCCACTTGGGGTCGGCATGCTTGAGGAAGAGCGGGTCCGAGAAGAAGTTGGGCACCTGGTCGTACGCGAACGTCGACACCTCACGCATGAGCGTGGGCACGACGCAGATGTTGCGTGCCTTCAGTTGGGCGATCACGCCGGCGTCAACCTCGGTATCCCGGACGCTGTGCGCGATGAGGTCCGCGCCTGCCTCGAGAACGCTCTTCGCGTCGTCGAGGTAGAAAAGGTGTACCGCCGTCCGGAGCTTCCGCTTGTGGGATTCGTCGATGACGGCGCGATAAACGGCCGGTTCCATCTTGGGCGTGGTGCCCAAGTTGTCATCCACGCGGATCTTGATGATGTCCACCTTCATGTCCGCGTTCTTCGCGACGAGCTGGCGAGCTTCGTCCGGCGTCTTTGGATTCAAGACTGGACCCGCGACGAACACACGCGCACGGTCGAGCGTCGGCGTGTTCTGGCCATCTCGCGCCGTAAAGGTCTCCGGTTTCTCGTCGCCAAGGCTATAGACGGTGGTTACGCCGTATGCGGCGTACGTGGCCAGATCACGTGCCGTGTTGTTCACGTGCCCATGTGCGTTGATGAGACCGGGCATCACGGTCTTCCCGGTCAAGGCGATCCGCTCGGCGCCAGCCGGCACGGTGACTGCTGACGCGGGGCCCACGCTGACGATAATGCCGTCTCGGACGACGATCGTGGCGTTGTCGATAGGCGGTCGATCCGTTCCGTCGATCACGCGCGCGCCTGTGAATGCGCGGGCGCCAGCGCCGGTTTGAGCGAAGAGTTCCAAGGAAATCACCGCCGGGCCCGTGACGAGCACTGCCGCCAGCATGCCCAACGCAGTCGACGAGGAGATCTGGAGTTTCATACGCCACAATATAGCCGAATGACGCCTCCGCCCGTGTGGCCTGTGGTGTTGGCTGGATTTACTGCCTTCATCAATCTCTACGCACCTCAACCGCTGCTCCCGTCCCTGACCCGGGTGTTCCACACGACGCCCTTCGGCGTGAGCCTGACGATCACCTTGAGCACCATCGCGGTGGCGGTGGCCGCGCCGCTGGTTGGCCAACTGGCGGATCGCATTGGCCGGCGGCGGGTCATCATCGGATCCTCGATGCTGCTGGCGGTTGCCACTGCGCTCGCCGCCACCTCGAGCACCCTCCCGCAGCTCTTGGCCTGGCGTACTCTTCAGGGTCTGCTGACGCCCGGCGTCTTCGCGGTCACGATTGCCTACATTCATGACCGCTGGCCTGTGTCCCACACGGGCCGCGCGACTGGCGCGTACGTCAGCGGTACGGTGACGGGCGGCTTCAGTGGCCGCGCGGTCGCCGGCGTCGTGGCGTCTCAGGTCGGATGGCAAGCTGCGTTCCTGACGCTCGCGGGTATGATTGCTGCCGCGGCGGCGGCCTTGTGGGTGTGGCTGCCGCCGGAGCCCGGCCGAACGAGGCGGGCCGCGGCATCGGGAACCGTGCGGCGGTTGCTGGCGCACAAGTCGTTGATGGCCACCAATGCTGTGGGATTCTGCGTGCTGTTCACGCAGGTTGCGTCCTTTACCTACGTCACGTTCCACTTGGCGGAGCCTCCTTTCAGCCTCTCGACAATCGCGTTGGGATGGCTCTTTGTTGTGTATCTGTTCGGTGCCGCGGTGACGCCCATCGCCGGACGCTGGAGTGACCGCTTCGGCCATCGGGCCGCCTTGGGCGGCGGGGTCGCGGTGGGCGTAGTCGGCGCTCTCGCGACTCTCGCGCCATGGTTACCGGCGGTGGTGCTTGGCCTCGCCTTTGTCGCGACTGGCGTGTTCATCGCGCAGGCCACCGCGAGCAGTTACATCGGTGCGGTGACCGCAGAAGACCGCGGCCTGGCCGTCGGCCTGTACTCCACCTTCTACTATCTCGGTGGCAGTGCCGGCGGTGCGGTGCCCGCAGCCTTCTGGCAGGTTGGCGGCTGGCCCGCCACGGTGCTGCTGGTGCTCGCCGTCCAGGCCAGTACGTTCGGAATCGCGTGGCGCTTCTGGCGACCGGCGCCAGCGCCCACGACGTCGGCTGCCGCTACGTCAGCAGTGCCGCCTCGATGCTGAGCCCCGGCCCGAAGGTCAGGGCCACGCACGGTTTCGGCGCCCTCCGCTCCTCGAGCCGCTTCAACACGAAGAGAATGGTCGGCGACGACATGTTCCCGTACTCGGCCAAGACCTCGCGCGCGACAGCGCCTGCGTCACTGGTAAGTCCCAGCGCCTTCTCAGCTGCGGACACGATCCGCGTGCCCCCTGGATGGATCGCCCAGGATCCGATCTCGCCGATGCTGAGCCCGTGACGCGCCAGCCACGCAGACATCCATGGTCCGAGGTGTGTCTCGATCAAGCCAGGCACACGCGCGGAAAGCGTCATCGCAAAGCCGTGGTTGCCGATGGACCATGTCATGGTGTCGAGCGAATCAGGCACGAGGCCCGCGCCGTGAGCACGAAGGCGCCACTTGTGGTCGCCGTCCTCGTCGACCGGGCCGATGACGCAGGCTGCCGCGCCGTCGGCGAACAGGCTGTTTGCGACGATGGTATCCGGCTCGTTCGAGTACTGGAGATGGAGCCCGCAGAGCTCGACCGCGCATAGAAGCACGTGGCTCGCGTCCGATGAGGCGACGAGCGACCGAGCGACCCGCAGGCCATTGAGCGCGCCCTGGCAGCCCATGAACCCGACGTGCACGCGCTCGACACTCGGGCACAGACCGAGCCGAGTGATGAGAGCGACATCGACGCCGGGGGCGACGAAGCCCGTACACGATACCGTGACGAGGTGCGTGATTGCCGTCGTGGGGACCTTGGCGCTGATGAGCGCCGTTGCGGCAGCCTGCGCAGCCAGCGGCGAGGCGCGGTCGGCGTAATAGGCCATCCGCTCCGCGGTTGTTGGCCCCTGCCGTGTCTTCTCGTCGCCAGGCGACACGGCGTCGAACAGTGACTGCAGCTCGCGCGGCTGCGCCCCGACCCTTGGCGGCGCATCAAGAACGGCCAGATGACGTTCGCGCACGCCGGACCGCCGATAGAGCACCGACACCAATCGCGCGTGCTCGTCGTCGTAGGCCGAGAGCATCGTCGCGAAGTGGGCGGCCTCCGTCTGGCCGATCCGATGGAGTGGAACCGCCGTGCCGACACCCAGGAGACCAACCGGGATCACAGGGAACCTCCTTCTCTCGATCTGTTCACGTACGCGACGGCGTGAGCGGCGAGTCCCGGATAGCGGGCGAGGAGAGCCGTCGTCGTTGTGGCCAGCACCGGTTGACGCACGAGGTACGCCGCCACCGTCGCTGCGCGCCAGCCTCGTTGAACGCTGCGCGTGATCGTGTCGGTCCAGGCGTCGATCAGAGCGTCTGACCAGTGCGCGACCCCCTGAATCGCGAGTTCCGCCACCACCCTGCCTGCGTCGAGCGCGCACGCGATGCCCTCACCGGTGAACGGCTCGACGTATCCCGCGGCGTCACCGACGGCGAACAGCCGTCTGGCTGCCACGCGCCGCGGATGTCGCCACAGGGCCGGCGTGCCGCGCCAGGCAGCGGACTCGAGGCCGGAGGGAGCCGACCACCCAGCACTCTGGAGCACCTGTCGCACGAGCCCAGACACGCGTCCGGCCCTGCGCAGGTGATGCGCCTCGAGGGCGGCTGCCACGCGCCAGCGACCGTCCTCCAGGCGGGCGGCCCCGACATAGCCTTCACGAGCCACCGCCATGTTGATCGCGCCGTCGGTCCATGGCACAGGATCGGTGGCACCAAGGACGCAGCTCACACCGATCCGCGCCGCCCTGTGGACCACCGCGCCGTCGAGCTCACGGAGGGCCACTCGATTCCCGATGCCGGCCGCGAGCACGACCATTCGCGCCTGAATGCAGAACGGCGTGCCGCCGCCACGCGGCACCAGACGCAGCGTACGGCCGACGTCGAGCGGCGATTGGAGCGGCTCGAGCTCGGCACGCGTCTCGTCGAGTACCGTGGCTCCGCCGGCGGCTGCTTCGTCGACGAGCATACCGTCGAGACGCGTTCGGTTCAGGGTGACTCCGGGCGGAAGGGGAATGAGGGCCTCGGCCCCGCCGGAAGCGAGCCGCAGCGCGTCGTAACGCCGAGGCACCAGCTTCCCGAGGTGTCGCGACAGCCGGCAAGCGGCGAGCGTTTCAATGCCACGCGCGCTCAGGCAGCAGCCGCAAGCCTTGTCCCGTGGGAGACGGTCTTGCTCGACCAGCAGTACCCGGAGGCCGTCCCTCGCGATCTGTCGTGCGGCGAGCGCACCCGCCGGACCAGCGCCGACGACGGCGACGTCCCAGACCGTGTTCGCGCGTCTCACGAGGCACGCTCTGCGACGAGCCGCCAGCGACAGGGCCAGATCGGCTCGACCGTCGCCGCTGGGATTCGAGCTCGTACCGCCAGTCGCGCGGCCTCGGTCCGTGTGAAGGCCGCCCGTACCGAACGCGGCCCATCGACATGGACGATCGCCGAGCGCGAGAGGAGCCGTGTTCCAAGCCAGGCCAGGGTCAGCCCTCGGCGGCAGCGGTGGAGGTCGCACACGATCAGGAGCCATCGTGTCGCGGCGTAGAGCCGCGTCAGCACCGTGACAGCCGCGTCATCGTCGAGATGGTGCAGGAAGAGCGAGCAAGTGAGGACATCGTATCGTTGCGGCAGGTCTCGCGCCAGCACATCATGTTGAAAGAAGTGACCGTGGACTTGCCGCTCCGCTGACCGCTGGCCAGCGTACGCGACGGCAGTGGCACTGACATCGCAGCCGTGCACCCCGACGTCGAGCCCGCACGCCTGGGCTCGGCGGGCCACGCCGGTGATCGTGTCGCCCGCGCCGCAGGCGACGTCGAGAACTGACAAACTCGCCGGTGCCGCTCGGCGCAGAAGACGGCCGTAGATCGGCTGCCACACGGCAGCGACCGCTGTCGACGCGGCGTTGATCCGCTCGAGACCGCGTAACGCGTCTGTGTGCAGGTGGGGCGCCAGGTCTGGCTGATCCATCAGCTCCGGTTCCCGGTGGCGAGTGGTGAGGGGAGGTGTCATCGGCCTACCACGCCTTCAGTCCAGCCCCTCAGCTGGTCAACCCGGAGCGACTTCAGCGGTGAGCCCAGGAGGCGGGTTCGCGGGATCACCCGGCCGTACGCCGAGAATCTGTCGCAACTCCTCGCCGTCCATGACCTCGACGGCCAACAGACGCTGCGCGATGGTGTCGAGCTGCGTACGATGGTCCACAAGAAGCTGACGCGCCTTGGCATGCGCCTCCGCAATGAAACGGCGGATCTCGGAGTCGATCGTCTGTGCTGTCTCCTCGGCGTACAGCCCGCGCTCTTGGGGAATGGGCACGTCGAGGAAGCGCGCCCGCTTGTTGCCGTCGTAGTTGATAGCGCCGAGCGCATCGCTCATGCCGTACTCCGTCACCATGGCCCGCGCGATATCGGTGGCGCGGAGCAGATCGTTCTGCGCGCCGGTCGTCACCTCGCCGAACACGATTTCCTCGGAAGTGCGTCCCCCGAGGAGGACCGCCAGTTCGCCCATCAGCTGTTTGCGCGTGGAGAGATACCGCTCCTCGGTCGGGAGGTGCAGCGTGTAGCCGAGAACGCCAAACCCCCGGCCGACGAGCGAGATCTTGTGGACGGGATACTGCCCCTCGACGAGCGAGGCCACCATCGCGTGCCCCGTTTCATGGTACGCGATGGTCTCGCGTTCCTTCGGGCTCATGACACGTTTCTTCTCGAGCCCGGCAACCAGGCGTTCGATGGCCGCCTCGAAGTCCTCCGGGCCGACGTCGGTCTTGTCATTGCGCGCCGCCAACAGGGCCGCCTCGTTGACGAGGTTGGCGAGGTCGGCGCCCGCAAAGCCGGCGGTTCGGGCGGCGATGAGCTTCAGGTCGACGGCCGCTGAGACTTTGACGCCCTTGATGTGAATATTCAGGATGTCCTCGCGTCCCTTCACGTCCGGCTTGTCGACCAGCACTTGCCGATCGAATCGACCGGGCCGCAGCAACGCCGGATCCAGGACCTCAGGACGGTTCGTGGCGCCCATGATGATGACGCCTTTGCGCGAGTCGAAGCCGTCCATTTCGGCGAGCAGCTGATTGAGCGTCTGTTCGCGCTCCTCATGGCTCCCGACCGGACTCTGCACGCGCGCTTTGCCCAACGCATCTAGCTCGTCGATGAAGACGATGCACGGGGCTTTGGCTTCGGCTTGCTGGAAGAGGTCACGGATGCGTGCGGCGCCCACGCCGACGAACATCTCCACGAACTCGGAGCCGCTCAAGCTGAAGAAGGGCACGTGGGCTTCGCCGGCCACTGCTCGCGCGAGCAGCGTCTTGCCCGTACCTGGAGGTCCGACGAGAAGGACCCCCTTCGGAATCTTGCCACCGAGGTTCGTGTACTTCTTCGGATGCTTGAGGAACTCGACAATCTCCTTCAGCTCCTCGCGCGCCTCATCGACGCCAGCCACGTCGGCAAAACGCACCTTGACTTCATCGTCGGCGAACACTTTGGCGCGGCTGCGGGCGAACGACATCACGCCACCCTCTGCGCCACCCATGCGGCGGAAGAAGAAGCCCCAGATGGCGACGAAGAACGCGAGAGGCAGCAGCCATCCGAGCAGCTCCGGGAGCCATCGATTGACCATCTCGCCGCTGTACTTCACCTGTCGGGATTCCAGCTCTTCGACGAGCTTGGGGTCCTCGATCCGATGCGTCGTGAACTGCTTCGACTGACCCTGCGACCCGGTGGCGGCGTCCTTCAACGTCCCCCGGATGGTCTGTTCCCCAACGACCACCTCGGCCACGCGGCCGTCACGCAACAGCGTCTTGAACTCGCTGTAGGGCAGCGGCCGCCCCACGGGGCCGAGGTAATACATCTGGACCAGGCCCAGCAGCAGGAGAAAACCCAGCGCGTACCACAGCGACATGCCTGGCCGTGGCGTAGCCGGGCCTCGTCTGTCTCCGCCCCGCAGGTTGAACCGAGATGAGGGGTCAAGAGACATGGATACCCATCAGATCCATTATGCGCTGACCGACTCGCGCTTTTCGAACGCGAGCCCGTCCCGACCTGCTTTGACGACGACGGTGTCGCCCTCGCCGAAATCCTCCTCCAGCACTCGAAGCGCCAGCGGATCGAGCACCCGCCGCTGAATCGTGCGCTTGAGTGGGCGCGCTCCATAAGCGGGGTCGTAGCCCTCTTCAACCAGGCGGGCCTTCGCCTCATCGCTGAGTTGCACGCGGATCTTCCGCTCCTCCAGGCGCTTCAACAGCCCACGGACTTGGATGTCGATGATCTGTCTCATGTGATCGCGCGTCAGCGCATGGAAGAAGATGATCTCGTCGATGCGGTTCAGAAACTCCGGCCGGAAGGCGGAGCGGAGCACATCCATCACCTGACGACGGGTGCCTTCGTCGAGTGTTCCGGTACCCTGTGCCTGCGCCGCCTTCTCCGCGATGAACTGACTGCCCATGTTTGACGTCATGATGACGACCGCGTTCTTGAAGTCCACGGTGCGCCCCTTGCCGTCTGTGAGCCGTCCGTCGTCGAGCAGCTGCAACAGGACGTTCAGGACATCCGCATGCGCTTTCTCGATCTCGTCGAGTAGTACCACCGCGTAGGGCCGGCGTCGGACCGCCTCGGTGAGCTGGCCCGCCTCCTCGTGTGCGACGTACCCCGGAGGGGCGCCGATCATCCGGGAGACGGTGTGCTTCTCCTGGTACTCCGACATGTCGATCCGCACCATCGCCTGCTCGTCGTCGAAGAGGAACTCAGCGAGCGCGCGGGCAAGCTCGGTCTTCCCGACGCCGGTCGGCCCCAAGAACAGAAAGCTGCCAAGCGGCCGGTTCGGATCCTGTAGTCCTGCCCGGGCGCGACGGATCGCGTTCGCCACGGCGTTGATCGCCTCGTCTTGCCCGACCACACGCAGGTGGAGCCGAGATTCCATCTGCAGGAGTTTCTGGACTTCGCCTTCCATCAACCGACTGACCGGAATGTGCGTCCACTTGCTCACGACTTCGGCAATGTCCTCTTCATCGACCTCCTGCTTGAGCATCCGGCCGCCCTTCTGGGTTTCGGCGAGGCGAGCCTCCGCCTCTCGGATCTCTCGCTCGATCTGTGGCACCCGACCGTACTGCAATTCGGACGCCTTCTGATAGTCGCCGGCGCGCTGGGCGCGCTCGACGTCCCCCTTTACGGCCTCGAGCTGCTCGTGCGACTTGGCCACCTGCTGAATCGTTTCCTTCTCGAGTTGCCAGTGCGCGTCCAGGCGCCCTTGCTCTTCCTTGAGATCGGCGAGCTCCTTCTCGAGTTTCGCCAGCCGCTCTTGCGAGGCCTTGTCCTTCTCCTTGCGGAGCGCCTCGCGTTCGATCTCGAGCTGCATGATGCGCCGGCGGATCTCGTCGATCTCGGCCGGCATCGAGTCGATCTCCATGCGAAGCTTGGACGCCGCTTCGTCCACTAGGTCGATCGCCTTGTCCGGCAGGAACCGGTCGGCGATGTATCGATTCGACAGCACGGCGGCCGCCACGAGCGACGAGTCCTTCAGGTTCACCTTGTGGTGAATCTGATAGCGCTCGCGCAGTCCGCGAAGAATGCTGATTGTGTCTTCGACTGTCGGCTCTCTGATGAGGACCGTCTGGAACCGGCGCTCGAGGGCCGCGTCCTTTTCGATGTGCTTGCGGTACTCGTCGAGCGTCGTCGCGCCCACCGTGTGCAACTCCCCCCGCGCGAGCATGGGCTTGAGCATGTTGGAGGCATCCATCGACCCCTCCGCCGCGCCTGCGCCGACCACCGTGTGGAGTTCGTCGATGAACAGGATGATCGCTCCCTCTGAGTCGGCGATCTCCTTGAGGACGGCTTTGAGCCGCTCTTCGAATTCGCCGCGATACTTGGCGCCAGCCACGAGGGCGCCCATGTCCAAGGCGATGATTCGCTTGTCCTTCAACCCTTCTGGCACATCACCGCGGACGATGCGGCTCGCGAGGCCTTCCACGATCGCGGTCTTGCCCACGCCAGGTTCGCCGATGAGGACCGGATTGTTCTTCGTTCGGCGTGAGAGGACCTGAATGACCCGGCGAATCTCTTCGTCGCGCCCGATCACGGGATCGAGTTTGCCCCTGCGCGCCAAGTCGGTCAGGTCGCGTCCATAGCGTTCGAGCGCCTGGAACGTGGCCTCCGGGTTCTGGCTGGTGACGCGCTGTGAGCCGCGGATGCTCGTCAGCGCCGCAAAGATCTTGTCCCGTGTGAGGCCACGATCCGCCAGGAACTTCGCCGAGGGCGACCGGCCCGTTTCCGACGCCAGCGCCACGAGCAGGAGTTCGCCGCTGACGAAATCGTCCTTGAGGCGCGCCGCTTCCGCTTCAGCGAGATCGCCGATGAGCTTCAGGCGTGGAGACACTCCGGGTTGGGCCCCGCCGTACGCAGACGGGATCTTGGTCAGCAGCTCACGAGCCGCACGTCCCAGCTGCACGGGATCCACGGACATCTTGCGCACCACCTCCGGAACGATGCCGTCGGACTGCTCGACGAGCGCGACCAACAAGTGTTCCGGCTCAATTTGTGCGTGGCTCATCTGCTCGGCGAGCCGCTGGGCGGCGAGCACAGCTTCCTGCGCCTTCTCGGTGTACTTTTTGAGATCCATAAGGCCTACCTTCTCGGTTTCTCTCACGTCAGGGGCCTCTACCCCCTGATCTCATTCCCGCAAGACGGCGGCTTACGACGCCCGGCTCGCGTGTCCGTCGAATTCGAGCTGTCGAAGCGCCTCGAAGTGTGCGCGAGCATCAGGGCTCAGGTGCTTCGGGAGCTGTACGTCCACCGTCGCGTACAAGTCTCCCACTTGATCGGGCTTGCCGACCGTCGGCATCCCCTGCCCCGTCAGCCGAAAGACCTGGCCGTTCTGCGTGGTCGGCGGTACTTTGAGCCGAAGCAACTTGCCCGACAGAGTCGGCACGTTGGTCTCCCCGCCGAGTACGGCCGTGGTCAACGAGATAGGGACGCGCGCGTAGAGATCGTGCCCTCGACGCTCGAAGACCGGGTGCGCGATCAGGCGAATGCGCAAGTACAGATCGCCAGATGGTGCGCCGCTCGCGCCAGGCTCGCCCTCTCCGCCAACTCGCAGTCGCGAACCATCGGTGACACCGGCCGGGATCCTCACGTCCACGGTCCGCGCATGTCCGCCATGAGTGATGGCCAGCGACCGCTGAACACCGCGGAACGCGTCCTCCAACGTCAGCGGCATCTCATGCTCGACGTCGCGACCCTGCCGCGCCGTGCGTCCACGACCAGGACGACTGCGGCGGCCGCTCTCGTCGGCCGCAGGGCGCCCAGCCCCTCCGCCGCCGAAGAACGTGTGGAAGAAATCCGAGAACGGGTCGGCGTCGCCGAACATCTCCCGCATCTCGTCTTCGGTCATCGTTCGGAAGCCGCCACCCGGTCCGCCGCCGAAGTGGACGTTCCATCCGCCCGTGGGGCCGGCGCCCGGCGCCGCGCCCGCCTGTTCGTACATCCGCCAATTAGCGCCGAGCTCGTCGTGCTTCTTCCGTTTCTGCGGATCGCCAAGGACTTCGTAGGCTTCGTTGATCTCTTTGAAGCGCGCTTCGGCCGTCTTGTCGCCCGGGTTCACATCCGGGTGATGTTTTCGAGCGAGCTTGCGGAACGCCTGCTTGATGTCCTTCTCACTCACCGTCTTCGAGACGCCAAGCGTGGTGTAGTAGTCCTTGAAGTCCATGGCCTAGTCCAGACCGAGGATACGCATGAGCTCGGCAAACTGCTGCGATAACCGTCTTGCGTCACGCGCCGATAGGTGCTCGTCGGCCACGAGTGGACGCATGCGTTGCACAACCTCAGCTATTGACAGCAGTCGTTGCACTCCTGCCAAGTTGACGCCCCCATCGTCGACGAGGCGCTTGATGACCCGCAGCCGCTCGAGCTCGTCCCGGGTGTAGAGCCGCATGCTGCCGACGGTACGGGTAGGCTGCACCAAGCCAAGCCGCTCGTACTTCCGCAGGGTCTGCGGATGCATGCCCAGCAGCCGCGCCGCCATACTAATGAAGTAAATGTCGTCCTGGAGGCTCATGGAACCTTTCGTCGAGTTAAGTATGGGCTTTGATACGTTCCGTATCAAGTAAGCTCTGGGGGGAGACCCTGGCCGCCCAACGACAAGGGAGGTTGGTCATTCGTCCAGAGGCCGCTATGATGCGGCTGCTGCAGAGCTGGTGCGCCAGTTGGTGCAGAGCGCCGGTGCCTGGCCCAACGCCATCGTCGACAAGACGCCATCCTATGCGGCGGCGCTCGACGCCTTCTCCCAACAGCAGTACGATCTGGCGTTCTTTGACTACTGGCTTGGGGCCGAGGATGGCCTCCGGCTCCTTGCCGAGGTCCGCAGACGCGGCATCGATCTCCCCGTAATCGTCCTCACGGGCGACGGCGCCGAAGATGTCTCGGTCGATGCGATGAAGGCGGGCGCCGCCGATTACCTGAGCAAGTCGAGCTTGACAGTCGAGAGCATCGGCCGAGCCATGCGTCATGCGCTGGCGCTTGGGGCCCGGGAGCGTCAGCAGCGAGCCGCGGAGCAGGCGCTCCGTACAAGCGAAGGGCGATTCCGCGCATTGGTCGAGACCAGTTGGGAGGTGCTGCTGTTGCTCGACGTTGACCAGCGGATCACCTACACCACGCCGTCGGTCACCCGTCTGTTCGGCTGGATACCAGATCAGTTGAAGGGGATGTGCCTGGTCGACCTGCTGCACAGTGAGGACCAGCGACCGGTCGCGCAGAAGCTGGCGGCGGCGCTCGGCCGACCCGGCGATCGCCTGATGACGGAAGCGCGTATTCGGCGTGCAGACGGCACTTACCGCGGCATCGACGCGATCGTCGTAAACCGCCTGGAGGAGTCAGCGGTGCACGCCGTGGTCTTCAACGCGCGGGACATCACCGAAGGACGTCGTCTTGAAGAGCAACTGCGCCAATCGCAGAAGATGGAGGCCGTTGGTCGATTGGCCGGTGGCGTGGCGCACGACTTCAACAATCTGCTGACGGCGATCTTGGGTTACTGCAACCTTGCGCTGGAGGATCTCAGCCCAAGCGATCCGTCGCACCAGGATCTCGTCGAGATTCGCGACGCGGGCGAACGCGCGGCCACGCTCACGCGTCAGTTGCTGGCGTTCAGCCGTCGGCAGATGCTGCAGCCGGAGCCCACCGATCTGAACGGTCTCGTCCAGCA
>Ga0194132_10001274_pt1 | contig 51148 bp, 56 predicted proteins | sample TA2KigOf80mmetaG_FD_148612 | JGI IMG/M metagenome (GOLD analysis project Ga0194132, IMG submission 148612) | Freshwater microbial communities from Lake Tanganyika, Tanzania - TA2015054 Kigoma Offshore 80m | ecosystem: Environmental > Aquatic > Freshwater > Lake | place: Tanzania: Lake...
TGCTCGTTGCATCGGTCTGGCCGTGAGAGTTTGGTGCGAACAACCACGCAGCAGCTCTTGCTGTCTCTCAACCTCGGGTGTCAAGCGGCTTTACCGGAAGCTCACAGTGCTCCATGGTTTTCTCCTGTATTCAGCAAGTGCCGCTGTTCGTGTCCGCTGATTCTGGGGACATCCTCCCGCGGTAGTACAGCGGAACATCGTGTGTCTGGACAATGTAACTCTTCGTTAGGCAGGCGCAAGTGCTCAGGCTACAGCCGACTCGCAAAGGGGTCATTCGATCACATCCTGGGAGGTCACAGAACGAGTGCGTCTGTCTACCAGTACCGCATCACGCGCTACGCACTACGGTAACTGTGAGTGGGGCCATGCGGAGACAGAGCCCTGAACAGAGGGGTACGCCCGGCCAGGGAGGGACCGGGCGTTGGGGGCCGCGTCGCCGGGAGAGAGCGACGCTAGGGCAGCTTGGTATACGAAAAGTTAGAATAGTGGGGCATGCCACACCAGGACATTTTCCAGAGGAAGTCGGCTTTTCGCTGAATGCCACGGCGCTGGATGCGGAAAATCTTGTCCCTGCGGTGCCGGTCGGATATCGAGCGTTGTTGTTCCCGGTGCCCACGCTAGTGTGTGTGGGTGATTACCTGGAGTCCAGGTCGTCGCACAGCCGCTGGTCAATAAGAAACTGATGCCGAGTGGCGCAGTGGTGACATAGTTTTTCCGCGATTTCATATATAATCCCTCCTCCTGTGATTCGAGGCTACGTGTCTACAGCGGCTCTCCAGGGCCGACGAGAGTGCGCCTAGTGCAGACACTGTTCTTACGGTACGTGGATGTTGAGTATTTCGACAATTCTTCCTCTGTTAAGCCGAGCATCAAGCTTGACCTTCTTAAAGCGATTCTTTTCTGCCGCGAGTGCCAAAAACATCTCGTCTGCGAGCTGTAGCTCGACCGTGTCCGGCCAGGAGATCGCTCTCCGCAAAGACAACCCACTGACGTCCTCTACCTTGAAGACGAACTGTCCCTGCGAATGTGTCACGGGGTAGAGGGCAGTGGCATCCGGATGCAGTTCCCGCACCTCATCGGGTTGACACGTCGTGCAAACAACCGCCCCGGTGATCTCAAACACTTCCTGCTCTGATCCCGACGTCACCCAATCGAGCATGGAGGCAGCTGCAGTTTGTGCCAGCATGAGGCTGAGTAGCGTAGTGAGCCCCAACGCGCGAATCTCCTCTATTGCGTTCCGCACCATCTCTTGCTTCTCCACGGTGTCGCACGTCAGTGACGTTGCTGTAACAAGGCATCGCCAGTGACTCGTGCCGCTGCGATCCGCTGGCGCGGATAATTGTGAGTTCGATCAACCGCGCGTCCGACTGCTCGTCCCAAGCGATCAGCCGCGCAATCGACAGCCGCGAAAAGATCGATGTCTTGCACTTCCACCTGCAGCTGCGCAGAGGCCGACAGCGCAGCCACTATCCGACAGCGTGTATCGACTCCTCCTCGCGGCCCACGTCCTTCTGAGAGGGTAACGGTTACGCCTCCAATGCGACTGCCGAAGCGGGCGAGTGCGAAGCGCAACCGACGTTCAACGTGAGTTTGAAGATCGGTCGACACACTCAGGTCTCGGCTTCGTACGTCTATTCTCATGTCCTCTCCTGTCATATGAGTGTCATCGCGCTCTTGTCTTGATCCGTTATAGTGACGCCGTCGATACGCGACAAATAGATAATTGCAGACAACGTATAGAGAAACTCTATTATTTATGGACTCTCGCAAGCGCGCCAGGCAGCGTACGATGGTAGCGGACTGCGCGACTTGTTGGTATGTCACATTTAGTGTTTTCACTTGCAGGTGTGCACGGGAGAACTCGACAACCCGATATTTGCGATTAACATATAGAGAAAACAGATACCGGAGGAACAATGGAGTGGCTCAATTATCATCACTTGTTGTACTTTTGGACCGTGGCACGACTGGGGAGCATCACGCGAGCAACCGAAGAATTGTATCTCGCGCAACCGACGATTAGTGCCCAGTTACGTGCCTTGGAGGAATCCCTGGGCGAGAAGCTCTTTACACGGGTAGGGCGGAATATCGCCCTGACGGAAATGGGCCGCGTCGTTTTTCGTTACGCCGACGAAATCTTTACTCTCGGCCGGGAATTGACCGATACGCTCAAGGGTCGCTCGGTAGGACGACCAGTACAGTTTACGGTTGGGGTCGTTGATGTCATGCCCAAACTGATCACCTACCGTTTGTTACAACCTGCCCTCGAGTTGAAAGATCCGATCCGCATCGTTTGCCATGAAGATAAGGCCGAGAGGTTGCTGGCGGAGCTCGCGGTCCACGGGTTAGATTTGGTGCTCGCCGACGCGCCAATTGGACCCCTGGTCAAGGTGCGCGCCTTCAACCATTTGCTCGGTGAAAGCGATGTCTCGATCTTCGGGCCGCCGAAACTCGCGGCCAAATATCGCCGCAAGTTTCCTGAGTCGCTACAAGGCGCACCCATGCTGCTTCCCACGGAGAACACTTCGTTACGCCGATCGTTCGATCAGTGGGCCACTGGGGCTGGGATCAGCCCGTTAGTGGTTGGAGAGTTTGAGGATAGCGCCCTCCTCAAGGTGTTCGGCCAGAGCGGTCTTGGTCTGTTTCCAGCACCCTCTGTGATTGCGGAGGAAATCCAGCGCCAATACGCAGCACAGGTAGTCGGTCGGATCGAGGCTATTCGCGAACGCTTCTACGCTATTTCTATTGAACGGAAGCTCAAGCACCCTGCGGTGGTCGCTATCTCTGAAGCAGCCCAACAGAAACTGTTTGTTCAGTGAGGCGAAAGAAACAATAATTGGAGGGATGTCCGCTGCACCGCGCGCGGGGAACACGGTCGTGCACTGCGGTATCTGAAGGGCTGGTAAAAAGAGGGGACGGCCTGCCGTACCCCGACACATCGAGTGCTTGCTGGAGACTCACGCACCCGATCTGACGCCGTTTATTCGCGTACCGAAAGCCTACGCGGCTTGCGCGAGCCGACCACGGGTGCTTGTCACTGCCGCGCGACGGTACGTGATGCGCGACAGTGACGACAGAGGGCGCTCTGGCCGCAGCCGTTTTTCCAGCCCGCGCCGTATGTAGTCGGGATCGAGTTGTAAGTGACCACAGATCGTTTCAAAGGAAAACAGATAGTGCTGATCGTTGCTCCAGAACCAGGCTTTCGTCTCGGCAAACAAGCGCTTGCCGCGATGGGTTGTACTCGGAGCGTACTTCAAGTACGACATCACCGCTTCCTGCAAGACCGCCAGCATAAGCCCACGTTCTCCTGTCCACCGTTCGTGCGACTCCTGAGACGGGGTGTAGAATTGCTCTGGCAAAACAGCACCGAAAATGTGAGTCCCTTTGTCCAGAGGGAGCATCGGCGCCATGCAAGCGCTTAGCCCGGATTATTCATGAGTTTTTGGCTTGTGAGAGAAAACTCTTTTTGAGACGGACCTTTAGGGTGTTTTTTCACGTAATGCGTAAATCGCAGTGTGCAGAATCAACTTGGTCTATCGCTATAGCCTTCATAGCAAAACAATAGGATTTTTATGAGCTTAGCCGACATGACCCCTTTGTTTCGCACTTCGTGAATAATCCGGGTTAGGCTGGTGGATTGATTGTTCAGTGCGATTGAGTTTTTCATGGCTACCTCTCCTTTGCTCTGTCGATGGTTAACTTCCACTCACCAGTGTTTGCTGATAGAGGTGATATACAGAACCAACCGATGTTTAAGCAAATAGATAATTTACAGTCCTCTCATCGAAAAAACCGATGAAAGGTGTCAATAAGGAGAGACCTATGCTCGTCAACGGTCAATGGCAAGGAGACGCACAGCTTCGCCGCGCCACCGACAACCAGGGCCGCTTCGTGCGCCAGGAGTCGCAATTTCGCCATTGGGTGACACCAGACGGTGCACCCGGACCCTCTGGTGCGAGTGGCTTTCGCGCGGAGCCTGGACGCTATCATCTCTATGTCGCTCTCAACTGTCCGTGGGCCTGCCGTACGCTGGTGTTTCGCAAGTTAAAGAAGCTCGACGATGTGATCTCGGTCTCCATCGCCGTTCCTACCGTGACCGAGCAGGGCTACAGCTTTGGCACCTATCCAGGTTCGATCCCTGACCCGTTGTTCAATATTACCTACGTCCATGAACTCTATACGCGAGCCGATCCTCACTATACCGGACGTGCCACCGTACCGGTGCTGTGGGATAAGCAGCATGCAACCATCGTCAATAACGAATCGTCGGAAATTATTCGCATGTTCAACAGCGCCTTCGATGCGTTTGGCGATGCGTCGGTGGATTTCTATCCGATCGAGCTGCGCTCGCAGATAGAGATATTGAATGCGCAGATCTACGACAACTTGAACAACGGCGTGTATCGTGCGGGTTTCGCTACTACTCAGGAAGCCTACGAGGAGGCCGTGACTAACGTGTTTGCTTGTCTCAATGACTTGGAAGCCCGGCTTGCCGGGCAACCCTATTTGCTTGGTGAGCGTATTACTGAGACCGACTGGCGCGCGTTCATGACCCTGATTCGCTTCGATGTGGCGTATCACGGATTGTTCAAATGTAACCTCCGACGCATTGCCGATTATCCTCGACTCTCAGCGTATCTCAAACGGTTGTACGACGTTCCTGGGGTTGCCGAGACCGTGCACTTTCATCACATCAAACGCACGTACTACAGTATTGCACGGCTCAATCCCAACGGGATTGTCCCGCAAGGGCCTGAGCAGATTTTTGCTGCAGCATAAGTTGTCGTTGGGCAAACTGTCTTGATCGAAAGTGTTTGGCAATGTCACCCCCGCGAACACAGGGATGACGGGCGTAGGCCGCGGTCCTCATCAGCCCCGCGAATGTCGGCATCCGGCGTTCGCGGGCCAGCCGCCGCGGACGATCATCTACACCTTTGGCATGCTATCACTATCCGTTACTTCCAAGAGTTCCACTACATTACCGTCAGGGTCTCGACCGTAGGTAGCACGGACGCCCTTGCCAGCGATCTGCGGCGGGCAGTGGAAACGCATTCCCGCTGCGCTTAAGCGCGCATACTCGGCTTCAATATCGGCGACTTGCACGCACAGGTGCGTAATTCCGTGATCGCACACCGGTCGGTTGGCCAAGCTTGGTTGCGGCGTCGGTGTCGCGTATTGAAAAAGTTCAATGCAGGCGTTTCCTGCCTTGAGCATCGATACTCGTGCCGATGAATCGCGTAAGCCGACAATGCGATCGACAACTTCACTTCCCTGGCTCCAGCTTGAAGACCACACCTCTTCAAACCCCAACAGGTCACGATAAAACTTGAGCGCCCGATCAAAATCCGGTGTCGAGATGGCCGTATGGTGAATACCCTGAATCATATAATTTTCCTCCTTTGTTGCAGCATAGCTATAGCGAAACCGAGGAGAGAAGGCGAGCCTTCGCCGGGCGCTGTTGATAGTGGTCTCGCCACATGCGCGTTTCCCAGATAAAAATGCCTGCGTTCGCGTGTCTGGAATCAGAGAAAGGAGGAAGTTATGAAATTCGTGACATTTACTCACGGCGGCACAACGCGGATCGGCGTTGTTGATGGGAGCAACGTTGTCGATCTGTCAGCGGCCACTCCACAGCTGCCCCGCGAGATGTGTGCCTTCATCGCGGCTGGAGCCGATGCCGTTGCCAGCGCACGGCAAGCGCTGGCTGGGTCGTCTGGACGTATCGCCCTGGCAAATGTACGGCTTGAAGCGCCAATTTTACGCCCGCCCAAAATTCTGGCGGTTGGACTCAACTACAAAGATCACATTGCCGAGACCGGCAATAAGACGCCGGAAGTCCCGATGATCTTTAATAAGCAATCGACCTCGGTGAACCGCCCTGGGGGAGACATCCATTTGCCTCGGGCCTCTGAACAACTCGATTATGAAGGTGAATTTGCTGTGGTCATTGGTCGCTATTGCCGCCACGTGCCGAAGAATCGTGCTCGTGAGGTCATTTTTGGCTACACGATCGCCAATGATGTCAGCGTGCGCGATTGGCAGCGCCGCGTGCCAACCTTCACGATGGGTAAATCATGGGATACTCACTGTCCGTTAGGACCATGCATTACCACCGCCGACGAAGTTGGCGACCCGCATGCGCTTGACCTCAAGACGTGGGTGAACGGCGAGTTGCGGCAAAGCTCCAACACGAGTCAGTTGCTCTTCAACGCGTATGACTTGGTCGAACATTTGACCACTGCGTTCACACTCGAACCTGGGGATGTCATATCGACGGGCACTCCTGGTGGCGTGGCCGCGGCAATGCAGCCACCAAAGTGGCTCAAAGCAGGAGATGTCGTCAAGATCGCGATCGACAAGCTCGGCGAGATTGAGAACCGCGTGATCGCTGAACCCGAGAACACACCACGCATCTAAATCGAATCCGCGAACATTCGTACACTTTACGTTGTGGCCTTTCGCGCCTGTCATTCTGAGCGGGGCGAAGAATCTCTCGGAGAGACCCTTCGTTGCCCTCAGGGTGACAAGTTGAATGCACCAACCTTTCCTGGACTGGTTTAGAGAACCGACATTAGGGAGAACAGAAGATGGCAGACAAACCGATCGATTTTACCGAACTCTTGAAAGGGGCGCCAAAAAACTGGGGTCGTTGGGGGAAGGACGATGAAATCGGCGCACTCAACTTTCTGACCAACGAAGAAGTGTTGCGTGGCGTGCGCGCAGTAAAACAGGGTAAGACCTTCATGTTAGGGGTCCCTGTCGCGCGGCCAAAGGGCGACCCGCTCCATCCAATCCGTGCACAGCCTATTCATACCCTGACCCATGATGAGGGCTCTTATATCAGCGGCCGATCCACACCTTTTGCTGGTGGCCTCAAGTACACGGACGACGTCATCGTCATGTATCCGCAGGGAACCACACAGTATGACGCGCTTGGGCATGCCTGGTATGGCGACAAGCTTTACAACGGCTACGATCCCAAAACCACGATCGGTGGTCTCCAGAAATGCTCGATCGAACCCATCGCCAACCACGGTGTTATCGGGCGTGGGGTTCTCATTGACGCCGCCCGCTACAAGGGGAAGAAGCACCTGGATCGTGGGGAAGGGGTCACGCTTGATGATCTCCTCGGCGCAGCCAAGAAACAGGGTGTGACCATCGAGAAGCACGACATCCTCGTGGTGCACACTGGCTGGCTCAACCGCTTCTATGAAGAAGGGCAAAATGCCTTCTTCCCGGACGGCGAGTTCGACGAACCTGGTGTCGAGTACAGTAAGGAACTGGTCGATTGGTTCCACGATATGGAAATCCCTTCGCTGGTTGCCGACAACGTCGGCTGCGAAAAAGGCTGCGATCGCGATCTTGGCGGGACGCTCGGTGTGTTGCATGCTGCGCTGCTCTGTAACCTGGGCGTCATCTTCAATGAAATCGTCTGGCTCAAGGATCTGGCCGACGATTGCGACAAAGACAAGCAGTACACCTTTCTATTTGCTGGTGCACCGCTTAAACTAGTGTATGGCTGCGGTTCGGCAGTGAATCCCATAGCGATTAAATAGGAGAGCAAGGAGACATCTATGACCCAAACACACAGCGGCGTGAATACCAAGGGCGCGATCGATGCTGACGGCCATGTCTTGGAGCCAGCGGATTTATGGGAGAAGTATCTTGAACCGAAGTACCGTGAACGAGCATTTCGCATACGGACTGATGACAGCGGTATGGAGATCTTCGAGGTCGATGGCAAGAGAACATGGGCCGGATACCCGGGTTTGGCTGGTCAGCTTGGAGCCATGGGCAAAGACAATATCGCTCCCAAACCAGAGCGGACCTACCTGCGTGGTGCGCCGTTTGGCTCGATGATCGCCAAAGAGCGCATTGCCCGGATGGACCAGGAAGGGCTGGCGAAAACGATCCTCTATCCGACGCTTGGCCTGTTCCTCGGCGAGATTCGCGACCCGGAGCTGTACTCAGCACACTGCCGTGCCTACAACCGTTGGATCGTTGACTTCTGCTCAGAATCGGGTGGTCGTCTCGTGCCAATCGCGCAAGTGACGCTGGATGACGATCCCCACGAAGCTGCGCGCGAACTAGAGCGATCTGTAAAGGCCGGCGCCAAGGGTGGGTTTTTCCTGCCATTTAGCTGGACGAAGAAATCGCCTGGCCATCGCTACTACGACCCGTTGTGGGCCAAGGCGCAAGAACTCGACGTCCCTCTTGGTATCCACCCGACAGCTGACCCGCCGCAGTTCGATGTTCACAAACGGTTTGATGAACTTGCGCAGGGTGAGAACTTTAACTTTACCTGGTACATGGATGTGCTGGTCGCGCAAGGGATGATCCAGTCGTTCGCCTCGCTGTTTCACTACGGCCTGTTCGAGCGTTTCCCCACAGTGAAAATGGTCGTGTTGGAGTCACAAGCGGGTTGGATCGGCTATCTCCTCGATCGCATGGATGCCGTGTTTCGTGGTCCATTGGGCAAAACCACCGGGATGCAGCAGGAGCCCAGCTCGTACTTCAAACGACAGTGTTGGATTTCTGCCGACCCGGACGAGCGCACCGCATCGGTGGTGATGAATAGCATTGGCACAGACCGCTTTTTCTGGGCCTCTGACTTTCCTCATCCTGACCACATCGGACACTACATGGAGGCATTGGGAGAGTTGATTGCGCCGCTGTCGCAGAAGTCCCAGCAGCAGATTTTGTGGGAGAACGTGGCGCGGGTGTACAAATTAGGAGATTAAATAGGACCACAGAAGACTCGTACAGTTGGGGTAGCGTGCGCCCAGCGCACGCTGCGCATGTCAGCTTTGATTCCCGTACGCTGTGCGCACGCTACGGTCGCTCCGGTGACACCCCAAAGTGCACCACTCTCGTGTGGCTCGGTTTAATTCTGCCCTTGGTCGTACGTCATTCTGGACGAGGTGAGGAATTCCTTTGCGAGGCTCTTCACTCTCGCTCAGAATGACGGATTTCGTGCCATCCGCCGCTGTTGCTGACCCAGGTACGGCGGGAAAACCGCCTCACTTCTGTTTCTCTTCCAGCTCTGCCCAGCGCGCGTAGAGTTGCTCGACAGCGGCACGAGCTGATTCCAACGCTTGGTAACGTTCCTGCAGAGCCGTAGGGTTTGCGGCTATATTTAGATCTTCCAACGCATGCTGACAAGCAGTGACCTCTTCCTCAGCCGCTAGAATCTTGGCTTCCATTTGTTCCCATTCGCGCTTTTCCTGTGAGGTGAGTCGCGGTGCCGGTTTCGCGGCTCGCGGTGTTGACTTTGTTGTTACCGGTCGCGTCTCAGCCAGGGTTTCTTTTCGCGCAGCTTCCCACTGCGGATAATCGGCGTAGAAAAGGCCTTGACCGCTGCCGTCCAAGGCCAACAGCACGGTTGATACCCGATCCAACAAGAAACGATCATGCGTCACCAAGACCAACGCGCCAGGAAATTCCATCAGGCTCTCTTCTAGTACTTCTAAGGTCGGGATGTCGAGATCGTTGGTTGGTTCATCGAGAATGAGTACGTCTGCGGGCCGCAGCATCAAACGGGCAATCAACACTCGTGCTTGCTCACCGCCAGAGAGATTCCGTACTGGGGTGGCAAGCTGATCCGACCGGAACAGAAATCGTTTGGCCCACGAGGCCACATGGACCGGTCGTCCACGATAGATGGCGGTGTCGCCATCGGGTACCAAGGTCTGCTTGAGACTCATATCTGGGTCGAGTGCCTCCCGGTCTTGCTCGAAATACACAATCTGCAAGTTCTCGGCCTGATCAATCTCACCGCTATCGGGTGCTAACGTACCGGCAAGAATTTGCAGCAAGGTGGTTTTGCCGCTGCCATTTGGTCCTAGAAGTCCAAGTCGCACGCCAGGGGTCAGCGTCAGTTCGATATCTTTGAGAACCGCTTTGCCGTCGAAGCTCTTGCAGACTTTCCTTGTCACCACCAGTTTCTTGGTCTTACGCTCTGAACCAGTAAAATCGATCGACGCGCGCGTCTCGACCATACGAGACTGTAAGTCTTCCAACTCTTGCATACTTCTGGCGGCAGCTTTAATGCGAGCCTGGGCTTTGGTCGTCCGCGCCTTGGGTCCGCGTTTCAGCCATTCGATCTCGCGTCGTACGGTGTTGGCGAGAGCAGCCTGATATGCGGCCTGGTTCCGCAGGGCCTCGTCGCGTTTCACCAGGAAGTCGCTGTACCGTCCCTCGCTCTCGAACAAACCCCCAGTGTACATCCGATTTAACTCGACGATGCGGCTGGTGACGTTCTCCAAGAAATAACGGTCGTGACTGATAACCAAATAAGCGAGTGGTTCGGACTTCAACAGTGTTTCAAGCCACACAATCCCATCGACATCAAGGTGATTGGTGGGCTCGTCCATCAATAGCACTGCAGGCGACGCGACCACCGCCTGGGTTATGGCTAAGCGTTTCTTCCATCCGCCGGAGAGAGCGGTGACGGGCTGTGTGAAGTCCGTGAAACCTGCCCGTCCTAGAGTCTCAGCGAATCGCGCGGCAGGATCGATGTCGTCCGCAGGATTCGCAGCTAAGGCCTGATTGATAACCTCTGCGACCGTGAGTTCAGACGCAAACACTGGATCTTGCGGCACGTAGCCAACGCGAGTGAGCCGCCGTAGCGAACGCGTCCCTGTATCTGCTTCTTCGATACCCGCGAGAATCTTCAAGAAGGTCGATTTGCCAGCTCCGTTCGGCCCGATGAGACCTACCTGATCACCCTCACTCAGGCCAAATGAGAGACCTGAGAACAACACCTGAGCACCGAAGGCTTTGCTGACTCCTTCGCAGCTGAGCAACACCGGGCGAGTCATGACAGGTCAGCGCCTTGATTTCGTTGGCTGACGATCAACGCGTGTTTCTCAGCTCGGGTCAGAGATTTAATGCGATGCTCCTCAACCAGTGCCTCACGCCACGAGTCGACCTCGCGTACCCAACACAACGTCACTGGCAGATGGGAGCGGGTGTATTTGGATGCGCGGCCTGACTGATGCTGTTGCATCCGACGTTCGAGGTCTGTGGTGCTTCCGGTGTAGAGCGATCCATTGCTGCAACGCAGTATGTACACAAACGGCATGTGAAGATTATAGAACTGATCGCCGGTCAGGGCTACGGCCACAGGGTCACGCGTGAGTTGCAAGCCGTTGATCTTCAGAGACCGTCGCGCTAAGTAAGCCGCTGTGGTTGCCGCGGGGCAAACCGAAACGTTTTGCTAGGCAAGGAGCATCGAAGCATGGCGATCAGTGTCTATCCTATCACTCCCAGTTTTGTAGCTGAAATTGGTGATGTCGACCTCTCGCAGGATCTCTCGGCCGCGGATGTGGCGGCAATTAAGCAAGCCTTTTGGGATTATGCAGTGCTGATTTTTCCGGGGCAGCAACTCAGCGAAGACCAGCACCTCACCTTCGCCCGGCATTTCGGACCGCTAGAGACGAGCGTGTTGGCCCTGAATCCGGGTGTGAAGCTCCGAGTCAGAGCCGAGATTGCTGATGTCGCCAATCTCGATGTGGATGACAATATCTGGGGGGAAAAGAGTCGTATGCGACTGCTAAACCTCGGGAATCGTCTGTGGCACACCGATAGTTCCTTCAAATATCTTCCCGCACGAGCCTCATTACTCTATGCCCGATCGATCGCGCCGATCGGCGGGCACACTGAGTTTGCCGACATGCGTGCAGCGTACGACATGCTCCCGCCCGAGAAAAAAAGACAACTGGAAGGGCTTATCGCTGAGCACGCGTTGTCGTACTCCCGAGCCAAAATTGGTTTCCGCGATTTTACCGAGGCGGAAAATGCCAAACTGCAGCCGGTGCCGCAGCGCATGGTCCGTACGCTGCCTGAGAATGCGCGCAAATCGCTGTATGTCGCTTCGCACATTGGCGCGATCCGCGGCATGACGTCCGAGCAAGCGCACGCTTTGGTCGACGAATTGGTCGCCCATGCTACCCAACGCCAGTTTGTCTACACTCATCGGTGGCGCTTGCATGATCTGGTGATGTGGGATGACCGATGTACGATGCATCGCGGAACAGAATTCGATGACCTGCGCTGGCGACGCGATATGCATCGGGCGACAGTGTCAGATATTGCCAATACCTGCGAACAGGCAGAGGCAGTGAACGTCGCAGCACTGTAGGACGTCTTGGTGACAATAGAGGAAGGAAGACATGACAACCAATAAACTCCGATTCGGTCTATGGTATGACTTTCGCAACCCGCCCCAATGGCGGCGTGGCTATGATCAGCTCTACAGTGAGATTTTCGACCAGATTGTCTGGGGTGAACAGCACGGCTTCGAGGACATCTGGCTCTCTGAACACCATTTTATTGAGGATGGCTATTCACCGTCGCTGCTACCGATAGCGGCAGCGATTGCCGCGCGCACCAAGCGCATTCGCATCGGTACCAGTGTGCTCCTGATGCCGTTTCATAACCCCGTGCGCATAGCAGAGGATGGTGCCACGGTCGACGTTATCTCTGGCGGCCGGTTTGAACTTGGGGTTGGCACTGGCTACAAGGTCGAAGAGTTTGACGGGTTTGCTGTCTCTAGCAAAGAACGTGGTGGTCGTACCAACGAAGGCTTGGAAATTATCAGCCGTCTGTGGGCTGGCGAGACGCTGACGTTCAAAGGTCGCTACTTTGAGGTGAACAACGCGAAACTCACACCAGAGCCGATTCAAAAGCCACGTCCGCCGCTGTGGGTTGGCGGATTTACGCCCCCGGCGATACGTCGCGCGGCAAAATATGGCGACGGCTACGTCGGTGTCAGCATTACCAAAGATCTGTATAGTCGATACATTGCTGAACTAGAAAAGGTCGGCAAGCCGACCGCGAACGTGCCCCTGGCGGGTGGCAAGTTCTATCTTATCGCCTCCAATGATCCGGAAAAAACCTGGAATGAAGCCGCCGATCACGTGATCTACCAGGTAAATGCGTATGCTGAATGGGCCGAGCGCGCAGGTATGCCGTTGTTTCCGCACATCCGTGACCGCGCGCACTTGCGGGAAACCGGTCTCCTCACGGTTGCTGATGCGGACGGCTGCATTAAGGTCATTCGTGAATGTCTGGCCGAGGCACCGCTCACCAATTTCTATGCCTGGACCTTGCCCCCGGGCTTACCCGCTCGCTGGGTGCAACCTCATCTGGAGTTATTTGCCAGTAAAGTGATTCCCGCCTTTCGCTAAGACGCACGGTGTCCCGTCGGGGACACCGTTTACTTTGCCCCTTTGGCGCTGAGCAAGATTTTTCCATACGGCTCAGCACCGCTGTCGAAATCAAGGCTCGCATGCTGGGCGCCAACGTTGATATTGCGAAAAGCGCTTTGTAGCGCACTTGATGCATAGACCGAGTGCGCACCAGAACTGCTGAACAGACGGTTCACTGCACGCCGACACAATTCAGCCGCGTACGATACCTGCCACCGTACCCACGTGCGATGGGCCTGAGTGAAGCGCTCGCCACTTTCCAATAGTCGATCAAACTCATCGTAGACTTCCTGTTGTAGCAAATGAGCCGAACGGATCTCGGTTGCTGCTTCAGCGACACGGACCTGGGTTGGACCGTGCTCCGCCTTGGCTGCCCCTGTGAGAATCGCCCGTCGTTCCCTTGTCCGCTCGATAAATTGATCCAAAGCAAATTGCGCTGAGCCCAGCACAGCGGTCGACACTGACATACACAACATCGCTTCGGCAGACAGGCGGTACAGGTTGGTGCGATGGTTGCTGATATGCGGACTGTTGCCGCCAAACATCAGGCGCGTCTCGATCGCATGCTTGCTTGGGACAAAGAGGTCTCGGGCAACCACGTCTTTGCTTCCCGTGCCTTGCAGACCTAGCACCTTCCAGGTGTCGTCGATCTCCAGCTCACCGACAGGTACGACCACGTGCACGCGTGGGTTATAGGAATCTGGCTCAGCGCAGCCGAGCATCACCCATTCAGCATTGTCGACGCCGGAGCAAAACTGCCACCGTCCATTCACCCGATAGCCACCATCGACTGGTACAGCGTTGCCCTGCCACGACAGTGTTCCAGCGACCAACCCGTCACGATTATCACCAAAGACCGCCGCTTGCGCTTCTTCGGGAAACGTCCCCATACACCAGTGATGAGCGCCCATCACCATGAGGACCCAACCGCTCGCGGCGCAAGCGCGAGACAAGGAGGTGACCGCGGCGCCTAGGGTGCGGAGGCTGAGTTCGTGACCTCCAACGCGCGCTGGTTGGGGAATGCGGAACATGCCAGCGTCAACCATGAGACGCATGCTTTGATTCACTACCTGTCGTGCGTCATCGCAGGCTCCTGCGTTCTGTGCCAAGCGCGGGGCGATCTCCGCCACCCGTTTCAGTATTTCAGCGTGATCGATATGCATTGCTCGTGTGTCTCCACTGGGTTCGTATGGGCGACATTCTAGAGGAGTCCGTCGCAGGCCGAAAGCGCTCCATGCTGCGATTCCCGTGCCGCGTGTAGCATGCTAAAGTCGACAACGCAGGCCCAGAACCAGACACGGCAGAAGAGGAGTAAGATTATGTCTTTGTACGCGCAGCAGGTTGATACTGGCGTCACCCAGGTACAAACCAACGATGAGATGTCGCCTGAGGAACGGGCATTTCAAGCGCGCATTGACGCCGGCATCAGGATCGAGCCCAAGGATTGGATGCCAGAAGCCTATCGTAAAACCCTCATCCGACAGATTTCGCAACATGCTCACTCCGAGATTGTTGGTCAATTACCGGAAGGGAACTGGATCACCCGTGCACCAACGTTGAAGCGTAAGACGATACTCCTAGCGAAAGTTCAGGATGAGGCAGGACACGGACTCTATCTCTATGGCGCAGCCGAGACACTCGGTGTGACCCGTGACCAGCTCTACGCTGATTTGCTCTCTGGTAAACTCAAATACTCTAGCATTTTTAACTATCCAACAGTGAGTTGGGCAGATGTCGGTGCGATCGGCTGGTTGGTCGACGGCGCTGCGATTATGAACCAAATCCCGCTGTGTCGCTGTTCATTTGGACCCTATGTCCGCGCGATGACTCGCATTTGCAAGGAAGAGGCGTTCCACGCACGGCAAGGCTACGATCTCATGATGGCCCTGTGTCGTGGCACCGAAGCGCAAAAGCAGATGGCCCAAGACGCGCTGAACCGCTGGTGGTGGCCGTCGCTGATGATGTTCGGCCCACCTGACAGCGACTCTGTCCACAGCGCGCAGTCGATGCAGTGGAAAATCAAGCTCTTTTCCAACGATGAACTCCGCCAACGATTCATCGATCAGACCGTGCCGCAAGCCGAATACCTGGGGCTCACCATTCCTGACCCGGCGCTACGGTGGAACGAAGAGTGTGGCCACTATGACATCGGCCCGATTGACTGGGAGGAGTTCAACAGCATCCTCAGAGGAAATGGGCCATGCAATCGTGACCGTCTGCGTGTGCGTACCCAAGCATGGGAAGATGGCGCATGGTTTCGTGACGCGCTCACTGCCCATGCCGAGAAAGAAGCACTGCGGAAAGCTGAAACTGAGAAAGCCGCGTAAACACGACCGAACGGAGAGAACCAGCAATGAACGAGTGGCCGCTGTGGGAAGTGTTCATCCGTAGCCAGCATGGGTTGGCCCATAAGCACGTTGGGAGTCTGCATGCGCCTGATGCTGAGATGGCGATCAACCACGCCCGGGATGTCTACACCCGTCGCAACGAAGGAGTATCGATTTGGGTGGTCAAGGCGTCGGATATTGTTGCCAGTAGCCCAGGTGATAAGGAACCACTGTTCGAACCTGCCAACAATAAAGTCTATCGCCACCCGACCTTCTTCCCCATGCCCAAGGAAGTGAAGAATCTGTGACAAACGCTGTGCAAACTCCTCCTACGGGCTCAGAATCATTGTTCGCCTATTTGCTACGTCTAGGTGACAACGCATTGATCCTGGGGCAGCGACTTGCTGAATGGTGTGGCAAAGGTCCGATGTTTGAAGAGGATATGGCGTTGAGCAACACGGCCCTCGACTTGTTAGGGCAGGCACGGCAATGGTTAACCTATGCCGGTGACGTCGAAGGGCAGGGGCGAGATGAAGATGCGCTGGCCTTCCTGCGCGATGTCCAGAATTTTCATAACCTCTTGTTAGTCGAGCGGCCGAACGGCGATTATGCCACTACTATGGTCCGACAATTCTACTTTGACGCCTGGCATGTTCTTTTGTTGCAGGGGCTTTGTACTTCAAGCGACTCCCGTATGGCCGAAATCGCCCGGACTGCTGTCAAAGAAGTGACCTATCACGTGCGCCGCAGTAGCGACCTGGTCGTGAGGCTGGGTGACGGAACTAGCGAAAGCCATCGTCGTATGCAAGCTGCAGTTGATGAACTGTGGCCCTTCACCGGCGAGATGTGGACACCAGATGCTTACGAGGTTCGCTTGTGCGAGCAGCGCATCATTCCAGACGTTGCTGCCGTAGGTCCGTCCTGGCTCACGCATGTTACTGATGTACTCAAGAATGCGACGTTAACCGTGCCTACGGCGACATGGATGCATAAGGGTGGCAAGCAAGGACAACACACCGAGCACCTCGGCTATATTCTGGCGGAAATGCAGTTCCTCCAACGTGCGTACCCTGGGGCAAAGTGGTGAGTACTTTGTGTTGCGAGAAGTGCGCATGCCTGACCCAATAGCAACCTATGAGTAGATTTCATCCAATACCGGTTGCCTCAGTGCGACACGATACGCGTGAAGCAATTGTTGTGACGTTGGCAGTGCCGGAAGCCTTGCGGGATCAGTACCGCTACGTTCAAGGGCAACACGTGACCTTGCGAGCGCAGATCGACGGCGAGGAAATGCGTCGCACCTATTCCATTTGCTCTGCAGTGCAGGATGAGACACTGCGCGTGGCGATCAAGTGCGTACCCGCTGGCGTGTTTTCTCCGTGGGCGCATGCGACGCTGGCGCCGGGCTATGTGGTTGATGTGCTGCCGCCATCGGGACGTTTCAATGTGCCACTGTCGGCCGAGCAGCGCAGACACTATGTGGCGTTCGCGGCAGGAAGTGGCATCACGCCAGTGTTTGGCATCATCAAGACGACCTTACGAGCGGAGCCGCAGAGTCGCGTGACGTTAGTCTACGGCAATCGCTCGTCGTCACATGTCATTCTCCGTGAAGAACTGGCAGACCTGAAGGATAGCTACCGTGACCGATTGAACCTGGTCTTTGTCATGAGCCGCGAGCCGCAGGAAATAGACCTTTTCAATGGTCGCATCGACCGGGCTAAATGTGATGCACTCCTCGATAAGTGGATCGATCCGCGCACGATCGATGTCGCATTCGTTTGTGGACCGGGCACGATGATTGAAGACGTGACAGCTTCGCTTGAGGCACACGGCGTTCGCAAAGAGCACATCAAGAGCGAACGTTTTATCGCCAACCAGACGCGCCGCGCGTACCGTTCAGTCCCGGCATCATCAGTGATCTCTGCTCCTGGGCTGTGTGAAGTCACGATTGTTCAGGACGGCCGCCGACGGCAGTTCACCATGGCCAGAAACTCGACGAGCATCCTTGACGCTGGTCTGGCGCAAGGATTAGAACTGCCATACGCGTGTAAAGGGGGCATTTGCTCGACGTGCCGCTGTAAAGTCGCAGAAGGTGAAGTAGACATGAACGCGAGTGTCGCTCTGGAAGACTACGAACTCGCCCGTGGCTTCCGGCTGCTGTGTCAGAGTTACCCCTTGTCAGAGCGGCTGGTTCTCGACTATGACCAAGAAACCTAAGTCAAAGCGAAGTCTGTAACATCTTCGACGTTGGCTACCAAAGGAGGGTCGTATGGCTGGCGAACTACAAGGCAAAGGGGCGCTGGTTACCGGAGGCGCGTCTGGTATTGGTCGCGCAACAGTTTTGGCGCTGGCGCAGGCTGGTGCGAACGTCGCGGTTCTCGACCGAGAGCAAAAAGGTGTTGACGCGACGGTTACGCAAGCGAAACAAGCTGGCGGTAGCGCCATCGCTATTCCTATGGATCTGGCGCAGAGTGCGCACATCGGTCCAACGGTCGCGAAGGTCATCGAGCAACTCGGACGCATTGATATCCTCGTCAATAATGCTGGGGTCACTGGTCGGTTTCAGACACTGCTAGAGATGGAAGAGGACAATTGGGACTTCGTGCAGGCAGTGAACCTGAAAGCACCGATGCTGTTGATGAAACACGTTGCGCGTCACATGATCGAGCGTGGCGGTGGCGGTCGCATTATCAACCTCAGTTCCAGTTCGGCCTTCCGCGCGCGTAACTCACCGCTTGCGTATGCGAGCTCGAAGGCCGCAATCGTGCAGCTGTCTCGCAGCGCCGCCGCGGAGTTAGGACCGCACGATATTAACGTCAACGCTGTGGCTCCGGGAATTACCGCGACAGCGATGACACAAGTGATTGGTGATGCGGAAGCGCTGCAACGAGTGGCGTCGAGTGGTCCGCTAGAGAATCTCTTTCACCGCGTGTCACAGCCTGAGGATGTGGCAGCAGTGATTCTCTTTTTGTGTCTGCCCGCGAGTCGACAAATTACCGGACAGACGATTCATACCAGTGCGGGGGCGGTGGTATAGGAATGTCTCCAGGATGGGACATCTCCAACCTACTCATGAGCGCAAATACGGTCGCTCTCGTACATCGGACCATAGAAGAGACGTACAGTTGGGGTAGCGTGCGCTGAGCGCACGCTGCGGGTGCCAACGTTGATTCTTGTGCGCATGGCGCACGCTACAGTCTCTCGGTGAGAATCCCAAGTGTACCAATCTCGCATGGCTTGATTTTGGGCGGGCTTTGGCCGGTACGTGTCAATCAGAGTGGGTAGGCGCCGCCGGCCATGCAGAGTCCCATTGGCAGTCGCCATCACTCCGGCATAAACGACGGACTGCCGGTTTTCGCTGTTTGCCCACCATCGGCCACAAACGCCGCGCCAGTGACAAACGAGGCTAAATCAGAGGCGAGGAACAGGACGACGTTGGCGATCTCCTCTGGTTTCCCCAGTCGTCCAATCGGGATCGCTTCATTGAACTTGTCAGCGAACCCCGGCATTTCCAGCGCAGGCGCGAGCAAAGGTGTGTCGATGGCACCGGGACAGACGCAGTTTGCTCGAATGCCAGAGCGGGCGTATTCGATAGCGATCACCCGAGTGAGGTTAATTATCCCCGCCTTGGCTGCGTTGTAACCAGCGATACCATAGTCAGCGCGTAGTCCCGATATCGACGCCGTGTTCACGATCGCGCCACTACCATGTGCGCGCATGGCTGGGATAGCCCTCTTAATGGTACGAAACACCGCACTCAAACCGACGTCGATCATGTGATTCCACACCTCGTCGTCAACATCACCGGTTCGCGTCATGACCTGACCGCTCCTGGGCGCGGTCGGCAATCCAAAGGCATTGTTGTGCAGAAAATCCAGTCGCCCGAACGTACTGGTCGTCCGGCTGATCATCATGTCAAGGTCTGCGGTCTTGGTAACGTCTGCAACAATCGCTAACGCTTTACCGCCTGCTGCGGCAATTTCTGCCGCTACTTTGTTGGCGTTCTCAGCATTGATGTCTGCGACTGCTATCGCACCGCCCCGTGCTGCAAAGCCAATGGCCGTCGCCCGACCTATCCCGGAACCTCCGCCGGTAACCAGCCCAACCTTTGCATCAAATCGCATGTTGAGTCCTCCTCTGTTCTCACCGTCGTGCAGGCGGGTAGTGTAATAGCTCACCGCTGTAGCGTCCACTGCCGTAACCGGGGGAGTGTCAGACCTGAAGGAGAGGGTGCTTCGTAGTACACCCGCGAACGAACGGCCCCGTGGGGGTGGTGGGGGTGGTGGGTGGAGCGCGCCCGTTCGCGGGTATGCATTAACTATCGTCACACGCCGGAAAACCTTAGCCACCGATCTTGCCGCTCAGCGAGGGCTATCACAAAGAGATTGACCGGCTCGACGATCTCACAACGGCGTGACCAATAGTGACAATATCCGTGCCGTGTCGACGAGCACCACCTTCTCACGAAACCGCGCGACGCCTGCCTCTATGACAATCGTATCGAGATAGACACCGACACTATAGAGTTCGCTGTGGCCATAATTGACCGGATCGAGCATGGTTCGATACACAGCGTAGTTCGTTTCCGCCGACACCATATTGCCCTCGGCTTTGGTGACACGGATCGCGCTGATCATGTGGCGATACCGATGTGAGCCGTAGATATTCGCCTGCCGCAAGGCAACGATCCGATCGCGCAGCATGCCTTTACTGTCGCAGTAAATGACGCTCACCGGTAGCCCTTGCTCGACGTTCTCACGCGTAGTGACTTCGTATCGACATGCATCAGTAAAAAAGTCTGGCCACTCCTCCAACCGGTCATTGTCGATACAATGGACGTAGGCGTGCTGCAGCTCTTCTACTGCGAAACGGCACTCGCGTGCGTCCATGACGTACTCTCCTTGGCAACATCGGCTGACCGGCTGAACCCCATAAGGTCGCGGTAATAACGCCAGAAGCCGCGAATACCGGTTTCTGTCACCAGACTCTCTTCGTTCGCTATCCCTCTTCCGCCCATCAGGACCACCGACGCGGCATCTTTGTCGCGCACGATCGCCTGCTGGACAATTTCTGCCGCATGGCCATCTTCCATCGAGATCAGTCCTGCCGGGCCCACCAGGTTAGCTTGCTTGCGACGGATCGTTTGCATTTCCGCATCGTCGTCAGCATAGCCGAAGAACGTAAAGATCAACTCAAACTGCTCTGGGCCGCGCGGAATAATGTGTCGCACCGCGAGGGTGTTTTGAATCTGTTGAATGACGAGACTGGGAAAGATCGTTTGAATCGACAGTCCGGGAAACTCTGGGCGGCCCTGGAGTAATGACGCGTCGGCGAGCGTATACTTTGCCTGATAGGTCCGTATCTCGGTGCCCTTATAGGCAGCGACTTCGTCTGCCTCGTTACGGCGATACGACTGCATCAAAGTGTGGCGTGCTTTGCTATCGAACACGACACCCCCACCCTGCGATGAGCGATAGGTGCCAAACGTCATGTGAAACAAATGCAGTAAGCTTGCATGATAGGGGTCACGAACATTCTCGGCGTACAGTTTCCAATTGGCGCTGACGAATTGGCGTCCATGTCCGAGCACCCGGATCGGGCGATTGAAGACCTGGTCGATATGCGAGCGCATGGCCGGCCCAAGATAATCTTCGAGCGGCTCGACCTCGTGCGCATATGACACAAAGATCAGGCCTCGATACGACGCGATCAGCAGTTTCTGCAACCCGTGCCCTGTCGTTTGGAAGTCGTCCGGGTATCCAGCCGTGGTTCCAAGTCCGTTCTTAAACGGGACGCCGACGAGATTGCCTTTCAGATCATAAGTCCATTGGTGATAGACACAGGTGTGCCGCGCGCGATTGCCGCGCAACTCGCGGCAGACCAACGCGCCTCGATGGGCACAGCGATTGACAAAGGCATGTAGCGCACCATCCTTATCGCGGTTGATCACAATCGGCGTGTCTCCCAGAAAGGTTGCCTTGAAATCCTGTGGCTGAGGAATCTCGGCTTCCAGGCCGACATACGCCCAGATCGGGCCACGAAACAGCCGTTCCTGTTCACGCTCATAAATCGCGGGGTCAAGAAAAACTTGGTAAGGTACCCGGTCGGTCGGGTCTTGGGACCAGGTTAACCAGGGAGATTGTGGTTCTTTGCTCGCTGACATGAAAGCCTCACACATGATTGATATCAAGCACGCTCTCGACCACATCATTCAACAACAAGATCTTTTTCCTGGCAATGAAGATCTGGTTGTTCACGACACGAATGCCATGTTCGTAGAAGCCAAAATAGACAAAGCTCTGATGCCGCTCAGGGCGATAGATATTCACCTGCCAATGCGACGCAACGGACGGTTCGCTGCTTGATGTGTTGGTCATGCACACATTAGAAATCATATGGCACGTCCGCACCGGTGGCGTTGAGGCTGGAGATAGCCCCGACTGAATGCGCCATACGCGGTCTTCCAGTCCTGCCCGACGGTTGTAATAGATCAACGAGAGTTGCGACTGCGGGTCGCTTGTTGGTTGGCCGTCTTCGTCCCATGCTGGCACCCAGAATTCTGCATCCTCAGTGTACAGAGCGAGCCATTCTGCCCAACGGCGTTCATCAAGGTAGGCAGCTTCGCGATAGAGAAGGTCGGTGCAACAGGTCAGCAGATCACGTGCCACCCTGCACCTCGCTCTCCGCTTGTTGACCGTCACGCAGGAGCTTGAGCCACTGGCGGTACTGGCCGTGATAGAGGGTTTCGTCGCGAAAATCGCGGGAGCTGGAGTACGGTTGTATGCCCAGGGCTTGGGCTTCTGCATCTGCACCACGTGTCATACGGGAGATGCCGCGCATGTATCCCTGCTGCCAGCGGGCGAGCCGTCCATTGTAGCCCGTCTGACAGGCTTCAAAAGCGGCGAGGTCATCTGGGGTGCCCACTCCGCTCGCATTGAAGAAATCCTCGTATTGCCGTAACCGATGGGCCCGGTCCTTGGCACTTTCGCCAATTGGCGCGATGCAGTGGGTTGAGACACGTGTTTTATCGACCGCTAACGGGTAGATCACGCGTAGTTGGGTCGATGTTTGGTCCATGAAGAAAATGTTCGGGTAGATGAGGAGATTGCGCAGTCGGTTCATCATCCAACGCGCACGTAGCTCGCCACACTGCGCAACGACCTCGTTACGGCGGTCATACAGAGGGCGGTCCTGTGGGTTCGGATAATCCGTCCACAGTAGCGTGTGTCCATTGCCCAGATCATAACAGCCTGTCGCAGTCTCTGGCTTATCAAGCCGGTCGACATCGACCGCGCGGACGGCATCTTTTCCTGCAGCGATCCGCCGTTGAATCACACCTACGAAGGTGCGATGCACGACATCGAAGTGATAGCCATCGACGCCATTTTCAGTCTGTAACTTCCAGTTCCCGCCGTAAGTGTAATCTGCGCTGCCTTTGACGACCTCCCATCCGTGCGGAGCCTGATCCGCGATCATATCAATGAAGACCCGCGCTGGTCCCAAATGCGTCGCAAAATCGCCCACCGCCGGGTTGAGACTGCCAAAAATGAAGCCGCGATAGTTGCTTATCTTTGGCACACGCGTAAGCCCATGATCAAAACGCTCGAAGGCCTCTGGATAGGCACCGGAACTGTGGTCCTTCACGCTAATGAGCGTACCATTGGTGTTGAAGGACCAGCCATGATACGGGCAGGTGAGCACTTTCTGGTTACCGCGCTTGCTCAAACACACCGCTGCCCCACGATGTGGGCAAGCGTTGAGGAACCCTCCAATCTCACCTTGGTGGTTACGCATGAGAATGATGGGCTGTCGCCCGATCGTCGTCGTGTAGAAATCATGCGGGCGCGGGAGCTGACTCTCGTGGGCAAGATAGATCCAAGAGCCCTCAAAAATATACCTCATCTCCAGGTCAAACAGTTGCGGATCGGTAAAGACACTGCGATCAAGAGTGAACATGCCGTCTTGTGGTGCGTCGACCAGATACGCCTGAAAATCTATTGGTTGTGTGTAAGGTGTTGGTGTCCCAATGCCAGCGACTCGGCTGTCAGATGTGAAAGCACGCACTGTCATAGTGGCCCCTCCTTGGCTCCTGAGCACCTACAGACTTCGAGCTTCCCTGCGTTATGATTCGTGAACAACTCTCCGAGCGTGATTCAGTGAATACCTAGTTCCCCCTACGCCCCACCCATTCTTCTGTCAAGGCATCTATGGTAACCATGCGCAGATCTCGCTGAGGAGGGCCTCCATGACGAACGAAGAACAACGCAATCTTGAAGTAGCGCAACGTTATGAGAACTTGTACAACACTGACGCCGAGCGTTTTGTGCGTGAGTGTTATACAACTGATTGTGAAGTGAATGGCGGATTCATCCGTGGCCACGAGCAGTTCATAAAAATTGAACAGGACGTGCTCCGAGCCGCTCCACAGCGGAAGATGCGGGTCGACCGACGCTACGCCACAGGTAACGTTGTGATCGTCGAGGCAGTGTTACTCAACCCTGCTCAAGGTCCAGACTGGCAACTACCATTTTGTGCGGTCTTAACCTGCCGTGACGGTAAAATCTTCTCTGACTGGACCTATGCCGAATTTAGCAAATGGCCAGGACTCTAACGTGGAGCGTTGCGAATCATGACTTCACTGAATAAGACGGCAATCGTTACCGGCGCTGGCTCAGGGATTGGCAAAGCGGTGGCACTGAGCCTGATCAATAACGGTTATAATGTGGTTCTCAATGGTCGACGCCGGGCCTTGTTAGAGCAGATCGTGACTGACGCCGGAGCTCGCGCGCGCCAGTTGTTGGCTGTACCAGGCGACGTGAGTAACGCTGACGCCGTCCGCGAACTGTTTGCCAAGAGCAAAGAGACATTTGGACGAGTGGATGTGCTGTTCAACAACGCCGGAGTTGGTGCACCGCCAGTGCCGCTCGAAGATCTGACCCTCACCCAGTGGCAGAATGTTGTGGACATCAACTTAACCGGCGCGTTCCTCTGTACACAGGAAGCGTTCAAGGTCATGAAGGCGCAAGATCCACGCGGTGGTCGTATCATCAACAACGGATCGATTTCGGCCCATACGCCGCGGCCAAACTCTGCGCCGTACACGGCGACCAAACACGCCTTGAGTGGTCTCACCAAAGCGACGGCTTTAGATGGTCGCAAGTACGACATCGCCTGCGGACAGATTGATATTGGTAACGCAGAAACTGAGCTGACCGCACGGATGAAACAGGGAGTTCCACAGGCCAATGGCCAGATCGCCGTAGAGCCGGTCATGGACGTTGAGTGCGTCGCCAACGCGGTGCTGTATATGGCGAATCTCCCACTTGGTGCCAACGTGCTGTTTATGACAGTGATGGCAACCAAGATGCCGTTTGTCGGTAGGGGGTGAGAGGAAGGCTAGCGGCCTTCTCGGGTTTCCGGTTGCGGTAGCGTGCGCTGTGCGGTCGATGCACTGGTTTGCTCCTAGGCCTGTGTGCATGGCGCCGCCAATCCCCTCTACCCGCCAGGGACCGGACTAGGGTGAGGGTGATGCGAGACGCACTGCGCCACACTCGCGCGTTCTCCCCTCATCCTGTCCTTCTCCCCTGCGGGGAGAAGGGACCCTCATAAGGGTAGGTTTTTCATCCAAGCCACAATTGGCGCAGATTTCCCCTCGTGAGGATCCGCGTGTTCGTCATGCCCGCGCAGGCGGGCATCCAGGAGCTTCACCCCTGAACGATTGCGTATTCTCCCTGGATTCCCGCATTCGCGGGAATGACGTCTCGTCTTTTCTCAGCGTAAAAGCCTACCCCTAAAAGGAGAAAGGACCCCTCTACATACGTGCAGAGCGAATGCCGAACACTATTGACCTGTACCAATCTCGCGTAGTCAGATTTAGAATTTTGCTTTTGGCACTGACAAGCCTGGAATATCTGACTTGGTACGGAACACGGTGCCCTTTAATTCACGGTTGTCGTTATTGGCGGTGACAACATAGAGATCACGCATATCAGGACCGCCGAACGCGACACTCGTCACCGTTTTAGCTGGGACCTTGATGCGACGATCGACCGTGCCGTTTGGCTTGAAACGCACGACTTCACCAGGACCAGCGACGACCGCAACCCACACCCCACCCTCGACATCAATCGTCAAACCGTCCGGCATTCCTTCTGGTAGCTTGGCGAACAGTTGCCGTGGGCTTACCGTACGATCTGCGTGCACATCGTAAGCCCACACCGATTTTGTCGTTGAATCGCTGTGGTACAGCAATTTACGGTCAGGGCTGAACCCCAAACCGTTGGTGACTTCTACACCCTCCCAGAGTTTGGTAATGGTACCCGGCGGATCAATGCGAAACAGTGATCCAGGGGTTGGGGTGCTCTTGAAGTCGAACGCATGAATGTCCATCCCGAACGTGCCGCACCAGATACTACCCTGATCGTCGATCGTGAGGTCGTTTATGCCAAAGAGTGGTTTTCCCTCCCAGTTTGCGAAGATCTCGCGTAACTGGCCAGTTTGCTCGTTCCAGTGCGCCAGCGATTTCCCTGTAACGAGAATCCCACCATTGCTATTGAGTGCGATACCACCGACAAACTTGCGGTCGGCAATTAGCGTCTCAATACGTCCGTCAGGACTACGGCGAAAGACACCACCATCGCGAACGTCGCTGTAATACAGACGATTTTGATCATCCGTGCGCGGTCCTTCCAACAATCCATATCCAGTAGCTAAGGTTTCAAATTGCATATGCGTTCCTCCTTTTCTCTACGACATCTGAAGGTTACCAGCGAACCCGTTTCGCCTGGCCTTTGCTTTCAATGAAAACTCCAGTCGGGGTGTTGAAGTGGGTGCCGAGAATCATCGTGGTGCTGTCGCAATGTTGCTCGATGAAGCGCGTGCGCGTGGTGACGGCGAGCGCCGGGTCATTGTCCGCATGTTGCACCCACTGGGGTTCCGCGACCTGGACTGGATGGACCATCATATCACCAGTGACAATTGCCGCTTTGCCGTGCGAAGAGATTTGCACGCTGCAGTGACCCGGCGTGTGGCCTGGGGTTGGAAGCAGTGTCACTTCATCATCGATGCCCCACGCATTCTCAACCCACGCAACCTGTCCGGCCTCGATGATCGGTACGATATTCTGTCGTATAACCGCTTGATCCTCTGCGGTCGCAATGTCTTTCCAGTGTTCCCACTCGCCGCGATTGAATAGATACTTGGCCTTGGGGAACGTCGGTATCCAACGGCCATCGCGCAACTGCGTGTTCCATCCCGTATGATCGAGATGCATGTGGGTACAGAAGACGTAGTCTACCTGCTCGGGCGCACATCCGACGGCCGCCAGATCCTCTACGTACGAAGCACGGCGGCCATTCCACTGCGGAAAGGCCAGTCCCTGTTTGTCGTTCCCTACGCACGTATCAATCAGAACTGTATGGTGCTTGGTCTTGATCACAAACGTATGAATGCTGAGTAACATCCGTTTCTCGGCATCGAGAAAAGATGGCTGCAGCCATGACAGGTGGGGGTCAAAATCCTCTTTGCGTTTATCGACATAGAGCACTCTCGGGCTGGTTGGCTCTAACGTATCGATCACTTTTGCGACCTGTACGCCCCCGATCGTGAATGACTGTACCCTTGGCTGCGACGACGTCGACATATCACCTCCAGTTCTCTTCTCACACAAACGTCAGGTGTCCCACGCGACTACATCAGACCTGAGAACATTCGTACACGTTACACTACAGACTCCAAACCGTGTCATTCTGAGCGCGGCGAAGAATCTCTCCGAGAGAGCCTCTGTTGCACTCAGGGTGACAGCACTCGTGTACCAATCTTTTGTGGTCCGATTTCGCGAACGAGGGATGATGCATCGAGAACCGCGATGATGTCAAGAGAAGTCGAGGTCGTCAGCTTATGGACCCATCTCCGGTGACGATTAGCGCAGAAGAGGAAGTGTTGGCCCGATCACTTACGCTCCTGGATCGACTCCAGATAATAGACTAACTGCCAGATACGGCCACGTACGATGTCTTCCTGTGTCTTGGCGCCGTTTGCGCCTTCCTCGGTGTGAAAGACCAAACCCCACAACGGCATCTCACGGCTGCCGTGCCCGCGAATCGTTTCTCGTCCGTCGACCGTTCGATACACGTACCAGAATGGGAAGGTTCCCTTGCTCTTCTTGAGTAACTGAGTGAGGTCAGCTGGTCTCACTACGAGTAATGGCGACATGTCTCCGTTACCTTTTCCCTCTGGTCCGTGACAATTGGCGCAGTACTTTTGATACTTTCCTTTGCCGCCAGCGATGATTTCGTCCTCCTGAGCGCGGACTGACGCAACAAGGCAACTGCAAACGAGCATTAGTGCGAAGAGAAGCATCGACATACGCATCGCGTTATCTCCAAAGGCTGTCGCCTTACTTTCCATCAAAGAGCGTGACAAATTCGGGCTCAATCATGCGACCGAGAATATCGCCGCGAGAAACAATGCCGACTAGCTTACCGTCACGTACCACAGGGATGCGCACGAAGTTATGTGTGGTCATCTTGGCTATCACCACCTGAATGTCATCTGCTTCTTCGACACACACGGCAGGGCGACCCATGATGTCCGTGGCCTGTACCGTCTGCATATCCTTCCCTTCAATAATCGCTTTCAAAAGATCAAATTCCGTCACGACACCGACCACATGATTGCTGGAATCAACGACTGGTAGCCCGCTGTACATGCCCGAAAGCATTTGCTGGGCGAGGTCACGTCCAATCGCTCGTGGGGTGGCGGCAGTGACCCGTTTGTTCATCACGTCACGTGCTTTCATTACCTCTCTCCTTTCTCGGACGGCTGACGCTGGCGTCCTTTACGCATGTTTTGGGAACTCTCCTGCTAACGCTGCATCGAGGAGATCACTACGAGTAATCACACCGACAAGTTTCTCGTTGTCGACAACTGGCAACGCACCAAAACGCTGCTTGCGTAGATGCTGCGCGGCTTCTCGCAGTGATGCGTGTGGCGTGAGCGTTACCACATTGAAGGTCATCACTTCCTCGACAATGTGTGAGTCAGCGAAGTCATCAATGTCTTGCCCTCGCAGGAGGCGCATACTCGATGGATACGCGTCGCGAACGTCTCGGTCTGTGACAATCCCACCACCTTATCGTCGACCACCACAGGCAATTGATTGACGCGATGTTTGGTCATCAGTTCGCGTGCGTGGCGAAGCGTGTCATGGGGTCTGATGGTCAGTACTGATTTTGTCATCCACTGTGCAACAGTCATGATCGCCTCCTCCACGGTTAGGCAGCACGGTGCCATTCGACGTTGAGAAACTTAGGATCGGACCACTGGTAGGAAGTGTGGCCTTGGTACGAACTCTTGAGCATCCGACCGATGCGCTGCGCAAGCTTTTCGTTGGTGGTCGTGACCGTCACGCCATCGACTGACTCGCTGATGTCGATGATCCGTTCAAGCGGATTGGTTCCTTTGGCGCGTTCTTCTTCGTTGCGCACCAAGCGAAGGATCTCATCCTGGTGCTCGGTGAAAAACGGACTTCTGCGCAGCCTGACTTGCCCTTCCGGGTAGCGGTCGCGGATCTTCTCACATGCCGGACACAATACCTTACGGGTCTTGGGATCATTGCTGTGGTAAAAGTACAACTCCTCGTCGAAGAACCAATGTCTGCGTTGGTACAGCGCATGGCACTCCGTACACACTGCAACCTCTCCGCGATCGCTGCGCGGTTCGTACGGATCGTGCGCGTTAAACTCAGCGACATTCCGTCGCGTGTGGATTGTTCCCCGGTTTCCATGTTTTGTCGACATTGCCAGCCTCCCGTTCTACAGCCGTGGCCAAATTCGTCGCTCCACCTGCTATACGGTCTTCAAAGCAACTCTCGTACCGATACAAACGCGGCCCGCAGTGGTGATCGTGAGGATAAATTCGCAAGAATGAGAAGCTTGTGGCAAGAGAATTCCGAAAAATGAGAAATTGAGCAGCGGCGGAGTAGTGAGAGCTTGGCACCAGCATTGCACCTCGATGCAACGTCAGGATCAGCGAAATGGAGCAGGAGGAATCTGTATGTATCGCTTTCTTGAATGCACCGTGGGTCAGTATATGACGCGCGAGGTGAAGACTGTAAACGCGACTACCACGTTGCGGGAGCTTGAAGTCCTGTTCGCTAAGCACGACTACAATGCTTTTCCCGTAGTGGAGGACAAACATGTCATCGGATTGGTGACGAAATTCGATTTTCTCAAGACGTTTGCTTTTACAACCAGGCAGCTCTTACCGCATTACGACGAGCTGATGCAGCGCAAGGTGGGCGAGATCATGACCGAAGCCGTCATTCATGTCGAGCCAGCCGCACCACTCACGCGCACTCTGCAGCTCATGGTGTCGCTGAAAGCCCGCAGCCTACCGGTTATGACATCAGACAACAAACTTGTTGGCATGATTGCACGCGAGGACATCATGCGAGCGTTGAAGGAGACGACGCGAGACCAATGAGGAGCAGCGCGGTTCGTTCTTCCAAATTCACACATCGCTGTAGGGTCCTCATCCAGCGACGTGTCACGCTCGATTTCTTGCGAGAACGCTTCAACTGGTCTCAACAGTAATATGCCGTGATGATCGACCACGCCCATGGCAGAGGTTATCCCCAGCGAATTTCAGCACCTCCTCGTCGCTGTGCTGATCGGCGCCTTGATCGGTCTCGACCGTGAACGATCCGAGGTTCGTAAATCTCACCAACTGTTCGCTGGGATCCGCACGTTTCCGCTCATTGCGTTGACATGGGCACTCCCTATGTTGCTGTATAATGAGACTTGCTGCTATTTAACGACGCTCTCCGGGTGGTATGCCAGTGGTGGGCAAGACCACATTCTCCAATTCCTTCTTGTCTGTCCCTTGTAGCGATTCGAGATAATCTACGATAAAGCCGATGCGCCCACGAGCCACGGCTGGTTTGCTTACCGTTCCCAGCACGTCATCTTGCAGCCGCTCACCCCAGATCGGCATGACTCGCGTGCCGTGTGCTGCGATCACTTCATCCCCGGCGATAACGCGCCCTAATCGTTCACGCGGGAACTCGCCACTGTGACGAGTCGTGATCGTGCGCAGGTCTGTTGGCTTGATCGCAAGTGCGGGTGCCACCGGTCCGTTGCCAGTACCACGGTCGCCGTGGCAGCTCGCGCAGTACTGCGTGTACAGTGTTGCCCCTGGCTGCGCGTCCTGTGCGATCGCAAGTGCAGGCGAAACTATGGTCAAGAGACCGGTGACCACTGCGTATCGTAATATTTGCATTCCTTGCCTCCCCTCAGCATGCGTTTTCTGTGCTGCTAGTGCACTCGACCCAAGAATCGTGCCGCAGCAAAGCTGATAACGAAGCGACACATTTTCTCAACATTGCAAAAGTCTGCTCGCTGGTTTCGCAAAAATAGGAAATCCCACTGCCTAGTGACACGATTTGTCCTGGCACTTGCCTTGCTCGTGCCAAAGGGGATGCCAGACGAAGTAGAGGGGAGACGGGACTATGCGTAGCCAACGAGCCCCGCCCGCGCGAGGAAGTGCTCACACGGCAAGTGTACGGAGGATGTGTCACAGTACGTGACTACGTACGAGCACCATCATGAATCTGAAGGAGGCGAATATGTGTCGGTGGAAAGGAAAGATATCTGCACTGACGATGCTGACAGGGATGGCACTGCTATGGGGAGCTGCGGACCTGGCTTCAGCGCAGGAAACAGAGGTCGCCGCCGCTGGGAAACCGAGCTATGAGCAGCAGTGCGCAGTATGTCATGGCCGCGAGGGCAAGGGCGACGGTCCGGCCATGAACCTGCTGACCGTCAAACCGTCCGATTTGACTCAGATCAATAAACGCAACAATGGAACCTTTCCGTTCTGGAAGATCTATCGTGTAGTCGATGGCCGCGAGGAGATCAAAGGGCACGGGACGCGTGACATGCCAGTCTGGGGTGCGCAGTTTCGTTCTGAGGCCACCAGTAGTCCAACCGCGCAAACCCAAGTCCGGGGACGAATTCTTGAGTTAGTGTATTATTTGCAATCGATTCAGGCCAAATAATGCACTCCGCGTGATACACAGCCCACGCGAGGCGATCCCGTGGGCTATTGTCGAATGAAGGGCGGAGGTAGGACCGATGGGTGGCATAGGACTGATAGCCATAGGGATGGCGCTGGTTGGGCGCTGTTTGGTGCTTGGTTGGCGTCACCGGATGCCAATACCCGTACATCACTGGCTGTTGCTTTTCTGTATGCTGCTACTGCCAGTGGCTGCGTTGCTGGCGACGATTTCCAGTGTAGCGGAAGACACAAAAACCGTGGGATTCTGCGCCACCTGTCACGTGATGCAGGTATTTGTCAATGACATGCGCAATCCTGAGAGTCGCTTGCTAGCTGCCCGTCACTATCAGAACCGCTGGATCGCCAACCACCAATGCTACACTTGTCACATCACCTACGGACTGCATGGTTCGTTCGCCGGCAAGCGCGCTGCCCTGCGTCATTGGCTACGTTATGTCACTGGCAGTTGGAGCGAGCCTATCACCCATACTGGTCCGTATCCCAATACCAACTGTTTGAATTGCCATGCCGATGCCTCAGGGTTCCGACACGTTGGCAGTCACCAGTCGCGCCTGGCGGATTTGCAGGAAAACCGTGTGAAATGCGTGATGTGCCACGGACTTCCCCACCCCGCGCCAGAGGACCGTCATGTCAGTGGATAAAGACCCCAGGGAGGAACACCAGGCGAGTGACGAGCGGCTGCTGCGTATTGCTGTTCTGGGTATGGTGGCTGGCCTCGTGTGCTTGCTCCCCTATCTGTGGTTGAGCTTTGGCGTCTGGACCTTTGGCCTCACCATTCTGCTAGGCGTTCCGTTGGTCCTTGTCTCGGCTGCTGCATATGTGTGGGTCGTCATTCGTGACCTCAAACAGCGGGGACTGTTGTGATGCCAAGAGGCACACAGACCACGATCTGGGCGTTCATGAGCTGTTACTGTTGCCTTGTTCACCGGTGCACACCGCTATTGTGGCTAGTGGCTCAGTTGGGAATTTGTTTGTAGAGGTACCCCGGTGTGGGTACCTTTTTCCTGAGCGGCCACACCTGACCGCCCCTACAAAGAGACATCCACGTGTCAAACTGAATCCCTAGTATCGTGTCTCATAGCGTCGTGAGCAGTTGTAGGGCGCGTGGTACGCGCCTTACGATTTCACCGCTAATGAACTTGCGAGACACGGTGCTAGCCTACTGTGACTTGCCTGCACCTCTAGCGTCCGTTGCGGCCTTTGCTCGAGCCTTGGCACGCTGGTACTGCAACCAGAGCGCGGTGGCTTGCTCCTGGAGTACTTTATTGACGCTAAAAGCATGAACAGCTTCAAGCAGATGTCGGAGGTGAACGTTATCCTCTGGCATCAAACCCGTGAGCAAGGCTCGTAGCGCGGGCGGGAAGGAGCGAAACCAGTCGTCACTCAGGCGGTTCAGCTCTGACCCTTCGAGCAGTACCGCCTGACGTAACGCCTCCTCTCCACTAATGTTCGGCTGCCCAAGGAGCATTTCGGCATCTGCGAGCTGTTGTTCAATAGCGGAAAAGGCATCCGGTGACATCTGTGCGTCAGCTGCTCGCAAATCGAGCACCGTTGTGCTGCGCTGCAGGATAAAGACATGCCGCCGTTCATCCTCAGCCATTTGCTGCCAGAAGGCTCGCAACTCACTGGCAAAGGTCGGGCAGTTGCCGAAGGTTCGATAGACCGCACTAACCCGACGTTCACACTCTAGTAAACGGTGGAGGAATTCAAGCGTCGTCATGGTTGCTCCAATACCTGACTGTTACGAGAGAACGCCGCACTTACTGCGGAGCGCTCGCTGCACTATGATCGCTCGCTCGCGAGCACGGCTTCCAGTATATCACTCCGCGTAATGATCCCCACCAGTGTACTCCGTTCTACGACCGGAAGTGCGCCGAATCGATGTTGCCGCAAACACAGTGCTGCCTCGCGAATTGTTGCCTCAGGATTGATGGTGATGACCTCGCGCGTCATGATTTGCTCGACGGTATGTTCGGCGGCAAATTCTTCAACGTCGGCGTTCCTGATATGGCGAAGCCGTGACGGATAGGCATCGCGCACATCACGGTCAGTGATGACTCCCACGAGCGTGCCATCGCGGACCACAGGGAACTGATTGATGCGATACTTACGCAGCCGATCATGGGCATGCTGTAGCGAGTCTTGTGGCTTGAGGGTTATGACTTGCCGTGTCATCCATTGTTGGACCTTCATAGTCTCTACCTCCTTGCTCCGCGGGCTAGATTTTCCCAGTTCTGCGAAAGGAAGCTGTGCGCTTCCTATTTCTGCCAATTGGCTAGGGGATCTCCCGGTAGCACAGGAGTAACAAACAAATCGTATGCCAGATCGCGATCAATCCACGCGAGATTAGTCCACTGTGGGTTATCACCAGAGAGACCGTAGCGTGCGCCATGCGCACGGGAGTCGTACCAGGCAAGCGCCTCGTGCGCACAGCGCTACGTTCCCTCCTCGGCGACACAGGCCAGGATGAGGCCGAAGGCTGTTCCCGGCGCGCTCGTGCCGGAAACGCTACGCTTATTCCGGCCTACGTGTAAGGTTGCAATAGGTCGCAATGAGAATTGCTGCGTCGCTGTTACCACACCTGGGTAAGCACGGTAGCGCGGATAGGCTCCCATTTGCTACAACAACGCTACAAAAGAGGAGGGCACCACATGGCCGGACGACTTGATGGAAAGGTCGCGTTGATTTCTGGGGCAGCGCGAGGGCAAGGCGAGACCGAAGCCCGCATGTTCGTCAAAGAAGGAGCTGCGGTGGTCCTTGGTGATATTCTCGTCGCTGAGGGGGAGCGTGTTGCTGCCAGCATTCGCGCTGCAGGTGGACAGGCACAATTCGTCAAGCTCGATGTGACGCAAGAGGGCGATTGGCAGCAATCAGTGGCCCAGGCCGTGCAAACTTTCGGGAAGCTGAATATTCTTGTGAATAACGCGGGAATCTTTCCGATCGAAGGAGTTGAAGCGACAACCCTTGAATTGTGGAACCGCGTCATTGCGATCAACCAGACGGGCGTATGGCTGGGGATGAAAGCCGCGGTGCCAGCCATGCGACGGGCTGGTGGTGGCTCGATCGTGAACATTTCCTCCATTGCCGGACTGATGGGCTCTGGCATGGCAACGGCCTATCACGGCACAAAGGGCGCGGTGCGCATTCTGTCGAAGACTGCGGCAATCGAATACGCAAAGGATGGCATTCGCATTAATTCAGTGCACCCGGGTGGAGTCGACACTGTGATGCTCGATGTCCTTAATTCTGAAGGCAAACGGGCGGCGGCCGCGGCACATCCGCTTGGAAGATTGGCTACCGCGGAAGATATCGCCTACGGCGTTCTCTATCTCGCGAGTGACGAGGCGTCGTTTGTGACAGGCACGGAATTGGTGATCGACGGCGGCTACACCGCGCGGTAAGTGCGGGCAGAAGATTTGACTCAACAACGGGAGAGCACTATGAGCAACGACAACACCTGGGATGATGAAAATGTTCGTGGCGCGCAACTTTATCAACAGGGAAAATATGCCGAAGCCGAACAAGCGTTCCGCGCGGCACTAGCCGCAGCCGAGCAGCTAGGTCCAGAAGACGCGCGTGTCGCGGTCGTGCTCAATAACCTCGCCAGCCTCTGTCACAATGAGCGCAAAGTAGAGGAGGCGCAGGCGCTGTACGAACGCGCTCTGGCTATTCGTCGGCGAACTCTAGGCCTACATCATCCGATGGTCGCCCAGAGCCTCAACAATCTGTCCTCACTGTATCGTGAACTCGGCAGACTCGACGAAGCGCAGCAGTTTTCAGAGCAGGCAGTGGGCGTGGCTGAGTCGATCTTTGGCCCTGACCACTACCGCATTGCCAATTGCCTGAATAACCTGGCTGCGGTGTACATGGCCAAGGCGCGCTACGATGACGCGGAGCAGATTTTTCAACGCACCTTATCGATCCGCACGCGCTTCTTTGGCGACAACGATCCGACGGTTGCCACAACCCTTTCTGGTTTGGCTGAACTGGCGGTCGCGCAAGCGCAGTACGCTCAAGCTGAACCACTCTTCCGTCGTGCACTACGAATTCGTGAAGAGCAGCTAGGCGAGCAGCATCCCGGCGTGGCGACGCTGCTGGAGAAATTCTCCGTGCTGTTGCGCAAGACCGAGCGCGAGGCTCAAGCTGTGGCCCTGGAAGCGCGTGCTCGCACCATTCGCATACAGGCAATGCAGGTTGTGACAGGGGAATAGACGCGAGCCTGTGTTCATGCCCCTGTCCGATAGCGGAGAGGGACTCAATCAACCCCCACGAGATTGGTCCACCGTGGGTTATCACCGGGGAGACCGTAGCGTGCGCCATGCACGCGGGAGTCAAAGCCGGCACGGGCATCGTGCGCACAGCGCACGCTACCGCAACTGATTGCGGAGAGGAGCAATAGTGTTCGGCACTCGCTATGCGCGTATGTCGAAGGGTTCCTTCTCCCCGCAGGGGAGAAGGGCAGGATGAGGGGAGAAAGCGTAGGTATGGCTGACTGTGTGGCGCATCACCCTCACCCTAGCCCTCTCCCTGCTTTTAGGGGTAGGCTTTTACGCTGAGAAAAGACGAGACGTCATTCCCGCGAATGCGGGAAGCCAGGGAGAGTACGCAATCGTTCAGGGGTGAAGCTCCTGGGTGCCCGCCTGCGCGGGCATGACGAACACGCGGCTCCTCACGAGGGGAAATCCGCGCCAATTGTGGCTTGGATAAGAAACCTACCCTTATGAGGCCCTCTCTCTGGTAGGGAGAGGGAAGTGGCCGCCACCTTCTGTCGCTGGTCAAGTTTTGTGCCGAACACTATTGGCCCTCGCCCATCGAGGGTGAGCGGAAAAAACGCGCGGCTGTGCACGCCACCGACATCGGTACCGAACACAGTCGGGACAGGAACTAAGGGTGAGTTCACTGCAACGCATAATATCGCTTTGCGCCGCCGGCAAGAATCTTGTTCAACGTGTGTGGTGGCATGCCCATCGCTTTGATGAGCTTAGGTGCGTCGGTAAAGCCATCCAGATGTGGGTAGTCGGTCGCCCACAAGATGTTGTCGGCGCCGAGGTAATCGGCCAACAACGGCAGCGATCCTTCAACCGGCTCGAAAGAAACAAAACATTGTCGACGGAAAATGTCGCTCGGACGCGTCGACAGGCCGGTGTCATTCATGCCGACATCGTCAAAATGGCGATCCATTCGGTCCAACCATCCAGCCATCCAGCCACCGCCTGCTTCCAGAAACGCGATGCGCAGGCGCGGGAAACGATCGCATACGCCACACATAATCAGGCTGGTCGCTGCCGCCATCATTTCGAAGGTATGCGCTACCACGTGGCGCACTGCCCCTCCGCGTGTGAAGCGATCCATCGCTAACGTTTGCTGGCCGCTTTCTGACCCACCGTGAATACCAATGGCGAAATTCAACTCCTGCGCCTCGGTCCAGAGCGGATCGTAGGCTTTGTCGTGCAAGACGCGGCCGTTGTATGGATTGGGGCGAATGAACCCCGCACGAAATCCTAGCTCTTGTGCGGCATAGCGCATTTCCTGAACGGCACTTTCGACACTCTGCATCGGTAACATCGCTGCGCCAAACAAGCGCTGCGGGTAGGGTTTGCAATAGTCTGCTAACCAGCGGTTATAGGCGCGGCACGTTGCTGCTGCGAAGTCGGGGTTTTGCACTGCTCCCAGGAAGAGTCCCAGGCTGGGATACAAGACCACGGCATCAATCCCTTCGGCATCCATATCAGGAATACGTGCGTGTGGGTCAAATCCCCCTTTGCGCCCTTGCAGGTAAGGAATCGACGGAGATACTTTGCCTTCGCGCGACCCGATTGCGCCAACGCCACCGAAACTCACGCGCTTTTTGCCACCACCGAGATCGATCGCGACGTCACCTTCGATTCGCAAGATTTCTGCGCCATTGTCCAAGGTGACGAGTTTGGGGCAGCCTTCACGATACTTGGGTTCGATGTATTGCTCCCACAGGTCAGGTGGTTCACAGATATGACCATCCGAGTCGATCACGTTATATTCCATGACATTCCCCTTTCGTCGAATTGTAGTTTGCGCTCATTGCAGCTTGATAGACCTATCGTGAGTGAACGTCAATCGATTGCCAATACGGCCCGCTGCCACCCGCGCGTGACGTTGCAAGCCGAGCGGCTCTGGATTATCTTGAGCCCACGAAGGAGGACACACCAATGGGTGACTATAAACTCATCTCTGCTGACTCGCACTTTGTTGAACCACCGTCGATGTGGGCCGAGCGCTTGGACAAGAAGTTCCGCGATCGCGCGCCGCGTACGGTTAAAGGGCTCAATGGCAAAGACGGCGAGTGGTTCGTGTGTGAAAACATCACGCCAATGACCGTGGCTGGTTTTTTTGGTGCTGGCGTACCGTCGCAAGATCTCCCAGCGCACGCTAAGAAAGGCTTTGACGAAGCACCGAAGAGTGTCTGGGACCCCTCGTATCGCATCGCTGACCAGGACCGTGATGGCGTCGAAGCTGAAGTGATTTACACTTCAATGGGCATGCCGCTGTTTGGCCTCGATGATGCCGACCTACGCTCGGCCTGTTTCCGCGCATTTAACGATTGGGCGGTAGACTATTGCAGCTATGATCTGAAAAGGCTGGTGCCACTCGGGCTGATTACGCTAGAGGATGTTCCTAGTGCTGTAGCTGAGCTGCAACGCATCGCCAAGCGCGGCGTGCGTGGCGCGATGATTTGGGCCGAACCACCGGACGACCGCCCGTACAGCCATAGCGATTACGATTCGTTCTGGGCCGCAGCTCAGGATCTGAATATGCCGTTGTCATTGCATATTCTCACAGCGCGAAGTGGAACGGGCGCGAACCAGGCGTCTGGGCGTGACTTTGTGTTATCTTTGGCGACACTGCATCACCAGATCGAACGGTCCATTGTGTCCATGGTGTACGGTGGTGTGCTGGAGAAATTCCCCGGCCTCAAGATCATCTCTGCAGAGAATGACGTTGGCTGGATGCCGTATCTCATGTATCGCATTGACACCATTCAGAGCCGACTGGGTGCGCTGGGTGGCATGAAACTACCGATGCGTGCGAGCGAGTATATCAAGCGTCAGGTGTATTCGACGTTTATTGCTGACCCCGTGTTTGTCGATTCACTCCATCGCTACGGACCGGAGAATATCATGTGGTCGTCGGATTATCCGCACACTGCTGCGACATATCCGCGTTCGCAAGAGATCGTAGCCAAGCGTTTTGGTTCGCTGCCTGATGAGCAACGTCGCAAGATCGTGCGAGATACTGCTGCTAAGGTGTATGGATTGGCGTAAGGAAATTGTCGATTAGCGATGATGGATTGCGGATTACAAAGGTCAGGATTGAGAACTGTCTTCGTAATCCGTAATCTGCAAGGTGCAAACCGCAGTGTTGATCACACCTCATTTGTCCACACTTGCTCTAACATCTGTCGTCGACGCAGCAAACGCAATGACCCGTCGGTTTCCAACATCGCTTCCGGTGCTTGGGGGTACGAATTGTAATTGATCGTGGCCATGCCCGCGCAGTAGGCTCCAGCGCCACCAACGATCACGAGATCGCCGATCTGAGGTTGTGGTACGCGGCGTGGCGCCAGCGCTTCTGGATCGCCAGGCGCTGGGGTGAGTATATCGCCTGATTCACAGCAGGGGCCGACGAACACGACATCCTTTTGCTCACGGCCAGTAGCAAGTACTTCGATTGGATGTTGTGCGCCATAGAGGGAAGGGCGTGTGACCTCGGGCATCCCCGTATCAAGCTTGGCAAACAGGTAACCTTCGCGGCCAGTATCGACGACATCAATACACGTGGCGACAATGGCACCCGCGCGTGCGACGAGAAACGTGCCCGGCTCGATTTCCACATGTAACGAGCGGCCATCGCGTTGGCGAAAGGCTTCCACTTCACGACGTACGTGTTGACCCACATCCTGCAGATCGGTCGATGGTTCATCCGGCATCCGTCCAACTTTGAAGCCGCCACCCAAATTAACGGTGGTGACCTGTGGGAGTTCACCGGCGATGTCGAGCGACATCCGCGCGACTCGTTTCCAGATCTCTGGATCGGTTCCTGAGCCAATGTGTGTGTGCAGCCAGGTGATTTTCACCCCGTGCCGTGCAGCCAGGGCTTTTACTTGATCGAGATAGTCGTGCCAGATACCGAAACTCGACGCCGGACCACCGGTATTGGTGCGCTTGGTCGACCCGCTACCGAGACCAGGATTGATGCGCACCGAGCAGCTGCCGCCGGGAGCGACCGTGCCAAATTGCTCCAGTTGGTGGAGTGAGCACGCGTTATAGCGTACCCCTTTACTGACAAACTCAGCCAGGCGGCGTGATGGCATTTGTGAGGTCAATTGTATCTGATCGGGGGTAAACCCCGCTCGCATCGCCCGTTCGACCTCAAAGTCGCTCGACGCATCGATGTGGACGCCAAGATCGCGAAACACGCGCAGCACGCCCAGGCTTGGGTTGGCTTTCATCGCATAACGGAGAGTGAATCCGTACGGCGCCGTAAAGGCCAGCGCATAGCGCGCCGCCGCTTCAAGCATGGCGCGATCATATACATAACAGGGTGTTCCGAATCGTTCCTTTACCTCCGCGGCCTGCTCGGCTGAGAGAAATTGAATGCGGCCCGGGGTTGATGCCATCGTCATACAGTCTCCTCCTCGTCGTGGTCTTGTACCGTGGGACGAGGCCTTCGACAAGCGCCGGGGCCGGGCAACAATGTCGTTGCAGCGATGCGTGACGTTGTGCCTATGCCTACCTATCGCATCAGCGCTCTCGCTTCGGCCAATCAGAAGCTCCTGCACGCGCAAGTACGCCGGCGAATAGACGAGGCCAACCAGAAAAACTCCACCAGTAAGAGTTAGCGACTCTTCGCGGGAAGTAAGGCATCACGTGTCCCAGGATCAACCATGAACACCTACGGTTCAAAAGTGAAAAGCATTTTGTGGAAGCGTTCGCGCTGGGCTGTAGTGATATACCGCCCAATCCGCGCCATCAGCACATTTGCCGATGAGATCCTGATCTCTGGGTTGTTGGTGATATAAACCTGAAAACCAAAGGGACGAAACAAGCGAACCAAGAGGTTTCGATAGGCGTACACAGACAAACCAGTCTGATCAGTGTCCCAGTGCCATGAATACCCGGTGAGAAAAAAGATCTTCGACTCGATGAAGGTGTCCGTGAGAAGAGTTGCAACCATTGCGCGTGCAACGCCTTGACGCCGCCAGTTGCGACTGACTTCGATTGCGCCGAGTTCGTAGCACAACCCATCGGCATTATCGTGCCATCCTTCGATTGCGTCAGGATAGCTGCACTCGATGTAGCCAACGATCTGCTGCGCGGGAGAGATTGCAACCGTGACGTTCGCGTCCGGCAGGCCGGCGACCTTTTCTAAGGTATCGATGCTAGAAACAATCGAGCGATAGCGGGCAAAGCGCCCGATGCCGGTATCGAACGTTAGCGCTCGTAATTCGTCAGGTGAGCACGCGCGTACTATGCGGAGGGCGCCTTGTGGGCACGTGACGGTGTGCTCAGACGGCGTTGGATGGACATCACCCGCGGGAGCCTCGCTCATGTGAACGCCTCATTGCCGCAGAGGGAGCGAACAGGCATCGGTTCAAAAATCTGTCCAGGCCGGCGCAAGATTTTTCACCATAATGACCAAGTCGTCAGCATTGCCGTGTGCATCTTTGCGCAGATCAGGAATCACCGCCTCACGCACAAAGTCGAGGTGACGCAGGGCACGAATGGCTGCTGCTTCGCTGGCGGCGATCTCAGCCACGAGCTTTTCCAGGCCGAGCCCAGTGGCCAACTGGATGAGGTCCAATACCATCCAGGTTCCTAACCGCCGGTTACGTGCGCTTGGATCGATGACCAAGCGAATCTCACCAATGTGTGCACTGCCACCGTGACGATGGCGGTGCAGCGTCGCGTCGCCAACTATCTGGTCATCAGACAGTGCGATAATCGGAATTACTCGTTCATAGTTCACGCCAGTCGCCCAGCTCCGCACCACCGCGGCATCACTGACATCGTGGCGCAGATACCAGCGATCTCCTGCCGGCACGCGTTGAAAGAAGCGGACGAGTCGCTCAGCGTCACCTTGTTGGAGTGGACGCAAGGTCACCGCAGTTCCGTCCTTGAGGACGATGTCTTTGGGGTATTCGTCGAGCATAGACCTCCTCGATCACAGCAATTTCCGCTCGTGCGCTGCCTGTTCTAATGACTCGCGAAAGCGAGGATGGGCGATATCGATCAAAGCGCGTGCGCGTTGGCGCAGTGTCCTGCCATACAGTTGCGCGACGCCGAACTCGGTGACTACATAGTGCACATCGCCGCGGGTGGTCACGACGCCAGCACCTGGTTTCAGGATTGGCACAATTCGTGACACCGTGTCACGTTGAGCTGCTGCCGGCAAGGCAATGATTGGCTTTCCGCCACGCGACCGTGCCGCACCGCGGATAAAGTCGAGCTGGCCACCAAACCCGGAATAAATCGCTGTCCCAATAGAATCGGCGCATACCTGACCCGTCAGGTCGACTTCGATTGCCGAGTTGATCGCAACCAGGTTGTCGTTCTGCGCAATAACGAATGGATCATTGGTGTATGATGAGGGATGGAGTTCAAACGCAGGGTTGTTCTCGACATAGCGATTCAACGCGTGCGAGCCAAGCACGAGGGTGGCAACGGCTTTACCATGATGGATGGTCTTTTTCTCACCGGTAATGATGCCGGCCTCCATCGCTTGCATCACACCGTCGGAAATCATTTCCGTATGGATACCGAGGTCACGCTTGCCTTTGAGGCTGGCCAGCACGGCATCGGGGATTGTGCCAATGCCCAATTGCAGCGTTGCGCCGTCGGGAATGAGTCCCGCAATGTGGGTGCCGATGCGTTGTTCAACCTCGCCGAAGGTCCCGCACGAGAACTCCGGCAGGGGCTCGCTGCATTCTACGACTGCGTCAACGTGTGAGACATGGAGAAACGCATCCCCTAAGACGCGTGGCATCTCATCGTTCACTTGTACGATCACTATCCGTGCTGCGTCAGCCGCCGCTTTCGAGGTAAGCACTTCCACGCCCAGGCTCATGAACCCATGCTCATCGGGCGGTGAGACATGAAGTAAGGTGACATCTGGTTGCAGGTGACCCGAGGAGAAGAGTCCCGGAATCTCGGAAAGGAAGATGGGAGTGTAGTCCGCTTTGCCAGCGTTGACTGCTTGGCGATCGCCGGGGCCGACAAACAAAGCGTTATGGTGAAAATGTTCATCGAGTCCAGGCGCTGCGAATTCCTCTCCCATGAGCAGAAGGTGGACGAGTTGGATCCGTTCGAGTTCGTGTTTGCGATCGATCAGTGCGCGGAACAACAAGCGAGGGGTGGCAACGTTGCCTCTGGTAAACACCTGATCTCCGCTCTTAATCAGTCGTACCGCTTCGCGGGCGGTGACACACTTCTTTTGGTATTCTTCCTGCCAGGACACTGTTCACTCCTCGTGAGGTCTCAACAGCGCTAGCGTCCCCACCAGTCGCAACTTAAGGAAAAATCCTTGTGTTTGAGGTGGAGCGCAGCGCGTATGGGTTCCTTCTCCCCCCGGGAGAAGGTCAGGATGAGGGTCCCAAGAGACAAAAACCGCTATTGTTTATCCCCTCACCCTAGCCCTCTCCCTGAGGGAGAGGGAATTATGCTGCTGCTAACGGCTTAAGTTGTGACTGATGTAGCGGCCCGCGCCGGTCATGTCGTGGCACGTTCTGCTCCCCGCACCGTGAGCACAGGGCACGGTGCGCGCCGGACAATCGCCTCTGCCACGCTTCCCATGAAAAAGCGTTGAGTGCCGGTGCGACCATGCGTCCCGATCACGATCAGATCGGGCTTGAGTTTCTCCGTCCACGCCAACAGGCCTTCGATCGCATCGCCCTCAGCAAAGTGAATCCGTACCGTGGCGTCCTCACCGTCGGCCACAGAGCCGATAATCGTCTTGATGTGACGGCGTGCGTTACTCCAGATACGCTTGAGACTTTCGGGCGGGTGGAGACCACGTTCATACAGAGGATCCAGGACATGAGGGACAGGAACGACGTGACCGACGTGCAGCACTGCCTCGCTGACCAGAGCAAGGCGCACGGCATAGGATAACGCCGCATCGGCTGGTGCGGAAAAATCCGTTGGAACCAAAATACGCTGCCACAATGGTGACTCGTTTTTCTGCGTGGCTGTCATTGCCATAGTTCGTGAGACCTCGTGTGATTATCAATAACTTATGACCTGCATAGCACAAGCAATGCCGCGTCTGTACTGCACTGCTGCCGGAGAAGCTCCTGTTTTTTTCTCAATTCTGCGAAACCTGCCTGCGTGTTTTGCAGAAATAGGAATCGTACATTCTTGGCGGGCTGCTCAATTGCTGGCAGAATACACCGACACATATGCGTGACAACACCAAAGGGGAGTCTCTTATGCAAAACGGAGTTCTTTCTGGGCTACGAGTGATCGATTGCGGGACCTATGTTGCCGGACCCGCATCCGCAACAATCATGTCGGATTTTGGCGCGGAGGTGATAAAGGTCGAACGGCCACAAGGCGGCGATCTGTACCGTTTTATGGCGGCGCAGCCGGGGTTCGCACATTCGGATGTGAACTGGGCCTGGGTGCTGACCAGCCGCAACAAGAAGAGTGTGGCCCTGGATCTCAGTGTTGCGCAAGGCAGAGACATTCTCCTCCACTTGGTGAAAACCGCAGATGTCTTTGTGACCAACTATCAGCACCCGTTGCTAGAAAAATTCCAGCTCACGTGGGAACACTTGCGCGCAGAAAATGACCGTCTCATCTATGCCCACCTGACGGGCTACGGAGACACTGGGGATGATGCCGATGCACCCGCGTACGATGCCCTGGCCTACTGGGCACGGTCTGGCTTGATGATGAGTGCGGTGGGCTTAGATGGCACGCCCGCAAGCCCTCGACCTGCGATGGGCGACCATCCGACCTCTGTATCGCTCTTTGGCGCGATCATGCTTGGGCTCTATCATCGTGAACGTACCGGTAAAGGGGTAAAGGTGGGTTCATCGCTCATGGCCAGTGGCGCCTGGGCCAATGCGTGTGGCATCCAGGCCAAATTCTGCAATGCCGAGTTTCCTCAGCGCAGCGCTGATGGAACGCCACCGAACCCTCTTGCCGCAGGGTATCTCAGCCGCGATCGGAGGGCCTTCCTCGTCATCCTGCTTGATCCAGACAAAGAATTCCCCAATCTTTGCCGCGCCCTTGGCTATGAAGAATTGGGCTTCAACCCGCTGTTTTCTACGACTGCGGCGCGGGTAGAGAATGGACCTGCCTTATTCGCGATTTTACAAGGGCAGTTTGAAACTCGCGATCTGGACGAGTGGCGCGTGCTCTTTAAGGACGCTGATATCAAATGGGCGCCACTGCCAAAACTCGAAGAAGTCGTCGCGGATCCCCAAATGCGTGCGTCTGGCTCGTTTGTTAACCTCGACTATCCTGGGCGCGGCAAGCTCACCACTGTCAGTGGTCCGGTCTTTATCGATGCCGGGCCCAAGCGACCACCGACGTTGGCCCCGGAGCTTGGCGCTCATACGAGCGAAGTGTTACGCGGTCTTGGGTGTGACGACGCGACCATTGCCAAACTGGTGCGTGATGGCATCGTGGCGCTGAAAGGATAACTGCGCGCTTTAATTGGACCACAGAAGATTCGTACGGTTGGGGTAGCGTCACTGGTCACAACAGGGAGAGGGAACCTCGCCACGTTGCGCAGTGCCTGAAACAACAAGAATACTCTCTTAGGGGGATTTCCGAAAAAGGGGATCCCTGAGATGTTGATGTTCTGCCGATAGTGGCAGGCACAGCCTGCCCTACCCAGAACCGGCAAAGCCACGTAGGGCGGGCTGTGCCCGCCACCAGAGACTGCGGGATATTTTTTCCAAGAAATCGCCTACTGGTGAAGACCCTCAATGTACCAATCTCACGTGGTGTGATTTAGGTGCCACCCGCAGCGGTTCATCTTCAGTTGTTCGAGCTGGAGGGTAGGCGAATCCTGCCCTCCAAGAGAGATTCCAATTACGTGTCTCTGTCACCCTCAGGATTTGGGAAACAACATGTTGGCGATCAGTTCGTAGGCTTGATCATTTGCCATCCCCATTACCATACCTGCACGGGCGTCACGGAAATAGCGCTCGAACGGTAATCGTGCAGCGAACGCGGTCCCGCCAAATATCGTCATGAGATCCTGCGTCACACGCAGGGCCGCCTCCGAACACAGGACTTTTGCTTGCACATACGGCACGATCGACGGCGCTGTGCCTGCATCGGCCATCGCGGCAGCGACGTGCAAGAGCGCACGCGCGGCTTCGATCTGTGCACTCATCTCGGCAAATCGCCGTTGATTGATTGGGGCATCAAGCCGACGTGCGCCACTAGCGAAACGCTTGGTCGCTTCCTGACAGCCGAGTTCATACGCGCCCGAGGCGATCCCAAGGTATGCCGCTGCGTAGGTCAAAATCAGCAATGGCATCATATACTTTGGGATGACGGGTTCGCTCTCGCGGCCAATCCCCAAGCGGTGTTCGCCCGGCACCACGCCGTGAAACACCATCGGGCTACTGCTGTTGCCACGCATGCCTAAACCGTTCCACTCTCCTGCCACTTCCCACCCAATATGGGCGCGCTCGACCATCAAAAAATCCGGCATTCCTTGTGGTGGCCGCCCTTCCAAACGACTGAGCAAGAGATAATGCGTCGCATGGCCAGCCGAAGTGACGTACGACTTGCGAACATGATCCAATTGGTATCCACCATCCACCTGACGACAGGTCGAGACCTCCATCGCGTTTGGACGCCAGTCGGTTCCCGTTGCGCCACCGGTTTCTCCGCCCGCAATCGTGGCGAAGACCTCACCCCGCGCGAGTGGTTTCACAAACCGTTCCGCTTGATACGGTGTAGGAATTCGCGTCACGAGCTCTGTCGCCTCGAGATGCATCTTGTAACACATGGCAGTGGACGGGCACTTCTTTGCGACTTCTTCCACCACCAAACACGTAGTGACGAGATCGCCACCGAGACCGCCGAGCTCACGTGATACGCGCAGTGCCCATAGACCAGCGTCACGCAGTGCGTCAAGCGACTCTTTGGGATAACGTGCCAGTCGATCATACTCTGCCGCGCGCGGGCCGATTTCCAGTGCGGCAAGGTCTGCTACTCGATCCTTCCACTGCTGCTGCTCCGTTGTTAGCGGAAAATAGTTCATGGGGTCTACTCCTTGAGTTTTGTCCGCGCCACCAGACCACAAGTTTCGCAAGAAGTCGACCCGCAGACAGCACAAGGAAGTCTCAGTCCAGTTTTGTCATATACGTGTCTGCAGGCATTGCATCCCGGTCCAGCACTTCTCATTGTGCGTTAAGACGCGCCGCTGGAGCTGCGAGTTGTCACCGGAGCGACTGTAGCGTGCGCCATGCGCACGGGAATCAATGCTGACAAGCGCAGCGTGCGCACAGCGTACGCTACCCAAACTGTACGAATGTTCAGTGGTCCGATTTAGGACTCAGCTTGCCCGCTCTGGCGAATCTCTAACCACGCATCAACACAACGACAGATCTTCGCATAGGTGCGATAGTAGGCTTCGTAGTCCTTGCCATCTGGGTCTTCGATTTCCCAATCTGATGACTCATGGTCGAGCGCGCCGAGAAGGGCGGTCTTCTCCAGCACCGTCGTATCCAGCGCATGAAGCTGGCTAAGCTGGTTTCGATCCATGACGAACACAACGTCAGCATTGTGGATCAGGTCGAGCGTCACCGCGCGCGAACGATGACGCGACAGGTCGACACCAAACATCGAAGCCATCGTCACCGAATACTTCGACGATCGACGGCCCTCTTCTGGGATAAGTCCTGCGGAAGTGAGTTGCAGATCGCTATTGTCAGCCAGGTTCATTTGCATCCTCTCAGCTGCAAATGCGCTACGATTGATGTTCCCCTGACAGAGAAAGAGAGCGGAACTGCTAGCGCGCAGCCGCCGCATCAGTTCATGATCCTTCTCGCGTACGCGCGCGGCAAGACGCTTGGCTATCCCAATGCACCGCACGTTACTCAACTTGTGGCGAAGTCTCGCGCCCACTTCCCGCCCGACTTCCTTCCAGCTGACGATACCAGGCAACGGGTCACTCAGTTGCTCAGCGTCGAGATGCTCTCTCCCCAGAAGGATATTGCCAATCTCACGGGCGAGCGCCGTCCCTCTCACTTTCAGCAACTCTGGGTGATCCGTGGGCGTGCGGAGGTTAGCGAAGAACCAGAATACGTCACGGAGTGTGTTGCGTGCAAAGCAGGGGACGCGATATGTGAAGACTTCCGTTGCCGTCTGCTTTACGGACATGTCATAGAGCAGTGAGGGAATATCTACCCCAGCAGCAACGGCGAGGGCCACAGATCCCCACAAGCGTCCGTTGATTTCCATTAAGACCGCACGACCAGACTTCGGGTCAATCTTGAATTCGAACATGGATGGCCCGGTCCATTGCATGGCCTGGCACATGCGGCGCGCGATATCTAACAACTCCTCGGACAGAGGGACACTCTTGCGATAACTCGATACGCCACCTTCAGGCGGTTCGTGCACGCGCACATGCTGAAACGCGGTGTGCACTTTTCCCTGGTTGCCGAGAATATCGACGCCAACACCATACCCTGGACAAAATTCCTGCACCAACACCGGCCCACGTTTCAGCATGCGCTCGATGCGTTGTTCAGCCTGTGCATGAGACCGCACGCGGTACACCCGCCCACCTAAAGCGGGTTTGAGAATAATGGGGAAGCGCTCTGGCCAGGCGATACACCGTAAGTGCTCAGGTTGCGATACGACAGTAGTAGCGGGCGTATCGACACCGAGTCGCTGAGCGAACCGTACCGTTTTCCCCTTGTTGTGCGTCATTTCAAACTGAAAGCGGTTTGGTGCGGCCAGGGCGCAGTGGTGACGCACGGTGTCAGCGACATCAAGTAAGGGGATGAGCGCAGCGTCAACGACAGGAATGACGAGATCAAACGGAGTATGTTCGACCAATTCCACGATTTTCGACGCGAAGCTACACGGGTCACGCTCTGGGTGTCCAAAATCATGGATTTGGTGCACATAGCGCGAGGAGCGCGTTATGGCGTGCGGATACCAGGCGACAAGATGGACTGCGAGTCCGGCGCGACCCAAAGACCGGACCGTGGTCAGCCCAGCTAAGTCATTATCTCCAACAACAAGAACTCTATTGCTTAAATTCATCACGACAGTCCAAATGCACGCGAACTGCACCGTGAACTACTAGTGCACCGCAAGTGGGTGCATAGAACTTAAACACTTACTCTCATGGTTCTTATTGGTCTATTCATCCATTCGACAGGCCCAGAACTAGGCCATAAGGTCGTCGACAAAACCCCTTAGAGCATTGCTTGTAGGTACCGGCCAGGTGTCTCCTGTTATTATCAAATCATCACTCTTAGTGATATAAAAGAAGGCCACACGGTACTGTGATGAACGACGTTGGTTGCGACCCTGATATCGGCATTGGTGTCGAGGGCCAAGAGGAGGTTGCCGCTATTGGTATTGCGCGCCCGGCGAGGAAAGTTACTGCTGGTGATGTCTACTTGCACGCGGCTGCCCGCAGGAAACGTGTGATAGATATCGCCGAGTTCGATGGTCAGCTCATAGACGTGCTCCGGCACTAAGGGTTGAGGCCCGGCTGCTATCTCCCGACACATGGCCCGCACAACGCTATCCATCAACAACATCGCGCAACCATCGGGCTGTACTTCAATCAGCTTGGCGACAAAGTCGGTATCCGGGCAGTTCGACTCAACGTGGAGCGTCACCGACACCGGGCCCGCAATCGTAAGGTGGTTGGCGAGCCGTTCACCCTGATATTGCAACCCGTAGTTTGGCAATGTCTGTACCGGGCGTTGGTCTCGTGGACCAGCTTCGATCAGCATGTTACGTCCACCTGATGTCGGCATCGGTCTGTTGGGATCGTAGATGTAACTGCGCACCTCTCCGCTCGGGCCGTCGGCACTGAGGCGACCATCACCGGTCAAATAGAATCGCTGCTGCGTTCCACCCGCAGGTGGCCACTGTTCAGCATGCTGCCAGTCGTTCGCGCGATAGTTCTTCTGATCTGCCACCCACGCGTATGGTGCATAGAACACCGCGGGTTCATCGACGATCGTGGTGCGCTCGCCTTTCAGCCAGTGGTCAAACCACTCGAAGTAGGGGTCGCGCGGCCAGAACTGACGTTCATAGACGAAGTAGTGGCCGTTGGGGCCAATCCACAAACGTTGCTTGCCTACGCGTGCGTGAATCTCGCGAAATGCCGCAATAACACTGGTCAGGAAGATATCGAACCAGGTTGTGACATGAAATCCAGGGACATTGATCGTGGCGCGAAAGTTGTGGCGCGCACGAAAGACATCCGGCATCGGATGGCTGAGGATCTCGTCAAGGTATGGTTGCCAGGTCGAGCAGTCGGGGTACCCAATCAGCGGCAGATGCATCCACTCGGGTGCACCAATGAACGGCGGATCGGCCTGACGTGCGGCGTCGAGGGCCAGATAGCGGGCGTGCGCTGACTGGGCGATGCTCGCAAGTTGCTCGGCAGTGAGGTTGTACTTCCGCATGACTGCCTCACGATGAGAGACCGAAAGCCCGGGGATGTTCCTGGCTACCCACAGCCACAAGCGTTCCATCTCGATCGATTGGCCTTCGTAGACCACATCGTCATAGATGCTCGAACCGCCGACCTGGGCAAAAAAGCATCGTACACTTGGATGCCCTTGCGAGGCAGCCGCTAATGCGGTGGTTGCGCCTGCGGACGACCCCGAGAGACCGACCTGGTGGTTCGTCCACGGCTCAGTCGCGATCCATTCGAGGGTATCGTAGCCATCGTTGGCGTCATCGCCATAAACGTGGTCCTCACCCTCAGACCCATAACGTCCGCGTGTGTCTTGATAGACTGCAGCGTAGCCACGCCGTACGATCTCACGCCAACCGCGTAAGATCGAACCTCGCAGCGGATCGTTAGGGTTTGGCAGCCAGCCTTTGGTCGGATCGGTGATGTTTTTCCCTTCAGGTGAGGTGATGCCGTAGGGCGTGCGCTGCACGATCGCCGGGTATTGCGGCCCGCCACTCTCAGGGAGGAAGACGAAGGTATTCAATTTTACGCCGTCTCGCATCGAAACCATCGCCTGAAAACAGCGCGCACCGTCGATTGTGTGGAACATGGATCAGTCCCTCCCAAGCTGCTTACCCTGCCAGTGACGCCGAGTTCCTCGCCGTACGTACGGGCTTAGGGTTTTGTCTTTCTGTACAGTGACAAGTGGTAACGTTTCAATATCTCGGCTCCTAAGGCGAATTCTGGAAAAGAAAATCCCCCTATATCAGTCAGGAGTAGCGGGGCGGATGAAGATGTCCCACTTGGGCAACTTGGGATGACGCTCCAGTCGCGCTTCGACCGTCCGCATGGCTGTCTTGTTCAGGGTAATGCCGCGCA